>ERZ1292625.2371-Hain-H41-01um-R1-2371-length-17707-cov-4_pt1 | contig 17707 bp, 14 predicted proteins | sample MGYA00564400_ERZ1292625 | MGnify/ENA primary metagenome ERZ1292625 (study PRJEB36523, sample SAMEA6512639) | groundwater metagenome | collected 2019-01-08 | study: AquaDiva: Metagenomics assemblies of 32 groundwater samples
GCGTACGCTCGGGTGCGGCAATGACCACACATTCGTGCGCCCCTTGTGTCAGTGCGCCGATATCGATGTGCACCATGCCGTTCGTATCCGAGAATGATGCTTTCGCCCCATTGAGCGTGACCGACCGTATCTCACCGCGGGAAAACAGTACCAGTGCCGGGCGCTTTACCGTCGTTCCTTTTCGATCGAAACGGAGCGTGATCGTCCCGTTCCGCTGCCATGCCTCCTGTATGGATATTCCGCTCCAGTCGGCAAGGAAGAAATTCTCATCCCGCGCGGCGAGCATGGCGGGGACAACGGCATAATTCCCGTGACGGCTTTCGCGCCACATCGCGGCTAATGCGGTGTCGACCGTCGCAAGATCGGCAGCGAGGGTGTCCGTCGGATAGTCGAGGAATGCACGCGCATGCAGACGCGACCATGGGCCGCCGATGATATCGTCCTCGCGCCACCCCGACGCATAGATATCAACGTTCTTTTCGAACGCCTCCGCTGCAGCGAGCGTATATGTCTTGTGAAAGAGCATCGTTTCCGGGGGAATGCCGATGCCGGCGGTATCATAGAGGCACGGAGGCCCCCGCCGCGCCGATATCGGACGCACATCAGGACCACCCTCCTTGAACCCGGTTATCGTCTGATCATCATCGGGAAGTGAATCCGAAAGAAAGCCGTTATTCTTTGCATATTTCCTGAAGTGCATCCGCGTGCGCATCGGCATCGCCTGTCGTGCCGACATGTATCTCCAGAAATCAGCCGTCCTAGTATCGCCAATGGCGTCGGCAATACGTGCATGCGCTATGGCGCCGGGCATCTCGGCATCGAGCATGTCAATGAACGATCCGCCGCCCCATTCCCGGCAGCCGGATGCCATATATCCCCAGTCGTGCATGGCGGTGAGAAAACGCGCCTCAAATTGCGAGAACGACCATGTCGACGCGGCAGTCGACCAGTCACCGGCGTACAGGGCGGCGATGTTGTCAAAGTACTGCTGATTTGCGCAAAATTCGTTGACGTCGTTGTATATATCCTGCCCCGTAGTGAATATCGTATTCACCGGGTAGGATATGCCCGAGAACGGCTCGGTCCGGTATTCCTGTATGGCCACAGGCTGGAAAAAATTCCACAGATGACGGTAGCCCGCGCACTGCTCATGTGCAGCGATCACACCGGGGGGCTCGAGTATAAAGCGGGACAGTATGCCGCTTAACTGCTTTCGCATATTCGCCAGATCGATATAATCGCATTCTTCCGGCGGCAGATAGCGGTTCGTCGCTTCCTGCCCGCCCCAGGCACGCCAGACGCCGTTCTCTTTTTTTGCGTAACGCCAGCCCCAGCGCATGGGGAGAAGAAAATGCTCCGTCGCGCTCTTTTGAAGCGCATCCGAACCCTCACGCGGGACTATGCCGAAGTGATCGCTCGGCGGCAGCGGCAACTCAAGAATGGTCTCGCGTCCCGATGCGATATAGAGCGGGCCGTTAGGGGTCTGACATCCCGAATAGACGACATCGTTGCGTATCTCCGAGAAACCTTTTCCCTTCTCGAATCCCGCGAGCGGCGGTATCGGTGACCACGATTCGGCGGTAACGTTCCAATCGCTTGTAACGGCTGTATGATCGAACACCGAGCGCACGACAGCGCACCCCTTCGCGCGGTCGATGACGAACGATTCAGTGCAGCGCACCGGGAGCGAAAGCGCCCGCGGCCACCAGAAGCGCATGAACTCTTCTATCTCCTTCACATCGCCTTGCGTCCAGCGCGCTTCCGTATCACCGTCATACCATTTCTCCCCTGAGGGGAAAAGAAGCATCATTCTTCCCGATGCTGCGGGAAAGCCCATGGTAATGCCTGTTCTGTTGGCGGACAATGACTCGGGTGCGCGCTCGAGCACAAGAAGGAAGGGGACATACGCGTTCGATCGGTCGGATGACGTCCAGCCGCCGATGACGCCGGCAGACAACGCCCCTTGCGCTTTGGCATATCGTATCACATCGCCGGTGCGGACATCCGCGGTGTTGCTGCGCAGGAACACAAGACCGCGCTGCTTGACCCCGGCGATGGTGAATTTCGACGCGTCGGTCTCCATGACAAGGCCGGGTACGGCGAGCGAAAGGATGGAGCGTACGGTGTTCTTCTGCTGCTTGGCGGTAATGGTCTTCGAAAACCAGTTGACAGCGCTCACGGTGAAATCGCTTCTCGCGGCGGTGCCGGCGATACGTAATTCGACGGGGCTTTTGCAGATCCCCGCATCGCCTTTATTGTTCTCTACGCGGACGAGGATGATGTTCTCCGCACCCGCTTTCACGATATCCTTCCTGACGGGATACGACCGCGGAGCGCTCCACCAGAATTCGGTGCGTTTATCGGTGGTGCCGACTTCAACACCGTTCACATATGCGGTATCGAAATCATCGATGGCGCCGAAATCAAGCTCGAGGTCTTTGCCCGCGAACCGCGAGGGGACATCGACGCGGAGTCGATACCAGGAGACATCATGTCTGCCCATGCCCTCCGCCTGCCAGAAACTCGGCACCGATATCGTTTTCCAGCCGTCGCCGGGGAGCGATGCCGGAGAGAACGCGCGTGCCGTGTCCGCGATGAAATCCCATGTCCCGGCAAGATCGACGGATTCAGCGTCGAGCGCGGAAGTGAAGAACATTATCTCCCGCTTCTTGTACACAAGGCTTCCCTTCTCCGTGAATTCGCCGACAAGCAGGCCGTCATTGTTCTTCCAGCCGAAACGGCCGAAATTGTTCTCCGATACACCCTGCTGCCAGGGACGTATTGTCCCGTCAGAAAGGCATGCGGTTTCATTCCCCGGTGTTCTTTCGGCTGCAGTAACAGCGGCAAGGTCCTTCTTCATGGCGTAATGGAGAATACGCACGAAGGCATCATCGTGGTACGGCGTTATCGGCGGCATGCGATAATCACGACCGAACCCGGCGCTCCAATAGTACACACTGCCCCTGCCGAGTTTTTTAACGGCAAGCGCGGGAACGCCGTCGGCGAATCGCAGCACGGTCTTTGCGCCGTCGAGTGCTTTCACCGCACAGTGCGCCTGGGGTATTTCGGTGTTCAGATCAAGCGCATTGGGCTTCTCAATAAGTGCCGCCGGTTCATCCTTTGATGTCATCGCGCAGGGAAGCATTTCCTCAAGCCCGGCAGCACCGAATCCGTACACGAGGATAGCACCGCCGCTCTCCGCATATCGCCTCACATTCTCCGCGATGGACATATACGGCGTATGCTGGCGCTCCGGGCGTTGTACCGTGTATATCTCGTCGCCGGTATCGGATGCCCCGAGAGGGAATGACGCAAGCTGGTATGAGACCGATGAATAGGTTTTTCCCTGCACTTTCTTCGCTTCACTGTCGGACGATATGACGACGCGGTTCAGTATGATGTTGAGCGACACCTCGCCCGGTTTCGCATCCCGCGGGAATGTGAGCCGATAGGGACCATCCTCGATGAGTTCCCCCGGTTTCCATGATGTCATCGGCTGTCTGAAATTATGGTCGTTATTGATGAGTATATTCTGTCCCTGCCGGTAATGCACCGCCATACGCTGATCCCAGGGCACGGCATCCGATGAGAGCAGCCGGAAAAAATAAATTGCGGTGAATTCCCCGCCGATGACCCGCCTTTTTGATAGGCGCACACCCTCGATGCGTATCACCGGCGCATTGAATTGACGGGAATAGATGACGAGCGGTGTATCGGCGGGAATGGGCAAGTTCCGCGGGAGCAGGGTGAAATCGAATCGGTTCGTGAACCGTCCGGCGAGCCATCGCATATACGGTACCTGCACATGGTCTTCACCGTTGATAGAAACGAGCACCGGTGCGGTGAACACAGATGATGTGAGTAGGAGAGCAAGGAACAGGATACGCTTCATGGTACCTCCGCGATCACCGTCACAGTATACCGGTGCGACGGGAAATGGCAATCAGCGTCAGTATACCCGGAGAGCGATGCCGGTAATGGTACGATTTCACCCATTCGGCATGGTACGATTTCGCGCATGTTCACGGAACGCCTCCGGTGTGCAGCCGAAACGGCGCTTGAAATGAGCATAGAAACGCTGATGCTGAAAATACCCGATACCAGCAAGAACAGCACTGACGGCGTCGGACGAATGCTCAAGGAGGAAAGCCGCCTTTCTCAATCGCAGATCGGTGAGATATGCCGTAATGCTCGCGCCGAACAGGGTGCGAAATCGTTTTGAGAAGTATTTCCTTTTCATGCCGAATCTTTCGGCTATCGATGCGAGGGCATCGCGGTTCGCATACTCGCTGTGTATGAAATTCGCGATGCGCTCGCGCTCGGAGATGATGCTCGATCCGCTGGCACGGCTTGTGGATGCACCGATGACAAGCCGCGGCGGGAGCAGTATCTTCCGTTCGCCGTTCTTTCCCGCTATGGTTTCAATAAGCTTTCTCACCGCGGTACGGCCGATGCCGTAGCGGTTCTGTTTCACGGTGGTAAGCGAGTTGCGCTCACGGTCATGGCGATAGGAGCGTACGCCGTCGGTCCCTGCAATGGCGATATCGCGCGGGATGCGCACCCGTTCGCCGGAAGCGAATTCCCAGAAATGATAGGCGACAGGGTCGTTCGTGAACACAATGGCCTCGGGAGGCGATTTCGCGGCGATGACTGCCTGGAACAATCGTTCGCGGTCCTTGTGACGCCACCCCGGGTGCACGGCAGGCAGACGATGGAATGTCCCGCTTAACGGATGATAATGTTCATAGAGAGGGACATCGCTGAACACCCAGCGCTCTTCAAAGGGAAGCTTGTTCGCATCGAGTGCTCTGCGAAATCCGCGATAACGCGCGAGCACCGGTTCCATCATGCCGAGCGTGAACAGCCCGATGCGGGTATAGCCCTCATCGCACAGATGCCGTACGATGAGCGACACGGCATCCTCTTCCGCAGCGCCGACATACAGGCCGTTCGGATCGCGGCTGTCTATGAGCGTGCTCACGAGGGGAATGCGCGCAGCAAGCCGACGGAACACCGTGCGTTCCATGGCATGCCAGTGCATGACGATAATAACGCCGTCGAACGCGCGGTATGTCCGTTCCCGAATGAAATCATCGACCGCTGTGTCGATCAGGGTGACCGTGGCCGCATTCGCGTCCGCTTCATCGATCACACCGCGAATGAGATCGATAAGCGATGGCAGCGACGCCGTTGATGGCAGTGAAGTGAGAAAGCAGAGGTTCATCGCAGTGATCTGTCCATTCGCAGCGAGGTCATGCTTCCTTTTCGGGTGCGGTCTTCGGGTCTTTTTTCATCGAGTCCAACAGCGCCCTGACGAATACTTCAACGCCCACCTTAAGCGCGGTGAAGAGCACAAGCAGCAGTATCGAAGCGGCGGCTTTCGAGAATAACCCGACGATGATGCCGATGAATGCGCCGAGGATTATCGTAAGATGCACCGGGATGATGCGCGCATAGGGCGTCATCATCATGCCGGCGATGTTCGGCGGAGGGGCGTTCTCCCGTTTTCTGCGAACCGAATCCCCCGCGAAGGTGATGAGATTGCTGATAAAAAGAACAAGTGCGCCCGCCGCGATGAAGTAAACGTTCACCGTTCCGCCGCCGAAGATCTCAGGAAGTGCCTGCGAAAGGAACACTGCGTATACCACGTGGAAGAATCCGTAATGGAAGAGGAAGAAGATGGCCATGAATATCTTAAGCCCATCGGATGCCGGCGGTTTCATTCCCGTACCGCCAACGCCGCTCGTATCGTATTCCTTAAGGGACAGCATGCGTATGACATTCAGAAGGCCGATGGCCACACTTTCCGCCCAGAACGCCCATATCACCGAAAGCGTGTCCATGCGGAGCACGAGCGCACCGGCGGCAACGGCGACATTCGCCAGTATCGTCATCCACACGGAACGCTGTCTTAAAAGCGAGCGGATATCGATATTGCGAAGCGCCTGATTGATGTCTGCCATGGCTTCCTCCGAAGAACAGTATATTCCGGGCGCAGGGGGCGTCAAGCGCAGAAGCGTATTCTTCGCGTTGAAATATTACCCCCCCGTGATATAATCACTGCCGTCCGGGATGTCCGTCCCGCCCAAGGAGCACTACGCGTGCACGCACTACGATACATCATTCTGTCCGCCGTGCTGTCGGCGCTCTTGTTCCCGCAGCCGAAGATAGCGGAAAGCAGCGAGGTCGTGAATTTGCTCGTTGCGAACCAGCAGCACCTTTCCTCGTTCCGCGGCCGTTTCATCGAGCGCAACGGCACGACCGTGACCAAGGGTGAAGTATGCTATAAACGCCCCAATAAATTCATGCTCGAATATAAAAGCCCCAAGTCGGTGGTCACCGGCGATAACGGGAAGAACCAGGCTGTCGTGTGCAATGGTACGAAGCTGTGGATATATCTCCCGCGTATACACGTGGTGAGCGAACAGGATGTCAAGACCGAGGTCGCGGGCCTGTACACCGGCAAGGGCGTTCTTCGCCTGAAAGAGGATTATTATTTCAATTTCTTCGGCAAGCGGGAAATGGAAGAACTTCGCGCGTTCCGCGCAACCGATCTTACCGGCAGCGAAAAGAAGACCGATGCTGTCGACGAATATCTTGAGCAGGACGCCCGGCAGGCCTATCATATGTTCCTGACGCCCAAACCGCATTTAAAGACGACGGACAAGGCGGGCTTCACGAGCATCCATGTATGGATCGATAAGAGCGGCATGATACTGCGCTCACTGGGCGTATCGACGACGCGCAAGGCGGTCGAGTACGTGTTCAGCGATATCGAGCGCAATGTCGACATCAACGACGCGACGTTCGACTTTCTCATACCGGACAATGTGCAGGTGGTGCGCAACAATCTGGTCGCGCCGAAGAAGAAGAAAGAGGATAAAGACAAGGACGAGGAGAAATAACGTGGAATCACTGGGTACGATACTCACGCGTGCGCGCGAGCAGAAGAAATGGACCATCGAGGACCTGCACAAGCAGACGCGCATAAGCAAGAAATATCTTGAGGCGCTCGAGAAGGAAAGTTACGGCGACATTCCGGGCGATATCTACGTCAAAGGGTTCATCAGGAACGTTTCCATACGCCTCGGGCTCGATGCGGACAAGATGGTCGAGCTCTTCACCCGCACGAAGATGTCCGAAGCGCCGGCGCCGTACGAGGAACTCCTCAAGGGCGGATCCGACGACAAACGCAAATATCTCCCCTGGGCCATCACGGTGCTCGGTGCCGTGCTCCTTATCGGCATCACGGCGGTCATCGTCAAGATGTCGGGCTCGGTACGCATGCCGGGGGCGACGTTCTCCGACGGCGGGTCCGGCCATGAAAAGAACATCGTCGAGGACCGTGCATCGGTGCAGGTCCGTTCGGGCGATACCGTGTTCTTCCGGCCACTCGGTGTTTCAGCGACCATTAAAGTGCTCGCCGTCGGCAATACGGTAAAAACGCTCCTCAATGAAAAAGAGGTGGTGCTCGCAAAAGGCAATCCCATCATGGCGGACCTCAATCGGAACAGCTTCCCGGATTTCCGCATGAACCTCGTTGATGTCATCGAGGATGTCGCCATGATAGAAGTGGAAAAGGTCGAAGAGGCGATGGTCGAAACGACGAACACCTTCGCGACGAACGCCGTCACACAGCCCGTCGATCGACCGGAGTACAAGACCGTCGGCGATACGATGTATCTCATGGAGAACGTCGACAAGGAACCGCTCAAGATAAACCTCGTGGCGAAGAATTTCGTCTATGTACGGTACTTCGTTGATGCGGAGAAACCGCAGGTGCGGTCGCTGCCGTCGGGACGCACGCTCGATCTTACCGGCACGGATTCCATACAGCTTACCATCGGGAATGCAGGCTCGCTCCTCGTACGGATAAACGGCAAAAGCGTATCATTCGGCCGCGAAGGCGATGTGGCGAACAAGACGATCAAATGGGTGAAGAACCCGGACAATGAGATGAAGTACCATCTCATCGTCGTCACCACGAAGTAGCGCGCATGGAACGGTACATAGAAAAGGCGAAGACGCTCGTCGAGGCGCTCCCGTACATACGCCTGTTCAACGGCAAGACCATCGTCATAAAATACGGCGGCTCGGCCATGGTCGAGGACGCGCTCAGAAGTCACGTGCTCGAGGATATCGTCCTCATGCGGCTTGTCGGCATCAATCCTGTCGTGGTCCACGGCGGGGGAAAGCATATCACCGAGCTTTCAAAGCGATTGGGCATCGAAAGCAAATTCGTGAACGGCCTGCGCGTGACCGACAGCGAAACGATGATGATAACGCAGATGGTGCTCGCCGGCCTCATCAACAAGGACATTGTTGCGGACATAGCCCTTCTCGGCGGCAAGGCCTGCGGCATTTCCGGCAAGGACGGCGGGCTTATCATGGCGACGAAAAAATCCGACACGAGCGGCACCGATTACGGCTTCGTCGGTGATATAGAGCAGGTGAACCCCGAGCTTCTGCGCATTCTCGAGGAGAATTCGTATATCCCCGTCGTATCGCCGGTCGGCACGGACGATCAGGGCGATTCGCTCAATATCAATGCCGACGTAGCGGCGGCACGCATCGCCGAGGAATTGAAAGCGGAAAAGATAATCTATCTCACCGATGTCGACGGCATACTCCGCAATAAAAAAGACCCCTCGACGCTCATACCCGTCGTAAGCGCATCCGGGATAGAGACGTTGAAACGCGAGGGCATCATCGAATCCGGTATGATACCGAAGGTGGACGCCTGCGTGCGTGCATTGAACCGCGGCGTGGGGAAAGTGCATATCATCAACGGTACCGTGCCGCATGCGCTTATCCTCGAGGTGTTCACCGACAGCGGTATCGGGACCGAGATAACCCAGGGCTGACATTGACAGCGTGAAACGTACGAACGGGAGAGCCATATGGAAATAAAAAAAATTCCCTACGAAGGGATAGACAACTGCTACGAATGCATCGCCGACGGGAAGCGTCTCGTCATAACTGCCGCGTTCGGTCCGCGCATACTCCATGCGAGCGTCGGGAAAAGCGGGAACCTGCTCTACATCGATACGAAGCGCGAACTGGGACTCGGCGACTGGAAGATATACGGCGGGCACCGGCTCTGGACGAGCCCGGAGGCGAACGATTCCTACAGCCCGGATAATTTCCCCTGCACGGTACGCGTCGAGAACGGCGAATGCGCAGTGACGTTCCTTGATGAAAAGACCGACCTTGAAAAAAGCATCATCATCGGCTATGAAGAAGGCCGCTTCCGCATAACACATCGCTTCATCAACCGCGGTATTTTTCTCTATCCGGCGGCGCTCTGGGCGCTTACCTGCGTGAAGCCCGCCGGCACCGTGTTCATCCCCTGGGGCTCGCGCTCGAAGGAATGGGAGACAAAAAAGATCATCTACTGGAAAAAATGGGGCGGTGTTCACTCATCGACGCTTAGAAGTCCGCAATATGTCGAAGGCGATGACCTCTTCCTCGTGAAGCCTACCGGCGAAGAGGGAAAGATCGGCACCGCGGGGCATGAAGGCTTCATCGGCATATCGACGCCTCAGGCTACGTTCATGAAGTCATTCACACGCCAGCACGGTGCGGTGTATCCGGACGATAATTGCGCCATCGAATGCTATACCTGCGATAAATTCATCGAGCTTGAAACACTTTCGCCGGAGTATATGCTCGAGCCCAACGTCACGTATGAGCACACGGAAGAATGGCTGCTTATCGACAGTGCGGTCGATCCGAACGACGGCGCGGCGGTACGGCGACTTCTCTCATAGCATCGGAGAGTGAGGGACTCGAACCCCCAAGCGATTGCTCGCGGCGGTTTTCAAGACCGCTACCTTACCAATTAGGCTAACTCTCCCGGGCAGGCGGGATTATATCATCCGCCGGATACGATTGCAATTCCGCCGGGCTGTCAGCGATTGCGCCGGTCGTCGGACGGGAAAAGGAGCAGATTGGGATTATCCTTGATGCGTTCGGTGAACTCACGAAGGTTCTTCGACGATATCTTCAGGTCCTCGTATATCTTGTCGTCCTTAAGGAGCCGCCCGATGCCGGTCTTGCCGTCATCGAGCTGCTTGGCAATGCGATTGATCGATATGACCATGGACGTCGCATTGCTGAGCGCAATATCCATATTCCGTATGGCCCCGGTGCTCCGCGCTATCGCCTCATTGATGGAGTCCTTGTTCGAGACGACCACGTCCCCCATGATGCGGATGTCCGCGCTGAAGAGCGATAATTCCTTGGACATCACGATGACGCTCTTTTTGCTCTCGTGGATTATCTCGCTTAAGTCGACGAACATCGAGAGTGTGCCTTTGAGAAAGCCCACGAATTCCTCTTTGGAGAATTCCTTGGTGATATCGCTTAACGAGCTGATGGCGCCTTCGAGCGAGAGGGGATCGTTCCCGCGGACGACGTCGCCATGCTTGAGCTTATCCCCCGGTACGCCGACGGGCGGGATGACGAGGATATATTTTTCACCGAGCCCCATGCCGACGGTGTAGATGGCGAACTTGCAGTTCTGGTACAGCGGTATCTTCGTGTCCTCGATGATAGTGGTGACGCGCACCATATCGTTCGTAGTTATCTCCACCTTGTCCACGTAGCCGATGGCGAACCCGCCGCGATACTGCACTTTCGCGCCGGCGCGCAGATCGCCGAGGAAACTGAAATCGATCGCTACCGTGTAGCCGCGCTTGAAGAGCCTCACCTGCCCGACGATGATGATGCCTGCGATGAGAATGACCGCGGCGGCAATAACGAAAATACCGACCTTTACTTCGTTCTTCATAGCGGTACCCGTTCCCCCGGAAAGGTTAACATAACAGGACGATGGTACCAGAGCCGGCGTGTTTTGTCAAGGTCGCTACGCCGGTGCGCCATATCTGTTCGCGTTTCCCTTGCCCGCTGACGGGCGGCGGCAGGCCATCGGCGATACGCCGCACTTGCGTTTGAACAGCCGTGAGAAATAGTACGCATCGCGAAAGCCGAGCTGCTTTGCGATCTCTCGCACGGAAAGATCGGTCACCGTCAGGAGGCGCTCGGCATCGCGCATCTGTATGTCAATGCGGTACTGCACGGGGGATACGCCGAACGCGCGCTTGAAGCTGCGGATGAGATAATGCTGCGACATGCCGATGGATGCGAATGCGCGCCGCGCGGAGAAATCGCCGTCATGGATGCTGTCGACTATCGCGTATTCCATCGCCTGCACATGCGGCGGACGTTTCGGCACGGAAACGCGTTCACCGAGGACGGCAAGGAGCACATCGAGCGCCGTGTCGCAGACCATGCGCCAGCGGCCGCCCCTCCTGAGATATTCACGGCAGATGATGCCGAGGAGCGAACGATACGTGCCGTGCGCGTCATCGGACACCGTACTGACGCAATCATGGGTGAAACGGTGAAAGCGCATCCAGTAGCTCGCATACGCGCCGCGCGACAACTCATCGTGCTCAGTATGGGGGGGATATGCGATAAGCGTTCCGGGAGAGAAAGGGATGCTCTCACGCGCCGTTCTCGACACTCCCCTCCCCGACAGATAATACACTATCTCCCAGGTGTCATGCGTATGCTTCTGGTTGATACGCCGCGGGAAGCGCGCCGTACCTATCTGGATGAGATTGTGCATGCTGCGAGTATATCCGCCGAGGTCCATTTTGTCCATCACGGTCGAACGCGGCGAGTGACTTTCAATTGCAGGCACTCTATGCCGCCATATGAAAAAGCACGGGGTTTTACCCCGCGTTTGTTTTATCACACATGCTGTACACGGGGTCAAGACCCCATGCGCCATACCTGCAAAGAAAAGCCGCTCGCCTGAACGCATACGTTCCCCCTGCGGTCAATCCGCTCCATGCCGGTCAATCGGTGCACTGTACATTTCGCCGGTATCGTATTATCTTAATCGTCGAGGTGCCCGCCCATGAACATCATCGTCATTCTCTGCGACACGCTTCGGCGCGATCATTGCGGGCCGTACCATCACGGCAGACCGCTCAACGAAGTGTACAGCCCCGAGGCGCCCGCATGGACGGTGCCGACGCCTCATATGGATGCGCTCGCAGCACGCGGCGTTACCTTCGATAATTGTTTCTGCGGGAGCACGCCATGCATGCCGGCGCGTCGCGACATCTATACCGGCAGATATGAATTCCTTGAGCGCGGCTGGGGGCCGCTCGAGGAGGATGACATCGATCTCCCGCGCCTTGTGTCCGGACCGCCCAATCAGTCGATGGAGGTCATGAAAAAGCACGGGCATACTGTCAGCGAACTTATCACCGATCATTTCCATCTGTGGGAGCAGGGCGCCGGGAATTATCACATGGGGTATACGGGTTTTGAATTCATACGCGGGTGCGAGGCGGATAATTACCGCACCGACCCCGTCGACTTTTTCATACCCGAAGCCGACCGCCTGTACAAAATAGAACGCCATTGGCGCAACCGCCATTTCACGCAGACGAATTCGGATGAGACATTCACGGCGCGAACGTTCAAGGCAGCGGCGGGCTGGATAGAACACAATCATTCGCATAAGGATTTCTATCTGCACGTCGACTGTTTCAATCCGCATGAGCCGCTCGACCCCCCGGAAGAATACGTGAAGCTGTTCGACCCGAACGGTTATTCGGTGCCGGGATGGCAGAGCGTGTGGCCGTACGATCTCTGGAAGGGAAAGCTCACGCCGGAGCAGTTCACGAGCGTACGCGCGCGCTATGCGGCGAAGGTCGTCGAAGTGGACCGTTGGCTCGGACACTTCATGAATGCCATGGACAGGCTCGACCTTTGGAAGAATACGATGGTCATGCTCACCACCGATCACGGGACGTTCAACGGCGATCACGGCCGGACGGGGAAATTGCAGACGCATGAGTTCGATGCCGTGGGTCATATACCGTTCATCTGTGCGCATCCAACCGCACGCGGACGGCAGAGCCAGCTCGTACAGCTCGTCGATATCTTCCCCACCGTGCTTGCCGCCGCCGGGAAAAATATCCCGAAGCACATACACGGTGTGAACCTCATGCCGCTCTTCGATGACGCGGCAGCGAAGACACGTCCGTATGCCGTGATGGGGCAGTTCGGTAAAAGCGTGTCGATCACCGACGGGCAATGGATACTGCATCAAAGCCCTGTCGCGGGGAACAAGCCGCTCAACTGGTACGGGTATTCGCTCGCGAAATTCCTTCATTGCGATCTCGGTGAATTCAAGGACGGCAAACGCCCCGTATTGAACGAACGGTCATGGGATACGCCGACATGGCTTTCCGACAAAACCACCGATATGAGCGAAACCGTGGATCTCGCTGAAAAAGAGCCGCAACGTCTGGCGGCCATGCAAAGAGCGCTTGCGGACTTCATACGATCGCTCGATCTGAGAGGCGATGCGGCACGGGAGCAATGTGAACGCCTCGGGATAACACGCTGACTCTCGGAACTATTCCGCTCTTCGGCAGGAAAACTTGCGATTGAAAAAAACAGAGTGATATGGTATAGTCAACGGGCTGTTTCACTGTCCGGGCGATTAGCTCAATGGGAGAGCGCTTGCTTCACACGCAAGAGGCCATAGGTTCAATCCCTGTATCGCCCAAGTAAGACCAATTCCTCAAGGAGAGTTCCATGGAACAGATCATCGCATTGATAACCGGCATCGGCATCGTTCCGCTCGTGATACTGCTCATCCTGTTCTTCATCGCCATCGCGATATTCCTTTCGTTCTTTCCCATCGGGCTGTGGATAAACGCGATATTCAGCGGCGTGCATATCCCCATCATGCAGCTCTTCACGATGCGGTTGAGAAAGATACCCCCCTCGCTCATCGTTGAGAACAAGATCAAACTTTCGAAGGCCGGTATTGACATCATGACCGATAAGCTCGAGGCGCATTATCTCGCGGGCGGGAATGTGACCGCTGTCGCCAACGGCATGATCGCAGCGGACAAGGCCGGTCTCGGGCTCACGTTCGACAAAGCGGCGGCCATCGACCTCGCCGGGCGCGATCTCGTCGACGCGATAAAGACATCGGTCACGCCCAAGGTCATCGCTACCCCGTCCATCGCCGGTGTGGCCAAGAACGGCATTCAGGTGAAAGCGACCGCGCGCGTTACCGTGCGCACGCATATCAACCGCCTCGTCGGCGGCGCTGGCGAACAGACCATCATCGCGCGTGTGGGCGAGGGCATCGTTGCCACCATCGGCGGATCGGAAACGCATAAGGAAGTCCTTGAGATGCCCGACCGCATATCCCGCACCGTGCTTGCGAAGGGGCTCGATTCCGGCACCGCTTTCGAGATACTTTCCATCGATATCGCGGATGTGGATGTCGGCGCGAACATCGGCGCCATGCTCCAGACCGATCAGGCGGAAGCGGACAAGAAGATAGCGCAGGCGAAAGCTGAAGAACGCCGTGTGATGGCGGTAGCGCTCGAGCAGGAAATGAAGGCGCGCGTGGAAGAGATGCATGCGAAGGTCGTGGAGGCCGAATCGCAGGTGCCGCTCGCCATGGCGGAAGCGTTCCGCAAGGGTACGCTCGGCGTCATGGATTATTTCCAGATGAAGAACGTCGTCGCCGATACTGAGATGAGAAGCTCTATCGCGAAGGGCACTGACCCCGAGAAAAAATAGCGCTACGCACGTTCCGCGGACAGACGGCTGAGCAGGAATGTCCTGCCCTCGGCCCACATTTTTTTCGTAACCTCGTGTTTTACGTTCTCATGAACGCTCAGGCGGAGCTTGGCTTTGTCAGTATAGAGCGGGCGCACCCGCGCATGAAAATTCTCATTACAGGGAAGCTGCACGACATCGTCGGCACCGCCGTTGATCATCGCGAGCGGCCTGTCGACGAAGGCCGATACATGCTCGATGGGATCATAGCGCTTCACGAGCGGTTGAAGCCGTTTTTCATAATAGCGGTCGAATGCTTTTACATCATGCCCGTACTGCGCCGTCCGTAACCGCATGAGCGTATGATAATCGCCGCTGCCGATGAACGGGACCGCACAGTCAATGCGCGTATCCATGGCGGCAGCCATGAGCGTTACATGGCCGCCGAGGGAGAACCCGGTAACGCCGATGCCCGACGGGGCAATACCGATCCGCGCCGGGAGCATGCCGATGAGAAGCGAGATGTCCGACGCCGTCCCGACTATTATCTCATACATGATGTTCGTCATCGCGAGGAAATCGCGTGTGCTCCGACCGTGCCAGCGGAGCAGCGCCCGGCGGTCGACAAGACGGCGCCCGTGATTGCGCTGTTCTATCGTCACCGCCGTGCATCCGTGAGCGGCAAGATCGCGCGCTCTATCGATATTGCTTTCGATGTTCCCGCCCGCACCGTGCACGACGAACACAAGCGGCGCGCGAGCGCGTGCAAGCGACCCGAAGATACAGCATTCGATGCCGGCGATGCCGATGGTGATGTGACCCGTCCGGTCCATATCAGCCCCGCGGGAATAGTTTCCGCAGCGGCGAGTTCTCCATCTTATAGAGCACGATGGCGAGATCGGTAAGCACGAGCAGCCCGTTGATGATGTAAAGGATTATCACGAAATCGCGGGCGTAGAGCACCTTATGTACGATGCCCGCGCAATAGCCGAGGAATATGATGATGAGGAACAATATGCTTTTCCCGGCAACTGATGACGAGCGTATCGTTTTTATTATCGATATCGGCCAGCTTATGCCGAACGCGGTTATCATTATCGCTTCAAATATGCTTATGGTCATGACTGCATTCCTTGCTTAGAGTGATGGCAGTATACAATATCGAACGTTCAGCGCAAGTCGATGGGAACGCCAGTGCGCGACTTTCATTTGCGGGTGCACTATCCCGCCAGTTAATAGTGCACGGGGTTTTAACCCCGTGTTTGATTTATCAATAGATGACCACGGGGTCAAGACCCCCGTGCTCTTTCCCGACAAAGGAAAGCCACTCACGGAACGCCAACGTCATCAACGTTCATCCGTTGTCCATCATTCTGCCGCTGATCATGCGATCAATGCAAGCGTGTTCCTGTACGCGATATCCATGACATCTTCCGTCGTTGTTCCGCGAATAACGGCTATGCATGCAGCGGTGTGCACCGCGAATGAAGGTTCATTGGACGTCCCGCGCATCGGCACCGGGGCGAGAAATGGGCAATCGGTCTCAATAGTGAATCGATCGGCGGGGACGAAGGCCGACGCTTCGCGGATGGCATCAGCGTTCTTGTAGGTGATGTTTCCCGCGAAGGATATCAGATATCCGAGATCGAGCGCTTTGCGGGCGAACTCTCTTCCGCCTGAAAAACAGTGGAACACGCCGCGCGTTACGCCCGATGCACGAACGATATCGATGGTATCGTCCGCGGCGTCGCGCGAGTGTATGAGCACCGGGAGCGAAACGGACTTCGCGAGGGTAAGCATTCGGGAGAACACCGCACGCTGTCGGTCCGCAGGGGAATTGTTGCGGTAGTAGTCGAGCCCTGTCTCGCCGACGGCACAGATGCGCTTTTCCGCCGTATTGAGCGACATTATCTTCTTTTCGAATGCGGCGACATCGTCCTCGGTGAAATCCTTCGCGTCGTGGGGATGCAGCCCCGCCGCGATGCGGACATCCGGGAAGTCCGCGAGAAGTCCGATACGCGCATCGAGATCGTCCGGGCGCACACCGGCATCGATAATGAGGCGCTCGTCCGAAACGGGTATGCGCCCAAGGGCGGCGGCAATAGCGGTACGATCAGTATCTGAGTAGGTGAGATGCGCATGACTGTCGATGAATTTCATCAGAAAATGACATTACTCGAAACCGAGCATTCTGCCCGCGATGATGTGGAAATGCACATGCATGACCGTCTGTCCCGCTTCGGCACCGCAATTGGTGATGACGCGGAAGCCTTTTTTATCGAGGGACATATCGCGTGCTATCGTCTGTATCATCGAGAGACATTCGCCCATGAGCGCACTGTCAAGGCCGAGTATATCCGGTACATGCCGCTTCGGAAGAACGAGGATGTGCACTGGGGCCTTGGGCGCGATGTCATGGAACGCTATTGCATGATCGTTCTCGGCGACCTTCCTGGAAGGGATAGCGCCGCTCGCTATCCTGCAGAATATGCAGTCCTCGTCATGGGGCTTCATCCGTACGCCGCCTATTTCAGCGATTTGTAGATGCGGAACACGGTGCGTATCGATATGCCCGCATCGATATAGTGCGACGCACCGGCGTTATCTTCGAAGAATGAATAGCCTGCATATCCTTCAGCGGCAACGCCGAACGTGTCGGACAGCCACAGTGTATAACCGAGTATCGCCCTTGAGAATATCTCACCCCGGCGAGCGCGGTCGTCGTCGGCGAACACGCCGGGAACCGACAGATACACCTTGCGCTGCAGCGCCGATTCGAATTTATAGCCGAAACCGATGCCTGCGTACAGCTCGGGGGAAAGCCGCGTGAGGAAGAAGGCGCCGAGGTCGAGCATGCTGAGCAGGAACACCCGGTCAATGCCGCCGAACGGACGCGGCGCGATGGAAAGCTCATAGCCGAACATTACCCGAAAGCCGTTCATGCCGAAGAACGTGGTATCGACATTGAGCATAAGCCCGGTGGTCGCGAGCGTTCCGCGGAATTCATCGGATAATGATGCGACCGAATATTTGAAACCGCCGAAGGGGGCGAGCGCGAGATGCACCTCGGTCGACGCTACCCTCGTATCACCGAGAACGG
>ERZ1292625.2373-Hain-H41-01um-R1-2373-length-17700-cov-26_pt1 | contig 17700 bp, 25 predicted proteins | sample MGYA00564400_ERZ1292625 | MGnify/ENA primary metagenome ERZ1292625 (study PRJEB36523, sample SAMEA6512639) | groundwater metagenome | collected 2019-01-08 | study: AquaDiva: Metagenomics assemblies of 32 groundwater samples
GCGCCCAGACTTCTGACAGTACTGGGGCTCTTCTCTTGGAATATTCAGTTGATTATACTGGGACTCCTAAACTTATTTAACATCTACTCCCATTGATCGGCATGAGCCTTCAATGATCTTCATTGCTGCTTCGATAGTGCTTGCATTCAAGTCAGGCATCTTTCGTTCTGCAATTTCTCGAACCTGAGCCTTTGTAATAGTTCCAGCTCGCTTTACAGCGTGCTTTCCTGAACCGCTCTCTGCTCCGATAGCCTTGAGGATAAGTGAGCTTGCTGGAGGAGTCTTGAGGACAAAGTCATATGTTCGGTCATCGTACACTGTGATGACGACTGGGATCATGTCTCCGATCATTGTCTTCGTAGCATCGTTGAATTTCTTTGTGAAATCTCCGATATTAACGCCGGCCTGACCAAGAGTAGGTCCGAGTGGTGGAGCTGGGGTCGCCTTTCCTGCTGGAGCGATAACTTTTACTTTTTTAATTATTTTTTTAGCCATTTATTTGAATTAGTTGTTGTTTCTGAACGTTTCCTCTAGAAGCACGAGGTATACAGGATATTACTTTAAATCTTCTTAACTTGCAAGAAATCGAGCTCAACTGGGGTTTCTCGACCAAACATTGAGACAAGCACCTTGATCTTGCCTCGGCTGTCATCAACTTCGCTGACTTTGCCTTCAAGATCCTTGAATGGGCCGTCAACAATCTTCACATTCTCATCCTTCACAAGGTCGATCGTATGCTTGACCTCATCCTTGTTCATTCGTCCAAAGAGAGAATCAACCTCCTTCTTTTCCAATGGAACCGGGAAAACTCCTGATCCGACGAATCCAGTAACTCGAGGTGTGTTTCGAACGACATACCACGAATCGTCAGTAACGATCATATCTACAAGTACGTAACCTGGGTAAATCTTCTCTTCTTCCTCAATTCGCTTTCCTCCCTTGATCTTGATCTTCTTCTCAGTAGGAACAAGAACATTGAAAATACGGTCTTCCATTCCGAGAGACTCGATTCGCTGTTTGAGGTTTCTTGCTACAGCGTTCTCATACCCTGCGTAGGTGTGGATCGCGTACCAATTTCTTTCACCGCCAATTTGCTGTTTAGACATAGTAATAGTTTAGATAATTTTATTAAACGAAAAGCGTAAGGAGTCGTGAGAAGATGTAATCAAAAAGACCAAGGAAAAACGCAGTAGCGACAGATACGATAACTACGGCAATTGAAAACAAAACTGCCTGTTTTCTGCTTGGCCATGTCACATGTGACATTTCCGCTCGCGTATCCTTGATGTATTCAGTGATTTTCATAGTCTTTTGCCAATTAGATTAATTGCCTCTTGTATTAAAAAACCCCGCAGGGGGTAGTGGTTAAATACTACCTCTTACGGGGTTTTTCGTCAATAGCTGGAATTTATCTGATTTCGTACGTGATAGAGACCGTAGCTGTGACCTTCTGCTCTCCCTTAGGGATCTCGGGGGCTGCTGCTGCCTTTATAGACATCATGTCGCCACCCATAGCTGCCTCTCGAGCGTATGGATAGTACTGCTCGTCGCTTGAATCATAGAAGCTTGTGATCTTCACGAGCTTTACTCCAAGATCCTTTGCGATCTTCTCTGCTTTTTCCTTGGCATTTGCGATAGCTTCTGCTCGGGCTTCTGCCTTTACAGAATCAATATCATCGATTGCGAATGAAAGTCCGTCGACTGTCTTAATACCTGTTGCGCCGATCGCATCAAACAACTCTCCAGCCTTTGCAAGATCTCGCACTTTGATCTGGATAGTCTGGCTTACGTCATATCCATCAAGGATCTGCTTGCCTCCTGGACAGCCGAACTGATTACAAACACCCTGTGTGTATTCGTAGTGAGGATTGATAGAGTATGAAAGAGTCTTGATATCCTTCTCTTCAACTCCAGCTGCTCGAACCGCCGCAAGAGCTGCCGCGCTCTTCTCTGTAGCCTTTGTCTGAGCTTCCTTTACCGTCTTTGCATTCTCTGTAACGCTAAATGAGAATGTAGCGATATCTGGGATAGCTACAGCTTCACCCTTTCCGTTCACTGAGATGCTGTTATAGATCGGAGTTTCCTTTCCGATATATTTTATTGAAATAAAAGACTTAACGACAAGCACCGCGAGGAATATTGCGAGCAATGTTCCAACCCACGCACCAACTTTCCAAACTCGTTCTTGATAATTCATATATTTATTCTTACTATTTATAATCCTATTAATTACTATCGTAACATGCGTCAATGAGGTTTTCAAAAAGGGCCAGCACTGTCATCTGTCCCACTCCACCCGGTACCGGGGTGATCATCTGAACAATGTCTTTGACCTCATCGAAATTCACGTCGCCTATTAATTTACCCTCATTATGACGTGTAATTCCAACATCTATTACAACCTGTCCTTCTTTAACATATTCCTTCCCAACGAGGTTTGGTTTTCCAATCGCAACAATGAGGACGTCGGCTGCGCGTGTCTTTTCAGGGATATTTTCAGTCTTGCTGTGACAGATGGTCACAATTGCACCTTCTTCGTGACACATTTTAGCGACCGGTTCACCCACAAGCTTTGAACGTCCAAGCACTGTCACCTTCTTCCCTGCCAATTCTATTTTATAAAATTTAATAAGCTCTCGAATACCTCGCGCAGTTGCGGGAAGAAATTTCGTAGCACAATTGAGTCCATCAATATCCTTTTTTGGATCGATTAAATTAAGTACGATTTCGGAATTAATCTGTGGAGGCAACGGGAGTTGAACAATGATTCCGTTTACACTTTCGTCTGCATTATATTTTTTAATCGCTTCAATAAGCTCTTCCTGGCTTATCTTTTCATCAAAATTAACATGGATTTCTTTTACTCCGATTTTTTGGGCGAATGATTTCTTTGCTTTTATATATGAATCAGAATCAGTCCTGTTCCCCACCTGAAGGATCACAAGGCAAGGGACAAAAGAAAGTTCCTTGATTCTTTTTTCAAGAAGAGATGAGTAGTGTGCGCGAGCTGTCTTACCATCGAGAAGTATCATAGTAGGCAAAGACTACCACGATTTTTCAGGAATTTCTAGAGTTACCGACTTCTGTTCCTTAGTTGTCGCGGTCTCAAAAGAGAGTTCAGTGGCAGTCAGCGCAACCTTCTGGTCTGGTAGTCGTAGAGTGGATCCATATTTACTATCCCCCGCTATCGGATGCCCTATATGCGAAAGCTGTGCACGTATCTGGTGATGCCGTCCTGTCTTCAAAATTATTTTCAAAAGAGAAAAGTCTCCATCCGTTTTCACAAGCTCGTACGAAAGCTCTGCTCGATCAGCGCCTTTCGCTTCTGTATCGAAAACTTCTGCAAAATTTTGATTCTCGTCATGCTTGAGGAAATTAACCAGAGTCCCCGCCTTTTCTTTTACGATTCCATGAACCCAAGCATGATAGACCTTCTTGATTGTGTGGTTTCGAAATTGTTCAGAAACACGGGATGCGCCCTTTGATGTTTTTGCAAAAAGGACTACACCGTCCACATTCCTATCGAGACGATGAATGAGTCCAAGGAAAACATTCCCTGGTTTTTGGTACTTATTTTTAATAAAAGCTTTCACTTCATCGAGCAGCGAACTGTCACCTGACTTGTCTCCTTGCACGAGAATTCCCGCAGGCTTGTAGACTGCGATAAGATGATTGTCTTCGTAGAGAACTTTTATAGATTGCATGCGTCTTACCAACATAACATACGTTTTTATTAAATTCTAGAAATATCATAATCCTAATTCTCAGGAATTTTATAGTATTTGACTAAGCATATATAATGTGATATTGTATTATACAAGTAGCTCATTGAGAGCAAAGCCTGCACCTAGGCTTTTGTAAGGAATTTATTCCAAGCGTGAACTGATCCGTGAGATCGTGGAGAACCCACATGAAAAAAGAAAATACTGAGTTAAAAGAGGCGCAGGAAAAAGTCCTGTTCGAAAGAATGCTTGTGGCCTCTCGTGAAACAAGCGTTAGTGGCAAAGAGTCAATCTATCATTCAGGAGAAGGGGGTCTTAATCTCGGCATAGTCATGAACAGTATCGGGAATTACATTGAACATTGTTTCGGTATTGATGATAATCCCCTCCACCACCTCCGTTGCCGTTTCCTCAAATTCGACTGGCACTATTTCTCGGAAGAGGACTTAATCAGACAACAAAGTATCAGTAACGTAATCGCTGACATGGATTACGTCTGGGCATCAGTACCTCATTTCTGTCAGAACGGTATTGCGGCTGCGGTTACGAAAAATCGCTTCAAGACCACAGAAGTTCCGCACCGAATCTGTCATTGGTCGAAAAGCCTTCATGCGCATAATACCTACGGATGGAATATATCGGATATCCACAGAGGGCAAGGGAAATTACTTCGATACAATAACTGTGTAGATGGCACCATCCTGTTCACCACAGATGAAAAAGGTAGCCTCGTACGAGTATTGAGTTAGAGGCACGGCCCCCACAAGAGAAGATTCTTACAAACTTCTCTTGTGGGGGTCTTTTCTTTTTTACGCCTTCCACCTTGCAAAAATTCCACACGGCAAAAGCCTCTTTGTTCCAGTTTCCTCAAGAGTGAGTTCCCCTATTTCAATAGACCCTCCGAACTTTTCGACGAGAACCTGGAGTACATTCCTGTATGCAATTGCAGAATATCCCGCAGAGTATCCATTTATCAAAAAGAAAAGCGGCTTGTCTTTCAAAAGTTTTATGCAATCCTCAACAAGCGGAAGAAAATCTTCCTCAATTTTCCAAAGTTCCTTGTTCGCGCCATGACCGAAAGCTGGAGGGTCCATGATGATTCCGTCATATTTATTCCCCCTCTTCACTTCTCGTCCCACGAACACTCGTGCATCCTCGAGGATCCAACGGATAGGCTTTTCAGTAAGTCCAGAAAGTTCTGCATTTTCTCGTGCCCACGCCACAGCTGATTTTGATCCGTCGATATGAACGACTTTTGCTCCAGCCTGAGCGCATGCAAGAGATGCTCCGCCGGTGTAGCCGAAAAGATTCAATACATCAGCTCCTTCATTCCCTTTCAATACATCCCGAACCCAATCCCAATTTGCTACTTGTTCAGGAAATACCCCAGTGTGCTTAAAAGCTGTCGGCTTGATCCAAAGTTTCAGTCCTCCATGCTCGATTTGCCACTTCTCTAGTTTTCCATTCTTATATTTCCAATCGCCCGCCGCTTCGGTACGCGTAAAATACGCATCAGCCTTTTTCCAGTCAGCTTCAGGCAAATGCTTTCTCCAAAGTGCCTGTGGATCAGGCCGAGCTAAAACCACATCACCGAATCGTTCAATTTTTTCGCCATCTCCAGAGTCGAGAAGCTCGTATCCACTCTTAGAATCAACCTTTTTCATGATAATCCAAATCGTAACACATAATTGTCATTTATTCATATTTGGGCTATAGTTTTCCTACGAATATGGACCTCTACTCCTCAATCGTACTCTATATAGCGCTCTTTTTTGGACTCTACTACCAAATCTTCCTTTTGGTTACTTTTTTTGAAAAAGAGGAAAAAAATATTTCCGGAGCGAACGACTATAGGCCTGATGTTACGATAATAGTGCCCTGTTTCAATGAGACAAGAACAGTCTCAAAAACAGTCATGTCGCTTCTGCAGATGGAATATCCAAAAGAAAAACTTTTTATAACTGTAGTAGATGACGGAAGCAGTGACAACACTTACGAAGAAGCTCTCAAACTCGCACACCTTGGAAACATCAAAGTCTTACAACAAAAAAATTCAGGAAAATATGTTGCCCTCAATAAAGGCATCGAACTCGCCACATCCGAAATCGTGGGTTGTCTCGATGCCGACTCTACTGTACATCCCCAGACCCTTTTAAAGATGCTTCCCTATTTCTCTCAGAACAAAGTTGTTGCAGTGACGCCTGCCATGAAAGTTCATGATCCAAAGACATTGCTTCAAAAAATCCAGAACGCTGAATACAACATCGGAATCTTCCTTAAAAAAATCATGGGCAAGCTTAATGCTATACACGTGACGCCTGGGCCTTTCTCGCTTTTCAAAAAATCAATCTTCAAGGAAATCGGGTATTTCCGACATGCTCATAATACTGAAGACATGGAAATAGCCTTCAGGATCCAGCATCACCACTACAGGATAGCCAATTGCCCTCAAGGATTCGTCTATACAATTACCCCGCCAACATTCAAGAAGCTTTATAAGCAAAGAGTTCGTTGGACCTACGGCTTCCTCAAGAATGCGATCGATTATCGGCATATGTTCTTCAACAAAAAATACGGCAACATCGGAACCCTCACGCTTCCCTTTGCTATCATCTCGATAGTCACAGCATTCCTTATTATTGGAAACAGCTTCTATCATTTCTCTTCGTATATAGTCGAACAGATTCAGCGATATACAGTGACAGGATTCACCTTCGACTGGTTTTCTTTTGACATCTTCTTCCTCAATACAAGCTCAATTACTTTATTGACCTTTATCATGTTATGCAGTAGCTTTAGCATCATTCTCTTGGCCTGGAACATGGTCGAGGGCAAGACAAGGATTACCCGCGATATCATATACTTCGTCACGCTTTACGGCTTCATTGCACCGTTCTGGCTGGCAAAGGCTTCGTGGAACACCATCACCTCAAAAGCCGTCTCATGGAGATAAGCACAAAAAAATACATTATTGTTTTCCTCATCACGGCTGGAATATTCGCTGTCGCCTTTATCGTGAGCAATTATATAAATGATAAAAGATACGAAGTCATCAAAACTACTGCTGACAAGATTTCCATAGACATTCTATCTCTTGAAACGCAATTCGAGCTTTTTCAAGAATCTTCATGCGCATCATTGTCTAACCCAGTACTCTCTGACGAAATCAATGCGCTCGCTGACCGACTCTCATATGCCGAAAACCAAAGAGGTATTGATGATGAGGATGTAATTACACTTAAAAAATATTATTCTCTCCTTGAAATAAAAGATTATCTTGTCATGAAAAAAGTTGACAACAGATGCGATGTTAATCCAATTTCAATACTTTATTTCTATACCAACGACGAGGGCTGTGAAGATTGTGCAAAACAGGGTTACGTTCTCACAAAACTCCGAAGCGATTATCCTCTTCTGCGCATCTACAGCTTTGACTATGACCTTGATTTGAACGCCGTAAAGACGCTCATAACCATAAATAAGATTCCGAAAGATCAGCTTCCAGCCCTTGTCATAGAAGGAAAAACGTACACAAAATTCCAAAGCGTCGAGGATATCAGGAAGATTATCCCCGCACTGGCAGCGACGAGTTCCGCGACCTCAACGCAAGCCACAACAACACAAAGAAAATAGTTATCGAAATTGCATCAGACACTGCACAGTATTGGCAAAAAGCCTTCAAGACAAATGCCATAATAAGCAGAAATGCAACAGAAGCGAGTGCTGCAACGAACGAAACAGGTAAAGCAATTCTCAGAAATATTTCTTTCTTTGTATCAAGATAAAGAAGCAGAAGAACAATAAGGATCAGATAGGTCAATGATCCTAGGAGAGAAACTGGAATCCCAGCGATACTCGAGTAAGCACTCGTAAGCACCGTCTCACAACCGCTGATTGCGCAGGGTGGAATTTCATTCTGATAATGCTCTATCGTAAGATACGTAGCGTCGGCAAAGCCAACAAGCGCGAGGACTAGAAGCGCGATCGGGACCCACTTAGGAATTATTTGCAGCGGCGTCTTCAATAAGTTTTTTAAATTCTTCATAGTTTTTTGGAGATATTTTCTTACCGTTCAAATAAAATGTTGGCGTACCCTGAACCCCTGCCTTTAAGCCACTCTTTAGGTCGTTGTTTATTTTATCAAGATTTTCTTTCGACTCAACAGCGGCGGCGTACTTTGTCATATCAAGCTTAAGTTCCTGAGCATATCCTGCAAAGATAGCTTTTGCATCAGCCAAATCCTCCCAATCTGTCTGCGTCTCAAAAATCCTTTTATACATTTCCCAAAACTTCCCTTGTTCCCCTGCTGCCTCAGCTGCCTGCGCTGCTGGGACTGCGTGACGATGCTGTTCAAGCGGGAAATGCCTGTAAACAAAGAGTACCTTATCACCTACTTCAGTGAGAAGTTGTTCGACTACTGGGAAGTATGCTGCGCAAGCTGGGCACTGAAAATCGCTGTATTCGATGAGAGTTACAGGCGAAGATGTTGCGCCCTTTGCCCAATCAAATGAAGCCACTTTATCTACTGGAGCGACGTTTGCATTCTCTTTTTCAGCCTTATTTGCAGCTGCAATCATTCCCCAGATGATAAGTCCGACAACTACTATAAAACCACCCCAATACAGTATTCGTTTTGCGTTCATTGGTTTATTAAATTAATTATAGGGGCATTATAGCAGATGCGAGAATTCAATCAAAAGGTAGATACCGAGCACATTCATTACAAACGCTACAGGAATAAGCACAACGAGGCGAACCTTCGACATACCCAAAAGGGTTATACCGAATTCATCAGGAAGCGGAGAAGCGATAATCAATGCACCTAGAAGCGGAGAGAGCCACCTAAGAAAGCCGAAATGTAGGGATTTGAGGATGTGTTTGACAGTAGATGGCCTGACAGCTTTCATCAAATCTTCTGCAAAACGGTCCCGAATGAAAAAGAAAAGGATAAGATCCCCACACATCGCCCCAAGCCCTCCCCAAAGTGCCACCCAATGTATCGGAGAATTTTCCGCTACGTGAACAAGGGCAATTGATGCGGGTGCAAGTGTGAATGCCGAAGTAAAGAAAATGCCAGCAAAGAAACTTGCAAGAATATAATAGTCCTTGAACATAGAAACAGCGAAATCAATCGCTCCGGTCTTCGACAGGATGACTGCTATAGCGATTCCCAAAGCGATCATGATTACATCGCGCAAGAGTGCACTTCCATTCCTTTTTCCATCTTTTTTCCTTTTACTCATGATGATACTTTTCACCCTTTAGTATACTAAACCCCCTATATATTTGCTCTGCAAGAATGCTTCGAACTAGCTCATGAGGAAACACGAGCGAGGAGAATGACCACGAGAAACGTGCAGTTCCTTTTACCGCGTCACTGATTCCATATGCACCACCTATCACAAACACCAGATTTTTAACGCTTTCGTTGAGCCTTTTTTCAAGAAATTCTGAAAATCCCGGCGAAGTCAGCTGCTTCCCTTTTTCATCAAGAATCACAACAAAGGAGTTATCGGGAATCGCCTTGAGTATCTTTTCTCCCTCATCTTTCATATCTGAAGTCGGAAGAAACTTCCAATCAATAGAAGAATAATGTGAAATCCGAGATGTGTATTCCAAAACAACATCCTCACCCAGATACCCTTTTGATTTTCCCGGGGAGATGATCAGTATATTCATAGGAACGTGTTTCGATTAGAGTGCGTCGATCGCCTCTTCAGCCAAATCTTCTGCTTCTTCTGCAGATTCTATTGCATCATCATACTCTTCATCATCGAATGACTCACGAGCTTCGTCATACTTCTCTTTTGCGTCATCATAGAAGTCCTGTGCTTCATCAACATCGTCTCCATCATCATCGGCTTCTGCTATTTGTTCGCGAGCGTCAGAAAGTGCTGACTTTGCATCGGCGATAGCATCTTTTGCATCATCCTCATCCCCACCGCTTAGGTCTTCTGTAGAGTCTTCCGCATATTTCAATGCCCTTTCTGCAAGAGTCATAGCCTCGTCATAATCTGAATCAATAAATGCGTAAAGCGCGTCGAGAAGCTTGTCTTCTGCTTTCTTAAGCGTCTCTTCTGCATCTTCTTTCACAGCTGTCTCGTCATCAGAATCATCGATAGTATCCTCAGCATCCTCAATTGCTTCCTTCGCACTTCTAAGTGCAGCTATCGTTTTCTTTTCGGTTGAGCTTACTGAATTATTTACAACTGGCGTATTCGTAACAGGAGTAACTGTCGTCGTTGTTGTCGTATTTGAAATTGGAGTAGCAACTATGCCTGCTGCCTCAGTATCGTAGAGCGATCGTGAGAGCGGACCAAAATACCCCTTTCCAGAAGTTACGCTCTTTGAAGACTGCCACTTCGTAAGAGCTTCTCGGGTCTTTTCACCGAACATATTCGTCTCAAATCCAGGAGATCCGACTCCGGTTATTGCGATTGTGAAGCCCTTTGTATTGAGGTGCTTCTGGAGACATCGAACATCCTCACCGATTGATCCAACTTCAAGGTCTCTTGAAAATGCGCACTTATCTTGAGCGTTAGTAATAGAAGGAATAATAATTATAGCGATCGCCGCGAGGGCGCTTGTAAATATATTGATCTTTTTCATACAACCATTATATCACAGTGAAAAAACGAAGGAATATCATTGGGTCAATCGATATCCCATTTATTTTAATACTTAAATGAAGGTGGGCTGCCTCTGCATAGCCAGTCTTTCCGCTCAAACCTAGTCTCTGCCCCGCTATTACTTTATCCTCCTCTTTTACATCCAGTTTTGACATGTGCATATAGAGACTTTGAATGCCGAATCCGTGATCAACAACGACTGTATTTCCATATACTGTAAATGTCTGAGCTATTTTAACAACACCGTCATTTAAAGCTTTTACTTCGATTCCCTCTGCGGCCCTGAAATCAGTTCCTTTATGGACGATGGTTGAATTCACCGTCTTTCTGTCGTAGCCATAGTCATCAGTAATGAAAATAGACTGCAATGGCAAGCCAAATTTTTCTGTCCACAATTGCTTTTGCTCTGTCTTTACACCATTAAGGATCGCGTTTTCTTTTGCCAGATTATTCACAAGAGCCTTTTCCGCTTCTGGCGTATTCCCTCCGAGCTTTTCTGGAATACCAAGCGGCCGTTCGATCTTTTCTCTTAGAATAAGACTTATCTGTTCCGTAATTGTCATCCCATTCGATAAATTGATCTGAACAACATGATCCAATTTCTTTTCATTGAAATCTATCGGGACGAATGAACACGACCTCTCTTCGCAAGAAAGGATTGGGAGATTTTTTCCATCGAAAGAAATTGTCGAAACAGAAGAGCTCGCTAGGCTTGTTATCATAATCGGATCTCCAGGAGAGATAATTTCGGGGGAAATAGAAAATAATTTTTCAGGGACCTTTTCTTCCTCGATTTCTTTTATAACTTCAGGCACAACAGAAGACTGCTGCCTCTCGACGTAAACGGCGAAAACAATAAGCAAAACTACGAGAATTAAAATCCTAAAAATAGCTTTTTTCATAATCTAAGTATATCACTTATGACACAATTTCTTTTCAAAGTCTACGAAAGAAACATGCTTTTCATGCGTCAGCTAGTACGAAGGTTGAAATGACAGATGCGCTTTTCCTTTACTTCAACTTATTATCAGCTTAATAACTAACACACCAAAATTATGAACAAGAGAAATATATTTTCAGCTGTCATCCTGACAGCCTTCGTCGCGTCGTTTGCACTTGCCCCTTCGGGAGCCTTCGCGCAGACGCAGAAGAACCGACCGCCGGTCATCAGCGGAATAAGTGCGCCGACAGTCCTTAATGTCGACGCTGAGGGAACGTGGGCAATCAAAGCCTATGATCCAGAAAATGGCAATTTGAGCTACTCAGTCGATTGGGGCGATGCCCCGATGGTGTCGTCACTGAAATCAATCTTTGCTTTGCCTGAATTCGTCCAAGAAACATCCTTCAGCCACACATATGCGGCCGCAGGAACATATACGGTGAAATTCACCGTAAAGGATGAATCGGGTGCGACTGCAAAGTCGTCAGCCACAGTTCATGTCCGCGGAACTACAACAAGTGCGCTTAAGATCAGCAATGTAGAAGCGACGTCAACCAAACCGACGCGCGCTACTATAACTTGGGATACGAATAAGAAATCAAATTCTATTCTTTGGCTTAGCAAGACTTCTCCGATAGATACATCAAAGAAGCCTTATATCTCAAGGCCAGGGAATACAACCGATCACAAGATTGAATTGAATCGCCTTACCCCTGATACGACATATTATGCCGTAGTCAAATCATCAAAAAGAGGTGCGAGCGATACATCATCTGAATTCTCATTCAAAACTCCCCCTCTTGCTAGCCAAGCTCCGGTCATAAAGAGCGTTGACGGGCCATCGAGCCTCAACGTCGACCAAGAAGGAACTTGGACATTGAATGCGTATGATCCGAAAAACACTTCGCTCTCATATTCGGTCAAGTGGGGCGATGAAGGATCAGCAATGACCCTCTTCCGTGCCAAGAGTGATCCATTCGTGCAGACTTCAACCTTCAGCCATACATATGCTGAAGCAGGAACTTACACGATTGTATTCACTGCAAAAAATGAAGCCGGCCTAACGGTTGAATCAAAGACAACCGTGGAGGTAACTCAGCCGGAGGATGATACGGCGCCAGTCTTGAGTGCAATCACAGCAGCTTCAATCGAGTCTGATCAGATCACACTGACGTGGACTACCGATGAAGATGCTGACTCAGCACTCTATTATTCAACGACTTCTCCAGTCGTGATCGATGATGATGAAAACACCACAGCAGTAACAGATCTTGATCTTGTTACAAGCCACTCATTGTCAGCGACTGATCTGACTGCAAGTACAACCTATCATTTCCTTATTCAGTCGAAAGACTCATCTGGAAATGTGGGCACATCTAGCCAGTTCTCATTCACGACAAGTGGATTATAGGAGTAGCTTCAACCTTCATGTGAGCGCATCACACTAAAGAAATAGCCGTCTCATATCGAGGCGGTTATTTCTAATTTGATAAATTAAATTTTTCTTATTCAATCTTCACCGCCGTTCCCGTAACGGTGATCATGAGCATAGATCCTTTTCCTCCTACAGTCTCGAAATCAAAGTCGATCCCAACAATCGCATTGGCTCCTAGCTTTTGAGCTTCTTGTTCGAGCTCCTTTATTGCCATTATCTTGCCTTCTCCCAATTTCTTTTCATAGGTGGCAGAACGTCCTCCGACAACATCTCTCACGGCAGCGAAAAGATCGCTAAAAATATTTGCACCAATGATGACATCAGCGCTAATTATGCCTAAGTAAGCTGTTATTTTCTTCCCTTCGATTATTGATGTGGTTGTTTGAATCATATTATTCCCTATTAGCATCTGAGGATCCTCCGAGATTTATATTAATGCCTGACTCGTCCTTAACCTCCTCCTTTGCTTGGAAGAATCCTTGTGAATATGCGATCCAAGCGACAATCACGATAACAACCAAAACGAGCACACCTATCACTGGCCCCATCGCTGAAGATTTTGTTTCGTTCATATTTTTTTAAATTAGATTAGATAATAAAGACTTAGTCTCTTCTAAGTTGATTATATCAAATTTTCAAAGGAAAAAGCGCTCGACTGCTCGAGCGCTTTTGAATTTTGATTTCATTGCATCAACCGATAACCTGGATGCGAGGCTGTGACCAACCCGAAATGTGCTTGAGTGCAGATTGAACTGCCAGAGTATGTTTCGACCCCTCAAAGCTCAGAGTGACTTGAAATCGGCGATCATTCCGAGCGACAGAACTGATGTCGGTCAGATTGATACCGCGCTTACCGAATTCTCTCAGGATCTTTTCAAGCATCCGCGGCTTGCTGTCCCACTTCGCGAATTCAAAAATCACGGAGTTCGGCGAATAAAAACTCTTCAGGACGGCATTGAGCCGTTGAAAAAGTTCATTCGCCTCTCGCGTAACGTCTTCGCCAAAGTGGTTTTTTGCTGAATCATAAAGCCCGGCAAATGCGCTCATATCCTGATCGCTAATAACCTTCAGAAGTTGCCTTTCCATCCGGATCCGTGCACGAAGCATGGGAATCGTGGCAGGATTCTTCATGAAGATTGAGCCGTACATTTCAGCATTCTGGCTTAGGAACCTTCCCATAAGCGAGAACATGACCCGATAGAAAGGACTTGTGAAGTTAAGGGATTCCTTCGTCGAAACCCCCATCCGCATGATAAGTAAGGCATTGATAAGATTTGCCGACTGTGGCGAAACCTGTACCGTTGCCATATACATATCATGCTCCTTTCCTGTCGTCCATTTTTGCTTTGCAGTTGTGGCTGCGAGCATGTTGACTACCCAGCTTTTCCAAGCAGGATTGGTAAGCCGACCTGGACATACGACTACGGTCTGCCCAGAGAAACCAAGTTCAGGGGCAAACATTGGGTGCAGCCCCACAACCTGTGCTCTGCCTTTGAGCATTGCTTCGATGACAGGCTGCTTTACTGAAGTAATATCCATGAGCATCTGGTTCTCACGAGTATATGGGATGATTTCCCGAATCGCAGGAACTGTTCGTTTGATGGGAATTGCGAAGATTACGACATCCGATCCTTTGACGACTTCAATATTCGAGAGTTCGGTCGGATTTTTCCTGTCCGAGCCGATAATTGAGCAACCGAGCACTTGGAAGAACTCTTTGAGGAGCTGGCCAAACCTTCCATTGATGCCAATAATACCCACAACAACCGGTTTCACCTCCATCTTGTTTTCAATGAGATGGAATGTTGTGGTATTTTTTTTGTTATCTTGGATCTTGCTCGCAAGGATTCTTAGTCCGTAAGCACGAGCAGCACACTTGGGCGCGACTGCACCGATCTTGGCATTTTTACCAATATGAGCCGCGGCACGTGCTGCACTCCCCGTCGAATCGCGCTTGCTCCGTTTTTCGGAAGTAAGTCCGACACTCTTAAGAAATATGTCGCATTGTCCCATGGCCTCATCCTTCGACATTACCCTTTCAAGCTCATTAACTGATGTGATATGTGGTGGTGCCATTAGATAATGATTGATCCTGAGTGGCAAAGAATCAATGGAGTTGAATGTAAACCCGCGATCCCGATATTCCTGCAGTTCCCGAGTGACACTGACAACTTCCCCTTTTGTCGAGTTGTGAATTGGAAGCACTGCAAATCCAGGACTTTCCGACAACCGTTTCATAATGGCGCCGTGACTGCCACAGGTGATGATGTCGCATTCTGTCCGTTTCCAGTTGCGCTTACGAATAAATCGCAAAGCGGCCTCATAGCCATTGGTATAGGCATCGAGGACTAATATTTTTCTCTTCATAGAGCCTTTTTGTTGTGCAATGATGTAAAAGAACGTGTAGGTTTGGGTCTTTTTCTTCTACCTCAAAGCGTGTTTGCTAGAAGCAATGTAACCATTTAAAAAGAGGGGTGTCAATCTACTTAGCCAGCCAACCGAAACACAGACTCTTCCCTGGTGCGTCTGCTGCCATTTCCATAGCATTCGTAAGATAGCTGTATCCAATGCATGTCGGGACTGTTTTATTGAATTCCGCAGCCGTTTCTGCACTCACGAAGCCGGGAGATGAGATGTAGGATTTAGGATAAAAGAAAACAACTACTAATATGACGACGATTAAAATTATGATCTTTTTCATAAGAAAATTATATCACAGATGATTTGATTGGCCCGTAAGACAACCTTCGAAATCATTTGGTGACTGTTTGCAGTTTAGATTAAACCTTTGAATACATTCCCCTCTCAATGACTCGCCTGTGCATATTCGGCGGTTCGTTCCACAAAACCGATCCAAGTAGAGCGTGTCTGAAGGAATTTTTTCACATATAGATATATCATTTTTCTTGTATGCGGCTTGTATAAGGCAATCAAATCGTTCTCTTCCATTCAATACAGAACATGCTTCTGGTCCCTCATTCGTATACTTTGCAAAATTAAACTTGTTGATGCATTTCTGACGTGGATAAGTCGTATCATCACCATACATCTCTTTAGGAAGCTCTTCGCATATTGATATATCATTTTTTGCTACGGCTCTATTTATTATCTCAATTTCATCTTCATAGCTTACAAAACCCATAGAAAAAAAGAAAAAGAAATATAAGGCACCCAAAGCTATCACCACCACACCAGCTATCACGATTCCAATAATTAATCTTAAGAAAGTTTTCATGCTTTTATATTAACACTAGTTTTCAAGATAATGCATCATGATGTCATACCCTTTCATCACATAGTTATCGCGATCTAAATCGAAAGTCTCTTTTGCAAAAATGAACATTTCTTCCTGCATTTTTTCTCCATCGCCATCTTCAACGACTCGCTCTATTTCAATGAAATTTCCGAGCCTCTCCACTTCATCAAGTGTAATCGTGTAATCCTTATATTTCGTGGTTTGTCGTCTTTTCTTTACCGTGACTCCGGGAAGATAATTGAACATCTTCATAATTGGAGCAATTTCTTCAGGATTGCTTACCTGCATATTATGTTCAATGCAATCTGATTCATTTTTGACTGGCTTCTTAACTGTAAAAGTATATTTGCCATTTTGAATCCTTAGACGCGGATACACCCATTCCCCTATTTCGGGTTCGAACCATTTAACATCATCTTTGTGAATGAAGTTTCTGTCTTCTTGAACTTTCGGTTCAGAAATGACACAACCTAATTCTTTTAGCTTTGCCTCAACTTTATTCAGATCTGGGGCTTTGAGTTTTATTTCGATTTCACGCATATTATTAATTAAATAGCCTTTAATGCATTGATAATTCGCCCATTAACCAAATCAATTTGAGATAGATTATGCCTATAGTCATGCCCGACTCCTCTTATAAGGAGATATTTCTTCGGTTCAGCCGCATTATCAAAAATAATCTTTACCTCCTCCGGTGTGCAAATCACATCAAGCTCACCGGCAACAAATATTATCGGCGCATGAATTTTTCTTACAGCGTCAATCGTATGGTATTTTAATCTATCTACCATATGGCTGTAAGGCAATTTATAGCTCTTAGTTACATCACTATCTGGCACATCTCTAACAGAAATATTGAAACCATTTTTCTTCCAGTTCATAAATTTATCTTCTTGTAATTCTTCATCAGAAATAGGGGTTGGTGGCATAATTGGCAAAACCATAGAAACCCTTGAGTCCTGAGCTGCATAAAGTATAGAAACTTCCCCTCCTCTACTATGACCACCGAGAAGAGTTTTGTTGAAAGATTTTTGTGCCGACATGAAATCTAGAACCGTCTTAATGTCCTGCAAATATTGTGTGACAGAATAATCGGCATCAGTACCATCACTTTCCCACGTTCCAATTGGGTCAAATCTTGCGACTGTGTAGCCTTCGGCAGCAAAAGCTTCAGCTAGTTTTATTAAATGATTATAATCTTTTGAATCTAAATTTCCAGGACAAAGAATCGCGAGATAGTTTTTATCTACTTCGGGATAATGTACTGCAGCAACAATATTCTTTCCATCTAAATTGGTAATTTTTATCCTCTTGATTTCCATAGAAAGAAGTATAGCAAAATATGAAAAGGTCTGTACCACACTTGTGACACAGACCTTGAGGCAGTTCTGGATTATTTTCGACTGATACCAATAGCTGCGTCCATGAGCCCACTACGGTAATCACCCTCCTCTTCCGGGTCTGCCCACCCTGAAAGTTTACGTGGTGAAACGGCACGAGCTATTTTTTTAACTCCACAGTTTGGTTTTGAACTCTTACGGACACTGTTTACTTTTTCACTTTTTTTCTTGGTCATAAAAAGCCTTTCAAAAATCATTAAATCACACTATGTATAACATTGTCAATACTTTGGTTGGAACCCAAGTTAGAGGTTCGTTTTTATAAAGACAATTAGTGGGTTCCCTGGGGATCGCTTATTTTTTAGACAAAAAGGCATC
>ERZ1292625.2376-Hain-H41-01um-R1-2376-length-17671-cov-4_pt1 | contig 17671 bp, 26 predicted proteins | sample MGYA00564400_ERZ1292625 | MGnify/ENA primary metagenome ERZ1292625 (study PRJEB36523, sample SAMEA6512639) | groundwater metagenome | collected 2019-01-08 | study: AquaDiva: Metagenomics assemblies of 32 groundwater samples
TGCGGACGATAGGGGTATTCTTCATGGTATCCGTAAGAGCCAACAAATATAACATCATACTCATACTCAGGATTCTTTTCCGCTATATAACACTCAGGCCGGTAAACACCAGGGGTAAGCCATGTGTGGTTTATACCAGCCCTATGAAACTCAGGGCCATGACCACCATCAGCAGTGAATAAATAATCAGACTTAAAAAATAACTGCTTTTCTACCTCAGCTTGCCGCGCTAAACCCCACCATATATCAAGAGAAAAACCTACTAAAGGCAGCTTTTTTGCAGCTAAAAAATCATCACGGTCGCCGCCTATCGTATCCCAAGTACGGGTATAGAGAATGAAATCATTATCTTTCTGCTCAGCCAAAATATCCGCAAAGCAAACCGCATTCTCCTGCATCCTAGTAACTCGATGCCCCAAAGACTCAATAGAATTAGACATGTGGTTTTCTGTGCTATGACTCGGCTGGAAATTCCCTATGTATATTATCTTTGCCATCTGATATATCTGACTCCCTCTTCTCCATTTCTACATGACACTCAAAACATATCTTACTTTTACCTAGCCACTTCCATTTATTGCGGCCACACTTAGGACAGTATAAAAATACCATCACTACCCCCGAATTTTCAAAAAGATATAAGTAACTGTGGCAGCACCTAAAGCCACAACTACTGTGTACAAAACTGTGCGCACCGCATCATGGCACAAAAATTCTAGTAAATTCATATCTTCTCACTCCTCTCCTCAATCATTCCCCACAATGTAAATCCTGCTATCCTAATACACATAAGCGGCTCCCTAAACTCTACCTTAGCCTCGTACACCAGCTTTTCCAATGTTCTCTTAGTAAGTGTATAAGACCTTTGAGAACTCTTTTCCTCGATAAGAAATCTCTTACCTACTAAGTCTCCCTTCTTATCGCCACCACCACTCATAGCTACTTTCTGTAGACCATCAATATGTTTGGCAAGTTCGCGCTCAGAACGTATGGTCACTTCATTATCCTCATGCCGTACACCTTATAAGTTGCTTGTGACCACGCATACCACCACAAACCATAAATGCACTCCGTTGAAAGGACAACAGGCTCTAAGTCACGATTCTTTACAGCCCATACAACCAGCTTAACAAAATAAACTACCTGATAGAAATGTCTTTTAATGTCGATTTCTAATCATCCTTCCCTTGCTATCAGCGTCATAAATATTATCTTTTTGAGTTCCCACAAATAAATGTAGCGGATTAACACAAGATGGGTTATCACAAATATGCGCAACTATTTTCTCATCTATGTCATAACCAAGTATTCTCTTCATGTATCTATGGGCCATATCTGTTTTACAATTCCAAAGTCGAAAAGTTCCATAACCCCCATTATTTTTAGAAGCAACCCAAGGCCAACATTCATTATACCCACGCTGGTCAAACTTCTCTAAAAATCTCTCTGATTCCTTCTTATGTATCTTCGTACATTTCTCCACTCTTTACCACACTCCCTACATACATACTTAGTTTCTATGTCTTCCTCATATAGTATCTCAGAACTATAATAATACTTTTCTAACGGCTCTTTATCCGCTAATCCGCCACACTCGCACAGGACTTTCATTTTACATAATGCTCCCTGATATACTCAGTGTATTCCTCTGAGCCATGAAATCTAAGCTCTTCATCAGCCCCCGTTGGCTTTATATAATAATATGCCCCCGCCTGCCTAGCCTCGCCCGTCTGTAATAACATTCTAGCATATTCTTCCTCTTTGTCAACCCGCCCGTCCCACATCAAATTATAATGACCCTCTCGATATGGCACCGAGAATTTATTCTTCTCACAAGTAACCCTAACCTCAATGCCTTTTTTCTCACCCTTCTCTTCTACCCACGCCGCCTTACGAAACTTAACAATAGCAGAAGCAATATAAGGAACAGCCCGACCACCAGGGAGAGTTTCAGGTGAGCCATAAACCACACCAACCTTCATACGTATCTGGTTAATAAATAATATAGTAGTACCAGACTGATTAATAATAGAGGTTAGCCGCCGTATAAGCTTATTCACTAACCTTGCCTGCGCCGCCATCTCATTCTTGCCCTCAAGCTCAGACAAAGGCACAATACTAGGTATAGAATCAACAACAATAAGCTCTATACCTCTACTAGCCATATCACAAATAGCATCTACGTTAGCCTCACCTGACAGCGCCCTGAACACTACTACATTATCTAAGTTATTTATCCACTTCTGCGCCCACTCAGTTGAAAAGCTGCCCTCTAAATCTAACAACGCAGCCTGACCTACAGAATTACACATCTGTAAAGCCGCAGCCGTCTTGCCACTAGCGGGCTGCCCATAGAACATACTAATCTTACCTTTAGGGATGCCGCCACCTAAAATCCAGTTAAGCCACAATGAGCCACTAGGAATATGCTCAATAGGAAACTTACCCCCTACCTCTGCCTCACTATCAGGGTACTTCTTCCTTAGCATATCAGCGTAATCATTTAGCTTTGGCACATTTATCCTGCTCTTCTCGCTGTAATTTCTTTAGAATCTCAACAATAGGCTCCACCTTAACTAAGAACGCACCTACTAAAGGGTCAGTAGTTAAAGTAACCTCAATACCCACAGACTGTAAAAACCTCTTAGCCGTCCTGCTAATTGGGTGCCTCTTATACATAAGGTCTTCCATCCTTTCCCATCCTAAACGAATATAAAGCACAATCAGGGTCGCCGCAAAACTTAACCTTGTCGTCTGTCTGTGAAGTGCATACACAGGCTTGGCAGAACTTCTTAACAGCTAGGGTGCGCCCAACCCCTTTACGTCTCTTAAAACTCTTTAAAACACGTCTCACGCTACTTCTCAACCCCTTTAAAGTCTTTTGTCTTTAGCTTTATTATAACACGTTTACCACGCCGGTCATATAACGGCTCAATGGGCCGCGCTACAATGCCCTCTGCCATACGCGCCATGCTTTCAACAGTATGATAGCTAAAGAACCCAACTTTGACAGTCGTTATTAACTCAGCCAACGTCAAATCTCCAATAATATAAACTCTAGGGACACCCAACGCTAAAGCAACACCAGTAACATCATCATCGTCTAGCCAATAATCTTCTCCTATTAAAACATCAAAGAGAATAAACCCCTGGTCAGGCCTGTAATCCCCACCTTTTTGTATACCAGCACCATAACCCTCACCATATAAAGTAATTGGCCCCTGCGCCACAGACTGCATAAACTCAGGAGTAAACTTAGCACGAAGATAGCCTGCCAGAAACATGGGAAGTTGGGCGTTATCTGTTCTACCACCTATTTGAACTTCCCCATCTTCAGTAAGATGAATCCTAATATTCATACCGTCAATCTTCTCTGTAGCTCGCCACTTATTAATAGTGCCAATAACAGGATTTCTTAGCATCCCCGTCAACGCATGGTCTTCATCCCTAGTAAACAACGTATCTATTTTATGATAGCCCTTCATACTACTCCCACCTTTCAAGGAACTTAGCGGTCACAGGGAGATTTAAACCAAACTGCCCCATGCCGTCACGTTCCATTATATCTCTAATCTCTAAACCCGCATCCTCATTATACACAGGGGTTAATAATTCATCATGTACCTGCACTACTGGTTGGTAGCCACCCCGCCTAATAGCAAGCATAGCACTCTTGCAGGCATCAGCAGATGAACCTTGTATAATATAGTTTACCGCCGTCCTGTGGTCACGGGGGAACAACAACCTACCAGACACAGTACGTAACTCTTCTCCCCTATCAAACTGCTTGTGAGTCTCTTTAATCCAACTCTGAATACCACTATAAGTATTAAAGTATATCTTCTGTAGTGCCCCCGCCTGTATCTCTGCTACTCCCAGCTTCAAAGCCAGCGCCCACCTAGACAGGCCGTACACTATAGCGAAGTTCAAAGTCTTACCTAATGGTCTGTCTTCTTTACCAGCAATATTAATAGAGGTTGCCATATGTATATCTATACCACTAGCAAAGTCGGCCAACATCTGCTTGTCCTGTGAGAACTGCGCTAAAATCTGTAACTCAGTTTGATTGTAGTCACAAGAAGCCCAATACATACCCTTAGGTGGAACAAAGCACCCGCGCAAACTCTTAGGTATATTCTGCATGTTAGGTTTGCTAGAACTAAAGCGGCCTGTCACAGTACCAGCCTGATTAAAACTAGCGTGTATAGACTCTTTGCCTGCCCAATTATAGAGGTACGTGCCAAGCAACTTGGTGTACTCCCGGTAGTCCAAGAGCCGGGTAGCAAATTCATCATCTAACTTTTTTAAGGCACTCACATCTACACAATAATTACCCCCACCTTTAGTAAAGGCGAGTTCGGCACCACGAGACAATAAAACCTGGGCCACTTGCTGATTAGAATTTAAGTTAAAATCTCCGCCCATTTTCTTTAATTCAGAAGTAGCCAATTCAAGTTTAGACTCATATTCTTTAATAAGGTCGGCTACTCTCTGCTGGTCTAGCCTGACACCTTGCCGCTGCATCTCAGTTATGATAGGTATAAGGTTGCGCTCTATGTCATATATCCTTTCCATATCATGATTCATCACAGCGGGATGGTACATATCAAATAACTCTTTAGTAACTCTAGCATGGGAACCGCAATAATCTAGCCACTCCTGCTCAGTAGGGTCAGAATATTGGGCCTTAAACTCTTTGTAGTTTAGAATATCTTTTTCTAAATCTTGTTTGGTGAGTTCTTTTAGGGCCAATTTCTCCCTGCCACACAGCCTAGCCAAAATCATTGTGTCATGAAAATCTTCTACGTAATTAAACCCAGCGTCTTGAATCATACGAAGGTCGAAAGCAAGGTTATGGGCACAAACAGACTCGGTTACAAAACCGTCTAGTCTACGCGGCTCATACATATAGTGACCAGCAGAATCGACTATTATCTTAATAGGCTCCCCCAAAAATCCTTCGATGTCAAGAGTTTGCATTATTAACTAGCGTCTCCCTTTATTAACGCTATCATCTGCTCTTCTGACTGTTCCCCGGCCTTAGCAAGTACCTCTAAATCAACCGGCTTATCAACAGTGAAAGTAGCCTCTGATTTATCCGTAGGAGTAAAGTCATAATCAATCCACCTGAAAGTACCGCGCTTAATCTCTTCCCCCGTAACCACATAGTCACGGTCAGTAAGAGTGCCAAATACCTCAGCCTTTTTAACAATCTTAGAGTGAGTAGGCACATTAGCGTTCCACACTTTAACCTTCTTAGCCTCATAGTCATAAACCAAGTATGAGACAGAAACACTAGACCTACGTATCTCAGGGTCAGCTGATTCACAGGCCGGACAGATACCCACATCGGCCCTGCACGCCACCTTAGTTTTCTCTACAAAGTGGTTTACTTGACCTATAGTGTCGTCAATATCCGTGACAAACCTAATACGGGCAGAATCACCAGACTCCAACTTAAAGTAGTCCGAACCCTCTTTTTTCTTCTGCTCAATAAGTTTGTCTATTGCATCTTTACCTTTTTGCATTGTCATTTGTTACACCCCCAATACCTACTTGTTTCCCAACTGCCCCAGGGCCATTATACTCTTTCGTATTCTCAGGTAGCGTTAAGACTCCCTTTTCTAACAAGTAATCAAAACGCTTATTCACCGCTTCATCCAAATACACAGCTACCTTTAATGCCACGTTCCTAACCACAACCAACAGTTTTAGTAAAATAATCTTCCTTCAACTCCTCTACTATAGTTTTAAGTAAAAATATAGGCAACTCGCCCACATCCTTATACTCAGGGTCTAACTGGTACAATAATACAGAATCTCCCAGTTCCTTTTCCAAATACGCCGCCATCTCCATGCCTGGCTTATCATTGTCTGGTACTATTATAACACATTTGAACTTTCGCAGCAATTCCACCTGCCTCTTTGTTATTCCAGTCCCGAAAGTAGCCACCGCCGGAACCCCATACTGATGAAGCAATATTGCATCTAAAGCAGACTCTATCAAAACAACCGGGGCAACTGCAGGCATTACCCAGCTACTTCCATAAAGATAGTCATGCGGCGAAAATCCTTTAGCCCCGAAAAACCTATTCTCACCAGGCCCAAACCTGCGACCTATCCAGCCTACCATAGAACCATCGAAGTCTTTCACAGGGATTATAATAGACTGCAAAGACAGGTTTACACGCAAATCCGCCCACTCAATAGTAGCAGCATCTATACCTCTGGTATGCGTGATTATTTCTGTATTGCCGGTATTAGGCGGGGCATCAGTGCAACTATACTTACTAATCTCTTCTTCTTGTAGCTCCCCACTAACTCTTAAAGCATTTAAGAGCATACTAGCGCGTGTCGGAGATAATCCCAACCTCATTAAAAGAGCCTGCATATTGCCCGACTTATGACACCCGAAACAATAATAAGAGCCACTCTTAAACTGCTTAGTAGGAAAAGACACTTTTAAAGACGGGCGTTCTTCATCATGGAAGATACACCTAGCCAACACCTCATGCTCACCAGGAACAGCATCATCACCCAGTAAAGCAAGAACCTTTGAATATCCGACACCATATTCTGTTGACATTTTCCACCCCAAACTTCCCTACTATAGTATTTAATGCTTTAGTAATAGCAACATCCGGCTCGTCATTAATGCCAGACCTACCCTGTCCCAAAGCCTCTTTCTCAGAAGAACACGATACTAAATCAGGCTCCAGCTCCAGCATCAAAGCTACACGCATAGACTGAGATATAGTCTTCTGAGATACCCCCAACTTAGCCGCTGTGTCCTCTTCCCGCCAAGTAATCTGACTTCGCAATTCTTGATAAGCGCCAAGAACGTCACCCCACTCATAAGAAAACTGAGCAGTACCAGGAAGAGACTCAAGACTATATAACATATGCAGTAATGCCCTACGCCTGCAAGCTTCTGACCAATGTAAAGGTGTGCGCCTCTCATTCTCGTCATGCTGTGCCTGTAACTCCTCAAGAGGACTATCAAAGTCAAGAACAACAGCCTCTATAGTTTCTTTACCGGCCCTAGAAGCTGCCAGAAATCTACTGTACCCGCACACCAACTCTAAGTCAGTATTTAAAACTACGGGGGCCAACTGCCCCACCTGAGACATAGAATTCTCAAGAGAAGCAGTATCTACGGGGAACTCACGCATACCCCTACCAACACTTATTTTATCTAACCACACAGTTCTATAAACCGACATTAGCCCTCACTACCTCAAACGCCTTAAAAATTACATCCATAGCCGCACTATGGCTCTCATGGTTTACTTTCCCGAAACGCTGTACCGATATAATCTGAGTATAAGACTTTTCATCTTCTGACTCAGCAGCTTTAAGAAGCTTGTCGGCTTCATCCAAAGTCGGTACTTGTACATAGTGATAATCATACCCTATCTTTCTACTTAGCTCTAAAAACTCTTCTTGAGACAATTTACTCTTCCTCTTCTCCTACATAAGTCTCTATTCCTACTGCCTTGCCGTCCACGTAACTTTCCCCGGCCACGTAAGTACCAACAGCTACTAACAGAGCCGCAATACCCTGAACAGGAGACACATTACCTGTCAGCAACGTACCCACAATAGTAAGTACAGTACCCAAAGTAAATAAGAACTTCCTACTACCAAATCTATAAATTATCTCCACCCCCCTTTACATAGGCACTTGATTCTATATCCATCAGCACGTCAATCTTCCACGCCTGCTGTGTCTTTAAGATTCTGTATTCTATTATACCATAATCTTTTAACCGCTCAAAATAGATAGCTACAAATGCCTCGTTGCCGCTATCTATATATGCCTGGAGTGCCTTATGCTGGTGGTCTGCCAGCGCCTTTATATTGAACGTGAGAGCCTTGCACACCTTAGCCTCTATAGCGAACATCTTACCTTTGCGGCCAAAAAATATATCAAAGGGCCGCTTTATAGAGAAACGCGACTGTGCCGCCAGAAACCCAACATCAGGCGGCTTGTACCAAAAAGTACCTGGTTTGTTTAAGTCCTTCTTCAACTTAGAAGATATAAATGCTGCCTCTTTCATTTATTCCCAAGCATCCTTTTCAAACGTAGCCGCATTATAAATTAGCTCTGCACCAGCATACTTAGCTGCTATTGGACGAAACCTTTTAGCAACTTCTACTAATTCAAGCAAATCTTCCTCACTGTAAATAGAGTCCGCTACCAATTTAATATCTATCTTTACTGACATTATCTTTTCCTACCCCCTGCCGGAAACAATTTGTTATCTAACTTTACATCTACCTCAATATAGTTACCCTTCGCGCCTAAGAACAGTACTGCACTTCCTACATGCGCCGGAGTATAGAACTTACTTGCCGCATAAGGCGGATAAAACAAGAAACCACCTGTGCGAATCCAATGCGTAGTATGCGTACCCGTCTTATCAAAAGTTACTACCGGCTCATGGTACAGCTTATGTAAGTGTGCTATAGCGATAAAGTCAAAGGACGAATAAATCTTATGCGCCTGCACCAACTGATGCCGTGGGTCTTGTCCACCACCAGTACCATGAAACACTACACCAGAATACTTGTACTTATTATTGATAATATAAGTAAGTATACCGCCCCCCTCAGGCAAGAAATAGTCCTTACCAGGATTAAGGTCATGGCCTAATAGTTCATCAGGGTGCAGAGAGGTAAGTTTCCATACTCTTTCTTCATGGTTCCCCGGCATAATAGCGTCAATGTTTTGAGCCACGGGGCGCAAGTCCTTCGCAACCAACTTTAGCTGGTCGGACGGCTCCATGTTCTGCCCCCACATCATCTGCTGATTCATAGGCAGGGCACACTCAAGCATATCGCCCATTAAGACTACTCTAGCATCTTTAGCCTCTGCCCATCTACGCCACCTAATGAACGCATCACGCTCATAATATTCACTTCCAGCATGTAGGTCGCCAAGTAACCAAACGGGAACCTCTTCCTCTGTAGTCTCAATCCGTACGACAATCTCTTTAATCTAAACCATCCCCCTAATCTTTGCCACATCTAGCCCATCGGGACAGCTTGTGGGTATAATCTCTTTGTGGCCCCTTATGCCTAACACATGACCATGCCCGTCCTGCCATAAAGCTTTCACTGTTTCTATTATAGCAGATTCTTGCGCGGCGTTTGGAAGACCACTACCAGCATAGGCGATTCCGACATATTGTGAGTTATGTCCCAGCACGTGAGCGCCAATTTCGGTTATACGGCGCAAAAGGTTCGGGTCAGTCTGACCACTACGAATCCTGCCATCTTCCTCAATAAAGAAATGATATCCGCCCTTTAACCACCCCTTAGCTCTATGACCAGCATTTATTCCCTCTGCTTTCTCATGCACAGAACCAAAAGTATAATGAAGTGCTATGCCTAGCCACTTCCTAGGCGTACTCCCAGTAATCCCGCGAATCTTATTAACAACATCAATTACCGTGTTAATAATAGGTCGCCTGTAGTTATTGCGGGCGTTGATTGTTTGCGGCCCCACAAGGCCGTCTACTCCAATACCAGCAGTCTTTTGAAAGACTCTGATAGCGCGGTCTGTATTATACCCAGGCCAACCATCAACATCACCAGCTTTGAAGCCCTTTGAATTAAGCCATATTTGCCAGTCGCGGCATTTCTCTTTAGCTGAAATTGTCCTGCGCCCTGGAACACCATCTAAAGCAAGACGCTTCCCCTCAAAATCAGTAAAGCCGTGCGCGTTTAAAGCTGCTTGTAATAACCTCGTACCTAAAAATCCCATGTAAATTCCCCCTCAATCTATTATAGCACACTCAGCACCCACCCTATAAGATGGCATACCAAAGGTATATTAGAGTGACGGGCGAGAATCGAACTCGAATCAGCGGGGCCACAACCCACCGCTCTACCATTGAGCTACCGTCACGGCTGCTCAGACAGGAATCGAACCCGTAACATCCGCCTTAACAGGACGGCGCTCTACCAATTGAACTACTGAGCAAATCTCCTGACTCTATTGTACCATATCTGACACTCTCCTACCATATATGGTATATGCTAGGTTGGCCCCTAACCCCATAGCGTGCGGGGATTTTCCTATATAAGACATAGCCACTTGTTCATAGATTGTATTAGTATAATATTAGTAGATTATAATATAATTATATTGCTCAAGACTAATATAAATAAAGACCCTATTATATATATAATAGAGTCCTTATTAAAGTATATATTAGCTAATAATACTTACATCATGTGCTTCTTACCGCGCATCATCATACCACCAGGCATCATATCCTTCTTACCTTTTTTGCCTTTCTTAGCTGATTTACGTGCTAAATCAAAGGCTATAGCTGATGCTTGTTTTGAGGCTTTCTTTTTACTAGAAGGTCTAGAAGCCCCAATTTTTCCCTTACGAGCAAAAGAGCGCATAAGTTCACCAATATTACCGCCAATAATTTTCTTGCCTTTTCCTTTTTGTAATGGCATCTTAGTTCTCCCTACTCGCCAACAGGCGGAAATTTAGGTTTAAGTAAAGGCCTCTTAGGAGCAGGCCTACCTACTACTGGTTTTAAAACCTTTCTTGGCGGTACAGGCCTACCAACAACAGGTTTGCCTGGTATTGGAGTAGGTATGAATGGTGCTTTAGGTTTAGGTTTAACTAACCCACCACGCGGAACAGGTCGCCCAATAACAGGCTTAGTAACCGGCCCTGGTAGTACAGGATTAGTCCTAAAGTTTTGTTTAGCCACAGTAATCACTCCTTATCTTAGTATGCTTTCTTAGCTTTCTTTGGTTTTTGGCCGGGCATCTTCATTTGCTTAGCATAGACTGCCCCTCTTTTCTGGTAACTAGCATGTGCTGGTTTGCCACCAGTTGCTTTACCTGCCTTTGCCATAATAGTCGCTCCCTTCTTCTGTCATATCAGGAAGATACAACTTATCTTCCCACTCTTTATCGAAACCAACAAAATCAAAGTGGCCTGGAGATTCTTCATCCTCTACCCAGCCAAAGTGCTGTCCATTTTGCTGTAGAAACTCATAGTCTTGCTGCCCTGGTTCTAGGTGGATTGCCAACCCCTGATTATGTCTTGACCAACCAGGACGTGATGGAGCAGAATTACCCGGCATACCTGCGGCAAAGTACTTATCCAACCGCGCTCTTTGTTCGTCCTCTGACCTAAAGGACTCCTGTATATTGAACTGGAATCCTGCGCCTTTTTGTGCTTCAAGCAGAGCATGGGCAGCCAGTGGGTGAAGAGCTTGACCGTTTCCTATCGGTGTTAGTTCAACTCCTTTTTCGGTTTTCATGTTACCGCTCATTTTCTTCTGAGCGAGTTTAGCGCCAACACCATTCATTATTTGGCTTGTTATTTTATCTGTGAATCCTGGCATTATCTTATCCTTATTTGGCCGTATCTTTTTTTGCGAAGTCCGGTAGAACGTGTCCTTGAGCTAAGTAATCCACCTATTTTAGTATAGTCAACTTCTTTTCCTATTAGTTTTACACCGGGTTTAGGCTTATACTTGTCAGTGTGAAACTCAGGATGATAACTCTCTATTTTATACTTACGTTTCTTCCTAGGCAACGGCGGTAATTCACCCATCTTAACCTTTTCTGCACGTTGCCTACCCTGCTCTTGTAACTGCATATAATAATCATTCTGTTCAGACAACATAGCGTCCTCAGTGAGAGGTATAAACTTAATACCACCAAGAAAGGATAATGTTCTAGTAGCTGTTCTAACGTCACCTTTTTGCAGCGCCCTACCCACATTAGCTAGTAAAGTATTAGCTTCATTCATCCACATAGCCATCTGTACAGGTATGACATTCTCTTTAGACTTCTTATCCTTTTTCATCCCTATAAACTTCTGTAGATTAGGAGGCAGGTAGTTTAAGTACCCTGGTGCAGGAGTCATTTTATCCCCATACTTAGGCATTAATTCGCCACCTTTAAAGAAGTCAGTATTAGTAGCTATTTGAAGAGGTAACTTTATGAGAGGAGATAGCCTTGATAGCCCCTCTTGTCCCGATTTCTGCATGTTCCAAAAGTTTAAAGCGTTGTTAATATCTTGGAAAGGAAGGTTGGGATTATAGTAGTAGGCTTTATTGAGTTCTTCTTCCTTAATACCAAGGTTTAATTTATCATTAACAAACTTAAATAGCTTAGTGGGAAGTATACGCGGCACCTTAAAAGCCCAATAGTCTTCCATCCAATTAGGCAAATACTTCTGCTCCATATCTGTCTTGCCCTCTGAGATGTTCTCAAAGAAATTACGACCTTTACCTAATGCAGCAAACTTACCTGGTTGTGCGGCCATCTCTTCAAATTGAAGGGGTATATTCTTTCTGAGCCATGTATAAAAAGGAATAATACGCTTAAATACTTTACGTTCTATATCTGATAACTCATCATAATTGAAGTGGTATTTAATAACAGTTCGAGCAGCATCTTGCGGGTCAACACCCTTTTCTAACTGAGCAAAGAAATGTGAAACTCTGGTCGTGTCCTCTCGAAGCTGTCCAAATTTACGGCCATAATTAAGGGGGCTTATTTTATGTAATGTAGGATTTAACCCGCGCCCTATTTGTTTAGCTACTTGTTCAGGCATTTCTGAGGACAACCATCCACCGCCGTATATACCAAACTTTTTAGCCAGTTGAGCGGCTTCTATGGTAGTGTACTTGCCTACATGACCAGTTAAGTATTGAAGACTATTGGGTTTAGTATGAAAGGTAGTAGTAACTCTGGCAGCTAAAGGCATGTTCTTCATAGCACCTTTAAGGTTTCCTGCTAAGTACCACATGTAAATATCAGACATAAAGTTACGCACATGAAACCCTGGTATAACACCTGTTGAGTAGCCCTTCCAGTAGTTTAATAACTTATCATAAGAACGCAGTATTCTGGCTACATTCTGGTCATTAACCATTATTTTTTCTACTTTATTAACTACATCGGCAACCTCTGGTGTAAACCTATAACCTGTTGCATATTTAGAGGTAGTCTCTACAAAATCATCGGGGGCTAATTTAGTAGGAACTCCAAATTGTTTAGTTAAGTCTTGGACGTAAGTTGCTCTTCCCATAGCAGAAGCATGGGCAGCATTACGTTGTACTAACACAGAACCCACATCTTTGTTAAGTGGAACTTGCCCACCAACCCTAGCTTTTGCAAATCCTGGTGCTTCTGTTCCTAGTGTCTTAGTGCCCCCGCGCTTTACTGACCTAAAGGCGTCTTTCAACTCAGGTATATGAGATACATAATTCTCTACGTGACCATAATCTATGCCAGCAGCTTTTTCAAGACCTTCCATTTTATCAAAAGATTTTCTTGCATAGGTAGCAGCCTTGGCGACAGCAGGACTTGTGCCTTTTGGTATACCTGAAAGCTCCCCGTTTTCTATCTTGTATAAAATATCAAAAGCTTCTTCTCTGTTACCCCTGGTTGTATCACGTAATTCCTTTGTGACTTGCCGAGTAAAATCTTCCATTTGATAGGCTGTCTGTTTCTGAGCCATTCTGTAACCGTCAATACTGCTCTGGGGTTGGTTAGGAAATTGTCTGAATATATCCCAACCCCCACGTGTTATCTTACTTGTTAATGGTCTACCGTAAGCATCTTTAATATGCTCAACACTGCGTGCAAGTTTCTCACTTTTAAGTAGGGGTATTCTATACTTACCCGCGCCCATTTCAATTCTAGTAGGAATAACTTTCTCAGAGTACCTAAATAAGTCTATCTGGTCTTTAATCTCTTTCTGAATAAGTTTACCTATTGGGCCTTTTCCAGTCTCCCCTGTTCTAGCTAACTGCTTCTCAAAGTGTCTACGTAGTGACTTCTGAGTAGCCGTATCAAGTTGTTGTCCTGCGGCGGCTGCTGGAGCAAGTTTTGAGGTTTGCAATTTAGTTGCAGGAATTTGCGGAACATCAGTTAAAGGTTTTAGACCTTGCTTTAAACTTACTCTAGCAGAAGTTTCAGGAGTTAGTCCTGTTAACCCGGGTACTTTAGCGGCACCTGTTTTTAATTGTTTTATTTGTAAACCTCGTTGCAGAGGATTAAATGGTGAGGCAGTAATCTTAGCTGTAGGAGCAGTTTTAATACCTAGACCACGCACACTTTTAATACCAGGTAGGCGACTGATTCCAGGCTTTATTCCAACTCCAAGCCTCTTTATTCCTGTTATTTTGCCTAATCCTGTGCCCAATGAAGTTTGTGTCAGGGGTCTTTTAAGTATTCCTGCCTTGCTAGTTATAGGCTTTAGTCCCGCTACATTTCTAATATTTAGCATAGCTAATCTATTTGTAGAAGGTTTTATCAAGGATTGTTTAGTCCCCATGCCACCAAATTGCATAGTTTTAGAAATTATTCCTTTTGTCATTCCTTTTGCAGAGGGACGCGCTAGTAACTTACCAGCAGCTCCTAAACCTTTAATTGCCCCAATTCTTGTGGGAGCAACTTTGCTAATGCCTTTAATTGCAGCACCTCTAAAAGCTCTAGCTCCTGTTTTAGAAACACCCTTTACTAAACCTCTTTGTGCGACTTCTCCCAAAGCTTTTTGCATAGCACTTCGCATAATAAAAGACTTAGGGATAGCCCCCTTTATCACTCCGCCTAATCCGAAAGTTAGGTAAGTCATGGGGTCTAGTAGCACATCACCAGCAAAGCCTAGTGCAGCACGGCCCGTTTTTACTCCTAATGACTGTAATGGGGCGTTCAATAGTTTATTAACAAGAGGACTTTTTGTTTTGATGGTGCCTAATTTGCCGACACCCATTCTTTTCAAGACACCCGTGAAGCCACTTTGGTATGCGCCTCTAGCTACGGCTGCTTCTGTGCTAGTTCGTAAAAGCTTTTTAGTTGGGAGTCTACCCCCTAAGAGTGAACCAGTCACTTTTCCAAGAGCAGTTCTTTTTAAAGCTCCACCAAGACCTTTAGTAACCACATTAGAAGCGAAACCCGCACTCACCCTACCAGTAAAAGATAAGGTGTTCATTAATTTACCAAACAAAGAGGTGCTTTTAATTCTGGCTTGCGGCTTACCACCAGATAATGTTATGCGGCGGCGCAATGCTTTAATTTGGCCTTCTTTTACGGGTATCTTAGCAGGAGTACTTAAATCTCCATATACACGTCCCTTAGCTGCAACTCTATCAGGAACAGCATATTTGTATTTCATTAAACTACCAGCAGTACGCATTAACTTTCCGCTGCCAAATGATTTGACTATAGAAATGCGCCTTTGCTTATTTTTCTCTGCTACAAATTGCCGCTCTTCTCTAGTAGGAGACATATTTCTAGTATAGTGCTGGACATATGGCCCTTTAAGTTTAGTTACGTATTTCCTTGCAACAGCCACACGTTCTTGCGGAGAAGCTCTCTTTAAACCTTTACGCGGCAACCATCCGTATTTCTTAATGAAATGGGTAGCAGTTTTTGGCCCCATACTTCTAGAAAGATAGTTGCGAGATTGAACAACATTAAAAGTACGCCGAGGAAGCGCACCAAATGAAGTACGCCCCCGCATAATATTAATGAACCTAGTAAAAGCCATTAGTTATCTTTTCCTCTTCTTCTTCTTTTTCTTGCCCGCTATTGCCCCGGCTACGGCTCTCGAAATGGGATTAAGTCTCATAGAAAGAGCTATTCTTTTGCCCGCCCCTGCTCCACCTTTAGTTACTCTCCCAAGTATTTTATCGAAAGTAGATGGTTTTTTAGGTTTAACTCCCTTACCTTTTCCTCTATGAATCATCTTTTTCCGCTCTTCTGCCTTATCCTTAATTCTTTTTGTTTCCTTATTCATAGAATAGTTGCCCTCTAAATATTCCTGGTAAGTTATATCCTCAGAAGGACTTTTCAAACCAACCTTACCTGCAACCCGCATATTATGTGCCTTTAATTTATTAAATCTATCTTCGCTAAGTTTTCTAGAGCCACCGCCCTTACCCTCATTCATAGCCTGTTGCGCTAGTTCCCACTCTCTCTGAGACTGTAATTCAGCAGCAGATTGTTGCCTAGAACCCAAACCTATTTTAGCCCGCTCAATAGCTGCCTGTAAATCAGCAGAACGATTAGAACCTGAAATAGCGGCCATACGTGCCGCATTAGCACCAGCGCCCAATGAACCCTGCATACCTAAACCAGCACGTCTAGTAGCATCATTCATAGCTGCAATACGCTCTTGTGTACTAAGACCAGCATAACCTAGACCACTCTGTTGATTAGCCTGCCTACCTTGTTCAGATAAGGCAGAATACCTATACTTATCAAGTAGATTTAATTCACTCTGCTTTAGCCCAAACTCTTGGGGCCATTGACGATAGACCTGCTCTTCCTGCATCTTGATTTGGCGGTTAAATTGTCGTTTCTCTTCCTTCTCTTTCCCAAGTTCGTAACCGCGTTCTCTAGTAAACTTAGCCCGCTCAGTAGTTTCACCTGTTAGATAGGATTGAAGTTCTCGCTCTATCGCGGCAAGATTATTCGCCTTCTCCCTGTCCATAGAACTATAGGCCTCGCCATATTTCTTACCTACACCAGAGAGAGCCTCAGTAAATGCACCAGAAGAACCTAGGCCCCTATCACCCATAGTTTTAGTCATAGCAGCCTCTTCCGATGTCTGTTGCTCCTGTAATTTCTGCCTTGAAGTCGCGTAATCACTTTCAACAGTAGCACGTTGCCCCGTTAATTCTCCCTTGGCTTTTGTCGTCCTGGCTTCTAAATCAGCCACCAAACCTTTGTAGTAAGGGTCTTTAGCAGGATTAACATTGCTCATTTGTCCTGACCGTAATTTAGCTATTCTTTCACGTAATTGTTTCTTTGTTGCCATAATATTTCCACTCCCTTATGTGGCGTATCTTCCTTCCTTGCGTTGAATGTAAAGTTGACCATTATTTATAATTACTGCCTTATCATTAGTACTTCTAAAACCCAATGCTACTGAGTCACATTCTAACTCTATACGCTCTGATATTTGATTCCTTGAAAAAGATGTAGTAGCAGGAATTGAAAAGCTCAAAGTCTTGGCTATAGAGCTATAGTTATTGTCTATATACACATCTACATAGAATGTAAAAGCACTATTTACGTAAGCAGTATAATCTAAGACTAACTTCTTCACATTAAATCGTGTGCTGACAGTAAGAAAACCAGTCTTAATTGTGTCCACTATATCATTAACACTTGAATCATGCAGAGTATCATTGTATGTATGCCCATTAGAGTCTTTAGCAAAAGAACATAGTGATATAGTTGCTTGAGTACCGGCCATAGTGTAAAGAACACCGTCTTGCTGAGAACCAAAGAATGAGGCAAACAGCCCATTAGTTATGCCATCTAGTGACATTGTTCTCCAAATACCTGTATCGTAATCATAAACAAGAACTCTACTCGTTGCTGGGTACCCCGAGTTGTAGTAACTAAAATAAAGTTTATTATCATGGTATACATAGTTAAATACAAAACCAGCACTGGCGGAACTTTCTACATCATAGTAATATTGCGGTGGCCACACAGGCCCGTTTTTCCCTATAGCTACAAACTGTGTGCCGTCAAAAGCAACAAGTTTGGTAGCCTGTGCCACTACAATACCATAAGGCGTATTTACAGGAGATTGGCAAGTTGTTTTGCCTAAGAAATAATGCCCACCAGAAATAATAGGGCGCAATATCCAACTTGTAGAATC
>ERZ1292625.2377-Hain-H41-01um-R1-2377-length-17668-cov-5_pt1 | contig 17668 bp, 15 predicted proteins | sample MGYA00564400_ERZ1292625 | MGnify/ENA primary metagenome ERZ1292625 (study PRJEB36523, sample SAMEA6512639) | groundwater metagenome | collected 2019-01-08 | study: AquaDiva: Metagenomics assemblies of 32 groundwater samples
GGATTTCGTGGGTCATATTCAGGGATACCCGCTTCAACTTTTCCTACAAGATCAGCAACTACGTCAGCTCCTTTGGTAAAAATACCTCCACCGAGTCGTGCAAAAACTGAGATGAGTGAGCCTCCGAAACTAAGACCAATGAGGCCTGCGAGATTGCCGTCAGAAATTTTGTAGAAAATTGTTACTGAAAGAAGGGCGAGACCTGCCACCAAGAAACCAGTAACTGCTCCTCCGCGAAATGCGACAGTAAAAGCTTTACGGATTCCGGACTTTGCGGCTTCAGTAGTACGAACATTCGCCATTACTGCTGTTTCCATTCCAAAAAATCCTGCGAAAGCTGAAAAGAGCGCGCCGACAATAAATCCAGCGGCGATAAGACCTCCATCGGTAAGCCCGAACCAAAGGATGAATGCAAGGACGATGGCTACAATGCCAACTGTTTTATATTGACGCTTGAGAAATGCATATGATCCTTCGCGAATTGCCTCAGCAATTTCACGCATGCGCGCGTCGCCTTCTGGTAATCGTTTGATATTCGCACGGAGTATAAATGCAAATAGTACTGATATGGCACCTACGATGATTGAAAACGAAATCATATTTTATTATTTTATCTAATAATTATATTTCTTCAGTTATGCTTCCTGAACCTTTTTCTGGTTTTTCGCTCGCAACTTCTTCGCCATTGCGGCTTCTAATATCAATTTTCCACCCAGAAAGTTTTGCCGCAAGTCGTACATTCTGTCCGCTACGACCAATAGCGAGCGAAAGCTGAGCCTCATCAACAAGTACATGAGCTTCATGAGCGGCATCATCGAGCTCGATGTCGAGAACTTTTGCTGGAGAAAGTGCATTAGATATGAATCTTGCAGGGTCGTCTGACCAAGAGATGATATCGATTTTTTCGCCACCGAGTTCTGCGATGACAGTACTTACTCGGACTCCTTTTTGGCCCACCATCGAGCCGACTGGGTCAATGCTGTCTTCTTTTGAGATGACGGCAATTTTGGAGCGACTCCCTGCTTCACGAGCAATACCCTTTATTTCAACAATACCTTGAGCAATTTCAGGTACTTCGATCTCAAAAAGTTTTGATACAAATCGTGGATGAGTGCGCGAAAGATAAATACTAGGGCTTCGTGGGTTTTTATCCGTCATAAGTAAAAGTCCTTTGATGCGCTCGCCCATGCGGTAATGCTCGTGTGGCACTTGTTCTTCAGCTGGGAGAACGGCAGTTGTACGCCCAAGGTCGATGTAGACATTGCGGCCTTCGATACGCTGAACGATTCCTGAGACAACGCCGCCTTGTTTTTCTTTGAATTCATTATAAATTGCCTCGCGCTCAGCTTCACGAACGCGTTGGATTATGACTTGTTTTGCTGTTTGTGCGGCAATGCGTCCATAATCATGGTGTATTTCGAGGGGAAATTCGAGCTCTTCACCCGCTATAACGTCAGGCTTTATTTTAGCCGCTTCTTCTATTAGTAAGTGTCGTTCCGGGTTGAAGCGAACTTTGCGGATTTCGTTGTTTTCTCCAGAAAGTAGAGATTCATCCTTGTCTGAGAATTTTTCATCCTCACCTGTCTCTCCTTCGGGCTTGATCATCGACTCATCAAGGACGATTTTAATCTGGCGAAAAGAAATTACACCAGTCTCAAGATTAAATTCTGCTCGGACAATTTGGCCATGTTTTCCATAGTCACGCTTGTAGGCGGCTGCCAAGGCCAGTTCAATTGTTTCAATAACCTTTTCTTTTGAAATTCCTTTTTCTTCTGCGAGCTCTTCTAGTGAAGATTTTATGGTTTTGAGATCCATGTGTTTATTTATTAATTATTAAAAACTCAGTTTTTATTAGTACGAAGTGGGGCAGGGGATAAAAAATGGTCCGAACAGTCGGACCAAGCAATCGATACAGGAGTACGCTCGCAGTATATCAATAAGCCAAGCGTTGTCAATCGCGATATTGCTCTCGATATTTGCGTTAATTTTGTCTATAATAAGAAAGATGATAAGGCGCTTTTTTGAAGCTTTTAATGTTGTAGGTCAATGTCGCAGATACCGGGTATCGATTTGGACCTGCCCACCGTTCCTTTTTATCGTAATGGGCGTGATAAACATCGTTGGGATGTGGGTTACGTATCTTATTGCGAATCGTTTTACAGATGACCCAGCGGTGGCGGTTGTGTCGGTTTCGATTATGACTGCTTTTCTGTTCATCGTGGGACATACGATTGTAGCTTCATTTGAGAGGCTTGCTGATGCTTCTCGTCTCAAGTCTGAGTTCATAGGTATTGTGTCTCACCAGCTTCGTTCACCGCTTTCTGCGATAAAGTGGCAGCTTGAAATTATTTTGGAGCACATGAAAGATACGGCAGGAGAGTCGTTGTCTACTCTTAAAACGATTCGCGATCAAAATGAGCGCATGATTGCTTTGGTAAATGATTTGTTGGAGGTAAATCGAATTGAGGACGATCGTTTGGTACTAAGGCCTACTTTAATATCTCTCAATGATTTTATGAATAACATGGTCAAAGAGTATTTACCTCGGGCAAAAAGTAATAATATTGACATAATTATCGATCAGAAGGATTTAGACCTTTGGGTATTTGTAGATGAGTCAAAATTGCGATGGATAAGTGATAATTTACTTGATAACGCAATACGCTATACTAAAGAGAGGGGCGATATTAAAATCAAGGTCTTCAAAAACGGAGAAATGTGCCGAGTCGAAATTGCGGATGGGGGGATAGGGATACCACTCGGCGATCAATCTAAGATTTTTACTCAATTTTTTCGTTCAGAAAACGCTCTCCGACTACGGGCGGAGGGTACTGGACTTGGTCTTTATCTTGTCAAAGAGCTCATTAGAGCTATGGGAGGAAAAGTTGGGTTTGCTTCTCTAGAAGGAAAAGGGTCGACGTTTTGGTTTACGATTCCAACCGTTAAAAAGGAATCTATTAGTTCTAAAACATAAAGAATATGAAAACTATTTTAATTATTGAGGACGAGGCGGCGCTTCAGGATGCTCTTAAGAAGGTTTTTACAGCTGAGGGGTATGAGGTTATGCAAGGTTTTGACGGTGAAGAGGGTATCGCACTTGCGAAACAGAAGAAGCCAGACCTTGTGTTGCTCGACTTGGTATTACCAAAAAAACATGGGTTTGAAGTATTGCAAGATATGAAGCAAGATGAAAATTTGAAAGCAGTGCCGGTACTGGTGCTGACAAATCTCGAGGAATCAGAAGAGGTTATGAAGGCAATTGAATTGGGCGCACGAGGATATCTCATCAAAGCAAACTACGCACTTAAAGAAGTTCTTGCGAAGGCAAAGGATCTCTTAGGATGAGGATCGATCCGAAGCAACTCAAGTCTTTTTTGCTTGATTCTGGGCTTGTTTCGGAACGCGACATTGATCAAGCTATAAAAAGGGCAAATGAACAACATCAAAAGATTGGTGATGTTCTTGTCATGTCTGGAAAAATAACTGCTCAAGATTTTGGACGAATTGAGGGATATATCCTCGGCATTCCATTTGTTAATCTCGAAGGTGAAAAAATTGATCAAGAAATTCTTCATATTATTCCGGAGCCAATTGCGCGTGCTCATAATGTCGTCGCATACAAGCGCACGAAAAATGATCTTGAGGTGGCGATGCTTGATCCAGAAGACTTGGAGACAATAGATTTTATTCAAAAAAAATCTAATCTTACCATAAAACCTCGCATTACAAACGAGATGTCGATGAGGTATCTACTTTCGCTCTACCAAAAAAGTCTTGAAGCTGAATTCGGAGAAATTATCAAAGGCGAAACTGACCAGCTTATGGTTTCTCCTGGTATGCAGAAAGAAGGAGATGAAAAAGAAGATCTTCGAAAAATTGCAGATGAGCTTCCTATTATAAAGATTGTCGATACCCTCATCAGGCATGCAATTTTACAAAAAGCGTCAGATATTCACATTGAACCACTTGAGAGTGAGCTCATCGTACGGTATCGAATTGATGGTATTTTGCGTGATGCGATGGTATTGCCAAAGAAAATTGCTTCAGCAGTAGTCGCTCGTGTAAAAGTACTTTCAGGTCTTAAGCTTGATGAGAAAAGACTTCCTCAAGATGGTCGTTTTAAAATTGAAAGCCCGGAGTATAAGTTTTCAACTCGTGTCTCCGTGCTTCCGGTATATGATGGCGAGAAAGTTGTCATGCGTCTTCTCCCTGAAAATACAAAAGGGTTTAGTCTTGAGACGCTTGGTTTCCATGGCTCAGGGCTAGAGATGTTGCATGAAAATGTAAACAGATCGGTAGGTATGATTCTTGCGACTGGGCCAACTGGATCAGGTAAAACAACTACATTATATACACTCCTCGATCTTATAAATACCCCAGGTCTTAATATCTCAACAGTTGAAGACCCAGTCGAATATCGAATGCCACGCATTAACCAAACACAAGTACGACCTGATATCGGATTCACATTTGCAAACGGTCTCAGGTCGCTTTTGCGTCAAGATCCTGATGTGATTATGGTTGGAGAAATTCGTGATAGTGAAACCGCAAGCCTTGCGATTAACGCGGCACTTACTGGTCACCTCGTGGTCTCAACCTTACACACGAATTCTGCTTCAGGCGCTCTGCCGAGATTACTCGACTTGGGAGTTGAGCCGTTTTTAATCTCTTCGACCGTAAATATAATTATTGCTCAGCGACTTGTAAGGACTCTTTATAAAACTAAAAAAGAGACGCATCTAACTTCCGATCAGATAGTAAGGTTACAAAAATATGTTGATATTGAGCGAATGCTTAAATTCTTGCGTGATGAGCGCATCATAAAGCCCGATGCAAAAATTGAAGAGGTGACGTTTTATGAGCCAGTGCCTGCTCTTCCAGAATCGGAAGATGGATATCAGGGACGTATTGGCATTCACGAAGTTTTATTAGTTACCCCCGCTATTCGCGAGTTGATTATGAAAAACTCGAACGCGGATACTATTGATAAAGAAGCACGTAAAAACGGTATGATGTCGATGCTCGAAGATGGCGTCTTCAAGGCGGCTCAGGGGATTACAACTATTGAGGAGGTTCTACGCGCAACGCAAGAATAACACATGCTACTATAATATATATGGCAAAGTTTAGTTACAGGGCGCGTAACAGAGATGGCCGAGAGGTTTCTGGCTATCAAGATGCAAATGATCGTTATGAGCTTGCGCGGACGCTTCGCAATAATGGCATGCTGTTGCTTTCAGCGGATGATGTCGATGTCGTACAAGGTGGCGGCATGCGAAAAGCTTTTTCGTTCAATATTAATCTTGCAATACTGCGGCGCATAAAATTAACTGAAAAAATTCTTTTCTCAAAAAATCTTGGAGTAATGATTGCGGCGGGTCTTGCGCTTACGCGAGCGCTTGATGCGCTGGGTCGGGAGACACATAATCCAAAATTCAAAGTAGTAATTGATGATCTCGTTGCGCAAATAAAACAGGGGCATCCTTTCGCCACTTCTCTTGCGACTCATCCACGAGTTTTTTCACAGTTGTATATTTCAATGGTTGAGGCGGGTGAAAAGTCCGGCAAGTTACAAGAATCTTTGGGCGTGCTCGCGAGCCAGATGGAAGCGGATCACGACATTATTCGTAAAGTGCGTGGGGCTATGATGTACCCTATGATTATTTTTATTGCGATGATCGGCATTGGGGTTTTGATGCTTATTTATGTTGTGCCGACACTCACGCAAGTATTTACCGAGTTAAAAGTTGATTTGCCCGCAAGTACTCAATTTATAATTGGCGCATCAAATTTATTTTTAAATTACAGTTTGTTTATGTTTGCTGGTGGAGCAATAATCATTGCTGGTATCGTGCAGCTTGTTAGAACTCCTTTTGGGAAGCGTATGCTCGACATTGCTTTTGTAAGGGCGCCGCTTGTCGGACCTATCGCAAAAAAATTTAATGCTGCGCGTACTGCGCGAACGCTCTCATCGCTTATATCAGCAGGGGTTCAGATTCTTGAAGCTCTCGAAGTAACAAGTCGAGTTGTGCAAAACCATTTGTATTCTGCGGTCTTGATGGAAGCGAAGGTTGAGGTGCAGCGAGGAGAGACAATGAGCAAAATATTTTTAAAATATCCAAATCTTTACCCGTCACTCATGGGAGAAATGCTTGCGGTAGGAGAAGAGACTGGGCAAACTTCAAAGATGCTTGAGGAGGTAGCAGTTTTTTATGAGCAGCAAGTTTCGGACGCGACGCGAGATCTTTCAACTGTCATTGAGCCAATACTTATGATTGTCATCGGCGCGGTGGTTGGCTTTTTTGCAGTTTCGATGATTTCACCGATGTACTCTCTTACAGGTGCTATATAGTGCGGTATGAAAAATAGCGAGCTTACAAAGGGCTTTGGTATTTTAGAGAGGGTTATTGTCATTGGCATATCGTTACTGGTTATGTATTTACTTATAACTGCATATCAGAAATTTATCGATCAACAGCGCGTCAATACTGCTACCGAAAATGCCGCGAATCTTATTCAGAAAGCGCGAACTCTGACACTTTCATCACGAGGGGGTACGAGTGGATTATTTTATCGTATACAATTTAATGTCGCCAGTAATTATATTGAGCTTCGGGATCAAAATGGCAATAGTATTGAAAAATTGGATCTTGCGCTCACACCGGTTTTTATTGATTTTCCAACAACAAGTCAGTTTAAAAAGCAGGCAGAGTGTGCGACGGCAATACCTCCAGCATTAACATTTGATATGCTGCATTTTGAGCGATTGACTGGAGATGCAAAGATTTATACGCCACCTGCAACATGGGACTCAATTTGTGCAACTAATAATAATTCGATTATTTTTAGACTTAAGAAAAATCCTACGGGTGACCCATCGCGTACCATAAAAATTTTTAACACAGGAAGTATACAGATTTTGTAGTATACTAAGACCATGAGAATGGTTGAGATTTTAGTTGTTGTGTCCATAGTGGCTTTTTTGATTGCGACGATGGTTAATGGATACCAGCAATTTACTGATCGTACTCGTATGAATGCGGCAGTCGAGAATACTATTACGCTCATTCAAAAGGCACGGAGCAATACCCTTGCAGCGAAAGCCACGATAACGAATGCACCGTCGTTTTATGGGCTTCATTTTGATAAAGTAACTGAACAAGTGACGATGTTTAAGGCAAATAAATACTCAGACGCTTCAAAGCGTATTGAGACGATGACGATGCCGGCTGGTATTGAGATAAAATCTGTCGCAACTTCTTCGCCAGTTAATATTCTTGGAGGAGATGTGCTGTATGAACGACTTACGGGTAATTTTAATGTTGGGAATGGCGAGGCTTTGCCATCGGTCGGTACATCTACACTGAGTTATGGTACGGTTACTTTGAGATCAAAAAAAACAGGTGTACAAAAAACCATTTGGCTTTTACCCACAGGTTATGCCGAAGTTCGTAATTATGAAAAAATTCTCGCATATGTGGTTGATACCAACGATAAGAAATTAAAAATTTTTGATGTTACCACTCCAACAAGTCCAAGATTTATTAATGAGATCTCAACCTTGTTGGCTGGTAACTTAGTTGGTCTTCATGTTGACCAAGGGTATGCATATATTGTTGATGGGAGTGGAGGAAAACTAATCAAGGTTGATGTGCGTGATGTAGATAATCTTTCAATAGCAAAATCAGTTAGTTTGAGCGGCGCAAGTCCGATAGGTGGAGATGTGTTTGCGTCGGAGGGTTCAGTATATGTAATTACGGGTTGGGAACGTGTTAGCGGTGCTGCAAATACAGTTGATCAAATCCAAAAATATAGAGCATCAGACCTCGCTCTTTCTGGGGTAACTGCCAGCGGCAATGACATGCAATCTATCTATGTCTTTGAAGGTAGAGCATACACAGTTAATTCTTCGGGAGGTGGAGTATGCGGAGGCAATGACACTCTTAGCATCTTTGATGCCATTTCAAGTGCGCCAAGTTGTTTATATACATCTGCAAGTTTAGTTGATGATGCACGACGCGTTGCTATACAGAAAATTGGGAGCTCGGTATATGCGTATGTTTTACGAAAAGATGGATTAAATAAGTTTGATGTGACTCTATGTCCAGGAACATGCCCCGCTCCTTCAAATCTTACCAACTCGGTCGCATTTGGAGATAGTCGTATGGGCTTTGCTGTATTGGGAGATTTTGCCTATGCCAACGGAGGTGGGTTACCGTTCTCAGTCTCAAACATTGCAAACACGCCACCAACAATTGTTAATACGACATTTAGTCCAGGTACAGCAGATGCTGTATATGTTTTTGGGAATTATGCTTATGTGGCGATGCGTTCTGGTTCTGACGATGGGAAATTGATTGTTATAGATGTTACGAATCCAACCTCTGCTGCGCCCATTAAAGCCGGAGATGTTTGTATAGCCGGTAGTCATGCGATAAATGGTGGTAGTTGTGCTACGGCAAATGATGCGCGGGATATTTTTGTAGGCTATTACCCGTACGAATAAAAGAGTATATAATGAAAGCAAGGTGAAATTTTGGCGCAAAAATTTTAAAAAAGCGTTTACCATAGTTGAGCTTCTCGTAGTGGGGGCAATATTTGCGGTCGCCATCGGATCATTTTTTGGAGCGGCTTCAATTTCATTTCGTGCAGTATCAAAAGCTAGCGATAAGGTGCAGGCAGCATTTTTGCTTGAAGAAGGTCTCGAGGGGATACGTCATTTGCGCGATTTGAGCTTTACACATTATCTTTCGAGCGAAGAACTTGGATATGAGCGATGTCTTGCGTTTAATTTTAATCCAAATGTTGGTGGCGAGGTATATAATTTTGCCACCTCAACTGCGGAAGTTGTGAGCCGCTGGCATTTGGATGAAACAGGCGGGTCCTCTGTGGTAGATGTATCTACATCAACAAATTCAGGAACATTCAGCGGAACTCCAAGTTGGGTCGCAGGCAAATTTAATAATGCCGCGAGTTTTAATGGTGCCTCATATATAAATACAGCATTGACTCCCACGCAATTAAAATTAACCAATGCGATCACTCTTGAAGCATGGGTAAAGCCAAATGCGGGCAGTGGAGTTAGAAAAATAATTGATTCACAGCATGATGGAGGTTTTTGCTGTCCTGGTGCATATATGGCTGCATTAGATTTAGATACAAATGGACTTCCTCGATTTTCCATGACAGTAGTTGATACAACATGGGCAACTACTCTTACGGCGTTAGCGGCGGTAGATACAACAAACTGGCATCATATCGTAGGAACATATAAAAATACGGGAGGCAGTAGCGGTATCATGGAATTGTACGTTGATGGAAAATCGAGCGGAGTTTCTGCGGTTGGCTCACGCCTTCCGGTTTGGGCAAATTTTCCTTTTTATATTGGAGCTAGCCATACAAATGCTGGGCAAGGAGAATATTTCAATGGTACTATCGACGAAGTTGTAGTTTATAACCGCGCACTTACTGTTACAGAAGTCATGGATCGGTATAATGGGCACGCGATTTGTAAGCCGACAACTTTGACTGATGATAATAGTACTGTATTTACTCGAACTGTTAAGTTTGAAAATATTTGTCGTGTAACTGCAACTTGGGATGCGGTCGCGCCACCAGGGGACGCTACACTATTTACCACCGCAGGGGCATTATGCCCAGGTGGTACTGTTGATACCAAAACAAAAAAAGCCACGATAAGTGTTTTTTGGGGGTTAAATCGTGATTCAATCGAAAGCGTAGAAATGTACATCGCTGATTTATTTTTAAATTGATATGAGATTGACAAGTTTTTTAAGGAAATTTTTACTCGTCTCGACTCGGCGTCGAGCCGAGGCGGACGAGACGGGCACAACTCTCATCGAACTTGTAGTATATATTGCCATTTTAACCATCATGACGGTTATTATTTTGCGGTCGGTTTTGCAGCTTACTGGAGTATTCGCACGGTCGCGTATTGAGCGCCGAGTGTCGCTTGCTGCTGAAACCGCACTCGAACGCATTGTGCGTGAGATTCGGCTTGCAAAAAACATTACCTGCATTTCTACAGGAGTTGATGCGGTGTGTGATACTACTCAGCCAATTGAAGGTGATTCAATTCGCCTTGATACATATCTTAGCCATTCTGATTCAACTCCGCAATTTAAGACTTTCTATTGCCCATTTACTCCCTGTACTCAAGTCATGTTTGATCCGAATAATCCACAGGGTAGCACTGATCATACTGATGCTCAACAATTAACTCCAAATACAGTTATCATTAGTAATCTTATTTTTAAACAATTATATAATCCAGGAAATGTTTCAGCATCGAGGGGCGCAGTACGAATTGAAATGACCGTAACGAGCGGTTCGGGCTTAACACAAGTAACACATACATATTATGCTACAGCAGTACTCCGTGGTGGGTATTAAAAAAAGCAAACAAGGTGGGCAAATTGCCATGGCTGCTGTAATTTTTTTCTTGCTCGTTATTCTTGTTATTCTAGGAACATATGGCACCCTTGCTGTCGGTCAACTTAATACCGCAGCTCAAGCTACTATTTCAAAAAAAGTTTATGCTACCATTGAATCTGGCCAAGAAGATGCTGCTCGGCGACTTCTTGATGATGGTATTGCGAATCCTCCGACTGATGGTACGAGCTATACCATCGCATTAAATGCCGGTACGACTGCTATTACATCAGTTTTCAATGCAGATGCAGATGCGCTTACTGATGATTATCGCATCGAGTCGCGTGGCAATATCAAAACTCTCTTTCGAGCAAGTCTTTTCCATATTGTAACAAACACCGAAGACTTCGCCCTTTCAATCGATGGAGCGATGCAGGTTGGGTATGGAGGTCTTAAGCTTGGCAATGGCTCTGTTTTTGGATCAGACATCCCGGTGGGCTCTGGTCAAGGTGATATACTTTCCAGCGGGAGTGTTAATGGTGGCAGTGGCAATCCTAAAATAGATGGAGATATGTTCGTATCGCGAAGTATCGGTAATATCGTTAATCAAGAGGAGGACATATCAAGTACGCCGATCTGTACAGGAAATACTCCTCCCTGTCTTTCTTTACGATACTCTGCTGGGGGGAGCGATGGAGCTCAGTCATTTATTTCATCACTTACTGCAAAATCATCAAAAGTAGAGTTATACATGAGAAAATTTGGCAATCCTAGTGGTGCAACGCTTTATATTCGTTCAAATAAGAGGATTAATTCAGTGACCGGAGCCGCGTGCGCGTCGGGTACTAATTGTATAGATGTTCCTGATGCTTCTGCTGGAGGAAACATTGCAAGCGTTGCAGTGCCGGGTGGGTGTTCAGCGATTACTACAAGTTGGGGGTGGGTAACATGCACGTTTACGGGGACAATTTTACACACTGTCTCAAATAAAAAGTATTGGATTGTATTTGATGCGGCAAGCGGCACCGATATTTCAAATTATTATATATTTGCTGATAACAGTGCGAGTGATTATACCTATGGCTCAAACACATACTACAAAGCGGAGAGTGATTTTTGTGACGAAGGCGATGCAACTCCCGGTGATAGTAATTCAGCAAATTGTCCATTCACATCGCGAGATTCTATGTATACCTCAGGAACTTTTTTACGCTTCGCGAACTACACAAATATCACAAGCGGCGTTGAAGATACAGCAAAAGATATAGGGTTTAGAGTTTATTTGGGTGCGGTGACAAATTCTATAGTAGGTGATTCAGCCGGTAAATTTGAAATTACGGGGGATGCCACCGCCCCGTTTCTCCAGGGAGTAGATATAGACGGATATGCTTACTACGGAAGCGTAACCTACCCACCTCTAAATGCCAATGATGAGGTACTTGCGGGGGGGACACTGCCTGTATATCCCGGTTCAAGTAAAACACCCTATACTTCAACTTGTCGCGCGCCCGCCGGAAGCACTCCAGCATCGTATCCGTCAACAAATTATTGTCAGTGCAGAAATGAAATCGGGACATATTGTAACCCGATCGTCTATGACGAAATACCGGACAAGCCAATGTTTACTTATACTGACGGTCCTATGCCGATAAATATATTATTTGATCTCAAGAGAAAAGTAGTGGATTCGACAAATATAATAACATTGCCGACTATTGATACTTCAAATTCTCCCTATACGATCACCGCCCCCGTAAAGATAAATGGCGATTTGGTTATTCGAAGCGGAGGTCGGCTTTTAATTGATTCTGCGAGCAACGATTATACGGTGTGGGTAACAGGAAAAATTGATGTTAATAGTACGCCAGATCTCAATTGCTTTATTCAGCCCAAAACACGAAGTGATTTCCAAACGAATTTTAATTTATTTATGATTACTGATAACACCGCAGAATTTCAACATTTTTGTGCAATTGAACCATTTAATGATCCAAGAAGTTATTTTTATGTCGTTTCTACCAGCCCACGCATTTTAGGTGAGAATGGCTCGGCGCCCACGGATGCTATGAGTATAAATGATACATCGAGCGGTTCAGTTTTTTATGCAACAAGAGGGTCAGTCCATCTCGAAAATAATATTACAGTTAAATCTGTCGGCGGGCATTTCATTGATGTGAAAGACGGTGCTAGTCTTACTTACGAAGAGGGTATCGCAAAGCCTTATCAGGTAGTTGATGGGATAAGAGAATTTCACGAAATTGAATAACAAGAGGAAAGAAATTCTTATAGGTGGGCAAGCAGCACTTGGGGCGGTGTTATTTTTTGTATCATTGTCGCTTATTGTAATTGGTGCTTTTGCGGCTCTTGGCATTACACAAATTCAGGCTGCAAATGAGATTTTGATTTCAACTCGCGCGCATGCGACCACAGAGTCAGGCACTGAAGATGCGCTATATAGAATGACGCAAGTTGTTTTTGCAAAGCCGGCACTTGATGTTTCATACGATGTCATACTTAACGGAGGAGATACAACGATGACGCTCTCAAATCCCGGGGGCGGCTTGAGTTATACAATACAGGCACAAGGGCAAGTGTTGGATCGTCATCGTAATACCGGCGTGAATTTTGATATTGTCGATGGATCAGCGCTTGTACATGTTGATGACCCGGTGCAGGCGGGGCATCTAGGCGTAGAGATGTATGCAAATTCAGTTGTACAATCGTCAGAAGGTCCACAAGAAGGCACGGCATTTTCAAACGGTAGTATTGTAGTAAAAAGTGGTCAACCAATAGTAGACGGAGTTGCGGTGGTCGCAAAAGGTATTGGAGGTACTCCATGGATTACGCACAACGAACAGAATGGAGCAAAAGTCGATGGGATAGATGCAGTTCTTTCTGCCGATATTAGTACCTGTGCTGTGGGAAACGGATGTATTTTTAATATTGGCACCACATCGTATAATACCGACGGAGCCCAATCTTTTGTGCCAAACATTACGGCAAATATTGTTAAGCTTAGGGTGTTTATAAAGCCTATCGGTCTTATAAATCAATCATTACCAATAAAAATTTTTCCAAATAAAAGGTTAAACGGAGCGGGGAATGCCTGTAGTAGTTCAGATATAGAGTGTTTTGATCGCCCAGCGCCCACTGGTTTTATGATCAGTGGTAATATTTCAACTGCTCAACTCAATTTTAATAATGGAGGAACATATCAATGGGTAACAGTAAGTTTAAATACTTCAGTAAAACCACTCATAATGAATGAGAAATATTGGATCGTGTTTGATACACCCTGTTCATCGAGTGGTTGTTTGAGTGGTACTGCCGGGTGGGCGCTTGGCGGGCTTGATGATCTTTATAGTGCTGATCCGGAATATCTTTCTGTACCAGACGCATATCAAAATAAAGTCGGTGTTACACTTCTCCCGAAGTTTTGGACATCGGCAGATGTGAGCACAGGCTTATCAGGAACATTTAATAAAGATATCGCATTTGAAATGTATCTGGGAGAAGCACAGACAAGTATTGATGGTATCGCTGGCGGAGGAGATTTTATTATCACTAAAGATGCGAAGGCACAAAATCTTTACGGGCTCGATGTTGGGAATGACGCGTTTTACAACACCGCTGGAATGGGGGGTACATCGGCAGTAATTGCAAACACACCAACGAGTCCGGAGATATGTCTAACCTCTATAGTGGGCAGTCATTGCAAATGGATGAGTTCAAGTGATACCGGCAATAGCAACCAGCCACCAGCTTCAAAAGAGGTCGGACCTTTTGGGTATGCGAGATATCGCGAACTACGAAAAAAAGCGGCTTCGCTTGGTACCACTACGCCAGGTGATATTACTGTTAGTTCGGGGACGACATTGTTCCCCGGGGCAGTATATAATGTAGGGGTAATCGATGGCGATCTTACAGTGCAAAATAGTGCCATCCTGGAACTCACGGGAAAAAGTTTTACATCAGGTCTATGCCCGTTTAACGAATATAATGGAGCGGGGGGTAAGCCATGTTATGTTTTGAGAATCACAGGAGATCTTGATATAAAAAATGATGCACAGATAAGAATTAATTGCCCGCTGCCTTGCACAAGTCCAAATTCTATTCCATCCGCACATATTATTGTCGATGGCACCATAACCATTCAAAATAACGCACAAATTTACGGAGTGACAACCACAGATGGTGCGAGCGGCATGTTTGTCACTTCTTACTCGCCAGAAGTCAAAAATCCGTTTGCAATTGACCTTAAAAATAATTCTTCTGGATCGGTATATTTTGCAATGCGAGGAGGGGTACTTATCCAAAATAATATGGAAGCGAAAGCAATTTCGGGACAATATATTGAAATTCAAAATAATGCAGTTGTGACATTTGATGCGGGGTTGATCAATCCGTATAGCGAAGATGGAGGAGTGCAGCCATGGGCAGGCCTTGATATCACAGGTTTTCGTGAAGCTCAGTAAAAATACCTGTCAGAATTTTTTGTGATGCGGTAAAATATATGAGTATGAAGCCGTTTTCTTTTCCTTCAATTGGCGTTGATATTTCTGATGAATCTTTTAAATTTTTACGACTTGAGTGGAGGCGTGGCCATCGTGAAATTGCGTTTTTCGGCGATCAAAATTTTAAAAAAGGGAGCATAGAGGCGGGAGAAATTGTACAGGCATCAGAGGTAACGAATGCACTTAAATCTGCTCTTCGCCCATATCGTAAAACATGTCCATATGTAATACTTTCGCTTCCAGAGGAAAAAGGTTTTTTGCGGCTTGTAAAAATGCAATCTGTGCCGCATGAAGAGATACGACAGGCGCTAGAGTTTCAACTCGAAGATCATATTCCGTTTCCTCCAAATGAATTATATTTTGATTTTCAAGTTTTGCCGACTGGGAGCAAGCCTACGGCCGAGATGAGTCTTGTAGTAACTGCGTATCCAAAAAAAATTGTAGACTCATACATAAGCGCTGTTGAAAAGGCAGGGTTCATTCCTGTCGTTTGTGAGCTTGAGTCTCAAGCGGTCGCACGAGCGGTAGTGCCGCCGGGAATGGTCGAAGCAGTGCTAGTTGGAGATATAGGTCGTACTCGTACAACCTACTCAATCGTATATCGAAGCGCAGTTCATTTTACCTCAACAATAAATGTTGGCGGGCGTAACATCGATTCAATTTTGATGGAGTCGTTACACATTAGTGCTGAGCAGGCATCAGAGGTTAAGATTGGTCGCGGAATAGATCTTTCTTCAGAAGATATTATAAAAAGTTTATCTCCGGCTCTCGGGATATTAAAAGATGAAGCAAAGCGGCAGATCGGTTTTTGGGAGCATCGAGCACAAGCTGGAGAACCACCTATTACCAAAGTATTTTTGTGTGGAGGAGATGCGCATTTGAAAGGATTGCCAGAATTTTTGGCGGCAGAGTTAGGTATGCCAGTCGAACGAGCTCATATTTGGGATAACATTTTTGAACTCAATCAGTATATTCCCCCGATGACTGCGCATAAGACTTTAAGATACGGAACGGCATTAGGTCTTGCTTTGCGTGGCGATGATGATTTATTTACTGAACGCTATTAAATGAATCTTTTACCCGAGAATTATAAAAATGATTTGCGACTTGAGGCGTGGAGACGTTTTTTGATATTTTTTGGTACATATACGGGGTTTGTGGGAATAATCGCAATGATGCTTCTTTTGCCATCATATTTTTTCTTGCAATTTCAAATTGATGCTTTGGAATCCCAGTTAACGGTAATGAAATCAAGTGAAAATTATCAAAAGACCAAACAGGGAGACAAAGACACAAGAGTTGCAAACACAACTATTTCGGCGCTTATAAGTTTTGAGAAAGGAAGACCAAAAGTAGTAGCTCCACTCGAAGATATTTTAGGGCGAGTTTCAGAAGATATCGCATTAAGTACTTTTAGTTATCTTGAGAATACGGATGGCTCTATCAAAGTTTTGCTTGGGGGTAGGGCAAACCGACGTGATGCATACCTTACATATATAGCAAATTTACAAAAAAGTCCTTACATAAAAACAACAATAGTGCCATCATCGACAGACCTTATAAAAGAAAGAGATATAATATTTAATATCTCTTTTCCAGTTTCAATATCAAGCAAATGAAAATACGATTTTTTATAACATTAGCTTTAGTGGTAGGTATGGTGGGCGGTATTTTTGCTGGATATTTTTATCTTTGGGAGTATGAAGTGTCGCCTCTCATCGATCGATTTTTTCAAACTAAAGTAAATATACAAGCGTTAAATGACGAGGATGAGGTATTTCGTAAAAAAATTGAGCCCGACCTCGAAAAGAATGCAGAATATATTAAAGAAATTCGTAGTTTGTTTTTTAAGCCAGAGCCAGTGCTCGATTATATTATCTTTATTGAGACTTTAGCCAAGCGCAATAATCTCGTGCACACTATCGGAACTGCCCCGACAGCTAGCAATGTAACCTCGCAGATCACCGTCACTGGATTGTATAGAGATATTATTCGATTCTTGCGTGAAGTTGAGAACGATAAGATATTAATTCATGTGCAATCTCTGGCATTGCAGTCGGGTGGGGTGAATGTATCTGCAAATATATCTATTAAAATGCAATCGCTATGAAATCTATAACTTCTTATTTTAAATTTAATAAAAAACTTTTACGAAAAAAGCCTGCTCTCGGGCTTGTGCCGTATGCAAAATATATATGGGAGGGCTCGATCGTATTTTTGATCTTAGCGCTCGCAGGCGTTTTATTGTTTGATGCAAATATATTTTTTGGAAAAATCCAGCAGCTACAAAGCGCAGTGTATGACACCGGTGTCGGCGAGGCAATCGAAGGCATACAAGATAGCTCATTAAATCAAGCGAGAGAAATTTTAAAAGAGCGTGCGAATAAGTTGGAAAGTTCAGGCGAAAATCTTCCTGAAAAAAATCCATTCCAATTTTAGATTTGCGCTTCACAGTAAGCCCAAAACCACGTAAGATGACGATAGTCATCAGTGGGATAGGTCGCGGATTGGATGTCTCGCCAACGGCGAGAGCCCGACCGGCCAAAAGCCCACTGGGCTTTTAAGGGATAGGTTTTGCATTGGATCTCCTCGCTATCGCTCGGAGACAAAACCGGCAAAACAGCTCCCAGCTATTTTGCCCCTGTAGCTCAATGGATAGAGCCGCGGACTTCTAAGCCGTTGATGTAGGTTCGATTCCTACCGGGGGCACCAGAATTAAACTAAGGTCAGTTTTAGAAATTTTTTCTTTGGCGGTAGCCAAA
>ERZ1292625.2378-Hain-H41-01um-R1-2378-length-17665-cov-5_pt1 | contig 17665 bp, 21 predicted proteins | sample MGYA00564400_ERZ1292625 | MGnify/ENA primary metagenome ERZ1292625 (study PRJEB36523, sample SAMEA6512639) | groundwater metagenome | collected 2019-01-08 | study: AquaDiva: Metagenomics assemblies of 32 groundwater samples
TTTTCCTTCCCGTCAGCTCTACTCAGCAGATCCAAACTTCTATCTATCCGATCCATCTCCATTTCTCCCGCTGTTCTCAAAGCCCAACCCACCTCATCTTCACCCAAGTCTTTACAACTCCCCAGACATTCTGCCACTATCTATATTATAAACGCTTAGTCAATCACGGAGTAGGGGACGGCTCACTCCATGGCTGGCCTACACCAATCTCTACGCTCTTCGACCCGGAATTTCCTTTCTCGTCTTCAGCCCGCACTTCAATTTTGTGAATTCCGTCATCAATACGCATCGTCACTTCCCACGGATCACTAGACAGTGTCTCCCGCGTATTCCCGTCTACCTTAAACTCAACTTTAGTAATTTTATTACTGGCTGCAATATCCGCCCTAATTTTTACGTCATTTCCGAATTGTCCGTGATCTGACGGCTCAGCGATATTCACCACAACCTGATTAACCGAGCTGCAATAATCTGTCGGCGGATGATATTTGCTATCTCCCTGATCCTTCAGCCAGCTTAAAATTCCCTCCTGCCATTTATTTTGACCATTCACTCCAAACGGATCCTCTTCTTTGAAATACACAAACTCCTTCTCCTCATAGTTACCGTTGGCGATATCTGCTGGTGTTGCTAATTTACCTTCCCCTTTACACACCTTCACTTTTTTGTGCACCTGGTCATCGGCCGTTGGTTCCGTTCCCTTAATAAAATATTCCTGTTTGGCCTCAAAACCGTCATGCGCCCGGTAACCGGAAATTTTATCCACATCCAGAGCCACTATCCCTCCCGGGGCCACCAGAACCTCCTCTCCTTTATTTTTCAATGCTTCCATAATTATCCTTCGCCAGATAGGCGCGGCTCCTGTCACACCACTGGCCACTTCCCGCATTGGTGAATTATCATTATTTCCCACCCACACTCCCACCACTACCGACGGCGTCCAACCGATCGTCCAGTTATCCCGTTTGTCATTGGTCGTTCCGGTTTTGACCGCGATTGTCCTTCCGAAAATATTAATAAGCGACCTAGGACCAAACGTTATGTCCCGTGCTTTTGGGTCAGACAAAATCGAGGAAATAATAAACGCCTCTTCTTCAGATAAAATTTGTCTATGTGATTCATCTTTCCATTCCTCTAATACTTTTCCATTACTATCCGTCACACGCAAAATGGCCACCGGATCCACTCTCTTGCCGCCATTAGCGAATGCGCTATAGGCACTTACCAGCTCCAGAGGTTTTACTTCCCCACCACCCAAGGCCACAGACAATCCTACCCGGGCTAACGTTTCCGCCGTAGGTTTAAGCGTCGAAAATCCCATATCATAGGCCACCTCCAACATATCTTTTATACCTACCAGCGACACCATTTTGACCGCCGGCACATTAATGGAATTTCCCAAGGCTTCCCGGACCAATATCGGCCCTCTAAATTTCCCATCGTAATTTTCCGGCACATATTCCGGTTTGTCGCCTCCCGGAAAAGACGTTTTAGTGTCCATTAGTAGCGTCGAAGCGGTATAACCTTTTCGCAGTCCCGTCAGATATACCACCGGTTTGATGGCCGATCCCGGCTGGCGGCTGGCGGTCGTCACGTTAAATTTCCCATCATAAGTTGGGTCGCTCCAGCCGCGGCTGCCTACCATAGCCAGAATCTGTCCCGTCTTGGGGTCCATCGCTACCGTCGCTCCGTTGGAAATTTTTAAATTTTTCACTTTGGCAATTTCTTCCGTCACCGCCGCCTGAGCAGTTTCCTGCAACACCAAGTCCAAAGTCGTCGTCACCCGCAAGCCTCCTTCTTCCACCTGCTTCTCTCCGTATCTTTCGACAAGAATATTTCGAACGTAAAACACAAAATGTGGCGCTTTTAACAGCCCCGACTGCGTAGCAAACTGCACTCTCTCCACTAAGTTCTTATTCTCTAATTCCTGATCCCTGGTAATGTACTCATCCTCCCGCATCCGCCGCAACACTTCCTTCGCCCGGTCTACATACAACTTCCCCGCGTCCGGCGAATACCGGCTGGGTGACTGAGGCAGCCCCGCCAATATCACAGCTTCTGGCAACGTCAGCTGATCCACCGGCTTGCCAAAATACATATCAGCGGCCGACGCGATTCCCCAGGCTGTCCCCCCATACGGCGCCTCATTCAAATACATCTGCAATATTTGGTCTTTGGAATATTTCCGTTCCACCTGCACTGTCAAAATAAATTCTTTGAGTTTCCGGGTGATGGTTCTTTGTTGTGTCAGCAGCACATTTTTCACTAGCTGTTGTGTCAGCGTTGAACCTCCCTGCAATCGACCCAAAAATATACTTCTAAATGCCCCCCGTAAAATTCCCCCCACATCGAATCCGCCGTGCTTATAGAAATTTTTATCTTCGATGGCCATGGTCGCCTGCTTAACCGAGAGCGGCACCTGATTAATATCCACCGGATTGCGCCTTTTTCCGGAAAATACGTCGTATAGCAGTTTTCCGTTTCTATCATAAATTTTAGTAGCAAATCCCTCTCTGCGCACGACCTTGTCCGGGTTAGGTAAATCCTTTGCATAATAAGCAAATAGTCCCAAAACACTAATCATTCCTATTATTACCCCTCCAAAAACCAGCCCCGCCAGCCTCACCCACAATCTAGATTTCCCCATGCTCCTCCTAACCATAAGTTATAATATTCTATATGATCTTAAACCGCAAACAAAAAAAGGTCTGGACAATACTGGTCATCGTTTCATCCATAGCTCTCATTTTGGGAACAATATTGCCGTATATCATCAGGTAAACCAAATCCCACCTTTCAGGTGGGATTAGAATTTTACATCGAATGACTAACATTAGATTCAAGAAATTGAGGGTTAGAGATTTACACCAGCTTCACAAATGGCTCAATACCCCACATGTGATTGAATGGTATACAAAAAAGACATCAACTCTTAAAGAAATAGAGACGCAATATCTGCCAAGAATAAGTGGTAAAGACCCCACAAAATCATTTATTATTACGGTCGATAACAATCCGATTGGTTACATTCAAGAATATCTGGTAAGGGATGACCTTGAATTAAAACGATATGTGGAAGAAAACTCTGCCGGATTAGATTTGTTTATTGGAGATCCCGCTTATTTGGGCCAAGGACTTGGGTCACAAATATTAAGAGAATTTCTAAAACAAGTAGTTTTTCAGCAAGAAGGAATAACCAGCTGTATAGTAGATCCTGCTCCAGATAATCCTAGAATGATTAAAACTAATGAAAAAGTTGGATTCAAACACATAATCACCACTCCCAAACCAGATCCAAAATACTTAATGATTATTCACAAAGAGGAAGTAGAATAAATCCCACCTTTCAGGTGGGATGAGGCTAATCGATATCAATAGCCAGATGTTTTACTATTTCAAGTTCTCGAGCATAATCAGAATGATTGAAAACAAAATCTTTATAATTAAACTTGCCGCGGAATTGTAATTTCACCAACTCAAGATCAATAAAGTTATTTTCTTGACCCAAATAAGCTGGTAAAGATGACCAAGGATAGGTAGCCAATCCGGCCTTGGTAACAAGTGATGAAACGTATGGATTCAAGTTCAAGTGAATGTAGCGAGACAAATGTACCAATTGTTCCGACGATTCAACTTGGACTGATTTAAATACACCCTGAAACATTGGGCCGACTCGATTGTTCTTAGTATTAAAATATCGCGTGTAACTATTCGTAAACTGACTAACATATCTTGATATTCCTCCGTCCACATTCTGTTTCAACAAAAAATGAAAATGGTTTGGCATAATCACAAAACTTAAGATGTCCACCAGCCGATCGTTTTTCTGACGCAATTCTAATTCTATTTTAGATTTGTCTTCCATTGACAAATCTTTAAATTTTGAAAGTTTAAGCGGAGGATTTACAAATCTGTAATATTCCAATGTTAACAGTGCTCTTTCATAATCAGGCTTGTTCGCAAATGTAACCTGTTTTGCCACTCCTCTATTAAAAACGTGGTAGTACTCTCCGGAAACCAAAGAAGCCTGTCTCCCCGCCATATCGATCTATGCTATCACAAATCCCACCTGAAAGGTGGGATTTTGTGCTACTTGTATAATCAAAGGGTGAATATGAAACTTACAGACCCAGTAACAAACATTTCTGGAGTGGGTACTATCATGGCCAAAAAATTGGCCAGGCTGGACATCTATACAGTCTTCGATCTGCTATACCACCTACCTTTCCGTTACGAAGACCGCCGTCTGGTTAGCCCTGCCGCTAGAGTTCAAGTAGGGGAGACTCTCACTATTATTGGCCGCATCAGCCGGGTGACCAACGTGTTTACCAAAAACGGCAAACGTTTGCAGACGGCTACTCTTACCGACGACTCCGGCTCACTGCCTGTTATCTGGTTCAACCAAATGTACCTGTCTCGGGTCTTTGCCGACGGCGACCTCGTTACTCTCTACGGAAAGACAGATTTTTTTAACCGTAAACCCACGCTGATTTCTCCCGAATACGAAAAGGGTAATTCCTTAATCGGGCTTGTAGCTGTTTATCCCGAAACCGCCGGATTATCTTCCAAATGGCTGCGGGCAAAAATACAAGGAATACTGCCCGCTCTTCCCGACATTTCCCCGCTTCACGCCACAGCCCTGCACCATATTCATTCTCCGAAAATACCGGACCAAGTTGAACCTGCCCGGAAAGATTTGGCCTTCGACGAATTACTTCTTTTACAAACCCGGGCCTTAATTCACCGGCAAAGTTGGAAATCCACCCGGTTATCACACGCCTTCTCCGTAAACCAAGAAAAAGTTTTGCAGTTCATTGCCAACTTGCCCTTTGTCCTCACTCCTTCCCAAAATCAGGCCATCAAAGTCATATTATCAGATCTTTCTGAAACGCATCCCATGAACCGATTATTAGAAGGTGACGTCGGCAGCGGCAAGACAGTGGTCGCTGCCATAGCGGCTTTTGTAGCTCATCTCAACGGCTTCCAAACCCTGCTTCTGGCCCCCACCCAAATCCTCGCCCAACAACACTTCCAAACCCTCTCTGCCCTCGGTCTCAGCACAGGATTAATCACCGGCTCTACTAAGAACTATGAACCAATAACTAATAACTACGCCGTCATCGTAGGTACCCACGCACTTCTTTCAGACAAAATACAGCTAGACCGAGTCGGCCTGGTGATCATCGATGAGCAACATCGCTTCGGGGTAGCTCAACGTGCGCTGGCAGCTGCCAAAGGAAATTCGCCCCATGTATTAACCATGACCGCCACCCCCATCCCTCGAACCGTCGCTCTGACTTTATACGGCGACTTAGACTTGTCTCTCTTAGACTCGGTTCCGGGCCGCATTCCCATCAAAACCTGGGTTATCCCAGAAGAAAAAAGAGGAGCTGCTTATGAGTGGATCAAAAAGCAGAATACACAGGTATTTATTGTTTGCCCATTTATAGAAACTAGTGAAACTTTAGCCACAGTGAAATCCGCCAAGGCCGAATTTGAGAAACTAAAGCAAATTTTTACCGGGTTCAAATTAGGCTTATTGCATGGAAAGCTAAAAGCTAAAGATAAAGACGAGGTTATTAAAAATTTTAGAGTAGGGGAGTACCAAATTTTAGTGTCCACTCCGGTAGTCGAAGTGGGTCTAGATATACCTGCAGCCACTATCATGATCATCGAAGGAGCCGAACGTTTCGGCCTGGCCCAATTGCATCAGCTCCGGGGCAGAGTAGGCCGAAGTGACGCCCAGTCATATTGTTTACTGTTTTCAGATACTCCTTCACCGCGTCTCAAGTCCTTGGAAACCTATCATTCTGGCGCAGAGTTAGCCGAAATTGACCTGCGACTTCGGGGAGCGGGAAACATTTACGGCACTTCCCAGCACGGTATTCCCAATTTCAAAATCGCCAAATACGAGGACTTCACTCTCATTCCTGCTGCTCGCGCAGCGGCCGTTGAAATTCTCCCCGACCTCGATAAATACCCACACTTGCGGGATCTGCTCAAAACAGATAAAATCATTCTTGCATGACACCCCTCCAAAAACGCCGCCATTCTACCCGCCGTCAGGGCAAACGCAGGACCACCCATCGGATAGTTCTGCCTCAGCTCATCTCTTGTTCCAACTGCCACCAGCCTACCCGCCCCCACGTCGTCTGTCCTCACTGTGGCTTCTACAAGGGCAAAAAAGTAAAATAGAAGAATGAAAACCGCGTATGACCCCCGGCACCGCAAGAGAGAAGAGCTAATACAACTGCTGTTTGCCGCCAGTTTTCAAAAAAATCACGACCCAAAACTAAAAAAAATTTGGCGGAATTTAAAAAAGATTGACCCGCTAGTAGCCGTTGCCGCCCCGGAGTGGCCCTTGGACAAACTTAACCCCATCGATCTGGCGATCCTACGTTTAGCGGTTTACGAACTCGTTATTGACAACACCGAGCCTGTCAAGGTTATTATAGACGAAGCCGTAGAATTGGCCAAGCAGTTCGGGGGCTCAACTAGCTCCAGCTTTGTCAACGGAGTCCTCGGCACTATATGCAAGTCGCTCCCGCCATCATCCAATTCTTAGCCAACGAATTCCAGCTCAATCCGGATCATCTCAACCCCGATACTAGCTTCGTCGCCGATCTAGGACTGTCTCCTGAACAAATAGCTGATCTATTCCAACGTCTCCAGGAATCGCTCGGCATCATTCTCCCCGAGGACAAAATTCAAAACCTCACCACTATCGGCAACTTATTAGAGCTCTTTGAAGAAGATGACGCCCCCCTCTGATCAAGCCTTCGTTCATCGTTCATACGTCAACGAGCATCCCGGCGCCGTGTCAAATGAACGCCTGGAATTTTTGGGCGACTCAATTCTGTCTTTAATCATCTCTTCCCGCCTATACCGCCTCCTGCCGGATCTGCCCGAAGGCCAGCTCACCGCCCGCCGTTCATTTCTTGTTCAGACTTCCACTCTTGCCATCAAAGCTAAAGAACTCAAACTGGACGAAAAATTATTGTTAAGCACCGGGGAAGAACAATCCGGCGGCCGTACCAACGCCAGCCTCCTGGCCAACACTTTTGAGGCCGTTCTTGGCGCTATGTATTTAGAGAAGGGGATATCAACTTGCGAAAATTATCTTACTCAAATCTTCCCTGACTCCGAACTAATTAACATGTCTCTCTCCCAGGTCAAAGACCCCAAATCTCTTCTCCAGGAAAAGGCCCAGGCCAAAGGGTTAGGTACCCCCCAATACAAAACTATTTCCGTAAGCGGCCCCGACCACGCCAGGGAATTTACCATGGCCGTTTTCGTTAGCTCTCGCCAGCTGGCGACCGGACAGGGAAACAGCAAACAGCGGGCCGAAGCCGCGGCCGCCACGGCGGCCCTGGACGTGATATAATTGCCGAGACTTATGTTAGCCATCAGACTCGTCCCTTTTGGTAAAAAGAAAGCCATCCATTATCGGATTGTCGTCGCCCCCGCCCGTTCCAAACTTACCGGCGCCCCGGTTGCATTTTTGGGCACTCCCGACAAATTTAACGCCCAGGCCTTAGCCGACTGGATCAAAAAAGGCGCCCAACCTTCACTCAAAGTGAGACAGCTATGCAAGATTTCCTGAAGTTTCTCATTTCTCCTCTGCTGACTAAACCCGAAGAATTATCTATTTCCGACACCCGGTCTGCCGTTTATCTGGCCGTATCCGACGTTGATACCGGTCGGGTCATCGGCAAACACGGCGCTATCATTACCGCCATCCGCACTCTCCTACGGGTCTACTGCACTCTCAACCACCTACCCCACGCCAATCTTATTCTCAAAACGGATTCGGATTCACTGCCCCATCATCAGTCGGTAAACCGGTAGCCCTCACCGTCAACTCCCTGTATCCGGCCATCTGATCTATTACTGCTCTCACCTTCTCCCTAGTCTCTGGCAATTCATCTTCTGGTTTAGCCCCCGAAACCACAAACTCTTTCCACACCTGTTCCACTATTACTTCAGCCCGGCCTTCTCCATAACTAATATTGACAATCCTCGCCATCGGCAACCATCTCTCCATATCATTTACCCAAACGATTAGTTTATCCGCATTTCCTGTCGCAATAGAAATTTTCGAATCCTGCTGTTTTTCGCCGTTATCAATACTATATTTTTCTATCACCACTCCAGATTCAGAAGCAGCTTGATTCATCTCTCCAATTAGTAGCATCGGCTGCATCTGGTTAGGAACCGCTTTCCCCAATTCGGCCAATAATTTTTGTTGGCCAACCACGTCTACTTGTTTTAGTCTGTCCAATTTATTCTTCAATTTCGCCACCTCAACCTCCGCCGCCTTCACCTTTCCTTCGTTCAGCCACAATTTCCGCCATATCTGGTCAGGCCCGGCTACCAGTCTGCCAAAAGAAAATATGACCATTATCCCCACCAACACCGGAAATATCAGCCAACCCCATGTCTTTATTTCCATACCACCTCCTGCTCCCACATGCCAGCTGATATTTTTTTCACAGATTTAACTTCCCTGTTTTGTCCAAAATTCTCCAAAGCGGTCAAATCTGTCCCCCTTACTGTCACTGCCCCGTCTTTCCAGCCCACCACTTCCAATCCTCCGCTCTGCGCCGCCGTTTGAGCTTGCACCATAGTTGGTCCCAATTTTGGATTAGCCAGGGCAGCTTCTACTATCTCCGCCCGGGCTGCTACCTGCCGCACCACCGCCTCCGTAGCTGCCAGCCGCCCTAATTGCTGTATCAGGCTGTCTCTCTCCTTTATTGCGGCAGCATTCCTGCCCGTCACCCACAACCACCACCCAGCCGAAGTCGCCACTGCCAATAAATATACTATCGCTACCACCACCGTCACTGCCATTACTCGGCCTTTATATTTCTGGCCTATTTCAACCAACCCCTTATCCCGCACCAACAGATTAATCATATCTGTTTTTCAGCAAGCCCTATAGCCACCGCGTAATACGGTCCGGCATTAGCCAAAGCTTTTTTTTGCGTCTCGTCCATCACTAATCCTGTAAACGGATTACCCATCACCACTTCCAGCCCCAAAATAGCCGATAATTGTCCCACCATCTCCGGCATACCTGCTGCTCCTCCGGACAGCACTACCATTTTCACCGCCTCCCCTTGATGTTTAGTCACGTAAAAATCAATAGTTTTTCTTATCTCCCCGGCCACTACTGCCAACACTGGCTTCATCGCCTCTGCCAATTTTCCTTCCAATTCTTTATCATTCATTCCGTAAGTATTTTTGTATTGCTCCGCTTGAGTGTGATCCAGCCCCAGTCCGGTTTCAATGGCCCGGGTAAATGCGTCTCCGGCTGTGGGAATCGTCTGCGCAAATATCAGCTGCCCCTCCCGGACAATTCCCATATCCGTGCTTTTGGCTCCAATATCCACCACTACAGATAGGGGAGACCCGGGCTTAACTTCTGCTCTGGCCGTGGCGTTCAACTCCGTCTCCACCGCCACCAGTTCCAAACCCGCAGCTTCCACCGTCTTGCGGTACGATTCCACCAAAGTTTTAGCCGCCGCCACCAGCAATATCTCCACCCTTCCTCCCGTTTCATCCCGCCGTATCGTCTCCCAGCTCCACACCGCCTCGTCTTTAGGAATCGGAATATATTGTTCCACCTGCCATTCCAATGCCTGTTCAATTTCTCCGTCTTTCATCATCGGCAGCTCCACAATATGCGTTGACACTTGCTCTTCCGGCAGGGCAACCACCGCCCGCCGGCTCCTCATTCCCGCCTCTTTTAATATAGCCGCAATCGGGGTTCCTACAGGCGCAGACGCCGCCGATACCAATTTCCATTTCCCTCCAGAGGGCACCAACTCCACCAATTTTATGGACGAACTACCAATATCAACCCCTATCATAATTTTATTATGACTGCTAAAAATGTTAAAATCAATGCGCTTCTCAACTGTGCCACAATTAACACACGCAATAAAATTAGGAGTATAATATAACCATGGATGCAAAAATTTTAAATTATAGAATTATTATTCAACCTGAAAAATATGAAGACGGGTCGGTGGTTTATGCGGCAAATTGTCCCACACTAGAAGTAGTTGATTACGGAGACTCAATCGAAGAAGTATTGGCTAGCATTAAGAATGGTATTGAGTTGGCAATTGAAAGTCTGGCCAAAAAAGGAAAAGAGATTCCCATAGATGATACTAATGATCAAATAATTACCACTGCCAAGGTAAGTTTTCCATCGGGATTTTCGGGGCAATTTGCCGTATGAGTAAGTTTCCCAGAAATTTGAAAGCAACAGAATTAATAAGAATTTTGAAAAAGAATGGTTTTGTCGAAACAGGCGGTAAGGGCAGTCATGTAAGATTCGAGCATCCAAATGGTAAATGGACGCAAGTCGCCGTTCATCCAAAACCGATACCGATAGGTACGTTAAGGGCAATTTTGAGACAAAGTGGACTAGACGTGAATGATCTGTAATTTCCCCATCCTATCCTATAAGGCCCTTCGCAACTTTTGAAAACGAAAGCGCAGTATCTTATAGTTTGACAATTTGACTGGAAAGAGTATACTTAACCCAGATGATCAAACAGGTTTGGTTAAATGAACTTGAGCCCGTAAGGGCTTTTTTATTGGTTTGACAATGGTGGTATAGTTTAAAAATATATGAGAGTAACCTCGGTTATTTCTCTGCTGCAGGAAAACAAGCGGCCTCGGTCGCTTTTTTTATGGTTGAAAATGTAGCACCGGGAATAAAAGAGGGTCTTTCTGATGGTGATTATTGTCTGGCTAGCGGAGTACTATTTGTCGGAGGAGCTTTAAGGGGAGCGATCTACGATCTGAACACCAACAAGGTTTTCTCCATAAACGAAACAGCACGCCAGGTCCTAACTGGGCTGACGGAAGATAAGGACGGTTTTTGGACTAAGTTGGAAGATCTGGGTCTGGCGACACGGGATAAGTTGCCGCAAAAAAGTACGTTGCCAGAGTTACTCCAAAAACCAGAGTTGCAGTTTGTGTGGTTTGAAATCGTTTCCGACGACTGCAATGAAAGTTGTGTGCATTGCTACGCCGATAGTCTACCACCAACACGCAGGAGAACCGGGGTGCGCCCACTGGAAGATGACTCAAAACAGTTGAATAAGAGAAAAAAATTAACGACAAATGAGTGGAAGAAGCTTATAAATGATACTTATTCTTTAAATTGCAAAAGGGGACAATTTATTGGTGGGGAGCCTTTTCTGTTCAAGGGTGATCATGGAGAGGGCGTACTCGATTTAGCTGAATACGCAAAAGAAACAGGATTTGAATTTATTGAGATTTTTACTAATGGAACTTTACTCACACCAGCCAAGGTGGCCAGAATTAAAAGCTTGGGAATAAACATTGCCGTGTCCTTATATTCGAGGGATCCGGATGTCCATGACAAGATAACCCATACACCCGGTAGCCACAAAAAAACCATGGCGGCATTACAGATGCTCAAAGCGACGGGGGTTCCCACTCGGGTAGAGATAGTTTTGATGAGACCTAACGAGAAAAGTGTGGATGAAACTCAGGCTTTTGTGAAAGAAATGGGCTTTAGTCACCGACCGCCGGACGTGTTGAGATCAAAAGGGAGGGGAGATAACCTGGCCCTGGTACCCTCCAAGGAAGCAGTAGTGCGGTATGGATTAATGACCGCACCTAGTTTTACGGTGGACAAAGAAACATTGTCACGATATCTTTCTGGGCATAGCTGTTTGCTAGGGAAAATTACTATTACCGATACTGGCGATGTTCTTCCTTGCATCTTTTCCAGAAACCTAGTAGTAGGAAATGTACAAGATAGTTTGCTACAGAAAATTGTAGCTGGCCAGAAACTGGAAGTTGTATGGAAAAGTACCAAGGATAATGTATTGGTCTGTAGAGATTGTGAATACAGATATGTATGCTTTGACTGTCGACCCATGTCTGAGGGAGTGAATCAGGGAAGAGGAGAATATCTTTCCGCGCCTTATCCGCGGTGTACTTATAATCCCTATACTGGGGAATGGGCCAAGGGGGTGTGGAGGGTGGATGAGAAAGAAAAACCTTATTATGACGAATCACTTCAGCCAATTATTCAAGCAATGTTAACAAAAGGAGGTGATTATTAATGGCACTAAAAGAAACTGAGATTGTAGAAGTGACTGCGAGCTTAGTCCACAAGGATGGTCTTACCCATACCACCTATTTGTTTGCCTCTTTGCGGCCCTGGAATTCCGCCGTTGCCTCCGCTACCCTGCATGCCAGTATTGATACCCAAACCGCCACCCGGACCAAACTAGCCAATTAATGATGGGCGACCAGTCAATATCTTGGGCCAAAGTTTAGGATAGCGAGTAAGAATGATCTTGCCAATCACGGACGCGAAGTCGTGAGGACTTTTATTGGGTTCTATGACTGAATCTTCCTGATTAAGGTCCTTTTTCTTTTCCAGCATGGTTAGACTTTTAAGTCTATTTTGAATATAGCCGTCCAGAATTTTTTGATGATCTGACCACAAGATATGGCTGGCTGAGTATTCAGCGCAGAAAGCATACAATTCTCCTAAATTTGCAGATGATGGCAAATTAACAGGCATTTGCGATGTCATTGTTGTTTTCTTTAGAAAGAGTTGACTTGCAAGTTGGAGATAACTCAAATTTTCCTCTTTGTTCGAATACCACCAAAGTTTATGTTGAGACCAGTAAATGTGTCCGAACTCGTGAATGACGGTAGCTAAATACGATTCTCTGGTTGTGTAGGGATTGATTTTTACTCTGTAGGACTTCTGTAAACCGATAAACAACGTCAACAATCCTCCACCGATACGGGGAATAACAAATCGGGAAGCTTTTCTGATTGAGGAGGGGAGAGATTCCTCTATTTTTTCCCATAACCCTGCATACCAAGCATAGTGATACTTCGAGGGGATAGATAAACTATGGGGAATTTTGCGAAGAAAATATTTGCCCAATTTATTACGAACAGGCATCCAGAGATAAATGTATTTGCTGTCATACGAAACAACTACGGTGGAGGCAATAAATTCCTTTTTGTTAAAAATGAAATTGAGCTCCGGACTCCAAACGGCTTTTAAGCCTTCTTCTATTGTCTCTAGGTCAGTTTTAGTAGCCAGATAATTTTTGATCACGATTCAATTATACTTCATTTCAAGCCAGTCCTATAGTATTGACAACTTGCTAGGGGATGATATACTTGATCCGGATGATCAAACAGGTTTGGTTAAAGAAATCTGTTTTTAGCTTCAAGTTGAGGCTATAATCTAAAGCCCGCAAGGGCTTTTTTAATTTCCTGCCTATGAAGTGAATAATAATACAAAGTTTATAATAGGCGGAGGCATATCGGGACTCATCTACGGTTTTTACAATAAGGATTATCAGATTATTTCCCCAGATGTGGGAGGAAAACTAAAGAATAATTACCTTACTTCAACAGTTCTGCTTCACGATACACCTGAAACCAAAAGACTCCTTAGTGATCTTAAAATAATAGCGGAGCCAAAAGCACAAGTCATGCGATATTTCTACCACAAAAAGCTTCAAGAAAATATTCCGGCCAATCTTAAGGAAATTATGATAACTAAAAAACTGACTTCTTGGAAAGATTTGAATAAACTAAGCTTAGATTTTAAAATTACCGACGACACTCTTTCAACAAATGATACTTATATTCCAATATTTAAAGCGTCTTTAGATAAAGTAATCAAAGTGCTAGCAAAAGAAGTAAAAATTCTTAAGGATAAAGTTGTTCGCATAACCGAAAATGAAATTATCACAGAAAAAAACAGATACCGATACACAGATATTGTTTCTACGATTCCTGCCCCGATTTTTTGGAAATTATATGGTCGAGAGAAAAACTTAAAGTATTTGCCAGAAACTTTTGTTCTTTCAAAAACAAACCCAGTACAAGAAACTGATCTTTATTGGGATCTAATCTACTTCATAGATAAAAGTATTCCTTTCACGAGGGTGAGTAGATATGGTAACGATTTTTTGTATGAATTCACGGACGAATTATCTCATAAAGAGCTTGGGAACATACTACCCAAAGCAGATATTATAAATGTGTACACTGATCCTTTTGGAATAGTCATAACGGACTTAAACAACATACCTCCACCCAATGTGCGATTTCTCGGAAGATTTGCAACCTGGAATCATGCTTACAAAATTCAAGATGTTATTAAGGATTCAATTGCTCGGTATGATTTTATTTCAATCTGGAATAAGCAAAAGGATTTTAACGCCAATTTTTTTGATTTTAATGTAAAAAACATCGAATTACAGCAGAAACTTACTAAGGAATTTATATTACACGTTGAAGATGAGGCCCACGAACTCTTAAGGGAAATTAATTGGAAAATGGGGCAATACAAAATCAAAGAGGTTGATCGGACACATTTATTAGAAGAGTGGATAGATGTATTCAAATATTGGTTGGGTATTGGTAATGTTTGGGGATTTACCATAGAAGATTTCTTTAATGAATTTTGGAGAAAGTCAGCGATTGTCGATGACAGATTTAAGCACCTTTTAACAAATAAACCAAAAGCGAAAGAAGATAAGCAATAGTTTTAATGCTACAATAATAAAAACATGTCGCATAATCCTAAGATAGAAATACGGGAAAAACCTGCTAATATTTTGAAGGGGGAGATTCCACGTACAGAATTTAAAGACTCCCTGGACTCTGTGCAAGTTGATCTAGTTCACTACCCGGATCCAGATATTGATCTGGCAGCTTACGGGTTCCAAAAAGCAACATGGATGACTCAACCATATATACCTCACAAAGATAAAAAGTATGATAAGCAGTTGCGTAGAAATTTGATGATCCATGCGTTTGAGAAAAAAGGGCTTCCACTAGCTCTTGAATTATACGATTTTGTTTTTTGTGTTTCGGGGATTACTAGAATAGTAACTCACCAAATTGTTCGTAATAGAATAGGGGCAACATATTCGCAACAAGCGTCTGGAGATAAGGATTGGAGACACCATGGAGCGTTAGTGCCAAGAAGTATTTACAAAAACAAAGAACTTTACAAAGAATTCAAAAAGCTAACACTAGAATCAAAGCTTTTATACGCTCGAATGTTAGATACGATGGAAACACCAATTCTGGATGCAAGAAGAATTCTACCACACTGTTTTGAAACATTCATATATGTTAAATTTAACTTGGTTACGCTCGCGAGTTTTATTCAAAAAAGAGATTGTATTCAAACACAAGAACCGGAGATGGTAATCGTAGCTAGAAAAATGCGTGAAGTAATTTTAACAAAGTTTCCTAACTTGGCATCCCTTCTTAGAAATTTATGCAAAGATGGAAAATGCTACTATATCCTCTCTGATAGACAAGTTGGAACTTCCATGTTTATTCCAGACAAGGATCATGATTTTGAATACAACAAAAAGAATTTTTTCTACAACAAAACTGTTAGTGAAATGATTTACGACTTGCCACCAGTTCCAACTGAATATTATATTGGAACTAAAAAAGTTAAAAAATCAGAATTTGGAAAATGATGAAACACAAGCGATCGAACATAACCATATTAGCCTTTGAAGGTCCTGATAAATCCGGGAAGTCCACCTTAATCAGAGAAATAAACAAAGCCGTTAATTACCGGTTTCTATGTATTGACAGATTTATTGGTTCTGCGTGGGTCTATGACAAACTAACAGAAAGACGCGATAGAACTGACTCTTTAGTTAAAGCAGAAACGGAACTAGCCAATCTTACAAACATAACAATGTTAAATATTTTTCTCAAATGTGATATAGTTGAATTGCGTCAAAGAATAGAGAGAGAAGATGAACACAAAGAAACCAGACTTCAACACTTGGAAGCAGTTGTGGTACTTTACGAAGAATATCTTAGAAAAATAGCTCGACTACCTATTATAGAAGTCGATACAACAAATAAAACTTTGGAGGGAACGGTGCAGGAAATAATTACAAGAGTAGAAACATATGAGCAAAATAATAGTTGATAAAATTATAGAACTTACAGAACAAATTAAGAAAAATGGACACGACGTTAATGGCACGAAAGAATTAACTGGTGTTTGTGTTAGTGGGATAGAAGTTTCAAAAATGAATTTAGTTGAGGAAGAAAATAATGTTCGAAATTACTATTCAAGTTTAGGAATTAATACACAAGCCATACGGAGTCTGGAACATAACTTATACGAGTTTATATATCGCGGCTTACGACAAGCAGTAGAACAGACTCTCTATTTTGACAAGACACAAGACTACACTTCTAGAAGATTCATCTTTTCTACCACTGACTGCATTTCCCATGTTCAAATACTTTATAGACCCGAACAAGCAAGCTTGTTTATGTATATAAGAAGTACGGATGTTATAAAACTGTTTCCTTGGGATATGCTTTTTGCCTGCAAGTTACTGAATAGGGTTCTTTTGGAGTCTGGTTTTCCAGAATCAAAAAAAAGATGCGTTGCCATCATGGTTGGTTCTGCACATTTTTACCTCAATCCTGCTGCTATGTATTGAGATGGATTTAGAAAGACTAATAGACTTAAATAGAAAAATTGTTGCTACCGCCACTTGTAGTGACAGATCTAAGCCAGTAATAAATGATTTAAGACCTTCTCAACGATACCTCATTATTAGTTCTGACCCCTCATCTGATACAGATAAAGGCAAAGAAGTTTTAGATAAACACTCAAGTTTCGAAGAGAGAGTGATTGCCTTGGTATTTTTTGGTAATGATAATGATGATATGTTAAAAAGAATTAGAAGTGATTATGGTAGTTATAAAAATCAATTTTTAGACAACTTCTATTGGACGCACTATTCAAAATGTTATGCTGCCGGTAATCCTGATAATTTTTGGGCAGATAAATTTTTGAAAGACGAGATTGAATTATTTGACCCAGAGTTGATAATTATTTTTGGCAGTAAACCGGCTGATTTTCTTTTTGGCAAAGGAAAACTTAAAGACAGAGTAAATACAGTAATGAACTATAACGGAATTCCAACAATATGTTCCTTACACCCTTCTCGGGATTGGAATATGTCTAGGAGAGAAGAATACGAGTTTTCACAAACTTGGGTTTTAATTCGTTCAAAAATAGAATTAGAATAAATATATGCAACCATTACAGATTGCCTCAGTTATTATAGTAATAAAGTGTGACCATAAGTTTTTACTAGTGCAAAGAGACAAGAATGATGACATTTTTCCTGGTAAATGGCAAAATTTGGGAGGTAAAATTGAACTTGGCGAAACTGTGGAATCAGCCATAAAACGGGAGATACAAGAAGAAATTGGGTTAAAAGTTACACAACATCCTGTTTTTTTACAGAGTTATTCATGGAAAAAAGACGAAGGTTCACCCATAAGGCTTGGCTTAATATTTTTAATAAATCTTGATGGTAAACCAGATAATTATCAAATTAAACTTGATAGAGAGCTTTCTAATTTTGACTGGTTCAATCTTAAACAAGCAGGGGGTAAAAACGAAAAAGATGAATTGATAGGCAAAGATAGTCCAACAGGAACATTTGGACAATTGACGAAAGCTCTCCTTAACCTATAGTTTGCAATTCTTGACTGAAAAGAGTATACTTAAACTCAGATGATCAAACAGGTTTGGTTAAAGAAATCTGTTTTTAGCTTCAAGTTGAGGCTA
>ERZ1292625.2379-Hain-H41-01um-R1-2379-length-17644-cov-12_pt1 | contig 17644 bp, 16 predicted proteins | sample MGYA00564400_ERZ1292625 | MGnify/ENA primary metagenome ERZ1292625 (study PRJEB36523, sample SAMEA6512639) | groundwater metagenome | collected 2019-01-08 | study: AquaDiva: Metagenomics assemblies of 32 groundwater samples
CAGCAATGGGCTCGCAAAAACCAGTAAATACGCTATTTTCAGGCATCATCACTATCTTTAGTAGAAAGGCCGATAGAAACATAGATAAGTTCGTGTATATAGCGAGCGTAAGTAAGTATTGGTTTTTGCGAGCCCGTTCCGAAAGGGTTCTCAAGTGGGCCGTTTGAGGGTAAAGGATTCATCCTCCGCCCCCGGCACCGCCCGGACCCGTTATATATAAAGCCCCCCGAGGGGCTTTTCTTTTACAAAAAAAATTAATAAAAAACAACGAGACCTTAGTAGTTTTCTTGCATCTGCACAATCGGTTGCTAGCTCAGTGTTTTTGACGCTATTTTTCTGGGAACCGGCCCGAAGATGTCGGGAACGGTCCCGCCTAGGCGGGACCGCATGGCCCGACAGAAGTGGCTTCGGCCGGTCAGAAAAATGAGGAGAAAATATTAGAGCTAGCCCGAGCGGAAGCCGCAAGAAAACTACTGGAGTCGAGTGATATGCCAGACAAAAATCGAATTCCCAATGACCGTTTCCGGTTTTATATTTTTGAGCCAGCCATAGGGTTTGGCCGGGCCGACATTGGCTTCTTGGTAATAAGAAGCCGAGATCCCGAGCCAACCGCCAGCCGGGTTTTCTTTTAGGAATTGTTCGGCGCTCGTAAAATCGCCGGCGTGCATCCACTGAAACGAATTGCCGAGGTAGAAAGTTTGTTCAGCCCAACCGAAATAATCAAGGTATATTTTTTGGATGTTATTAGCCTTCACAAAATCGCCTAAACGCCACAAGTCTTGACCCCAATCTAGATTTGAATCAACGACATAATTGTGTCCACCCGCTGGACCACCGGCTTGCCCGTCCGAAGCCCAAGAAGGGCGAAGGAGGGCGAATTCGTTGAAATAAGTTAAATAAGACGGATAGACCGAAATAAATTCGGCTAGGTACCAGATTAATAAAATTGAAAATGCAAATATCAAAATTAAAAATTTAGGAGTCGGATTATTTTTAGATTTTTCATTGTCATTTTGCATTTTGATTTTTACATTTTGAACTGCTTGCTCAATTTGGCCGGCAACCAAAATAAAAATAAAACCATAAATCGGAATGAGATGGCGGATGCCGATGTTGAGGTTAGCGTTGATACTCGTGGCGACGTAAATAAAAATCCACAGGAGCATCGCGAAGGCCGGGAAATGATTTCTGATTTTGTTTTTGAACGGTTCACAGCCATTTCGCCAAGTTCGCCAGCCGAGCCAAATTGCGCTTAAAAGTAGCATCAGAAACGGAATGGGTTCTTTTAACGCATAAACAACGGGGAAATAAGACTTAAATGATGTGCTTGAGAGTTGGCCTAGATAATAGGTCCGATTTCCGCCTTCAGCGCGCTGAAATACCATGGCCATGCCAAGACTCCATTGGGCATACGGCCGAAAAACAGGTTTATCTGACGCCCAGATAATGACGCTAGCGATAGCGGGAATCGGGTAATTTTTAAGAATCGTCTCCGTGTCATTTTTTTGTTGGGCCGGAGGATAGTTAAAAACATGCAATTGATAGATCGGTCCGACGATAATTATAAAACCCGCAGTCATTACAAGGACAGACCTTGTAATTAGGCGAATAGCCGGACCAAAAAATGTTTGGTGGTTTGACCAAGCCCAGATAATTGCCAAGATCAAGAAATACGGAATAAGAAGGAAGGTCGAAAATTTTGTGAGCAAGGCGACGCCAAACGAAACCGAAGCCAGCCAAAAATTAATCCGGCTTTGTTCTTTGAGGTAGCGGACAAAGAAATAAGCCGCCAATAAAACACCAAAAAGGGCAGGAACATCGGTCGTCACGAATCGACTATGAGCGATTATCGTCGGACAGAAAGCGAAGAGGAATACAGCCAGAAGGGCGGCGCGAGAATTATAAGTTCGGCGGGCCCAGACATAAATTAACCAGCCAGAAAAAAGAAAGAACAATATAAGCGGAAGTTTGGCAAAATGAACAATCGTAATCGGGTCAATCTCGGAATGATAAATCAGTGTTCGCCCAAAATTCCATTGGTCATTTACGATACCGAGATGGGCTGTGTTGTAATTTGCAAGAAAAGTAGGGTTGATGCCTAGTGGAATCATGGCTAGGCCGGCGAGGTTTTTGGCGAGAGGAGGATGTTCGGGATTAAATTGATAAGTCTGATCGGCGACATATGAATAACCCGCGCCGATGTGGGGAATCTCGTCGACAATAGGCGAGTCGTGCCAAGCGCTCGCAATCGCAATAATACTTGCGACGGCAAGGATTATAAACGTGCCAAAAGAATATCTATTCATTATTGAATTCGGAGGATAACACCTTTGGAATCAAAATGGTAGTTCAGAATTTGGTTTGGGGTGAGATAGATGAGGTTTTTGGCGCGCTGGGTTTCTGGGGTAACGGTATTTGTTAAAAACATTACCGTTTCGGCGGATACAGGAAGACCGTAGGCCTCAACGGCTGGTGCCTCTATGACAACGTATTTCTTTTTACTCGTTGGTAGAGCGTTTATTTGATTAGCAGTATCGACGTAATTGGCGGTAAATGCCCCGGCCGTAATTTGACTGGGTGCAAAAACATTAAAGTAGCGATTGTATTCAAAGAAACCAAGCGCGATTAGGAGGGCGAGGGCGACTAGCACTGGCACAATGAATTGATTATGTCCTCGACCCTCCCATGGATGAGTAACATTTTCCCATTCTTCGAAGGCATTGAATAACCACATAAACCCTCGGGCGGCGAAAATCATGACAACGGGAAGTACGCCAATCGCGCGCAAGGCGTGGGGCGCTTCGGTCGAGAGAAAACCAGGGAGAAGAAACACAAAGAACCATACAAACATAAGGGTGTGGACGGGCGAAAAATGGCCATGCTTTCGGCGGAGCCAATGATATAATTCTTTCAAAAATCCAATCGCGAACAAAATAGCAATTGGCCAACCGAGCATCGGTTGGCTATCTAGATTATGGCGCGGATTACCGTCGCCGACAAAAGTAAACATGCCGAGCGTCCGGACAACACTACCACCGAGTTCCTGAAGTGGTTGAGTTTGAGCAAAAACCGATTGCGTGTTTCGTCGCATAAAGTTTTCCGAGTTCTTCAAAAAATAAATACCAATTGGAAGGGCGACAATAATCGTCGTGATCATTAAAAGTGAAAAGCCGCCCAAAAAACGATTACGAGTATGTTCGTAGTTTTCGTGATGGAAGTCTTTTTTTAGGAACATCCAGTAATTGATAAAGACTAAAATCGCGATTAACGGCGCGATGCGGTAGGCCGTGTAAGTGTAAAATCCAATTCCACCGAAAATTCCGGCCCCAAAAAAATACCACCAATTGAATTGTTTCAAACCTCGCCAGAGAAAATAAAAAGCGAAGACCAGAACGAAGGGCAACATAATTGCCCGAAAGCCAATGCGAGAAAAATTGACGTGCCAGAATGAAATTGCCAGAAGAAAGCTTGCCACCGCCCCGACTGGCCAACTGAATAGTTCCCGCGCTAATAAATAAAGACCGAGCACGGTTAAGATACCAAACACGGCCGAGACGCCACGGAGAGCCCAAGGGTGGAGGCCGAACCATTTAATTGATAAGGCTTGGATATTAATAAATAGTCCCTCGCGGCCCGTATTTTCGGGATAAAAAATTTTATAGTCGCCAGTAGCATTGGCCACGAGGGCGTTCGAGCCGTTCATGGCTTCATCGGGGTAGAGGCCCGGTGGATATTTATCCAGCTGATAGAATCGGAAAAACGAGGCGACAAGAAGAACAGCGATAACAATCCATATCTCTCTATGATGATGTCTTTGCATCTATTTATAATAACAAAATTTCCGTCGTTTTTATCCACACCCGAAGGTAGTTATTTGTTCTCAATAGTATAAAATACAGGAATATGGCAGGAACTCCCGAACAGCAGGTTCAACAATTGAAGGAAGAATACGAGCGCAGATTAGCCGAAATCAAACAACAAGCTCCTGAAACGGGGGAGTCTCAAGTTGAGTCCGAACAAATTCCGGTCGAACATCAAGCCATTTCCGAAACGACGGAGAAAGTGATTCAAGAACAAGTTCCGGAATTCATAGCTTCTTCCCATGAACCAGGACACTCGGTTGGCGAATTAACACCGGAAGCTCAAGAAAAAGTTCAGGCTTGGGTGAATATCGCTTTTACTAAATCTTTGTCCGACGGCATCAAGGCCGCCAAATATTCTAATGATATCGCTCTGATCGACGCCTTTCATAGTGCCTTGACGGGCAGTCTCTATCAAATGTTGGTGGAGCAGAAGCGGATGGAGGTCGTTAAGTAGTTTTTAGAAATTAGTTATTAGTAATTAGAAATTTAATCTGTGTCTATATTTCTTCTTGGAGCGTATGGGGTCGTTCTTGTTTTGATTTTAATCGCGGCGTTGATTGCGCTTAATTCGATGCGGTCTAAAGGTTCGATTGCCCGAGCCTTAAATATGGCGCTTTTTTCGATTAGCCTTCCTCGCCCTCTCCCGGCCGGTTCACAAGGCGCCTCTCAACGTCCCGAGAAGGAACTCATCGGTATCATGGAACAATTATACGGGTCATTTACCAATATTCACGCCAAGGGCTGGAATAAATTTGTCTATGGCGAACCGTATATCGCTTTGGAAATTGCCGTGAAGCACACCGGTCAAGATATTCAGTTCTATATGGCCGTGCCGAGAAGCATTGAAGATATTTTCGAAAAACAAATTCACGGCCTCTATCCGGAAGCGCAGATTGAACAAGTTCAAGATTATTCCGTTTTTCATCCCGGTGGCGCGGCCATGGCGGCTTACGTGACCCAAAAGAATAATTCCATTTTGTCGATCAAAACTTATCAAAAACTCGAAAGCGATCCGCTGGGAGAAATTCTGGCCGGACTTTCTAAAATCAATCACGAAGGCGACGGCGAAGGGGCGGCTCTGCAAATTTTATTTAAACCATCTCACCAGGACGATCAGCGCAAATTCGCCGAAAAGGTGGTGCGTCAAATGCAACAAGGCTACCAGCTTAAAGATGCCGTTCAACGCGCTAAACATAAACCCAAAGATCCAACGCCAGAAGAATTAGCGAAGCAACCGCCCAAAGTTGTCACGCCTTTTGAAGGGGAAGTTATCAAAAGCATTCAGGCGAAAGCGTCTAAACCTTGGTTTGACGCCAACGTCCGATTAGTGGTGTCGGCCGAATCTGAACCGCGGGCCAGTCAGTTGCTGGATATTTTGGCGGGCGCGCTGGCTCAATTTTCGACCACTGACCAGAATGCCTTTTCGCTCAAAAAAATGACCGGCCGAGCTCTCCGGTCGCTACTTTTTAATTTTTCTTTCCGCATGTTTAATAATAGCCAGAAAGTTTTGCTTTCATCGGAAGAACTGGCGAGTTTATATCATTTTCCTGTTTCGGCCACTTCAGCGAACGTTAAATTTGTTAACTCCAAGTCTGCTGCCGCTCCGCTTAACTTGCCCGACGAAGGCATTGTGCTGGGCAAAAATGTTTTTCGCGGGGTGACTAAACAGGTTCGGATGACCGATGCCGATCGCCGTCGCCACTTGTATATTATTGGACAGACGGGCACCGGCAAGACCGTGTTTATGAAATCAATGCTTCGTCAGGACGTGGAGAACGGCAAGGGTGTTTGCGTCATTGATCCGCACGGCGATTTCGCGGAATTTGTTTTATCAATCGTCCCGCCTGAACGAGCCGAAGACGTTATTTATTTTGATCCTGGTGACGTCGATTTTCCTATGGGTTTAAACATGCTTGAAATAGATCCGACTCACCCTGAACAAAAATCGATGGTGATTGATGAACTGTTTGGTATTTTCGATAAATTATATGACCTAAAAACTACCGGCGGTCCGATGTTTGAAAAATATTTCAAAAATTCGGCCCTGCTGTTGCTTGATGATTATGCCCACGAGATTCCAACTCTAGCCGATATTTCTCGCGTGTTAGTGGATAACGCTTATCGGGCCGATAAATTAACTCGAGAAACCAATCCATTGGTCACCCAGTTTTGGACATTAGAAGCTGAAAAAGCTCAAGGCGACCAAAGTTTGGCGAATATGGCTCCGTATATCACCTCAAAAGTTACTTCATTTATTTTTAATGAATTCTTGCGCCCGATTATTAATCAGTCAAAAAGCGCGTTTAATTTTCGCGAAGTCATGGATAACCAAAAGATTTTGGTCGTTAATCTATCCAAAGGTCGGATTGGCGATCTTAACGCGAATTTACTAGGCATGATTATTGTCGGCAAACTTCTTATGGCCGCTCTGTCGCGAGTAGATATTGTCAACGAAGCGGATCGCAAGGACATGTATCTCTATATCGACGAATTTCAAAACTTTACCACCGATAGCATCTCGACCATTCTTTCCGAAGCTCGCAAATATCGTCTCGACTTGATTATTGCTCATCAGTTCATTAAACAATTAAAAGATGGCATTCGCGATGCTGTTTTTGGTAACGTCGGTTCAATCACTTCTTTTCGGATCGGGCCCGATGACGCCGAGTTTATGAAAAACAAATTTGAGCCCGTCTTTAGCCCACAAGATATTATGAACATTGATAATTTGAATGCTTATGTTAATTTACTCATCGGCGGTCAAACCGCTTTGCCGTTTAATATCAAACTGGAAACCGAACGTGTCTTCGGTGCCGGCAATCTGGAAATGACCGAATACTTGAGACAACTTTCCCGCCACAAATTCTGCCGTCCCCGTGCCAAAGTCGAAGAAGAAATCAGGGCTAAGTTCAATCAAAAACAATTATGAATTTTATTTCAAAATTTACGAAGAGGGATTTCGGATTTGCGATATTGACGGGATTGATTACGGGTACGATCGGGTGGCGGATATTTGAATTTTTAAAAACACCGGAGTTTTATAATTTGCCGTGGGCATCGCTCGTCGTGGCGGTACCTATTCTGTGGATTCTAGGCGTTCTGCTTGGTTACTTTTTGGGTCAGTGGCTGGATTTCTTTAATCAGTTCGGCAAATTCGCGGCGATTGGATTCACAAATTTTGCCGTGACGGCCGGAGTTTTAAATATTCTTCTCTCGATTACTAACTATGCGTCGGGAATTGGCTATGCGTTTATTTACAGCGCGTCTTTTGTCGTCGGTGTGATTTCGAGTTATGTTTGGAATAAATATTGGGCATTTCGCCTCCCCGATGCCGAGCGTCCCCGTGCCGAGGTTGCGGATGGCGTTGAGCCGAAGGGACCGGTCTCCGCTTCTCAACAAAAAGGCAACTTCGGGAGCGGGGCGGTCGGCACTGGGACGGTTGAATTTGTCAAATTCTTTACCGTAACCATCGTCGCTTTTATCGTCAGTCTTATTGTTGCCTCACTGGTTGTCAATTACATTCATCCTCTCGCCGGTATGAACGCTCATCAGTGGGCCAATATCGGTACCGTTGCCGGCTCGGCCGTCGGCCTCATTTTCAGTTTCGTTGGATTCAAGATAGCAGTTTTTCGGCGGTAGTTTCTAGTTTCTAGTTTACAGATTTGAGATTTAGAGTATATTTCTTTTATGTCTAAGTCTCATAAGGACTTGCTGGTTTGGCAAAAAGCCATAGATTTTGTCGTTGAGATTTACAGAATAACTGCCGAACTTCCAAAAGATGAGTTGTATGGGATTTCTCAGCAAATGAGAAGGGCGGCAGTTTCTATTCCCTCTAATATAGCCGAAGGGCAACACAGGAAAAATATAAAGGAGTTTCTCCAGTTTTTACGAATATCATATGGGTCAGGCGCCGAACTTGAGACCCAGCTTATAATTACTGAAAAATTATATCCTAAAATTAATTTTATCAAATCGAAAAATATGCTTGATGAAATTCAGAAGATGCTTACTGGCTTGATTCAGAAACTAGAAACTGTAAACTAGAAACTGTAAACTATTTTTATGCTTTATAGGAAGTATCGGCCTCAAATTTTCTCACAGTTAGTAGGGCAGGAGCATATCGTTAAAACTCTTCAGGGAGCCCTTTTGAGTGGACGAATCGGGCAAGCTTATTTGTTTACGGGACCGCGGGGGACGGGGAAAACGACGCTAGCTAGAATTTTTGCGAAAGCGCTTAACTGTGTTGATTTTGGGGAAAAAGGAGCCATTGTACCTTGTAATGTCTGCGATGCTTGCCTGGCCGTCAATAAAGGCACGTCGCTCGATCTCATCGAAATCGATGCCGCTTCGAATCGGGGGATTGATGAAATTCGGGCCCTTAAAGAATCGGCTCAAGTAGCCGCGCCGTCAGGCGGATACAAAATCTTTCTCATTGACGAAGTGCATATGTTGACCAAGGATTCTTTTAACGCGCTTTTAAAAATTCTTGAAGAACCGCCCTCCCATGTTGTTTTTATTCTCGCCACGACCGAGCCGCACAAAATTCTAACGACGGTTCTTTCCCGTGTTCAACGTTTTGATTTCAAACGCATCACGCCTAATGAGATGGTAGTGAAACTTAAGTCTATCGCTCGAGCCGAAAAAATTCAGATTAATGATGAGGCCCTATTTGAGATTGCCAAATCGTCTGATGGCGCTCTCCGCGACGCTGAAGTAGCTTTGACCAAAATCCGAAGCATGATTCCAACAGGACCGATTAGTCTGATGGACGTAAGTAATACTCTTGGCCTAATTCCTTATACTTATCATCCCCAATTTCTTGGTTATCTCGCTTCTGGTGACCAAGCTTCGGCTGTGGCTCTCATTCACACTATTCATGATGCCGGGATGGATTTAGAGCATTTTACCAAAGAATTCATCTCTTACTCTCGGAGCGTGCTTTTGGCGCGGATAAATCCAACTCTCTCGATTTCCATCGAAGGGGCCGAAGCCCACCAAGAGTTTTCTAAATTTAGCGCTATCGATAATGACAAACTCATTAAAATCATCAACATCTTCACCCTCGCTCGCAGTCAAATAAAATTCTCGCCCATCCCTCAACTGCCGCTGGAATTGGCCGTGATGCAACTGTAGTTGAAAGGATGCCATTTTTGAAGTATATTTAACTCATTGCGGGGTCGTCTAACGGCAGGACTGCTCCCTTTGAAGGAGTCTATGAACGTTCGAATCGTTCCCCCGCAGCTAATATAACATGAGCACCGAAGATCCAAATAAAAATCTCAAACAAGAACTGGTTGTTTTTAGGATGCGATTAGAAAGAGTAAAAAATCAACTAGCCGAACTGGAAGATTTGATGAAAAGTCGAGGATTGTCTTCTATGTTTGTGCATAATGTTGTGCATAATGTGCTTGGTGGAATGAGTTTAGAAATGCTTGAGCTAGAGCCAGACGATATAGAACTTAAAACAATGGCAGAAGAAGCACTAAGTTTAGCCGAAGAATATTTAGATACATTAAACAGAAGTGAGGAAGCCCTTCAGAGTGAAGCTTCTATGAGTTTTGAGACTTGGCTTAAAATGGGCCAACAAGAAACTAACCACGCGCGTGAGGTAGTGTTAAAATTTAAGGCCTGATTCTAAAACATTTGTATAAAAATATAATAAAACTCAAATGAAAGGATACATCATAAACATCGAAGAAGCATCAATTGAAAACGAAAATTTTCGGAAGGTTTTGTATACGGCCAAGAATAGTCAGTTGGTGGTAATGAGTCTTAAGCCCAACGAAGATATTGGAGAAGAAATTCATCAACTTGATCAGTTTATTCGGGTTGAGGCGGGTCAGGGTAAAGCGGTTTTAGATGGTGTTGAACACGAGGTTAGAGACGGTTCCGCGGTAGTCGTGCCGGCCGGCGCCAAGCACAATATTATCAACACTTCTTCGGACGCGCCCCTCAAACTCTATACCGTTTATTCTCCGCCTAACCATCGAGATGGTATAATTCATCAGACTAAAGCCGAGGCTATTGCCGATGAAGCCGAACATTTTGACGGCAGAACGAGTGAATAATTCTATTCTTTGATTTCTCTGATGGTGTTTTGAATTTGGGCTTTTGTTTTGTGGGAGAACGTAACAATGTCGGCGCTAATGCGCTTTTCCCATTTTAGGGTCGCGGCCTTGGCTTCATTAATACTAAAATCCGAAGCGATAATTTGTTTGCCGATCAGATAGGTAGCGAATGCTCCACCGGCTAATATAATAAAGGTAATACTAGCGATACAAACACCGAATAGGATTTCGCGCTTAGTCCGCTTAATTTGACGTGTGGGCTGGCCGGAATCTTGAGGCCGATGATCTATATAAGTGTTGTCTTTTGGTTTTTTAAAGAAGGTCATCCAAAAATAGTTTCTGGTGTATTTAATAGCCATTGTCAGTGGACCCTCTTCAGCTAATCGTCGGCCCGAAGAATGCATCGGGAGCTTGGAAGTAAATTTAACATCGCCAATCTCGTGAAGACGACGGGCGATATTAGTATCTTCACCGTAAAACTCAATACTTGTGTCGTAACCGCCAATTTTTTCCAGACCGGCTCGCGTGACAATAAAATTACCGCCTTGGAGCATGGAACCCTTTCGAAGCACAAAGCGGTTAAGAAGATAAAGTCCGTAAGCCAGCTTATAAAAGAAATTAATCATTCGGCTGGTCAATTTTGGCAGGTCATAGTATTTAAAAGGTCCGCTCAATCCTACGAGATTGGGATTTTTGGAAAATTCTCTAAAGACCGTATCGAGCCAGTTCGGGGTGAGGATTGTGTCCGAATCAACATTGGCGATTAATTCACCCGAGGATTTTAAATAGCCGGCTCGACGGGCCCAGACAATGCCCTTTCGCGGTTCGTGTACAACTTGGACCCCGGGATAACTAGCCGCAATTTCGGCGGTGCGATCGGTACTGGCGTTATTGACGACGATAATTTCAACAGAATCAGAGTATTTTTGGGCTTGTTCGCAAATCGAACCAAGGCATTTTCTGATGTGGTTTTCTTCGTTATACGCGGGAATGACGAAGCTAAGCTTTACCATAATCGCTAGATAGCTTTATTATACCCCAAAATTGTCTTTTGGTAAATTTCTTGCCAGATTCGGGCTATTTTTTCCGGAGAAAAAGATTGAACAAGTTCTAAACCCTTTAGGCCCATATTTTTACGCATCCCCGTGTCTTTTAAAAGAATAATAAGTTTTTCGGCAAAAGCAGAACTGTCTCCCGGTTCAACCACGAATCCGTTGCCATGGCCCAGGTATTCCGGCAAAGCCCGAGCCCGGACGCCAACAATGGGCAGAGCCGTGGCCATGGCCTGCATCATGTTCATGTTTTGGGTTTCGGATGTGCTCGCTACGGCAAATATATCCGAAGCTTTGTAGAGCTCGATGAGCCGCTGTTTGCTTAAAAATCCCATAAATTTCACGCTAGAAACTATCCCCAAGCTTTTTATAAGTTCTTCCAATTTTTTTTGATACATTCCGTGACCGGCGATGGCAAATTGAGCGTCGGGAATTGTTTTGACCACGATAGCCATGGCCTTAATGATAACCTCAATATTTTTCTCTTCAGCAATTCTGCCGGCGTAAACTATTGTTGGGCCGATCAATCCGAAGTTCGTTTTTAATTCTTGGTACCGTTCCAAAGAAGGCACTGGCGAGAATTCCCCAACCTCGATTGGGTTTGAAACAACCATATGCGGCTTTTTGAAACCATATTTAATCATTTCATCAAATACTGATTGAGAAGGGGCCGTGACAAAGTCGCACTTATTGTAATACCAGACAACGTATTTCATTAGAATCCACGATAAAAATGCGGGTCCGAATACCCAGTATCTTGCGAATTCGGTAATAGCGGTATGGTTTGTGCCGACAATCGGTTTCTTAAATAATCGGCTTGCTTTCAAGGCTAATAGACCCACTCCAAAAAATAGTTGAGTGTGAATTATTTCAGGGTCTTTGTCTTTTATAATTTTTATTATTGACTTGTTCCAAAAAGCCAGTCGGCCCTGGAGGGTCGGAGAAGGATAGGATATTGAGGGTAAATGAGTGACAGTAACGCTGTTTTCCAAATCAATTTCTTTAACGGGGACATTAGCGTCGGCGTAGTTTTTATTTGTATAGTAGGGGACGAAGAAATCAATCGTGTTTTCATGCCGAACCAGTTCTTTGGCCAGAGAAATGATTGAATCGGCGATGCCGCTTAGTTCCGGATAAAAATTGTCTGAAAAAATGGCTATTTTCATTATATTTTTTCAACTGATTGGCCAAGGCGAGCGGAATATTTTCTAAACAAGTAATTAATAAGAATAACGGCGACAATAATAGCGACAAGCAGGTAACTGCCATTGGTAATATAAGGACCGATTTGTTCATACGCATTACCAAAATAATAGCCGAGAAGGGTAAAAAATATCGCTCTTGGAAATATAATAATTGTGCAAATAATAATATATTTCCGGAGATTCATTTTTGTAGTCCCGACAACCATCAAGCCGGTTGTCGGTATAATGGGGGTTATCTTAAGAACCAGCAATGTTCTCCAGGGATTTTTTTTAACTAAGTCTGAAATTCGCTCTAGCCGTTCATGAGAAAGCCCGATTTTACGACCAAACCAATCAACAACCGTAATTCGTCCCCAGTACCCAATCAAATAATAGGCCACATCAGCAACGAGGTCGCTTAAAATAGCCAGAAGAAGGATGGCCGTAAAATTAAAATAACCCAAGGTAATCGCAAAAGCAGCCGCGGTGGTTACGATTGGCCCTTCAATAAGCATGCCCAGGAAGATAACCCAATAACCATGCCCAAGAACCCACTGAATGACCGTCGAAAAAGTTCCCGAATGCAGGAGAATATCCATTATCGTATGTTTTTATTATCTCATATTACAAAATTTCAGACCATTCAATATCTCTACCTGTTTTCCGTTTGTAATCAATATGTAATAATAGGACTATTAATTTTATGTTACCGATTGGTCATATTGCGGGAGGATATCTTATTACTCAAGCCGTATTAGCCCTTGCTCATCCGGCTTTATCGGTGATGGAGCAGCAACAATTATTGTGGTGGGGAATGTTTTTTGGTTTCGCGCCGGATCTAGATACGTTTATGGTTTTTATAAAAACGAAACGATTTGTAGCTACCGATGATATTAGTCATCGCAAATTCTGGTCGCACGCGCCGATTGTTTGGCTCATCGGCGGTCTGGCCGTATTTTTTTTCGGTCTAACGCGACAAAATATATTTCTTGAGTATCTAGGCATTATCATCTGGTTGAGTTCGTGGGGCCATTTCGTTATCGATACTATTCAGAATGGTGTTATGTGGTTGTGGCCGTGGGGAAAAAAGCCAATCGCGTTATTTGACGAAGAAATTAAGGACAATATTCCAGTACAGGCCTTTTTGTCGTATTGGATTAAGTTTGTTAAATTCTACATGACTCGGATGGCTATTTCTTTTGTTCTTGAGCTAGTCGTGATTATTTCGGCTCTTTTGCTCTATTTTCGCGCTAATTGACTTTGAGGGTGTTTTGATATACAATGAAAGCACAATTTATATCTCATTTGGTATCTGGAGTTATCGTTTCTAGTATCTATTATCTATCTCATCAGGTCTCAAAGAGGAATTAAGTAATGCAGAGAAGTTTTAACCGAGCGTCGGCTTTTGGCCGTCGTTCAACTAGTTTTGGCGGTAGTAATCGCCGGCCTATCGGCCGTTCCGGTGGCCGGGGTTTTCAAGGTCAGCATATTAATGTGGCGCGTTTTGTTAAAAAAGCCGTTATCACCGAACAGGTTGAAGTTTTTGTTCCCGAACATAAATTTGCGGATTTTAATGTGGATGCTCGCTTGAAGGCAAATATTACGCGTAAGGGTTATACCGAACCAACACCGATTCAAGACAAAACTATTCCGCACATTTTGCGTGGTTCCGACCTTGTCGGTATTGCCAATACCGGTACCGGTAAAACTGCCGCGTTCCTGATCCCATTAATCAATAAGGTTCTTTTGAACCATCAAGAAAATGTATTAATTGTCGTGCCGACGCGCGAGTTGGCGATTCAGATTGATGACGAGCTTCGTGGATTTGCGGTCGGGATGCGAATGTTCTCCGTCTGTTGCGTGGGCGGAGCCAGTATCGGTTATCAGATTTCCAATCTTCGTCGCCAACATAATTTCATTATCGGCACCCCCGGTCGGATTAAAGATTTAATGGAGCGCCGATTTATTAATTTGGCCCGCTTTAATACCGTCGTCTTGGACGAAGCCGACCGGATGCTGGACATGGGATTTATTAAAGACATGCGCGCCATGATGGCGGCGATGCCGAAAGAACGACATACGTTGTTCTTTTCCGCTACTATCACTCGGGAAATTGAAAGCCTGATTAATGAATTTCTGCGGACACCGGTGCGGATTTCGGTGAAAACCCAAGACACGGCCAAAAATGTTGATCAAGATATTGTCCGGGTTAATAACGGCAAGGGTAAACTTCAGGTTTTGGAAGAACTCTTGGCTCAACCCGGTTTCAAAAAAGTCTTAATTTTTGGCCGGACCAAGCATGGCGTGGAGCGACTATATAACACGCTTATCGCCAGCGGATTTAAAGCCGAATCTATTCACGGCGACAAGAACCACGCCCGTCGCCAAAAAGCTTTGAAATCATTCAAAGAAAATCATATTCAAATTCTCATCGCGACCGACGTGGCCGCTCGCGGTTTGGATATTCCCGATGTCAGTCATGTTATTAATTATGATCTGCCGGCTACCTACGACGATTACGTTCATCGCATCGGCCGAACCGGTCGCATGAACAAAACCGGCAAAGCCCTCACCTTTATCGAGTAATTTTTGTAAATCAAAATCCGCTTAATTGGCGGATTTTGATTTTGGTTTGGTGCTAATTACCAATTTACCAGCTCCAACTGTAATTATTGTATCCGCCGTAGTAGTTATACGGAGAATAGTAATTGTAGAAATATGAATGAATCGGTGCGGGGACGTAAGTGAAATTGCTAACGAAGTTCAACTGACCTTGAATGAGTTGGCTGACAGTATCCCGATAGCCGTATTGATACGGGTTACTGTACTGTTGATACTGATAGGTCTGGTCGTACTGATACTGGGGCTGATAGAAATAGGCCTGAGCGGAACTTCCGACCAAGGCGAAGACGGCCAAGGGAATGGCCACAAATAGGGCTAATTTGAGAGTTTTCATAGCGTGCATTATTTATCGTTAATTAGTTTATTGGAAAGCTGGTTCCGCCGACCATCGGTCCCAACTATCGCGCCTATGGTAGCACTAATCTTTTATTGTGCAAGGGCTGGATGATGGTTGGTTGCTTGAACTATTATTTTGATTTGAAGGGATAATCTTTTGAATCAATGTACTAATGCCGGCGGTGATGTCGCTTTTGGCAGCCGTTTCTTCAACGACATTGGCCAAAGTAGCGGTTTTATTAATCAAACCGTTCAATTTACTTAACTGTTCGGAAGCATTCATTTTTTGGAATCCCGGCGCGTTTACGGTTTTAGATAGAGTGCTTAAATTTTGTTGAAGATCGGCGACTACCTTACGTTGGGTTATGGCAGGATTAATAATACTAATCACGTGATCTTTAAATGGTTGACCCAATGGAGTAAACACCAACAATCCAACGACGGCAATTCCGAAAATAAAAAGTTTAGCCATGTATCCATAATATCAACAAACAAATATTTAGTCCACTAGTTTGACATATTTTAGAGCCAGAAGTACTATAATAAAAATGGTAAACTTGTTTATGTTTGGTAAGTCATTACTAGCTACTCTAGCCGTCTTCGGAAACATCTTGGGCGGTTTTTTTGTGGCCACGAATCAAGTAAAAGCTGTCACATCGTCAGTAATTATTAATGAATTTGTCTCGCGTCCATCAAATGGTCAAGAATGGGTGGAATTATTAAATATAACCGACGCCCCCGTTAGTTTAGATGGTTGGAAATTTACCGATTTAACTAATCCTCAAACTAACCCAAATGAAGTGGACATGTTGGCGCTTTCAGGCATCATTCCGGCCAATGGTGTCATGGTTTTTAATATTGGGTCGGTATCAAAATTAAATAATAGTGGTGATTCAATTGGATTTTATGATAACACTGCTGGCTTAATACAACGAGTAACTTATGGTTCAGTTGTTAGTCATTCAGCTGATTTTGGACTTGAAATTGCTCCTGCTGTTGGTCAGTCGGCAACGTACAGTGGATCCACTTGGTCAATTTCCGGTACTTCAACTAAGGGTTGGTTTAATGACGCGGTGGATTATAGTTGCCCAGAGGGAGTTTTAACTGCCCCAGAAGGATCATCTAATTCTCCCATATTAAATTCAATTGCTTCTTGTCTTTCTTCGGGAGTTTCAGTTGTCACAAACATGGGTTCTTTAACTAATCCATCTATCGCAACTAGTTTATCTTTTGAAAAAAGAACTACTGTCAGCGATTCGTCAACAGCTGTCGGTAAGATAGTTTTTGTCGGCCCCTTGAATCTTACTGATCAAAATACCGTAAATTATTTAAAAATGATGGGTCAAAAACTTGATATAGCTAATATTGGGAACGAGGTAAGAGTTGGTCTTAATACTATTGTGTCTGGCTCTACTGAATCCAATTTCAAAACCGCTGCCGCCACGATCACAATGTATGGTTTGACGGGAATACATACCACGCCAAATCTTATTGTGAAAAATAATTCAGGAGTTGTTATTTCTCCCAGTGATAACGTAAACTACCCCAGTATTACTTCAAAAATTTTTGACGACACTACTCATACTTATGTGTTTAATACTGATCATTTTACTACATTCGAAACAGATTCAACTTCCGCTGATTTGACGGATATTGCTCTTAGCGGAACTCCCGCGAGTTATTCTTTCGCCGGTGGAACATATACCTACAATGGGGTCGTTGTTGCCAATAGTGTTTCCAGTATTACTGTCACTCCAACCGGCGCGGGAATTATTACCATGTCTCTAGATGGTGAAGAACCCGTAACCCTGACTTCCGGTGTGGCCTCTGACGAGGTGGCCTTAATTGCTGGAACAGAAAAAACCATTACTATCATGGCTACTGAAACCGGCAAGTCAATTAAAACATACACTATTAAAATAATGAGAACGCTTAGTTCTGCCAAAACGATTACGGCCTTCAGTTTTCCATCAGGAACAGGAGTTATAAATGAAACAACTCACACCATTTCTGTTAATGTTTCTAATAGCACGAATGTTACCGCTCTTGTCGCGACTTTTATTACTACTGGAGCCAGCGTGTCGATTGCCACAACCCCACAAGTCAGTGGAATAACGGCAAATGATTTTACTATTCCCAAATCTTATACTGTTACCGCTGAAAATGGCACAACTCAAGATTATGTTGTGACGGTGACCGTTTTGGCTGCGACGCAAACTGCAAATAGTAGTGGTGGCGGTGGTGGAGGAGGTAGCTACGTCCAGTATGCATATCAACCATCAATAACTCCAGTCCCGACTCCAACTTTGAATGAGACACCAAAACCTGAAGTTTTAAGTGGAAATGACACTTATGGTAATCCTATCAATTTGTTGGCTACAGTAATACCAATAATCAAAGCGACTTCAAAAATTGTGTTGACACCAAATCAACCAATCTCATCTTCGACAATTAGTAAATTGACCACACCGACACCATCAGTTGAGCCTTCGGCCCAACAAGCGTCAATTTTGGGCACT
>ERZ1292625.1322-Hain-H41-01um-R1-1322-length-30321-cov-15_pt3 | contig 17639 bp, 37 predicted proteins | sample MGYA00564400_ERZ1292625 | MGnify/ENA primary metagenome ERZ1292625 (study PRJEB36523, sample SAMEA6512639) | groundwater metagenome | collected 2019-01-08 | study: AquaDiva: Metagenomics assemblies of 32 groundwater samples
ATGAAAAATATCGACGAATATCAGATTTGTGCCACAAGAACAGCAAAAGCCATTAATAAAGACGATCCAGAATATAACGAAAAGATAAACCTTGCTGTTCTTGCTCTTGGATTAGTTCGGAGAAGCTGGTGAATGTGCCGAACTCATTAAAAAACACTTAGGCCATGGGCATCCATTGGATATAGATAAAGTTAAAAAAGAACTTGGGGATTGCTTTTGGTATCTGGCCCGCTTAGCTTCAACATTTAATATGTCGTGTTCTGATATATGTAAAACAAATCTTGAGAAACTTCAAAAAAGATATCCTTCTGGTTTTTCTAATGAAGCAAGTTTGAATAGAAAAGAATAAAATATGAAAGAAAGTATCAAAACAATAACTTTTGATCAAAAATTATATCCAAGACATTGGGTTATTGATGACGAGATGTTGTTTTATTTGGGTTCTTACCCAGATAAGAATTTTTATGATCCAAGTTCTCGTACATTTCAAACAGATCAAAAACACTATTCTGTTGCGGATTTTTTGATTTTTATATCAAAGCATAGTAAACTGAAACATGTTCCATTAGATAAAGTTATTTTAATGACCAGAGAGGATCCATATAATGGAGAAAATTATCACGAACACAAAATAGCTTCTATTCGCGAAGAGACTAATGATGAATATTATAAAAGAGTTATTTCTTTTATTGAATATAATAAGCAAAATGAACACCATCAATATGAACAATATATAAATCTTAGGAAGAAATTTGAAAACAAATAATATGGAAGTTGAGCTTTCACCAAAACCCATTTACGCCGAACCTGGTTGGCTTGTGTATGATAACTTATATGAGGAATATGGTTTGATTTTAAGGCATATAAATGGTTATGTTTATGAGTGTTTTTGGTTTAATATTTCATTAAAAGATAATACTAATTTATCAAAAACATATAGGAACCAGGAAGGAATGTTTAGTGATGGGAAAATAACATATCCTTTACAATATAGAACAATAATGCTAAAGTCGACATGGGATAAAGAGTGAATAATAATATATGAAGGAAACTAATATTGGAATATATAGATGGGTCAATTTAATAACGGGTCAATCACTTATCGGTCAAAGCTCTAATATTCGTAAAAGAAAATATGAATACTTGCGTCTCTTAAAAAAGAACAAATATTTGACAAATAAATATTTTCAAAGAGCGTGGAATAAATATGGAGAGGAAAATTTTTCTTTCGAAATATTAGAAAACTGTAAGATCGACAACCTTACAAATAACGAACAAGCGTGGGCAGATCATTTTAAACAAATAGATGTTGTGTTATATAATGTTGGAGAAATAACAAGTGCCAATAGACGTGGTACAAAACATTCCAAGGAAACTATTAATAAAATAAAGGAATATTTGAATGGACCAAATAATGCATGTTTAGGCATAAAACACTCCAAAGAAACCATCGAAAAAATGAAAATGGCTAAAATATTAAAAGCGAAACCCATATTAGGTTCTAATATAAACTCTGGAGAAAAACTTTTTTTTGAAAGTCTAACAGAAGCTGAAAGAAATGGTTTTAATAGAAGACACATTATTAATTGTATTAATGGGGAAAGAAAACATCATAAAAACTTTAAATGGAGATTAGTAAATGTTCCAAAAAACACTGACATTTGATGATATTTCAATTATTCCACAATATTCAGAAATAGAGAGTCGCAAAACCATTGATATTAGTAATAAGCTTGGGGATTTTTATTTAGATTTGCCAATTATTGCGAGTCCAATGAAAGACATTTCAGAAGAAACAATGTGTATAACAATGGCAAAAAACGGAGCCCTTGGTATTTTACACAGATTTTGTTCTATTGATCGTCAACAAGAAATGGGCAAAAGAATAAATAAAGAAAGCGTTATTTTTGGTGCCGCTATTGGTGTAAGCGGAGATTTTTTTGAGCGTTTCGAAACCATGATAGAAATTGGTGCAAAAATAATATGTATCGATGTTGCCTGTGGAAACCACATTCTTGTCAAAAAGGCACTTGAAAAGATAAAAGGATATTCTAAAATAGACCATATTCACTTAATGGCTCGGCAACGTTGCCGAGCGGAAAAGGCTTTACTAATTTAGCAACATGGCGGCGCGAATTCGATACGTGTTGGCATAGGTCGGCGGATCGATTTGTTCAACGAGAATAAATACAGGCGTGGGAGTTCCTGGGGCAAGCAGTATTATTGATTGTCGTAATAGTGTTGGAGGTAAAGGTATTCTTCAAAAAGATGGTAAAAAGAAATTACCCTCTTTAATAATAGACGGTGGAATAAAGAATGGTCGGAGATATTGTTAAATCTTTAGCCCTCGGTGCTGATTTTGTAATGTTGGGATCATTATTAGCCGGAACAGATGAAACACCTGGTGAAAAATTTAATGTAAACGGTCAAATGGTTAAAGAATATTCTGGGATGGCAAGCGAAAGGGCCAATAAATGGCGCTTAAAAGAGAGGGAGATCTATGCTGAAGAAGGAATTTCTTCTATTGTAGTGTCAAAAGGATCAGTAGTGCCTATACTGCAAAAACTAAAACGGTAATATTCAGTCTGGCTTTTCATATATTAATGCCAATAACATTTCTGAACTAAGAAAAAATGTCATATTCATCAAACAAACGAATGCCGCTATAAAAGAGTCAAACACACATATTTTAGACAGAGGCGGTGTCTTGAATGAATCAAGATAATAAGATGGTTAAACCAATTTCTATTGCAGAAAGTCCAAGAGACTATACAAAATATCAAAAAGAAACAGACTTTTTAACAGAAGAACTTTTAACTGATGGAGAAAACATTAATTGGAGTTTTCTTGATAAAATATCCAAGATAGAGAAAGAAGAACTTGATGAGTTTAAAAAGACTTTCAAGAAAGATATTGATTCCATTTTTGACTTTGATCAAATAAAAGAAGAGTTGGGAGACAAAAAAGATCTCACCAAAGAAGAAAAGAAGAGGATATATAACAAGGTCTATAATAAAACTTTTATTCATTTTTGGATGAAACCAGAAAATATGATAAGATTGAACATTGCTTTAAACTATCGAGATGTTAGAATAACAGACTTTTTAAGAGTTATGATTATTGGCTTTTTAGGTGAAGATAAAAGAATAATATCTTTCTTTGAAGAAAAATTTGTTAATAATGCCCGCAGAAAAAGACTTTTGGACCTTAATAAGGAAAAAGAAAAACAAATAAAGGATAGTTTTGGATTATCTCCAGAAGAAACCAATATTATGTATGATATTTTGGCTGAAGATGTTGGGTTCTGAAAGACTCTATTTATTATTGTTTAGGGTAAAATATCTATGACAGAATATTTGGTTAACAATTGGCCCACATTGGTTGGTTTTGCTCGGAACAGTTATTGTTGGTAGCTATAGCGTTCTTAAAAAGTTTTGGACAATAGAAAAAGATATTGTTGATCTCAAAGCAAGGCTTGATAAACAAGAAAATAACTTTAAAGATGTTATAATGGAACTTAAAGAAGAACTTAGAGAAATCAGAGATGATATAAAGAAACTTTTGAGCCGTGGTAACGATAAGGTTTGATATCTTGCTTGCTATTTATGTTTTAGAAGAATATAATCTTCTTTAAGTTTATCTAAATGGAGTATAAAGATTTAATATGACAGAAAATAAAAAAGTTTCTCTTAAAGAAACAAAGAAAGCACATAAAATGTTATTGGAAGAAAAAGATGTTCGCTTTTTTGCTAAAATAGCAGGTTTTAAAAAAGGGGTTGCTGATAAAATTCTTAAAGAAAACGCTGATCCTGGTCGCGGTGCTACTTGGGACCCAACTGGCACAGATAATAGATTTGAAAACCTCAAGGAGGCTTCCGACGGAGCAGAAGAAGTCAAACTTGAAGAAGATATTGGTAATACTAAATCTCTTACCAAACCACAGGCTCCAAAAGACTCTCTTTTAAAACAAAAAGGCAAACAGGATCAACTTAAGGAAGTCGAAACTTCTGAAGAACTTAATGAAGGCGAGAATACAGACACTGACTTAAACGAAGGGGAAGAAGTCGATCTTAAAGAAGATCTCGGTAATACTAAATCTCTTACCAAACCACAAGCTCCAAAAGACTCTCTTTTAAAACAAAAAGGCAAACAGGATCAACTTAAAGAGGCTAGCAGACTTAGAAAAGAGAACAAAGGCATGAAAAACATTGCTAATACTCTCCAAAAAGAAGCCTTTGGCGACAACGAACCTGAAATGGGCGGAGACATTGGAGCGCCTGACATGGCTCCTCCGATGGACTCTGAACCAGAAAGTGCTCCAAATGGTCTTGGTGATGTTTCTGCTTTAGTTGCTGCGCTTGCTCAAGTCATTCAACAACATACTCGGTGTTTCAATAGATGTTGAAGGTGCTGGCGCTCCAATGGATTCCGAGGTTCCTATGGAACCAGAAATGGATAGCGAAATTCCTCCATCTCCAGAATCTGGTCCCGCAGGAATGCCTCCAGCACGGAAGCGAAGAAGATGAAGAATTTCCTGATGAAAAACTTGATGAAGCGGGAATATATACCTATCATACACAGGATCCATCAGGTAATTTGCCTTCAGGCAGAATGTCAGAAATGAAAAATAAAGCTGATATGAGAGGAAAAATGAAAGAATCTCATAATAGCAAAAACAGGGCTGACATGAGAGGTAATGTCAAAGAAGGAAAAGTTCCTCTTAAGCAAGTATTTAACAAACCAAAAAACATAACAGAAGAGCTTGTTAATAAAATAACAAGAAATGTCCTGTCAAGGCTTTCAGGTAAGGGTAAGGCTCCGGTTAGTGTGAAAAGTAGAACAAGATGATTTCTTTTGATATAGATTATATTTAACTAAAAAACTCGGTTAAAAGCCGAGTTTTTGTTTTTTGCTTTGAATATTAAAATGCCATGAAAGGAATCATGAAAAAGAGAACAATAAATGATTTTATCTTAAAGCCCGGAACAATATTTGAAAGCAAAACCAGGGGTTTGGCATGGATTATTTTGTCTAATGATGACTATAATTTATGTACGTGCTATATAATTAAAAACAAATCTAAGGAAAATATTTCTTCAAACGTTATTAAAAATTGTACTATATCTTCTATTAATAAGGATATAGATTTAAATATTCTGAATATTTTGGTACAAGAATGAACAAAAATACGAAAAATAATTGGAAACCAGAAGATATTAAACCTGGGCTGGTTTATTATGTAAGATATTATCAAAATAATAAGAAGTCTTATTTAAACATTGTTATTCGTGAATATGACAATGATAATGTGTCAATTTATTGTGGACGTCCGAATTTAAGCTATGTTATTCCGAGGGTTTCTAAACGCTCAGTGTCTGAAGGGTTGAATGAAAAAGACGGTCTTGAATATATAACAGGATAGGTTTAAGTGTTTATGAACAGAAAAATAACATTAGATGACATCAAACCTGGATTTGTATATAAAGACAAAGAAAATTTTCTTTTAATTTTGAGAGAAGAAAATAATAACGAGGTAATAGTGTATTGCTTGAATAGATGTATAATATTGGATTTTACGCTGTGGAAAATAAATATCGTCAATTATGTTAACAACAAAGAAATAATATATGTTAAATAGCGAAATAATTATTTGGAAAAACTTTATTCAAGAACAACACATTTATATGATCCAGGTTTCTTCTGGTTCATTTCAAGAGATAAAGAAGATAAAGGAACTTCTTAAAGATTGGAAGCCAGTTGGAGAAGGATTCAATAATAAAGATGGAAAAGAAATATATCTTTTTTCCAAGATTTTCCAAAATTCTTTTGCTTGGGACAAATGGTTTAAAGAGGCCCCAAAAAAACTTGGTCAGATGACCGTGCCCAACCAGGGACAGACTTCAGAACTTAAACCAGAGCCAAATAAAACAGTTTCAGAACCCATTTCAAAAGGCTTGCGAAAGTGTGGACTCTGTCATAAACTAGGGCATTATAGATCAACGTGTAAAACACAAAGAAAAGAGAAATAAATAATATGAAAAAATGTTTAAGGATACCAAAAAAAAGAGTAAAGGTTTCATTACCAGACGACAAAACCTGTCCTGACTGCGGAGAAGTTCATACAGCCGATGACGACGAAAAAGAAGATAATTCAAGTGATAGATCGGTACCAGAAGATGATGAAGAAATGGGAGAAGGGATAAAAAATATTGAAGACCTAAGATTCTTATCTCTATACGGAGAAATAACCGAACATCAAGCTCAAAGAATAACTCACGGTCTTATTGCTTTTAAAGAACAAAAGAAGATTCTGTTTAAAAAGAAAACTCCCCAAGAATATATTGAGTTTCCGGAGAAACTTGAGTTCATGATATCCTCTCCCGGAGGAGCAGCAACGGAAATGTTTGGAATATATGACACTATGAAAATGGTTCAAAAAGAAGGAATGGAAATAAAAACCATTGGTGTTGGAAAAATAATGAGTGCTGCTGTTCTTTTGTTGGCCGCTGGAACCAAGGGTGAAAGAATCATTGGACAAAATTGTCGTGTAATGATCCATCAGGTAATGGGCGGGATTCAAGGAAGCCATCACGAGATTGCGCTTGAATATAAAGAAATGGCAAAGACTCAAAAAAGATATATTTCTTGTTTGGCCAAAGAAACCAAGATGACGGTTCAATATATAAAGAATCTTCTTGACCAAAGAAGAGATGTGTATATGACAGCAAGAGAAGCTAAAAAGTTGGGCATTGCGGATAAGATCATTTGAAAACATGAATATAGAAACCAAAATATGTTCAAGATGTAGGCTGGAAAAAGAAATAAATAACTTTTATTTTCATAAAGATCGCGGTTCTTTTCGTGCTGAATGTAAAGCGTGTACGAATGAAAGCGTTAAACGATATAACAATAAAAATAAAGAAAAAATAAAACAAGATAAGAAAAAATATGGTGCAGTTCATAAAGAAGAACTTAAAAGTAAGCATAAGATATATTATGAAAATAATAAAGAAACAATATTTCAAAGACATAAAATGTATGATGAAACCCATAAAGAAGAGAGAAAAATATATCATAACGATTATCGTAAACAAAAACGCCAAAACGATCCGGTTTTCAGGCTGAGATGTTTGGTTTCATGCGCAGTATGTTATTTGCTTAAAAAACAGGGCTCTAAAAAAGACAATCCAACTTGGGAAAAATTTTCTTATTCTCCCGAACAACTTAAAGAACATCTTGAAAAACTTTGGGAACCTTGGATGTCTTGGGAAAACCATGGCAAAAGCGATCTAAATAAAAGAACTTGGCAAATAGATCATATTGTTCCACAAAGTCTTTTACTTTATGATTCTTTAGACCATCCAAACTTTCAAAAGTGCTGGGCCTTGGAAAATTTGAGACCTTTAGAAGCTAAAGAAAATATGAAAAAGGGGAATAAGATCATATGAAGAAAAAAGATATAAAACGAGGAATGGTTTATCATATGGAAGGAACATTGTGTTTTGTGTTAAATTCTAATAAAAATGAATGTGATATATTTCGTTTAGATTATGGTTTCTTGGAAAATATCAGCAAAGAGTTCTTAATTAAAAGTATTAATAATAATTCAAATATGAAAGTTATTTGTGAAGGAGAATAAATAATATGTCATTGTTTCCAAAAAGTTGGTGTGATAAATTCAAAATGTTGAAACCTAAAACTATTTCAATTTTTCCAAATTTAGAGCCAGATAATACTTTAAGTACATTTTATAAAACTTCGGTTTCTATCGGCGACAATTTAACCGACGATGAAGATAAAAACAATGTTAAAGTTAGAACTGCAACCGCAGACTTTGAAACATTAAACATTGAACCGAAATATATTGTTTGTAATAAAAATAAAATAAGAATAGAGTGGAACAAAGTCCTTTTGTGGACAGATAAAGAAGGTCTTAAGATGCCAGAAACTCATTTCAAGAAACAAAAAGAAAGACATCCAAAACAGTTTGTGATACATTATGATGCTTGCGCCCGCAGCAAAACGACTTTTGAAGTTCTTAAAGAGAGAGGTTTGTCTGTTCATTTTCTTATTGATGGAAATGGAACAATATTTCAATTATGCGACACTCGGGCAATATTTGCTGGCACGCAAAAGGCGTTAATACAACTTCTGTTGGAGTTGAAGTATGTAATCCAGTTTTCCCGAAACATAATGATGTTCAAGAAAAACTTTGGGGTATGAAAAGACAAGTTATTAATTCTTGTATTGTTCACGGAAAAGAAATAGGGCCAATTTTGGACTTTTATCCAATTCAAATTCAGGCTTGCAAAGCTCTTTTGAGAGCCCTTAACGAAGGATTAAATATAAAACTTCAGTGTCCTCTGGGATCAGACCAAACTATACTGAAAAACATCATTCCAGAACCGGATAAATATGAAGGAATTCTTGGACACTTTAATATTAATCTTCAAAAACAGGACCCGTCCACTTTCCCCATTGAGCAGTTAATAAATGATCTTAATAAGTCGGTTTTCGTCAAAACATGATTCTTTGTTCAAAACAATGGCAATGTTATAAGAAAAGAAGGTTATCTTAAATGAGCAAAATGTATTCAAACAATGAAGAACTAATGAAGAAGCTTCTCTTGGGAGCAAAGAAAACATTTGATAACGTATCTTCGACTATGGGACCTCGGGCGGAAAAACTGTCATTATTCAACAAAAAGGACAGAACCTAATAATAAGCAAGGATGGTTTCGCAGTCATTAAGGCTATATCTTTTGATGATGAAATTGAAAATATATCTCCACAACTGTTTAAACAAGCATCGGAGAAAACTGTTTTGGAATGCCGGAGATGGTAGTAGCGCAACTGTTGTTCTCGCTTATAACATGTTTAAAGAAAGTCAAAAATATATTTCTTCTGGATGTTCTGTTTTAGAACTAAAAAAAGGTATGGAAAAGGGTGTTGAAATAGTTCTTGAAGAATTAAACAAAAGAACTAAAAAAGTTAAAACAATCTCTGATATTGAAAAAGTCGCGACAACCAGTGCAAATAATGATGAAGTTATAGGAAAACTAATAGCAACAGCCATAGATAGAATCGGAAAAGATGGTTCTATTCTTATTAAAGAAGGCAAAACTCTCCAAACTTCAATGGAAAGCATTGAAGGTTTTCGTTTTTCTTCTGGGTATCTTTCCGCACAATTTATTACCAATGAAAAAAAACAGACATTAGAATACAATGATCCATTAATATTCATAACTGATTATATTTTAGAAACCGTTGAACAAATACTTCCTGTTCTTGAACTTGTCGCAAGAGAACAAAAACCGTTTATTGTTGTTGCTGAAGAAATAAAAGGTCAAGCTTTGGCTGTAATGATCGCAAATACTTTAAGAGGTTCAATGTCGGTTGCTGCTTTAACTCCTCCATCTTTCCGGGCGATGACAGAAAAAATATAATGATGGATCTCTGTGTTGCGACTGGAGCCAAATTTATAACGAGAGAAAAATATCCTGATTTCAAAGCAGTTAAGTTAACAGACTTTCGGCAAAGCTAAATCAATAGAAAGTTTCAAAAGTCATACAATAATAATGGGCGGACATAGTTTTCCTCAAAATATAAAAGACAGGATTGATATTATCAAAGAACAAATAAAACAAACAGACGACATGAAACAATGTGAAAGACTTCAAGAAAGAATAAGCAGACTACAGAATGGTGTTATTATTATAACTGTTGGTGGGAACACAGAAATTGAAATGATCGAAAAGAAACATCGAATAGAAGATGCCTTAGAAGCTAGCAGGGCAAGTTTAGAACAAGGAATAGTTCCAGGTGGCGGGTCTGTATTGGTTAAAATATCAAAGATAATATTGGAAAAAGCCATTAAAGAATATTCCAAGGATTCAATAATATCTTTTGATTTTCTTTGTGGATTAAAAATAATAAAAGAAGTTTGTTTAAGCCCGTTTAAAACTATAATAAACAACACCAACGGGAACCCCGATGTAGTAATGAATGAATTGCTTGATTTGTCTGACGATTTTTGTTATAATGCCTTGACGCGGAGAATTTGTTGATGCATACCAAAAAGGTATCGTTGATCCAAAGAAAGTTGTTTCCTGTTCATTAACTAATGCTTTTAGTGTTGTCCGGAACATTAAATACGAGTCAATATGCCATCATTGAAAAATAATTTTAAGCCTGGAGATCTCTATTTTGTTCGAAGACCTGGAAGGTACGCTGAGAATGCTGCTGGTTTTAGATTCTTAACAGAAATTAATAAAGGAATGGTTAAAATATTATATATTAAATAGAAAAAATTTTTAGAATTTAGTATAAACATATACACTTTGATGGACGCAATTGAGAATGGGGATATAGACTATTATGAGCTTTGAACCAAAAGTTGGAGATTTTTATTTTGTCAACAACCCACATGACATCAAATGGCAGAAAGGGTTAAGACTTATTATCGATGATAAGGATAAAAAATACGTTAAAAATCCTTTGAAAGTCATAATGTTAGGGAAAAAATAGAAGTTTATTATCTTAATAAGGAATATCTCGAATCTATCATTAAAGAAAAACTAATAATTTATGTCTCCACGAATGAAATAAATGATGAAAAAAAATAAAAACACTATTAAATCAGGAGAAATCTATCAACTTATAGAAAATCCCAAATATGGTTATGGATATAGAATAATATTAGGAATAGATAGTCAATATGTTCTTGAACGACAACGATATTTTGTATATTGTCTTAAAGAAATGAAGACGATAAGTGTTGATGTGGATTTTTTACTCTCAGAAAATGTTATATTTTTGGAGATATAAAATGACAGAACAAGACATTAAAGTTAAAATATCCTTTACGCTATCAAAGGACGATATTCCCGAAGAAATAGCAAACAGGTTGGATAGAATTAATATGAGAAAACTTCATATTGCTCAACTCAATTTAACGGAAGTCGTTAAGAGAATAGAACTTAAAGGAGATATCGATCCAACTTCCATTGAATATTTTTCTACTTCTTTAAATCTCGTTGAACAAGCCTTAGAACAACTTTATTCTTGTCAAGATATCTTTAAAGGTCTTGAAGAACTTAAAGTTCAGCTTGCCCAAGAAAAAGTTTTCATCAAGACTAATGAATAATAAATATAAACACAATCCCGGAGATCTGGTTTATATTCCAGCAAGTGTTTGTCTTCTGAGAGAGGCAGAATTTCTTTTACCTAATCATTCTATAGCGAAATATATTTCTCAAACCTTGACAACTAACGAACCAGAATATGCTCTTATTATTGAACATAAAAAGAGCAATAAATATGTCGTTTTTTGGAAGGGAGAAAGTTGGATCGCCGCTGAAGAAGATATTTTTTCATTGGATTATTCAAACTATAATAAGAATAGAGATTAATCAGAATGACCATAAAAATTGGTGATATATTTTTAACGAATTTCAAAAATTCTTCTTTAGATTTTTTTTGACGAAAATGGTGAGTGGTTTAAAATATCAGATAACGAATATTTGATATTAATAGGATTAAAAAATGAAAAAAAGTATAACAAGTATTTTTTATTATATTCTATCTCAAATCAACGATGTTTAATAATATGGGAAGACTTGGCTTTGGAGCAGTGTACTATAAAAATGGATATATAAATGTTTATATTATTGAAAGAACTGTCTTTAACAGATAAAAATATAAAAGATAGGACAATAAATATCGATCAAATTTCCGATATCCAAAGTATTAGTAATACTAGCTGCACTATAACAATGTTTAATGGTACTTCATTTATTGTTGAGGGTTCTATTTCTGAAATAACCAAAAATATCAATGGAGTGACTAAGAATACATTAAATGTTAATAACAAGAAACAGATATTGAAAGACTAAAAAGTCAGGTTTTTTGCTCAATGAACCAAATATTATTTTCTGAACCAATAAAGCCAATAGAATGTAAGTTTGAACCAATATCCAACTTTCCAGAATCAGGTAAAAGATTTGGAAGATATGGTCAGTCTGTTTATTCAGATATTAAAGGGTTTGAAATAAATAAGTGGGTTGTTCTTGCTTACATATTGATTGAGTGGGTTTTGCTTAAAGAACAAATGACAGAAATACAAATTTTTCAAAGTTGTCTTAATTATCTAAACAACCAAAAAGATAATAAGGGAAAATCTATTTATGGTTTCCTTAAACCTTATAAAGCGGACTTTAAAAATAAAAATGGGAAACAATATATCATTGCTCAGATGGTTTCGGATCAAAGAAAAAATATCAATTTTTGGGGTGAAGGACTAAAAGGATGAATGATAAAGTGCGCACATTTACAAAACCAAAGGTTGGAGATTTATATCGTTGGGCAGGCAATAGTGGCGGTATTTTCTTGAGATTATTAATCGGGCTTACAAATAATAGAACTATTTTTAAAATCATTATTCTAAGTAATGATTTTAAACAAACATCAATCGGCGCTGATGAGCTATGGGAAAATATTCTAACTGGCCAGATTATTCATTATGAAATTTAAAGAGAAATATTAAGATATCGAGAAGGCGTTGAAAAACAAACAAGCAATAGTATTTAATATAAATGACTCCAAATAAATTATTCAGAAACTTTTTAAACGAAAAACCAAAAGAAAGCCGGTTTGGAGCTTAAACTTCTTTTGGATCCATTTGGCAAAAGATTAATATCTGAGGGCGGCAAAGATTTTCGAGAACTCAAGATCCAGGCCGTTGTTGCGATAGATGATGATTTAGAATTGTTAAAAACAGAGATAATATCTCATATAAGAGCAATAAAAGGTGTAACAAGAGTTGATATTCATGAAACTTATTTTCGATCTAACTATTATTTGACAAGACTAACAGTCAAAATAGATCTTGATCCATTTGGCATGACATCAATTGTTGATATTTTAAAAATAATAAAAATACAATGTCAAAGAATAGACGGAGTTCGTCGTTTCTCATATATTTCAAGAGTAGAAATGTCAAATTGAGGTTATTATGAATAAGAGCAACAGAAACAAAAATACCAAGATAGAAGTTAAGCCAATAGATATGAACTTGTATGAGATTATCAAAAAGGAAATAAACGGGTTATATTCAAAACTTAATGAAAATTTTCTTATTGAAGGCCCAGAAGACTCTGATATATTTTCTTCTTCAACATCAACTCCGGATCAAAGACCCCGAAAACAACAGAAACAACAACGAGTTTATGATCCAACTGATCCTGATGACCCAACAGAACCTGTTTCTGAACCAGAAAGTTTAAGTGTTTCTCCCGAGCTCCAAAAGGGAATGCAAAAAGGTTTTCAAATTTATCACACAATATTAACAATCGCTCTTATTGGAATAAGAAATAATAATGGGAAACTAGCACAAAATCTAAACGACGCCACAGAAAAATTATTTTCTAAAATAACTGTTCTACAGTCAAACCAAAATATAAACAAAGAACAATTAAGAAGAATCGTATTTCAAATTGCCGATGGCACATTGGAGTCGATTATCAGAGAAGGTCAAGAAGAATCCCAAAAAGCCAATATTTTTAAATATGCCAAGGGATGATATTGAACAATTGGAGCTTTTATTGCCAAAAATATTAGATGATATCTCAGATAATGTGTTTCCAAGACCCAAAAAGATACATATAAAACTTCGGCGATTTTGTCGAACTAAAACAAAAGCAAAAAAAACTAAAAAAGTTTAAGGGAAAATTTGATAACGATAAAGCTATTGTTCTTAAAATAAAGGAAACAAAATATAAAAGATTTATTTTAAAGATACTTTGGATTAAAAAACAACAAATATCAAAATTCTTTATTGAAAGGCTTAAATTGATTAAAAAATCGAACAAAGACAAAGACAACGAGGGAACAAAGGAATAATATGAACCAAAGAATAAGAGAACTTCTCGATGAAAAAGATAACCTGATAAAAGTTCTTAAGGAAATTTGTCTAATAAACAATGAACTTATTAAACAAAAAGACGAAACAATAATAAAGATGGCAGATGCCATAAAGCTTTACAAAGAAGCACTTGACATATATAAAAAAATAATATTTAATTTTGAAAAAAATAATATGGATTTGTTTAATAAATCTGAAGACTTAAAAGAAGAAAAAAATTCAAAAAATAAATTTCCTCAAAAAGTAGATGACGATGATGATTTTTGGTTAAAAAGCTTTAAGTTTCAAGTGGTCTGAATTATTTATTTCACCGGTTTCTCCTCCGCCTGATCCATTATACACTGAAAAAAAAGGTTGCCGAGTTTCTTTATCTTGGTTATAATGTATAGTGGGCGAGAGATTTATCAACCAACAAAATAAAAAGATAAAAAGATTCAATATGTCGAATCGATATTATAGCTGTCGTTATTGTGGTCAACTCGGACACAATAAACGAACGTGTTTGGTTTATAAACAAAAGGTTTTATCTTCAAGCATCGACTCTCCTATCGTTCGGAGATATACTGAAATGAAAGAAAGAGGAAAAGATAGACAATGCATCTATTGTAAGGGTTGTGGTCACAATAGAACAACCTGCTTGATTCTCAAGAGCGATAAACTCCATCAGATGATAGAGAACCAAAAATACAGAAAAGAAATATGGAAGTTATTCCAAGAATATGGTTTTGGCCTGGGAACACTACTGGCATTTAATAATAGTAATAAACCTTTTTTCTTTAATCATAATGATAAACCTTTTTTCATTGATAAAATCGATTGGGATCTCATCGGGCCAAATAGGAAGGGTTCTCTAAAGACTTTTAGAGCCGTTCATTGCAAAGATTTTAGCCAGAACGAATGGAAAAGTCATTTTTTGTCTTCTTCTCTAGAAGAGATCAAAAAGATATTCTGCAATATTATTGTTCCTTGTCCACATGAGATGCTTGGCGTCGGAATGCCTACCAATTGGTTGGTTGGTGTTTCTGGTATTGAAAATTGGTTTGAATTCTAGTAAATGATTCAACAATTTAAACCAGGTGATCTAACAAGGTGGTCTTTTCACTTTCGCCTTCACCATCGCCTTCACCCTTTCCTTAGCCTTAGCCTTCACTTTCACTTTCGCCCTCGCCCTCGCCCTTACCTTGACAATTCTTTTGGTTTGATCTTGAAGATTTATGATCCAAAAGAGGTTTATAAGCAAGATGAGGATTTCAAATATTATGAACCGGAAAAAGATCTTCCTTATCTTTGGTTCAGCTTGAAAGAAAAACAGTCTTTTCTGGTCTTTCAAGATGAACTTTCTTTGGTGGAGAAAGGATAAAACGAATGATTACTCAATATAAACCTGGCCAACTTATTAAATGGAAACAAAATATGAATACCGCGCCGGAAGATGTATTTTATTTAAAATCTGACATTGTAATGAAATATTCATTTGCTATCTTAAACAATAAAGAGTCTAGACTTAGACTCATCATGGGAGAAAATTTTGTGGGATATATTGCTAAAATTTTGAACCATGAAGATGTTGTTGAGACAGGAAAAACGTTTAATAAAACCAAAAACAACCAGCCTTATCTTTGGTGGTCTTTTGAATTCAAAAGACTTTTTTTTGGAACTCAAGATGAGTTTTCTTTGCTTCTGAATGAATAAATATATAAATTTTTCACGCCTACATCTTCGGATCCACTACTTAAAAAGAAGCAGATCTTGACTTTTATTCTTGTTTGCGTTAGAATAACGCTGCGGCCAGTGGCAGACATAAAATAAAATAAAGCAAAAGGAAAACAAAATGAGTACTGTTCTTACTTGTAATTTTGACACTCTTTTTCGTATTATTGGACACGTTTTCAATGAAAACAAACCTTGTTTGTTGAGGGGGAAACATGGCATTGGAAAAAGTGAAATAGTTTACCAACTTGCTCAAAGATTTTTTTGGGACGAAAAGTCTAAAAAGACTGTTTTTATTCCCTTTGATCAGGAAGCACCAAAAGGCGTTAAATTTGGTCTTCCTGTTGTTGAAAGACGTGTTTCACAAATGACTGAGGGAGATCTTATCGGCCTTCCAGTCATCAAGGGCGATAGTACGTCCTTTAATCCGCCTGATTGGTTTAAGAAAGCATGTAATGAACCGTGTGTATTGTTCGCCGATGAAATTGATCGTGGGACTATTGAGGTTCGTCAAGGTCTTTTTGAAATGACTGACTCAAGAAAATTGAATGGTCATTATCTGCATACCGGAACGATCATTATTGCTGCGGTTAACGGTGGCAAATGGGCTTCTCAATATCAAGTTGGGGAAATGGATCCCGCAGAACTTGATCGATGGTCGGTCTTTGACCTTGAACCGGAAGTTGAAGATTGGTTGAAATGGGCAAAAAACAAAGATAAGGACGGAAATAAAAATATTCATCAAATGATCATCAGTTTCATCAATGATAACAGAAATCATTTGGAGCATGACGGTGAATATGAACCACATAAAAAATATCCTTCAAGACGTTCTTGGAAACGTTGTTCGGATTGCCTCAGAGGCGGTAAATATCTTGATGCTCATCATCCTGATATCGTCATTCTCGCAGCCGCCTTTATTGGTACGGAAGCTGCTATTTCATTGGGAGATTATGTGAAAAACCACAAAAAACTTGTTGTTCCGAAAGATATTATCGTTGATGGTAAATTTGAACTCGTTCAAGATTTTATCATTAATGAGCATGTTGCTTTGATCGATAAAATTGAACAACAAGAACTTTTGAAAAAGACTCTTGATAAGAAAGAATTACAAAACTTCGGAAGATATTTCGTTATGGTTCCTTCTGAATGTTCTGCAAAACTTCTCCAAATTTTGGCAGAAAGCGGGAACAATGATAATTTGATCAACGTGATGAAGACAGAGGTTGATGGAAAGAAAATCAATCTTCACTTTGTTGAGTTGATGTCTTCGCAAGCTCAACTTAAAGAAGAGGAAGAAAAGACGGCTGTTGCAGAAAAGAAATGAGCTTTGATAAATATTAAAATCAGAAGGAATAAGAAATGATCCAATTTAAACCAGGAGATTTGGTAAGGTGGTCTTATTGCAGTGCCTCTCGCTCCCATCTCCGCACGCGCAAAGGGAATCTCAGCATTCTCCCTACCCCTCAAAGAGTAAAATCCTCTGAGGATTTTTCTTCTGGTTTAATCTTGCAAATTCTTGACACAAAACAAACCAAATATTTTATTTCGCCCAAAGATCAATTATTTCTTTGGTTTTCTTTGAAAGAAGGGAAGTCTTTTAAGGTCTTTCAAAGTGAGCTTTCTTTGGTGGAGAAAAGTTAAATCTACAAAAAATCAACCTAAAACTTCCTTTGAAGGGGATAAAGAGAAATGAGTAGCGAGTCATCGAAATTTATTATGACTGGTCGTTTGATGAAACAACTTTCAACTCCTGAAAAAGTCAAAGCTTTCAATAAAGTTCTTGATGAACTGAAAGAAACCGGATATTTTTATAGGAACATAAACGGTATTTATTTCAGGCGACACTTGTCTTTGCGACAAGAAGTATGTAAGGAGATTATTGAATATTTAAATTCCTTGGAAAGAAGAAATACCCACTATTAATAACTTATTAAGCCATCGAAGGAATTTTCAATGAGAAACGTATATGATGTCATGATGGGAGCAGATGTTCGTTATGCTTCTTT
>ERZ1292625.2380-Hain-H41-01um-R1-2380-length-17638-cov-5_pt1 | contig 17638 bp, 17 predicted proteins | sample MGYA00564400_ERZ1292625 | MGnify/ENA primary metagenome ERZ1292625 (study PRJEB36523, sample SAMEA6512639) | groundwater metagenome | collected 2019-01-08 | study: AquaDiva: Metagenomics assemblies of 32 groundwater samples
GTCCCGTTGGCGAGGGAGCCATACGGACTATTATTTTTTTTCCAAATAAGTTCATATCAGTTTTGAATCTCGTGCGAAAGAGCTATCTTTATAACTTCCTCTGCTACCTTTTTAGCGGCGTTAGGTATATCAAATGCTATTGTTGCAGCAATCATCTTTGCTCTCAAATCTGCGCTAGTGATAATTCTTTCTATCTCTGCTCCTAGAATATGTGAGGTAAAGTTACCTTCCTCTATTACCTCACATGCACCAGCTCGTGCATAGGCAAAGGCGTTCGTGCGTTGGTCATGGCTAACCTTTTCACTTATAGGGATGATGATAGATGGTAGGTGCCAAGCAGCTATTTCGAAGATTGTTGAACCTGCTCGTGAGACCACCACATCAGCAGCTCCGGCAGCCATACGAAGTTCCAAGGAATTTAAATAGGCGTAAGGCTTGAACCTATCCTTATGCGGAGAATTATGGAGTATGACATCTGCTGTAGTTTTGACCGATGTTAGATTGCTCTTGCCTGTTTGGTGGATTACAGCAAACTCTTTTACTAGATCGGGTAGTGCCTCTATCACCACCTCGTTTATTACCTCTGCACCCTGGGAACCGCCAAGGACTAAAACGACCGGTACCCATTCATCAATTTGTAAAAATTCTCTAGCCCCTTCAACTTTTCTTTCCCTGACCTCGTTTCTAATTGGGTTTCCCGTATGGGCCACCTTGTCGCTCGGGAAGTACTTTGCCGCCTCTGACCACGAGACAGCAATACGGGTAGCAAATTTGCTAGCCCACTTATTGACTCTACCTGGGACAGCATCAGATTCATGGATGACAACGGGAATACGCAAAATTTTTGCAGCAAACAAGACGGGGAAACTTGCATACCCACCCTTGCCGAAGATGACATCTGGGTAAAGTCGGTAGACCTTATAAAGAGCTGTGATGATACCTAATCCAGTAGTCCACAAATCAAGGAAATTTAAAATTGAAAAATACTTCCTAGCCTTGCCTGCAGGAACTTTTCTATACTCAATGCCCTGTTCAAATAAAACACTCTCGTTATAAGGAGTTGGAGCCATATAAAAGAGCTCGGGCTCTATGAGCCTCTTTTCTTTTATAAGTTTTTTTATTTCCTCGGCTACAGCGATTATTGGATAAAAGTGTCCGCCTGTTCCGCCTCCTGTAAAGAGTATTCTCATTTTTTACCAACTATTTTCCTTGGGCTTGGCCCTTGATACCGACATGATAATGCCCGCCTCTAGCAGAGTGATGAAGAGTGATGTTCCTCCGTGACTGACGAATGGCAGGGTTATTCCTGAAAGTGGCAGTATGCCTAGCATAGCCCCTATATTTAAGAATGCTTGGGCAGTAATCATTATAACAAGCCCAACTACAAGCAGTCTACCAAAAGGGTCTCCTGTGTTCGAAGCAATTTTAAGGCCTCTTGTCGCGAAAATTACGAAAAGTAAGATGAGCCCAGTGGCCCCCAAAAAACCAAATTCCTCAGCTTCAACAGCAAAGATTGAGTCCCCTATCGGCTCGGGTAAAAAATTAAATTTTTGCACACTTTGCCCGAATCCACGACCGAAGAATCCACCTGAACCTATAGCAATCAAAGACTGCTGAATTTGATAACCTGCACCTAGTGACTGTGTTTCTGGATGCATGTATGTATTAATGCGTTGCATCACATAAGGTCTAGTAAAAGCCAGAATCACAAAAGCAATGATTCCAGCTAAGAAAAGCATAAAAACATATTTCCATTTTCCTCCCGCGGCAAGAAAGATAGCAACTCCGGCAACCATAATCATAAGAAAAGTATCGGTATCTGGTTGCTTAAGCAGTAGAGCTCCACAAAGTCCAAAAAGTATTAGCAATGGCAAAAATCCATGTTGAAAAGTTCCAATTTCTTCTTTTACTTTGGATGCCCAAGCAGAAAAATAAATAACAAAAGCCAGCTTCAGAACTTCCGAAGGTTGAAATGAGAAATTCCCGAGTAAAAACCAGCGTCTTGCGCCGTTATGTTCAAAACCCAGCTGGGGGAAAAGCACCAAAATATTTAGAATAATGGCCCCTGCTAAAAGAAAAAAAGCGATTTTTTTTAAAATTCTATGATTTATACGACTTGCTAGAATCATGGCTATAGAACCAAAACAGAATCCGAGTATAGCCTGTGAAAAAGTAACGGAAGAGTATTGAGTACTCGATCTCGCTAGAAGTCCCAAAGAGGCCGAGTAGAAGATAAAGAATCCCGCAACCATTAGGATAATTACAGAAATCAAAAAGGGTTTATCTACCCGTGATCCCGAATGAGCCATTCAGTAAATTATAGCAGACTGCTCAAACTGGGCCTTTACTATCCCAATAGAACTATGACGATCCCAACAATGGCGGAAATGACTCCGATAATCCAGTAGCGCATAACTACAGTTGAAGCTGGCCAACCTTTGGCCTGAAAATGGTGATGAACTGGAGCAACCAAAAAAACTTTCTGACCATCTCTAAACTTTTTAGATAAAAGCTGGATAGAGCTTGATGCGCTGGAGATAACTAAAGTCGAAGCGATAATAGGAAGGATAAGTACTTGTTGGGTAAGAAAGGCTACCACCGCCAAAGTCATGGTTAAGGCCATAATGCCAGTTTCTGACATGAAAAACCTAGCTGGCGGAATGTTGTGCCAAAGAAAAGCTAGAAGAGCTCCAACTAAGACGAAACAAAAAGCAGCTAGGTCTATTTGATTCCCCAAGTAAGCGATTATGCCGTAAGCACTAAAAATAATGGCAAAGACTCCTCCAGAAAGCCCATCGAGCCCGTCTATCACTCCTCCCGAGTAGGTACCGAGCATGACAATAATGAAAAATGGGATGAAGAGCCATCCGATATTAAGGACACCAAAGAAAGGGACAATGATCGCGGTTACCTCAAGCTTGCTATAAAACCACCACGCTCCAATGATGGCAACGGTTGTAACCATTATCAACCTCTTTTTAAAAGAGAGCCCTCCTGCTTTTTGATCATATATTTCGCTGACAGACCAGTAGTCATCTAAAAGTCCAACTAAAGCACCTACGATCAGGGTAAAAACCGGTAACCAAGTTTGGTTTCTAGAGAAAAAATTAAGTTTATCAAACAATCCCTCATTAATCTGAGCACCAAACCAAAAGAGTATGATAGTAATAAGAGCACTTGCCCATACCACCATCCCACCCATTCTCGGGGTCCTCCTTTCTTCATCGCCATGGAGAGATTGGGTGATGCTTGCCGCTCGTCCATCGGTGGTGACAATGACACTTTTCTTTTTCCAAAACATATGCGCAGTTAGAAATTTCGAAACATAAGGGGTGATGATCAGCCCCAAAACGAAGGAAACGATAGCGGGGGCAAAGGTTTTGACTACATCTATAATCATTTTCTAGCAGTGAGTTTACGAACTCATTCTAATCGTACACTATTTTCAACACTTTTTATGCTTGCTCCCACCAGTTTTAATGCATCATTGAAGCGTCCCTCTTCCGTCGAGCCGAGGATAGATACTATGATAGGCCTTCCAATTTCAGGGTCAAAAACTATTATCAAATTTCCGCCGGCTAAACTAGTGGACCCAGTTTTAGAAACCATAAGCCCTGGTATAAGCACGGCGATAGTGTTTGTATTATGGGCCACATGAAGGATGCCATCTAGCGATGCGATGTTCAAACTGATTTCTTTTGTGGCAGAAAGTAAGGTGGGATGATTTTTGATTATGTACTCGACAAGCTTGGCTTGATCAAAAGCACTGCCATATGCCCCTCCCCTGCTCTCTGATTCGTCCAAACCAGTATCGTTCAAATAATAAGTACCTGTCATTCCTAGAGACTCAGCTTTAGCGTTCATCATTTCGACAAAGTCAGCTATTACTAGCTCGGTATCAGGAGTGGAACTTGAGATAGAGCCCAGAGCTAGGGCAATAGCCCTGATTCCATCATTGGCTGAAGTCATGAGAGAGAAGTCAAGAAGGTCTTTAAGGATCCAGTGTTCTCCAGAAACAAGCCCAGACTCACCTCTTGTTATTAAGGCCTCGTTCGTTATCTGTACTACTCCATATTCTGGTACTATCTCTATAGCTACCAAAGCACTCATCAGCTTTGTTAATGACGCAAGGGGTAACCGAATGTTTTCGTTTTTTGCATACAAGACCTTACCTGTGTAGACATCGTAAACGTAGGCCGATTTGGCATCTATGCTGATGTCAGTAATCATTTGTGGAATTCCAGCAATATTTTGATTTTCTGAAGAGTCAATTTGTCTACTACCAAATATGGAAATGAACGCTAAAAGAATTATTAGAATGAGTCCAAGAAAACAGAAAAAAATTACTTCCCGTCTATTCGTTAGCATCGTCGAGAGGATTTTGAATGAATGACTCTATTTTTTGTAAAGCAATACCAAATTCTGGGAGGTCCTCTCTTTTTTGAATACCAAGATGACGCAAAAGTTCAAGCGTTGGTTTATAACTGAAACTTCTCTCACCCACTCGTGACTCTGCTCGCTCCACAAGACCACGGATTAGAAGATTTCTTAAAATGAATCCCGAATTAACACCCCGGATGAAGTCAATCTCTCTTCGGGAAACTGGGCCTTTATATAAAACAATGGATAGAGTTTCTAGCCCCGCTCTCCCTAGCTCTCTTTGGAGTTCCTCTTTTTGTATTGTCTCAATGAGTTTTGAGAGTTCTGTATTAGTCCCAAGGCATAAATTTTCTTCATCTGAAACTATTACAATTCCACGGTTCTCATATTGCCTTTGCAAATTGAAAATTGCTAATTGCAAATCCTTTCTTGGTGTACCAAGAAGATTAGAGAGTGTGGCGAGAGATACTGGCTCATTTTTGAACAAAAGAATGGCCTCAATTTTTGATTCTAAATTCATGTTTATATCTAGACGTAATTAGGAGTACCTATTTTATCAGTCTCCATCTTAATTTCCCCATGCTTCACATCTTGACTCACTCTTAGAGCCCCTCGCTTAACTAACTCAAGCATGGCCAAGAAACCCACAATAACACTAATTTTGTCCTCCTTTCTATAAACATCACTGAACTTCATTTTTACGCCCTTCGATATCCTTTCGGCTAGTTTTTCTATCATCTCCTCAAGACTAATGATTTTTTTAATTATTGTTTTTGGCAAAAACTCCTTTTTCGGAAGCGTTTCTAGCACTCTCATTATGGCACTAGAGATATTTTCAATATCTGTCTTAGAATCTGGAGAAAAGACAACGACTTCCTTTCTGTTCGCACTCTTTTCAAAAATAATGTTTTTACCAAATAGTTCCCGGAGTTTTATAGAAAGTTCCTTGGTTTTTTGATAAAGCTTCAGCCTGTGTTCAAGGTCATCTATTGATGCCGTTTCCTCCTCGGTTAGTGTCAGGTTGGGTAAAAGAGAGCGAGATTTTATAAGCATTAGAGTTGAGGCAACCACAATAAACTCCGCACTCTGCCCTATTGGGAATTCCTCATGCTCTTCAACAAATTTGATAAAATCCTCTGTGACAGCCGAAAGAGATATGTCGTTTACAAAAAGCTTACGCTTCTCAATTAGATCAAGAAGCAAGTCAAGTGGCCCTTCAAAAACACTTGTCTTTACTGCATAACCAGAAACCACCATACCTATGGATTAAGCCTCTTCACATCTCTTGGAAGGTAGGTAGCTTCGCGGACATTAGGGAGATCGAGAATCCTCATAATAAATCTAGCAGGCCCGACTCCCCCACCTCCATGTGGCGGGCATCCATATCGAAAAAAGTTTACGTAATCCTTCAGAGGCTTCAAATTCATACCTTTTTCCTTAGCTTGTTTTTCTAAAATCTCTACTCGATGCTCCCTTTGAGCTAGAGTTGTCACTTCTATGCCTTTATACAAAAGGTCAGCTCGCCTACTTCTATCCGATCCCTCTTCTAATCGCATGTGGTAAAAGGCGCTCTTTGATTTATGGTATTCAGTTATAAAAACAAAATCATGATTAAATTCTTTTTTTACGTATTCCGAAATGGCTCGTTCTTCCTCTGGTGAGAGATCGTGTTCCTCACCACTTTCTACTCCTAAACTTTTTAATATTTTTTTAGCTTCAACCATTGTGATTCTAGGAAAAGATTTTTTAGGAACCTCCAGATTTAGTTCAGGGAATGATTTTGCCAACTGCTCGAAACCAGAAATAATCATGCCTTCCTCCGCGTTCATGACATCTTCATGTGAGTTTACATAGGCGATCTCAAAGTCCCATCCAGTAAACTCTGTAACGTGTCTAGTAGTGAAAGATTGCTCGGCTCTAAAAACTGGGCCGACCATAAAAACTTTCTCAAATCCACTCGCAATGGCCATTTGTTTATAAAACTGTGGTGATTGGGCAAGGTATGCCTTTTTATCAAAGTAATTAACCTCAAAGACATCTGCACCAGTTTCAGAAGGGGTAGACATGAAGGCGGGCGGGTATAGCTGGGTAAATCCCTCCTTGTCCCAGTATTTTCGCCAGCCCTTTTCAAACTCGGTCCAAACTTTAAATATTAAGGCCTTTTCTGGTTTTCGAAGATCGAGCCATCTATAGTCAAATCTAAGAGGTGCATCAGTTTCTTCCCCACCCTTGATTGATACTACCGGTATAGGAAGTTCCGGTTCGGCTTTTGAAAGAATCTCTATTTTAGTTGGATGCATTTCCTTGCCACCTGGGGCTTGTGAGGTGTCCTTCATCTCTCCTCTAGCTCGTATTACAGACTCAAGCGTTAAGCTCTTGGCTATCTCAAATTCTGAATTTTCTGCCATTACGACAATTTGAGTTAAGCCCCTCATGTTGCGAACAATAATAAAAACAATTTTTGACTGCACTCTAAGAGCTTGTACAAATCCTTGAATCATTTTATTCGTGATGAATTAACCCAACCTTTTTTCGTACCTCCACCATCTTTCCGTGTACAATTTTTCTCATTTTCATCCCTCCCTCTGTGACAATCTTCTTAACTTCATCTGGCTTCCCTTCCCATTCCTTACGCTTCTCTCTCATTGGTCCAATGAAGTCCTTCAAGTCACTGATAAGAGTATCCTTGAGCTCTTTGTACTTCCCTGTGTTTTCAGTATAAAGGGTATGCAAATAATCCTTGTCCCTTATTAAAGCGTGGATTGCATAAACATTTTTTGGAATATCTCCGCTTGAATCTGTCACAATACTCATTACTGCCTTCTCAATTTCTTCATCGGTCGCAAAAAGCGGAATGGTATTGTTGTAACTCTTACTCATCTTTTGTCCATCTATACCAAGAACTGTCTCGGTAGATTCAATAATTAATTCTTTAGGAATTTTAAATGTCTCATCAAACAAGCGATTAAACTTCTCGGCAATGTCTCGCGTTATCTCTATGTGTTGCTTCTGGTCCTTTCCAACAGGCACTACATCTGCACTAGGAAGAAGTATGTCTGCCGCCATGAGCAGTGGATAATTAAAGACTCCCGCACTTATTTCCTTGCTCTTTGCCTCCGCATCCTTGAAGGCGTGGGCACGCATAAGATATGGCATGGTGGTAATGCAAGAAAAAATCCAAGCAAGTTCAGCTACATGAGGAACATCTGACTGGAGATAGAGTGTTGTCTTAGCAGGATCAAGACCAATAGCAAGATAGTCCAAAATAACATCATTGGCATTTTTTTCCAGCTCCTCCTTATTTTGAACAGTTGTTAAGGCGTGGAGGTTGGCCACGAAAATGCGAGATTCGTAGGAATCTTGGAGGTCAACAAATTGCTTCATCGCTCCAAAGTAGTTACCAATATGAGGTCTGCCGGTAGGCTTTACCCCCGAAACAAGTATCTTAGACATGGCAATATGATAGCAAATAAAGGGCTATTTCAAAACATTTTCTCCACTCATTCTACCATTCGCTCGAATGAGGACACAAGGTAATATAAAAAATTTTAAAATGGAGAAAATTTAATGATTAAAGGAACTGAATAATTGCTTTTGCTAGATCTGGGTAGTTTCTATTGATGCTATAGAAAATATATGGACCTCTCTGTTCCTTATCGACAATGTCAGACAAAGACAGAACACTGAGATGTTTTGAGGTTGCCCTGAAGGACAGTTTAATATTCTCTGCAATATTTCCCACCGTTGCCTCTTCGTTCTTTTTAAGAAACGACAGAATTAGTAGTCGTCTTTTATTTGCTAGAGATTTTAAAATCTTTTCAAATTGTTTTTCTTTCATACACTCATTCTACCATTCGTTCGAATGAGGGCACAGAGATATAGATAAAAGGCACGTGCTTATATTGGCGAGTGGCGACCAAAATCTAGGCTAGGGGTAGTTCGATATAGAAGTGAGAACCTTTGCCTAATCCAGCCGATTCGGCCCACACACGCCCCTTGTGAGCCTCCACAACCCCTTTAACGAAGGCTAAGCCGTAGCCAGTGGAGTTGATATTGTATTTGAGCGAATCCTTGCCCCTGCCCCCTGATTGGAAGAGTCTGGCCTTATCATCCTTACCTAAGCCTATACCAGTATCCTTGACTGATAATAGGACCTTATTTCCTTTTCTCACAATATCCACCTTGATTCCTCCCTTTTCTGTGTAATTTATGGAGTTATTTATCAAATTTTTTACCGCTTCACGAAGTTGGACTTCGTCTCCAACAATTTTATATTCTTCTGCGTCAGATTTAAAATCAATAGTTAGCCCCTTTGTTTTAGCTAATTCTCCCTGTTCCTCGGTAGCCACATAAGCCACAGATCTGAAATTTATTTGGCTCATTGTATAAACAAGTTTTCCGCTCTGGGCACTTGAGCCCTTGAGCACTTGTTGGACAAAGTCCACACCTTCCGTGAGTGACTTAAGTCCCTCATCTATCATTGGTCTAGCCTTTTCTGTCAATCCATACTCCTTATCTTCGAGCATCTCGGCAAAAATATTCCTACCCTTCGCCAAGTACCCCTTAATCTGATGATTCATGATGTGAATAAGATTTTCTTGTCCTTCATTAGCAACCTTTAATTCTTCGTGAAGCAAGGATTTATCTAGGAGAATGCCAACAACTTTACCTATGCTAGCAATAGATTCAAGCTCAAATCGTGAGAGACTGTCGTAAGGCCTATTGAGTGCCATCAAGATGACTCCTACGATACCACCCTGTGATTTAAGTGGCTGGATGATAAAACTTATTAGGCCAGCTTCTGCAACAAGTTTTTCAAGTTCTGGTCTCTCAAGAGAGCCGTTATCTATTAAATCTACAGACGCGGTTGAATACAAGGTCCCAACTTTCTCGATATCAGTCAATCCAGGTTTTGATATTAAATCTTCAATTTTCAGAGTGCTTAAAGTGTACCCGCCTGTTTCTAGAATTTCATGAACCTTCTGTGATTCTGTCACGTAGAACTTATTCAGTGACATTTCCTTCTGGTTGACTATGAAGACGCCTACCACTTCAAAACCCAACTCAGCCCTTATGATATCTGATATTTGAAGAGCGAATTTGGACGGCTCAATTTGTATGGTTCCAATTTCATAGAGTTTTCCCAATAGGCCTAAAGTTTTATTCTTTATCGAAAGCTCTGCTCCTTGTTGATACAAAGTTTTCGTTATATCAGCAATTGGTTGATCCACAATTATTTCTTCAGGTTTTCTACCAAGCATAATTATTTCAGACTTGCAGGAATTTCATCGGGTTTTAAATCTGCAAGTATAGAGGCTACGGCTTGCTTACATACTTCACGTGATATTTGGCCAAAAAGTTTTTCATATCTTGCAACCAGCCTGTCTATTGCCTGTTTCGGGTCACCTTGTATTGAAACAACACCGATTTCTTTTTGGACTCGCAGGCCAGAAATTTTTCCCGCTTCAGTCCAAGCAAGAGGTCCAATGATGAGCTCCTGTTCCCCAACTATTCTTATGATAATTGTTTCGAAAACTGACATATCTAGTTTGCTTCTTGAATTTTCCTAAACGTAACTCCAATATAAATCAATGCAATTGACATCAGAAAATAGGAGATTGCATAAAATAAGTCGTTTATTCCACCCACTAGCCACGATCCCCTGCTCGCTTGATAAAGGAATGAATAATCTGAAAAATACTGAAAAGCCAGGGCAAATAGTAGAAGTGACAATGGTTTCTTCATTAACCCACCTAAATATTTGTAACTGAGCATAAAAACAAGGATTGCAATAGAAATATAGAGGGCTTGGCCCAGTGGGTACCCGAAATCTAAAAATATTTTTAATTTATTTGACAAGTCAAATTCGTAATTTCTAAGGAAAGCAAGGTAAGATAAAGCTAGAACAACCAAGGGAATAAAGAACGCCTGCATTTTTTTATCAAAGGATTTAAGTGATATTTGCATACCGGAGGCTTTCGATAATAAAAAAGCTCCGTAAATGTAAAAGAATATACTCCCAAAAAATCCAACATCCCCTATTGATGGGTAGGGTACATCAATCTGAGCAAAATAAATATAATAGCTGTATACACTTTGCCCAAATGATTGGAAAAGAAGTCCGACAGAGAACATAAGTATTGCTCTACCCACTGTACTGTTATAGCCTCCCCAAAATTTTGAAATGAAGAAACCCGCAATCGCACCGAAAATGGCGAGGATTTGATATGATGCTGCCCAAAGTTGTCTTATGTCATCTGTTCCCTGAGTCCCTTGACCATAAATCCATAACCACCAGATTACTAAAACAGCAAACATCAAACCGACTAATTTTGCCAGCTTACTTTCAGAAAATATTGAAATTGTTGTTGCCATCGTTTTTCCCATTATTTGTATCCTATCCATAATACCCCCTTTATTTATATTTAACCACATACTTCTTCAGATAATGGTCTGGGTCAAAAGCCTGTTTAGATTTTCGTAGGTTATATATACCGAGATCTTGCTCATAGTTGATATATTTATAGCCCCATTCCAGCAAAACTTTAGCGGTCGAATTCATCAAATATGCGTAGATTCCATTGTATTTTATGTTCCCTTTCGCGAATAGGCAGTTCATGTATTCATTTGATGTTCTTTCCTGAAGGTTGAAAGCTGCTAGTTTTCCCTCTATGTAAATACCCACAGAAAGAAAAGAGAAGTCATTGACAGATTCCAGAAATCTTTTAATTGCAATTGATTCATTTGGAATTATAAACCCCTTATTTCCTTCCCAAGTGTCATATAAGGCCATGACCTCATCACACACAGCCCTCTCTTTAAGTTTAAGGCTTTTAATTTTAGGATTAGGAGTATTCCTCAGGAAATTATTCAAGAGGTTCCTTTGAGTTTTTAAGGAACTTCCATTGTACTTAACAAGACTTTCAACAGAAAAAATATAGTCAAAATGATTTCTATCCTCTTCTACCTGAAAAATACTATTATCAAGATCCTTTATAGATACTTTTGGCAATAGCTTAATTATGGGCTCAATCGAATTGTTTTTTGAAAAATCTAAAAGAGCTTTGCAGGTTTCTACTGTTTTGTTCATTCCAAAATATGAAAAGAAAGGTTCTCCTGTAAGGTAGTCTGAAAATTTGACCACGAGGTTATCATGAATGATTGAAATTGACACTTCTTCTTTTGTGTTCCAGCACCATAGACTCATAAAATCAAAATCAGAATAAGGAGGATGGTTTTTAGTATAGTGTTCTATGTCATTTTTGTCAGAAAACTCCAATACTTTAAAAAGGGGAAAAGTCGGAATCATACAGTCTAAAGAATATTCTTTTCAGGGTACCTCACCCCCCTAATTACAAAATTTTGCTCTATTTGTTTTAATGCGTATTTACTCTTTATATATTCGATAACAAAGTTTTTATCTAGCCCATTTTTACATGTATACAAATCAGCGCTTAAAAAACCACGTTTGGGAAAAGTATGAATGCTTATGTGACTTTCAGCTATAATAATGAATCCACTCCATCCTCCTGGATCTTTCAACCCATTGTCTGGGGCTTGAGTAATATGTGGCCCGAGTAAAACATGCATTCCAAGTCTTTTTGGCAATTCATCTAAAATATTTTCCATAATTTCGCGACTGTTGAGTAAAATCAGATCACCCTCGTATCCATCGATCATTAGGTGCTCTCCAAAATGTTTAGACATTAGAGACATTTTTAATCTCTAAATTATACATCAAAGAAAGGGCTACCGTGAAGACGGTAGCCCTTTTAGCGAAATAGGCGTTTGAATCCCTCGATTCCAGCGGAGACGAACCCAATCCAGACCAAAATGCCAATGATGTTGCTGGCAACAAACCAGAACAGGTCAACACCAGTGAACTTGGAACCGCTCTTACGACCTCTCATGTAGATGAACCCATAGATTGGATCGTAGATACACAGTCCAACGTATGCGAGAGGACGCGTGGTACGCAGGATCAATCGAATGATCTTGCCTACCATACTAGTGGACTGGGCACTCTCCTGCAGACGTAGCCATTCGAGACGGAACCAGTCTTCGCTGGTCTTCTTGTACCAGAGAACAATGACGTAGTTGGTCACAAACGCCAAAACGAAGAAGACAGCGCCTCCGTAGAGACTTCCCCACAGAGCGATGAGAGCCGGAGACAAAACATAGTCGAAAAACTGGTTTATCCCCTCCAGCAAAGCGATCCCAGTGCCGATAGCACCGAGACGCTTCACCACTTGGATGATACGCACAGTGCCTCCAAGGCAATGGGTTTATGGAAAGAGCTGCTTACCTCCATAATAACACACTGGATAGCAATTTGTCAAGGGCTGGAAAATAGATTCTAACTCTTTCTCTTTTGCCTCTTTTTTGAGTTAAGTTATCCCTAGTTCTTTGTATACAAATGTGAACATGTCGGTGAGTGTGTTTATGTTTGCCTTGACCTTCCCTGCCCCACCGTGTCCAGCTTTCTTATTAATTCTTAGCAAAATTGGATTTCTTTGATTTCTATTTTCCTTGAGTTTGGCAAAAAATTTATATGTATGCATTGGATGGACTCTGTCATCGTGTTCGCCTGTCATGAGCAAGATTGAAGGGTAGTTTTGATTTCCAACATTATGATAAGGACTATATGAAAGGAGATACTTCCGCATTTTCTTATCGTCTGGATCCCCATAGTCATGTATCCAATGTCTTCCCCCATGAAATAAATGGAATCCAAGCATATCTGTAACTGGCACATCAATAACCGCTGCTTTAAATAATCCAGGGTATTTTAAGGCCATCACAGACATCAGAAGACCACCGTTACTTCCTCCCCATACACAAATTTTTTCGGGTGAAGTGAAGTCTTGATCAGATAGATATTTTAAAACTGCTGCAAAATCTTCAAACCTTTTGTGCTGCTTCGCCTTGATTGCAGCCTCATGCCATTTTTTTCCGAACTCACCACCTCCTCTAATATTTGCGAGTACATACATACCTCCACTTTCTATGAATGGGATTACTGAACTTCTAAAGCTTGGTAGTAAACTAATGCCAAAACCTCCGTATCCATAAACTAAAGTTGGTCTATTTTTGTATTTTTTCCCATTAGTAAGAGTAAACATTGGTATCTTGGTTCCATCCTTTGATTTTGTCCATTTTTGCTCGACATTGAGTCCTGTGGGTAGGTTAATTTTAGGTTTCCAATACGATTTCAGCTTTAAATTTATTGTATCTAGAATATAAATATTCGAGGGAACATTTAGCGAATCAAAGGAAAAAAATAATTTCTCGCTCCCGTACTCAGAACTATATGCATCAACTGAACCCGCACCAGGAAGTTTAACCTCTCTGCTTTTTTTAGTTTTTAGATCGATTAGACAAATTTTCGAAGAGATATTTTCAATGTATTCAAGAAGTATTTTTTCATTCAGTAAAACCCAGTTTTCCAATTTATAATTCCGTTCAGGCACAAAAATTTCCCACTCACCCAATGAACCTTGATAAATCTTTCTTTTCAAGATCTTCCTATTCGGAGCTTTGTGGTCAGTATTAAGATAAATACAGTTATTTTCTACGGCTATATAAGAGAGAGCACTCATACCCCTAGAAATATTTACAAAATCCTTCTTTGGACCCACTGTGTCTTTAAAATATACAGTCGAGGTTTCGTTTTTATGGTAAACCGTGATTGTCGTATATCTTCCATCGTGGGATCTGTCAATCGAGGGAAAGTCATCCTTCAATAAGGTTTTCTCAAAAAAAATTGTATCTTGTCTGACTGGTGTTCCTAATTTGTGATAATAAATTCTTTTGTAATACTTTTCGTCAGAAATAGAATGCCCGGGTTCGCCTCTAAGATACCAGAATCCCATAGAGTCAGGATCCCATTTTTGAAAATAAGGGTATCTCTCACTTGTTATTGTGTCCTTCAAAAATTTTCTCTTTAGAACGTCAAATATCTTTAGTACATAGTGATCATTTGATGCTTTTGAAAAGCTGATTTCAATAAACCTGGCATCTTTTGATACGTCCCAACCTTGAATTGTTCCTAATTTAAGCTTATTCGGATCTAGTAAAAGAGTTGGTTTGCCATGTAATCTCTTTTTTACATAAAGTTTTGGTTGATCTTCATTAACCTTTCTCCATCTGAAGAAATACAAGTTTTCTCTTTGAACTGGAGTATGTATAGAATCAATATCAAATAGATGTTTAAATTTTTTTCTTAATATTTTTCTAAATGGAGACTGGGACAGATATTTAGAAGTTGGTTTTTCTTGAGCACGAATCCAGCTCCGAACCTTTCTCGAATCTTTTTCAAGCCATTGGTATTGATCTTTAGTCTTTTCTTTATTCATTAAAAATGATGAACGGGGCGAACTAGTCGCCCCGTTTGTTTCATCTTCACCTCGGCCGTGGATGCGGGCGGGTGTCCGGTACGTCCTTGTCGACTGGATCGCGCACTTTGCTCACCTCCTTTCTGTAGCATGTCTGGTCAAAAAGTATATAACTTGAAAGTAAAATGTCAAATCCCCTGTTTCTTGAGTTCTTCCACCAGTCTCTTAGCTTCTTTGGAAAGTTTTTCAGGTAGAGTGACCTTGATACGTACATAGAGGTCGCCCCGACGCTCTGGGCCAGTTGGTACTCCCTTACCTTTTACTCTTAGAATCACTCCAGAATTGGTGCCTGAAGGAATCTTTAGAGTTATCTCTCCATCTAAAGTTCCTATGCGGTGTTCTGCGCCCAAAAGAGCTTCAGAGAGTTTGATATTTAAATCCATGACAAGATTGAATCCATCCTTTCTCAATATTGGGTGTCGTCTGACATGGACCTTCACATACAAATCGCCTGGGACGCCGCCCTCTACAGTCTCTCCCATTCCACTCATACGTATCATCTGTCCATCATCTATGCCCGCTGGTATTTTAATGGCAACCTCTTTTTGCTTAACCAATTTAGAATTTATGACCACCTTCCTCTCCGTACCAAAAATTGCTTCTTGGAAAGAAAGTTCTATATCTACTGCAATATCCCTTCCTCGACGAACTCTCCGACCACCAAAAATTGATGAGAGGATGTCTCCCAAGTCACCAGTGTCGAAACCAGTTTGAGAAAAGTTGGAAAAATCAAAACCGAAATCCGAAGCATTAAAACCACCCCCTCCGCCAAAGGCGGATCCGCCTCCGGCGGAAAATGAGTCGTATTGGTTACGTTTTTGTTTGTCGCTCAAAATGCTATAGGCCTCATTTATCTCTTTGAATTGAGCCTCATCACCGCTTTTTTTATCTGGGTGATGTTGATGTGCCAGCTTCCTAAAAGCTTTCTTTATGTCCTCCTCAGAAGCGCTTTTTTCAACTCCAAGGATTTTGTAGTAATCTTTCGACATTTATCTACTTTGTTTCTGCGTCCTTGATATCAGGGTTTTCTGGGGCCGAGGGTTCTGAACCTTCAGGTGAAGGATTAGGTGGAGTTTGCTTGTTCAAGTACTCCCCAATTTTTTGCATCTCTGTTGAGAGCGCTTCTGTTGCGGTTTTAATTTGAGCTAAATCTGTTAAGTCCTTAACTTTTTTCAATTCCTCGATTTTAAGATTCACACTAGTCTTTATGTCATCAGGAATGGTTGGAGCGTCTTTGAGCCCTTTCTCGGCTGTGTACATTAGTTGTTCGGCCGTGTTTTTTGCATCCACCAATTCTTTTTTCTTAGCATCTTCTGTCGCATTAACTTCTGCATCCTTTTGCATCTTCTCTATCTCCTCCTTGGATAGGCTTGATTTTGCCTCAATGCGAATAGACTGCTCCTTGCTCGTGGCCTTATCCTTAGCTTTAACTGAAAGAATACCGTTGGCGTCTATGTCGAAGGTAACCTCAATCTGTGGGAGCCCTCGTGGAGAAGGTGGAATGCCATCGAGTACGAATCTGCCAAGAGACTTGTTGTCGCTAGCCATGGCTCTCTCACCTTGTACAACGTGAATTTCTACTGATGGTTGATTATCCGCTGCCGTAGAAAAGATTTGAGAGCGCGCAGCAGGAATGGTTGTGTTTTTTTCAATAAGTTTAGTTGCTACTCCACCCATGGTTTCTATACCGAAAGAAAGTGGAATAACATCTAAGAGTAAAACATCCTTAACATCACCAGATAGGATAGCTCCTTGCACCGCAGCCCCAAGAGCCACAACTTCGTCTGGGTTTATTGATTTGTTTGGCTCCTTGCCAAAGAAGTTTTTTACACTATCCGCAATCTTTGGCATTCTTGTTTGTCCACCAACCAAAAGGACTTCGTTTATTTCACCAACCTTGAAGGGCGAGGCTTCCATGGCTCGTTTAGTAATAGCCATTGCTCTCTCAATAAACTCACCGGCCAGTTCCTCAAGTTTTGCTCGATTCATCTTAAGCAACAGATGTTTTGGCCCCGAAGCATCAGAGGTAATGAAGGGGATGTTTATCTCTGTCTCCATAGCCGTTGAGAGTTCTATCTTGGCTTTTTCTGCTGCCTCATCTAATCGTTGGAGAGCGAGAGAGTCATTGCGTACATCTATACCTGATTCCTTTTTGTACTCGTCAGCTATCCAGTTCAAAATCTTTTGGTCAATATCTTTGCCACCAAGGTGAGAGTCTCCGTCAGTTGATTTAACCTCAACAACATCATCACCCACTTCAAGAATGGACACGTCGAAAGTTCCACCACCAAAGTCAAAGACTGCTATCTTCTCATTCTTCTTTTTGTTCAAACCATAGGCGAGAGCAGCGGCTGTTGGTTCGTTAATTATTCGCTTCACATCAAGCCCTGCGATTTGCCCAGCGTCTTTAGTCGCCTGTCTTTGTGCGTCATTAAAATATGCCGGGACGGTTATGACGGCTTCTGTAATCTTCTCTCCTAGCTTAGCTTCAGCATCAGTTTTGAGCTTCTGTAGGATTTGGGCAGAAATTTCTTCGGGTCTGTATTCCTTGTCCCCCATCTTCACCATTACCCCACCACTTGGACCTTCTTTGACCTCGAAGGGCACCACAGCCTTGTCCTTCTGTACCGCCGGATCGGCGAAATTATGCCCTATAAAGCGCTTAATACCGAAGATGGTGTTCTTGGGGTTAGTAACAGCTTGGCGCTTAGAGAGGAGGCCCACAAGACGCTCTCCAGTCTTAGAAACAGCCACAATAGAAGGAGTGGTGCGAGCCCCTTCGCTATTCTCAATAATTTTCGGTACCCCTGCTTCCATAACAGCTACAGCTGAGAAGGTCGTACCCAAATCTATGCCGATGATCT
>ERZ1292625.2382-Hain-H41-01um-R1-2382-length-17635-cov-7_pt1 | contig 17635 bp, 19 predicted proteins | sample MGYA00564400_ERZ1292625 | MGnify/ENA primary metagenome ERZ1292625 (study PRJEB36523, sample SAMEA6512639) | groundwater metagenome | collected 2019-01-08 | study: AquaDiva: Metagenomics assemblies of 32 groundwater samples
TGGATCACCCCCTTCCACCAAGAGGACAGCACATCGAGGGCGACGACGCCCGCGTATGCGATCGGACGCTTTGCCTGATTCGAGGTCGCGGCCGGGAACGTTATCGGCCCGGCCTGCAAGAGCAGCGCGACGGTCGCAGCCGAGTCCTGGCCGGCGACGAAGATCTTGCGCGCATCGATGCCCAGCGAGGCCGCGTTCTCCACCGCCCACTGGAAGGCGTAGCAGAGATCTTTCTCGGGCGAGTGCGCGGCAAAGTCGTTCCACCTGCTGGTGCCGATGCCGTCGAAGGTCTGATTCGGATCGGGCGCGCTCGGTCGCACACCCGTCGATCCGACCTCGATGATCGTCCATCCGGCTTGGATGCGGCGGAAGAGCCAGGAGCGTGCTGGGTCGAGGACCGAGATCGTGGGCGAGGGCAGGCGCTGCGTGTAGAGCTGGGCGGCCGAGAAGATGATGCAACGGCGCCCCTCTGGCCTCGGCGGCAAACTGGGGTTGAAGAAGACGTTGGCGACCTGGAGTTGCGTGCCGGCCGCGCCGAGCGGTGGCGATAGCACCTCGGGCGGCGCGAAGAGCCGGTTGGCCGCGCCCTGGGGGGTGAAGAAGATGTCGCCGGCTGGGGCTTGCGCCGAGAACACGATCTGCGGCGATCCCACTTGGGTCATCCCGGTGCTCAGCGAGGCCAGGCCGGCGCTGAACGTCATCGTGGCCTGCATGTTCACGCCGAGGACGCGCGTTCCGTTCTGGGCCGTGAACGTGAGGAGCCCGGAACCGACCTGGGTCAGCGCACCATCGGTCACAACATTGCCGTCGAACGCGGTGAGCGTCAGCGGTGCCGCGTTGCCGACGAGCAGCGCGCGCGTCCCAGCGATTGCGTCCCACTTCGGGGCCACGCCCGAGCCCGTCACCTGGTAGTAGTCTTGCAGGTGGCCCCAGGCGCCGAAGGTGGCAATGATCTGCGAGCACAGAGCGAAGTAGGCGACGCCATCGACCTTGATCGCTGGGTCGGCGAACATCGCGTGCAGGTCCGCATAGAGCAGCGCCATGTTCGGATGCGTCTGGGCCTGCACGAACTGCGAGAACCAAATCACCTTCGGCAGAATCCCCTGCCCCGCTTCATAGACGACGAAGAAGATCTTGGGGCCGCCGGCCGTCTGCTGCAGGACTGAGCGTGTGGCGATCAGGTTGCGGTGCGCCACGAATGCGTCGTGCATCTCGTTGCCCGGCAAGCACACGCTGCGCGCGTCGTCGATGATCTGCTCGGGCGTGACGCTCGCGGTGTACGCGGATTCCGCTGGCGGATTCCTGACGTAGGCGGCGCACCCCATGAAGTCGATGAAGTTCGCGGGGATGTTGGGTAGCGCGTTCAGGATGCTGTCCAGGAACTCGGTGTCGGGGTCGTTGGCTCCCGCGAGGTTGTGACCCATGAGCACAGTGAACACCGGGCGCCCGCTGACAAAGCGCGTGCGCGCCTTCTGGAAGAGGATCGCCACTTGGCTCGCGATGAACGCGCCGCGCCCCGCTTGCGTTCCGTCGGAGTTCGCGCCGATCCAGGCGTAGACCGAGAAGCCAGGGTTCCACATCTCATTCGAGAGCTCGATCGCGATCGCCATACCCGGAGGTAGGTTGGCGTCGAGGTAGTCGAACGCGGCGTCGATCATCGCCGGCGTGTAGAGGTGGGGCACGCAGAACCACGGGGCCCGATTGAGTTGCGCGCTCGCCCTCACGACGAGCTCCCACGCAGTTCCCGAGCGGCCGAGCGTAGGCTTCTGCCACTGGCTCGGGTCGCTGAGCTTCTTGTGCGGCCAGGTGCCGTCGGGCGTCCACAGGCGATAGTCCTCGATGAGCGTGTCGGAGCACCATGGCGCCCCCGTATTCCACACCCAGCGCACGAATCCAGCGGGGTCGACGACCTCGAGCGTGCGCGCCGCCGGCAGCGTGTGCATCGGCTGGTTGATGTCGGTGCCGAGCATGCCAGGCAGCCAGACGTGCAGGTCCGAGATCGCGCCGAGGACGTGAACCGCGACGATGCTGTTCACCGCGGAATCGATCACGACATCCTGGCCGCCCGGCACCGGGGTCTGGCTCGTCACGGCCCCGGAGGGCAACATCTGGCAGTTGGCCGCGAGCCCGTTCCAGCGCATGCTGTATGTGCCGGCCGGGTAGCGATTCGAGCTCTGCGCCTGGAACAGGATGCCAACCACGGTGCGCCCGAAGCTGTCGGGGTGCGTGAAGTCGGGGTAGCCGTTGGCGTCGACCTTGACGGTCACGCCGCCCAGCGATTCGTGAGGGGCGAGCACGACCCCAGTGGATTCGCGGTACTGCCACGGGCCCATGTCGTAGGCGCCGTCCTTCCACAGGAAGTTCGCGTCGTTGACGTACCGCTCCTGGAAGTTGATGCCCTTGACGAAAGGCGCTGGGGTCAAGATCGTGACCGTGGCCATTCCCGCCGAGAACACCACACTCGGGCTTTGGGCAATCGTGAAGCTCTGGGTCTGGCTCATCGTCGGATTGCCCGCTCCGAACGTGACCGCCGGCGAGTCACTGATGCCGAGTGCAGAGCCGTTGATGTCGACGCCGAACACGTCGGAAGCTGTGGCCGCAACGTTGGCGCCGGCCGCGCCCGACACGTCGTGTTGCGGCCACGAGTTGTTGCCAAAGGCGCCCCACTGCGAGCTCGGTGCGCTCGGCCACGGGAGAGATGCGGATCCCGCGATCTCCCCGGTGAGGGCGTTGAACGTGAGGCCAGGGGGGAGCTTGCGTTCCGCGACGGCCGATAGGTAGCCGTTGATCTCGGCCGCGTTCAGCGTGATCAGGGCGCCGGTGATGTTCCCGCGCTTGATCTTCGTCCCTGCCTGCCAGCCGGCGTAGGCGTTCAGGTCGGTGACACCCGGCAAGTAGAACCGGGTCAGGCCGATCGCGGAGACGAGGCCGACGGTGAGGCCGGAACCTACGTCGAAGCGCGTGTTGTTCGACAGGCCGTTGTTGGTGTCCTGAGGCCGGCCGTCGACCGCATCGTTCGTGAGCCGCACGCCTCCGTCTAAATAGTCGAGGCCGAGGACGGTCTTGCCCGTGCCGTTGGCTTTCCAGGCAAAGCCGTTCCACACCTCTAGCGACCCGACGCCGTGAGTCTGGATAGCCTCGCTGTCGAAGAGGGTGGTGGCCCCGGAGGCAATCGTGAAGTTGTCGAGCGCGAGTCGCGTGGTCTGGAAGCCCTGGGCGTCGTAGAACGTGCCTTGACCGCCTGCGCGCTCGCCCGCGCAGAGGATGCTGCGGAAGATCGTGCCTGCGGGGTTCGCCCCCGCCTGCGTGTCCGCGACGTTGTAGGCGCCGGCCGCATGCGAGCAGTCACGCATCAGCACGTTCCCGGCGTGGCTGAAGATGAAGGCTGGGGCCGGGTTGGTCCCGCCGACATCCGGCCCGGCCGCGTTCAGCCCGCCGACATTCTCGGCCAAGCAACGCTCAAGGAAGAGCAGGCCGCGTGCGCCCCCCCCTGCCGCGGCCCCGGCGTTGTTGACCTCGGTGTAGCGGTTGGTGCAGTGGATGAACGTGCGGCCCGAGTGGGTCATCGTCACGTCCTGGAAGTAGCTGGACGCCGGGTCGAGTCCGAGTGCGCTCGAGTTCGCCACGTCTCCGAAGATGCAAGCGTCCTGGCAGGGCCCAAAATGCACGCGGGCCAGGTGCAGGCTCATACGAGCCTTGCCGATGCGGATCCCGGCGAAGAGTCCGTAGCCAGCGAAGGCTCCGCGTCCGGGAGCCAGCGACTCGGGCATGACATTGCAGTCCCACAGCCGGAACTTGCCGGTCGACACGTACTCGCCGATGTTCGCCGCGGCCCCGGTGAACGCGCTGACGGCGTTGCTCGAATAGACGTGGTTCCCGCCGCCGTCGAGGCCCTGGTACTCGTTCTGGAGGGTGATGCGAATGAACGTGATGTCGTCGAAGCCCGCTTGCTTCTTGGTCGTCGCACTTGTGGCGATGCCTGCGCCGAGCCGCAGGTTCGAGATGCGGTCCGGGTAATTGATGGTGCGCTGGTCCGGTCCGCCCTGGGGCGTCGCCAGTCCAATCACGTAGAGGTTCTTGATCGGCCTGGTGATCGCCTGGTTGGGGAGCACGCTGCCGTTGGTCGTCCAGAAGACCTCGTTCGGATGGCCCCCGGTGATGCCGCCGGCACCAATGGCGACCTGAGCCAGGTTGGTGCCGCGAAAGGCGATGTAGATCGGGATCGTCCCGGAGTCAGGGAAGTAGCCGGGGTGCCCCGCGTACCAGATGGCTTCGGCGAGCGGGTTGAACGTGGAGCCGATGCGTGGCGTCGTGATGATCTCGCCGTCGTGGCCGTTCGAGCCGCGGAGGATCTTGACCTGGTTGGTCGTGCAGTCGCACTCGATCTGCGCCTGCGACGTGAGGATCCCGGTGATCTCCGAGGCCGAGAACGTGACGGGCGCAAACAGCGCGTCCCAGGGGTTGGGGAACAGCGCGTAGATCGAAGGGGCCCCGCCGGTGATCGTGGGGAAGACCGACACTCCGGCACCAGAGTTGGCGCTGAAGTCGGCCCAGTCCAGGCCGAGCACCGGGCCCGCAATCGATGCGGCGCCCGCAATGAGCTGGAGCAGCGGACTGCTGGTGACCGTGAAGCTCTGGGCTGAGCGCGTCGGCAGACCCGCGCTGAACGTGATGGCCGGAGACTGGCCGACGCTCAGGGTCGCTTGCCCCTCGGGATTGCCGGCCGTGAACAAGATCTGCGGGGGCGTCCCTGTCGGAGGCGGGAACGTGATCGTCACCCCCAGGAGCCCGATCGGCGCGATCAGCGAGATCTGCGGGGATGCTCCGGCGACCGGGCGTGAGAACGTGACCGTCGCCAGGCCGGCGGTGAACACGATCTGCGGTGAGTCCCTTACCTTCCAGACCGGCGGGGCAAAGGCCGCCGTGAGGTCGTACATCTGGTAGGCGACGCCCTGATAGTCGCCGTCCGCGGTGAGGGTCGATCCCTCGTTCTTGTTCGTGTATTCGAAGAGCGAGTTCAGCGCGACATCACCGATCGCTCCGCAGGAGTAGCCCGACTCCAGGTTGCTGCCGTTGGTCGCGTCGGTGCCCCTCGAGTAAGCACCACCCCCGCCGACCTGTAGGAGCGTTCCGTCGATCCGAACCTGCCCGCGCCAATGCTTGTGCTCGGCCGATGCCCCTTGCGTGCGAATGACGTAGCCGCTGCCGACGAGCAGGAAGCGGCGGGCCTGCAAGACCGTCACGTCATCCGGGTTCGTGGTTGGCGACCAGGAGTAGGTCTCGGGATGCAGGACTTCCGCGAAGTTGAAGTTGAGGGGGACAACCGACGCCGAGTTCGCTGGCTGGAGCGCGCTTCCCTGCAGCAGCGCAACGTCCGGCCAGTTGGGCAGCTCGAGCGCCCACATGCAGCAGACGTTGCCACCCAAGGGGTTCGCGGCTCCCGTCAGATCGTTCTCGTGTCGGTACTCGAGGCGAAAGCTCTGGCCAGGGTTGAGCTTGATGAGGCGGACGAAACTGATGCTGCCGGTATTGCAGTCGTTGTTCGACTCGAGGTTGATCGTTGGCCGGAACCCAGGGAACTCGAAGAGCACGCCGTCGATGCGCAGGCGAACCTGGGGGACGCACCGGACACCGGCGATGCGCTGGAACGTGAGGGTCCCGCCGACGAGGACGAACCCGCCGCGCAGGCTGTTGACGTTAGCGTTGTCGACCGGGCTGAGGAGGAATCCGGTGCCGGGGCCAGACCCGAAGTTCTCGAGCAGGTCGGTGCCAGGCGCCCAGCTCATGCTCTGCCAGGCCAAGGTCGTTGTCGGCGAGACCAGGGCCTTGCGCATCCTGAGCCTGGGCCAGGTATCGTCGAGCTTGATGATCTCGAGGCCGCTGGTGTCGGGCATGCGCTCGACTAGCTGCCCGGTGTTCGAGTCCACCGAGCTCGCCTCGATGGTGAAGACCTCGTTGGGAACAGCGGTCTTGATCAGACCCATCGACCAGGGGAACGCCTCGCTCGCCCCCTGCGTGCGGATCAGGAACCCCGAGCTCCGTCCTTCCGGGACCGACACGCCTGCGAGCTTCGGCGAAATTGCCGGAGCACTGCGCGTGCCGCCAGAACCCGTCACTCCGCGCGCCGAAATGTTCGTGCGATACAGGTAGGTGCCGACTTCTTTCAGCGTGAAGTCGGGCGAGTTCGCAGAGACCTGCTGGATCGTCGCTGTGTCCTCACCGAGCACCGTATCCCACGGAACCGGGGCAAAAGTCCCGCCAGTAGGAAAGGTGTCGGGGGTGGCCCCGACCTCGCGATAGAACCCTCGGTGGCCGGCGGGCATGGGAATGTCCTTCCCGGCGCTTGGAGCGCGCGGCTACCTAGGACTACGCCGCCTGGAAAATCCCGTTCGTGTTGAAGTTGATCGTGATCGTCGCGCCACCGGGCGAGAAGAGTCCGACGAACATCCAGACCATCGGCACGCTGTCGTCCTCGACCAAGGTTCCAATGCCGGTGGTGTTGCGGTACAGCGTCAGCCCGACCGCCTGCCTGCCAGAGGAGCTGTTCCCCAGCGAAGTCCACGTCACCCCGTTGGTCGCAGCGGTGTGCGCGCCCTCCGTCGGCGTGTTCGACCGATACTGGGCAATCCCGCCGTTCGGGTTGGTGATCGTTCGGCCGCTCGTCTGCCGCCTGATGTAGTTTGCCCCGGTCGCTTCGTCCAACCCGTCAGGGCTGGCCCTTAGGCTTCGAATACTGTTCGACTGCGGGGGGCCAAGAGAGTCGGCGTCCTTCGCCCCCTGCTCCAGTGCGGCATCGTTCATCGCGCACAAGGAGTCGTTGAGCATGATCTTGAAGTCGCCGTTGGCCGCCGCCACCCAGTTCATCAGGACCGAATCTGTGCTCGGAGGCGCGGTAAGCGGCTGGAACGGCTTACGCTTGACCTCGTTGAAGACGAATGAAGTTCCTACCATTGGAGTCGGGGGAGGGAGCTACCCTCCGAGGCGTTGTTGGTCGTACGAACCTGCCAGAGTGGCAGTGTAGTCCAACATTCGGACCCTGGTGTCAAGAGGACTCCTGGAATCGCTCGCTAGGGCAGGTAGCGGTGGCGGGACTTGAACCCGCGGCCTCTCGGGTATGAACCGAGCGCGCTGCCTCTGCGCCACACCGCGGAACTCACTCCACCGCCTGCAGGTTCCTCGTGCTCGAGATCTCGCAGGAAAAGTGCGAGGTCTCCCGCTCCCCGCAGCTCAGCACGTACATGGGACCCATTCCAACCGTGAGCCTCACGCCCGTCACAATCCTTGGATGCTGCTCGTGGTCAGTCTTCAGGTACACGAACTCCCCGAGCGTCCACTCGAGCTCAAGCATGAGGGTCTGCCGCGACACGCTCAGAGCAGACTAATCACCGAGCGGCAGTCGAAGCAAGCCTCGGCCTGGGGAACACCACTCGGACCTCCCCGGCCTCGCCAACGCCGTCCACGTAAAGCACGTCCAGCGCGCGAATCTCGCCCTCGCCAGGCCCAACGTGCCAGCCAGCCCCAGGGAACTCACGCTCCACCGCGCGGACAAACGCCTCGGCACTCTGAAACCGCTCATCCTCATGCCCTGCCCTGCGGTAGAGCACCTGGCAGGAATCAAAAGATCGGGGACCTCCAGGTTCCATGGCAAATCAACATTCCGTGATTTTTCAACCCTAGGACAGGCCAGGCCTTACGTCAAGATCGGACTCCGAAGCGCTTGACAAAACCGCTCGCCAAGTTTATCGCGTGAGGCGGTCAGACCCACAAGTACCAGTGCCCTTCAACGGCTGATCCGCCGCGTCACCAGGAGGCTCTTTCAGAGGGAGCTGATCCTTCAGTGACTCCGAGAGGCTCATTGCGCCCGTGAACCGCGCGCCTAGCGTTCTCTTTCGTGTGCGTGGGTCCCTGCGTTCAGGAAGCGGTGCGTGGGTTCCGGGGGATCCGTACCGCGGGTCGACGCTGCCGGTGCCGTGAGTCGAGTTCGCGCGATCCGCTGACGCTCGAGCAGCTCCCATCGGTCCAGGAAAGCCTCTGCGTCGGATAATACGTGGCTATGTTGCGTTGCCATGCCCTTACGTAGGCCGTTGCGAGCCGCTCGCTAGGCATTGCAACATCCTTCGGCGCCTACCGACAGCGACGCACGCGCACCCGGGCGCTACCCCTCCAGTCCAGGCTTTAGACTGCCCTGCCATAATGTCAGTATGCTCTAGTTGCGTAGGTTCTTACTCGGCTCGTACCTGTCTTGCGTGCTGTTTCGGCACTGATACCTTGCGTGGTTGGGAGTTACGTAAGTGCGGGCCTCGCAGCGACTTAGGGCGATCCGCACTATTTCTCCCGGATTTCCGGGAACTTTGGCGCGTCTCCGGCGTATAGTAGGGCAGTGCAGCGTGTTCTCCGCAATGTCGCGGGGCCTGTCTGCCTTGTGGAGTGTGTCATGGACAGGAGTGCGATCAACCAAGCGCTGGCCAAGCTCGGTCGAGCGTACGGTGCGCGTCTCGGCGGCCCCGATGCCGTTGTTGCCCTGCTGCGCCCGCTACTCGAGAACGAAGCGCAGGAGTGCTTCGTCGCCCTGCTCCTCAACGGGAAGCACCGAATCACGGGCTTCGCGGAGATCTCGCGCGGCACCCTCACGGCATCGCTCGTGCATCCTCGGGAGGTTTTCGGGCCCGCGCTACGCCAAGGCGCTGCCGCGATCATCGTGGCGCACAATCACCCGAGTGGCGAACCTGAGCCATCAAGCGAAGATCTCGGGGTGACGAAGCGCCTACGTGATGCCGGAGCGCTGCTCGGCGTACCGCTGCTCGACCACCTTATCCTCGGCGAGCACGGCCGGTTTACAAGCCTTGCCGCTCTTGGACATTGCAGATCGCCCGAGGTCCGCCCATGACTTCCGTGCTCGACCTCCGAAAAACGCCCGAAGTGCGCGCCGTGGTACGTGCCGCGTTCCCTGACTACAGGAAGCACCGAGTGGTCATCTCTGCGTTTTCGCCTGGAGTAAACATTAATTCCTTACGAGGGGGCTCTCAAAGCGGGTCTGATCTCTCGCGCCGACGTGCTCAAAGTCGCCGAGGAACTTGCAGCCGCAAGCGAGGCCTCATTCCCCAGGCAGTAGCCGTTAGGGCGAGAGCCACACTTGCCACGCGTGAAGCTGACAAGGCGCTGCAACCATGACCAAGCGACCCGACCCCGCGCCGCTGGAATTCTTCGCCGGCCTGTTCCTGTTCGCGCTGGTTGTGCTCGCCCTGATGTTCTGCTAGGGCTCGCGGAAACTCGGCCAGGCGAGCTCGAGGACCATGCCGACCTCCTGCAGCCGTGACGCGGCGCTCGCGCCGATGAGCTCCTCGAGCTGCTCGGGCATCGCGTTGGCTGCGAGGATCGTCGGGCGCAGGCCTGCATAGCGCTTGTCGAGAAGCTGCGTCAGCCGGCCGGCGAAGAAGGCAGGAGCCTGTTCCTGCAGCTCGTCCAGAATTAGGACTCCGCAGGTCGAGGCGTCGCCGAGCGGATCCTCGACTTGAGCTTCTGGCCTTGCGCTGTTCTGCCGCCAGGCGAGGAGCGCCGCGTCGGCCAGGCCGAGCATGGTCCAATATCTCCCCGAGACTCTCCCGGTGCGCGGCTGAACCGCTAGGCTGCGCGCGGCGCTCACGGCGAGCTCGAGGGCGAGCTGAGTCTTGCCGACCCCGCGGGCCCCGCACAGAGCAGCCCAGGCCCCTCGGCGAGCAAGGTGCTCATGGAGGTCGTGCACCGGCCGAACCTTCGGCCAGGTCAGGCCGGCTATCCTTCGCTCGAGGTGCCGGCGTGGCGGCAGGGCATGCACCTGTCCCGTCTCTGACTCCCAGTGAAGCCTTCGCGGGGTCTGGTCCTCCTGCGTGTCGGAACTTTCTTGGGCCGGCTGGCTCGGGGTGCTCAGGCCGGCGAGGATGCGTCGAAAAGTGTCCATGTGTCGGGTGAGGTTCGAATAGTCCCTGGTAGTTGCCCTGCAGCGAGTGCTCGACTGCGCGCTCGAGGGTGTCGACCGGCATCTTGGCGAGGCGGGATGCGATGCGGCTGGCCCCGATCGGTGTCAGAGCCTTCGGCAGGCGCTGATCGAGGTGCTCAAGCCACAGCGTCAGGGCCTTCGCCCTCCGAGGGTCGGTAAGCGCCTCGGCATGCTTTTCCTGGAGGGAAGAGCGGAGCTCTCGGGCTCTTCCTGTCGGAGGCTTGCCGGCGTGGGGGGGAGCTCTCTGGGAGGGAGAGTTGGGTAAGGGGGTTCCAGGAAGAGGGGGAGGGTTACTAAGGGAGGGGGGGCGGGGGGAAGGGAAGAGGCCAGGTGAACCCTGGGGGTTCGCTAATTTCCGACGCGAACCCTGGGGGTTCGAGGCCTGAACCCTGGGGGTTCGTTGTGAACCCTGGGGGTTCGCTGGCTCAGTCTCTGTTTTGGTACCCCCTTTGGCACCCATTTGAGCGCCAGTTGTTGCCGCACGCTGTCGAAACCGCTCAGCGGAGGCCAGAGCATTGAGCAAGCCTGAGGCCCTGAGTTCGAGCAGTTCGGGAGAGCCTTCGCCGGGCCGTGGCGCGCGCGCATGGTCGGATGCCGCGATGTCGACTAAGAGGGCTCTGGCCCCAGCCGACAGGGCCCGGACGCGCACAGAGCGCAGCCACGACCGTGCCTGGAAGGGGAGCCAGGCGGCCATCCCTAGAACCTGGCTCGCACGGCCCTGACGCCTGCCGGGCAGGACTCGTCACGGACGAGGCGTAGGAACACAACCGACGCGCCCGCCGGCAGCCGCATGAGGGCCTTCACCAGGGCCTTGCCGACGACCAGCCTCTCAAGTTCTGCGGCGCCGTTCCCATGCCAATAGAGTTCGCCTTCGTCACTACACTGGAGCTCTTCGTTGCCAATGTGAACGAGCGCTGTAGCACCGAGGAAATTGTCTGGCGATGTGGCGCTGTGCTTCATGGACGGCACATTAGCTGGTGGGAAGTCAGCTTCCCACAAAGATTCCCGGATTTCCCTTGCGCCTCGTCTTGCGCTGTCCGATCATGGCGGCATGAGTCAGAAAACGGCCTGGGGGAAGGTGCTCGAGCACTTCGGCGGCGAGCTCCACATCGCCATCGCCCTGGGCGTTTCTGCGCGGGCCGTGGAGGACTGGCGAAGATTTGGCGTGCCTGTCCCGCGCAGGTATCAGATCCAGGTGATGACCGAGGGCAAGGTGCCTGCGGCCGAGTGGGACCAACGCGACGAAAATGAAGGCGGGGAAGAGCATGAACACACCGGAAGCGATCTCGATCTCGAACATCATGGCCGTGAAGGAGCTGACCTCTGAGCCGCCGGCCGCAGGTGGGGTAGTCGTTCTACGGGGCCGCAACGGGGCTGGCAAGACCCACGCGCTCACGGCGATCGCGGCCTTGGCTGGGGTAGGGCCAGGCAGTTCCGCCCTTGGAGCGCGAGATGGGACCGGCTCAGGGACTGCCGCCGGACTCGGAGCCAGGATTACGATTGGTAGGAGAACGACGCGCGCGGGCGAGGCCGTGGTCGACGCGATCGACGGGACGAACCCGGCGCAGCTCATCGATCCTGGGATCAAGGATCCGGCTGCGGCCGACCAGCGCCGGCTCGCGGCCCTCGGCCGGCTCAAGGGGACCAAGGCAGACGCCGAGGCGATCGCCAGAGACCTGGGGATCGACCTGGCCTGCACCGCGAGCGCGCGCACCATGGCTCTGCGAGACGATCTCCCCGCCTTTGCAGGCTCGCTGAAGCGCGACCTCGAGGCGATCTCCCGCAAGCACGAAGACGAGGCCACGAACCTCGATTTGCAGGCAACGGCATGCCGGCCCAGTGAAGGGGTCGACATCACGCAACCGCACGACGAAGCCGCTTTGCGCGGCGCGCACCGGACGGCCTATGACCGGGTGCTCACGCTCCGGGCTGCCGCAGAAACCGCGCGCCTTGCGGCGGAAGCGAACCAGGCGGCGGCTGAGATGCTCGTCGGACTGCAGGCGCCGGCGAGGTCCAACATGGACATGGCCGCGGCCGTGGAGGACGCCGAGGCGCGGATCGCTTTATCTGTTCAACTGGTGCAGACCGAGCGCGAACGCCTCGCCAAGCTGCAGGGTGAGTGGGAGCAGGCCGAAAGATATCACGCGGCGGTGCAACACGCAGAGAACGTGCGCGCCGCAGCTCGAGACAGCTACACGCCGACGGAAGCCGAGATCCGAGCGGCGCAGGAAGCGACGGAGGCCGCGGCGCTCATGGTGGAACGAGGCGCCGTGATCCGAGACGCACTCAAACGACTCGACCAAGGCCGCGGCTTCCTTGTGCAGGCTACCGAGGTGCGCGCCACAGGTGATCGGGTGCGCGGGCTTGCCAATTCACTTGAAGCGCTTGTTGCGAAACGCATCGGCGCCGCCGAGCACGGCATCAGCGTGCGCGACGGCCGCATGTTTATCAAGCACGCCAGGGGCGAGATACTGTTCTCCGAGCTCTCTGCCGGCGAACGTGCTCGGGTCGCCATCGAGATCGCAATCGCTTCGGGGGGCCCGCGTCCGCTGCTCGTGCTCGACCAGGAATTTTGGGAGGGCCTTGACCCAGCGAACCGCCGGGAGATCCGAACGATCGCAATCGAGAAGAACGCGCTGATCTACACCGCCGAGGCCGACGACGGCGACCTACGCGCCGAGGAGTTCTAGGCGTGAGGCGCAACGACTACTCGGTTGAGCACATCGACGAGTGGCGCGTCATCCTCCGCGATTCGGGCGACGGCGTGACGATCACGAATTCAGCGGAGGCCGTGCTCGCGAGCTTGCGCGCGACGAAGCAGCTCCGGCCGCGCGTCTTCTACTACGACTCCGGCGGCGACCCGACCGAGCTCTACCACGACGGCGAAGGCGCGTTCCGCGGATTCGGCACGCCTAGCAGCAAGGAGCTCGCGGTCAGTGGCTGACCTGCACGACACCAAGAGCGCACTAGGGCAGATCCTGCGGTTCGCCGAGGCAGGTGCCCGATCGCCGGTAGTTCGGCGAGCTTGCGCGATGGCCCTTCGCTCTCGCGCGAAGCGCCTTGAGCGGCTGGACGAGTTGTGCGGGATCTACCTCGGCGTGCTCATTCTGGCCGCGGGCAACGAAGACCTCGAGGACAGCTACGAGGAGGTCGTCCACGAAACCTACGAGCGCATGCTCTGGGAGTTCAAGAAGCAGCGCTCCGATAATAATGCGCCAAGCACGCCTGACGGCGCCGAACTGTTCAACACACCACAAGAGGACGAGCCACAATGACCATGCCTTTGGGACTTCACGCGGGCATCGACGATGCGCGCTACCACGCGGACGACGCAGTTTCCCGCTCTCGGCTGCTGGACCTCGCACGCTCGCCGGCGCACTGTCTCTACTACCGCAGCAACCCGAAGGACGACACCGACGCGCTGCGCTTCGGCCGACTCCTGCACATGGCCATTCTTGTGCCACGAGAATTCACGTCGGCCTACTGTGCGGGGCCCGACATCGACAGGCGCACAGGAGACGGCAAGCGAGCCTGGGAGCTCGCTGAGAACGCGGCGCACGCACAGAAGAGGTCGCTTGTGCGGGCGTCGGAGTGGGAAGCGATCGAGGGCATCACGGCCGCGGTAAAACGCTCGAGAGCCGCCAGCCAGATCCTCTACGGATCGCAGGGCCAGAGCGAAATGACGTGCGTCTGGCTGGACCAGGAGCTCGGACTGCGCTGCAAGGCCCGTATCGATCGCGTCATCACCGGGACCGCGCACGGCACGCTGCTGCTCGACCTCAAGAGCTGCCAGGACTCCAGCCCGCGCGAGGTCGCGAAGGAGATCGTCTTTCGCAAGCACCACGTTCAGGGCGCTTGGTACATGGCGGGCTACCAGGCCGTGACAGGCGGCGGCGCAGGAGCCTTCGCCTTCCTCAGCTACGAGAAGAAGCCGCCGTACACCTGCTCGCTCTGCGTGCTCACGCCGACCGCGCTTGCAACCGGCGCCCGCGAGTCGCGCGAACTGCTGAGGCTCTACGCGCAGTGCATCAAGTCAGGGATCTGGCCGGACCATTCCGATCAGGTCTATACCGTCGACCTTCCCGGCTGGTACGTGCCGTGGTCGAACGCAACCACGATTGCAATGGAGGTTCTGCAATGACAGCCGACAACCAAGAAGCCCCCGCCGCGGGCGCGCCGGCAACCTTTCGTGACGGAGGCGCGGTAGCCAACGCCACGACGGCACTCCAAATGTCCGACGTGCATCGCGTCGAGGCCGACCTCAAGAGCGCGATCACCGTCGCGAAGACCTTTCCACGGGACCTCGTGGCCTTCGCCCAGGCGCTGCGCGAAAGCTGCTCCCGCCCCGGCTTTGCCGAGGACGCGGAATACAAGTTCCCGCGTGGCGGCAAGGACGTGACGGGCCCCAGCATCTACTTCGCGCGCGAGGCCGCCAGGTTGTTCGGCAACATCCGGCACGGCGTCAACCTCGTGGCTAGGTCCGAAGGGCAGATACACCTCAGGGCCTGGGCGCACGACGTTCAGACGAACACGAAGGTCGAGGCCGACGCGATGTTCTCGCCCCTCGTGCAGCGGAAGAACAAGTCGACTGGCGTCACCGAATGGCGTGAGGCCGATGAGCGCGACCTGCGCGAACTGATCGGGCGGCACGGGGCGATCGCGACGCGCAACTGCCTCATGCAGCTTCTCCCCTGCGATATCGTGGACGAAATGATCGCGGTCGCTAGGGAGACATCGAGGAAAAAGGCGAGCGGCGACCTCAAGAAGGATCGCTCGGCCACCATTCGCACGCTCGTCGACGCCTTCGCCAAGCTCGCGGTCAGTCAGGCGATGCTCGAGGCGTACCTCGACCACAAGCTCGAGGCCGTGTCCGACGACGAGCTCGCCGAGCTCCGCAAGGTCCACAAGTCCATGGCGGACGGCAACTCTAAACGCGAGGACCACTTCGCGGTCCGCACCGCGGCGCCGGCCGGCAAGATCGAGGATCTGCTGGGGAGGCCGCCCGAGACCCCGCCCTTCGAAGCTTTGCGGAACGAGACCGCTGCTGAGCGTGAGGAGCGCTTGAAGTTCTAGGTCGCCCATGAACTACCAAGAGATGCACGTCTTCTTTCGTTCGCTCGGCGGCCTCATGGAGGGCGTCGCCAACGCCGGGACCGTCGATCTCGTTGCGCGTCACATGGAGGACGAGCGCGGGCAGGACGCGCGGCATTGTGAGCTCGCTGCCTGGACCGTGCTCCTGTTCTTCCTGCAGGCCGCGGTGGCCAACGGCACGGCGATCTCGGCCGAGCGCTTCAAGGCGATCCAGGCGCGTTACCAACTGCGTGTGAGCGTGATCCAGCCGCCGACGATCCCGAAGCCTCCTAAGTGACCTGCCATGCCGAAGTACGCACCGGAATTCGGTTTTCAGATAGCGGCGCTGATCTGCCGGCACAAGAACTGGTCGTGCAGCGAGGGCCCTCTGCTCGCCGATAGGCGTACCCTGCGCGCGGTGACCGACGACGACGGCAACATCTTGACCATCGTGCCCGCGCCGACGCAGAAGGCGACGATGCTTGCCACGCTCATCGTCAGGCAGACACCGAAAGCCGAATTGGATTCCCTATGCATCGAGCCGGCCGAGCTCGAGATCTGGACCGTTCAACGACTGTTCACCAGTACGGTGCGCTTGTCGCGAATCGCCATCTTCTATCGCGAGGACACACATGACTACGACTCTCAGCGTGAAGGGAAGCCCGAGTTCTGGACCGTCGACCACGGAGTCGCCGGACATCCTCGAGCAGTACGAACCACTCCAAGATCGGGTGCTGGTGCGCCTTGATCCGGTGCGCACGCAGAGCGCGGGAGGAATTATCTTGCCAGACACGCTCAAGGCCGAGACCAAGCGCAGGACCGGGCTGGTCCTCAAGGTAGGGCCAGGCCGCTACCTCGACGGCGGACTGTTCCTCCCGACAACGCTCAGGGCGGGTGAGCGCGTCCTGCTCGGCGCATTTGGGCTCGTGGCGATCCCCGACGAAGACGACATCGGGTTCGTTGCCGAGCGCGACGTGGTTGGCGTTATCCGAACGCCGTCGGCATAACTCCAGGCCGGCGGATCGAAGAGTGAGCCGCGAGAGCTCTTGTGCCTGACTCTGCACGAACGGGGAAATGTGACCGCATGCACTGGGTAGCCTACGGGTCGCCCTCTCTACAAACTCGACGCCGGCCTCGAGCTGCCCCATCCGCGGCGGCCGGCACAACTAACCGCTATGGTCACGCCCTCGACAATCGGAATGGTCATCATCCCCTCAGGCAGGATCCCCATCTGCGTTAACGGGACCTCACCCATGATCGTCAATGTGAGGTTTGCCTCAGACGGGGTGTTGGTCTGTTTGCAAGCTGACGCTGCCTGGGAGGTAGTCGTTCGCCGGAATGACGACGGCAGCCGCTTCGTTCACGGAGATTGGGTGGACCGCAAACAGGAGCCTGGGGCTCCAGGGCTCAAGGCCTTTGCCGCGCTCTTCGTAAGTAGCGGAGCGCAGCGGAACGACGCGACACTGGCTGCCATCAGGGCGATCTGCCAGGCGATCTCTGCCCCTGCAGGCGCTTACGAGCAGTGCATCGACCTCTTGCCGGAGAACGGGCAGCGGATGAGCGCGCCATGAGTATCGACATCGCCTTCACCGTCCTCGGCCTACCCCAGCCAGGTGGCTCCAAGCGCGCGTTCCCCTTCAAGGGCAAGGACGGCCGTCTGCATGTTTCTGTGAGCGACGCGAATCCGAAAGCGAAGTCGTGGATGCTCGCGGTTGCCATGGCGGCGCGCGCCGCGATTGGCGAGAACGCGCCTCTGCTCACATCTGCGCTGGAGCTTTCCGTGACCTTCACTTTTCCGCGGCCGAAAGGTCACTACGGCTCAGGCCGAAACGCCGGTAAGGTCAAGGCGAGCGCACCCCAGTACCACACCACGAGACCCGACAGAACCAAGCTGCTGCGCGCGCTCGAGGACGCGCTGACCGGCGTGCTGTGGAAAGACGACGCGCAAGTAGTCGACGGGCCCACAACCAAACTGTACGGGGAGGTTGCGGGCGCGCACGTCCGCGTCTGCACCCTGCCGAGTCCGTGGAGCGCGATGGCGGCACGCCTTGAGAGCGCTGCAGAGGAGACCACATGACCACCGACAGCGATCGACAACTAGCCAAATACTTCTCCGGCGTCCGAAGATATTTTTTCAACAAGCCTGCGGAGCGCACTGACCAGCAAGCTGTTGGCGGAGCGACAGAGACATGCACTGGCTGCGGGAAGCTCTGGGACATTTGGCGACACTACGACGACGGAACAGTCTCAGTAGACAGGAAGGTACTGGATGAGATGAACGACCACATCTTTGGCAGGAAATGCTGTGGACGCCTTCTCTAAAAATCTCGACTCCTGGATCGCCGGTCCGCACACGCGCACTACGCTTGAGCGCGAATCGTGCGAGCACTGCGGAGAGACCTGGACTGTCCGCGCCGTCGTCGAGTATGGCGCGGAGTACCCCGACGAAACGCTGCTGGAGACGATCGAACGACACCGCGCCGCGTGCGAGAAGCGGCAGGCTACCAGGTCGAGGAGAAGCAATGAACACACTGGGCGACGAGTACCCGAATGAAGACTAACCCCAAAATCGTCTGGGTTGACATTGAG
>ERZ1292625.2385-Hain-H41-01um-R1-2385-length-17623-cov-7_pt1 | contig 17623 bp, 19 predicted proteins | sample MGYA00564400_ERZ1292625 | MGnify/ENA primary metagenome ERZ1292625 (study PRJEB36523, sample SAMEA6512639) | groundwater metagenome | collected 2019-01-08 | study: AquaDiva: Metagenomics assemblies of 32 groundwater samples
CAGCATTAACTTAGTCGGCCTGTCTGTCAGATCAAGTTTCGTTCAGGACACTTTAATTGTTTGTTTTCTATCTTAAGTCGCCGAATTTCTTCCTGCTCTGGTGTCAGTTTCTCATTACCCCGAAATGCCTGACCATTATTATCCGCCTGATTCTCCTTGACCCATCGACCAAGCATGTTAGCCCTGATTTCCAAGCTTCTAGCCGCTTCTGCTATCGTAAATTCCTGATCTAATACCAGACTGATCGCATCCAGTTTGAATTCCTTTGTATATTGTTTTCTCGGTTCCATTTCTTCCTCCAATTAAGACTATTTTCTCTTAACTGGAGTGTCTGGGTCTATTAGACCACATCAATTTTATAACTTCGCTTATTTCCGAGCACTTCCGAAGTTCTACGCAATATTGAATGTCATTCTTTTGTCATATTGATTCTCTATCTTATCCAGCATCAATTTCTATGCTGGGAGCGGAATTATGCTGGATGTGGATACCATGCTCAAAGAGTATTTTCAGAATACGGATGAAGCGAATGACAAGCCTCTGATGAGGGCCGCATCTTCGGTGTTAAAGAAGCTTTTTCATCAGAAGGAGATCAATGCTTTTATTGAAACTCACCAATATCTGGAAGGGTTGGAATTCAATGATGCCGTTCTGGAGCATTTTAATTTTACTTTCCAGGTTTCTAGCAAAGACCGGGCCCGTATTCCCGATCAGCGCCGCGTGTTGATTGTAGCCAATCATCCGCTGGGTTCTTTGGATGGGCTGGCGCTTCTCAAGCTCGTATCGGAAATCAGAACCGACGTTAAGATTGTTGCCACAACGCTACTAAACTGTATAGATCCTCTGAAAGGCTTGTTTCTTTCTGTGGATAATTTGGCCAAATCCGCTCATCATCGCGACAGTATGAATCAGATTGTTCAGGCACTGGAGTCAGAACAGGCTGTCATCCTGTTTCCAACCGGTGAAGTGTCACGGATATCGCCGCTGGGCGTGCGTGACGGTAAATGGAAAACTGGTTTTCTATCGTTGGCCAAGAAAACAAAAGCGCCGATTGTTCCGGTTTATATTGGCGGCAAGAACTCTAGCCTTTTTTATGGCCTGTCGAGTATCTATAAGCCCCTGGGCACGATGATGCTAGTCAATGAGATGTTCAATCAGAAGGGTAGTGAAATTTCTTTTCGTATTGGCAAGCCCATCCCCTGGGAGTCCATCGCAGCGATGGATTTGTCTAAAAAAGCGATTGCCAAATTAATGCGCAAGCAAGTGTACTTATTAAGTCAGAAAAAGAAAAAAGAACTGTTCAAACCGATTGAAAATATTATCCATCCCGTCAGAACCAAGTTAATTCGCAAGGAATTGAAAGCTTCTCAGCTCATCGGGAAAACGCAAGATGGCAAGCATATTTATTTGTTCGACTATATACCCAATTCCAGCGTGATGCGTGAAATAGGGCGTTTGCGCGAACTATCTTTCAGACAGGTGCAGGAAGGTACGGGTAATGCATTGGATATCGATAGTTATGATCGTTATTACCGACACCTGATTCTGTGGGATGAGGATGAGCTGGAGATTATCGGTTCCTATCGCATTGGCGAGGCTGCCAAGATTCTTAAGAAACATGGGGAAGCGGGGTTATATACGCATAGTTTGTTTAAGTTCAATCAATCCTTTCTTCCTTATCTTGAATATTCGATAGAATTGGGTCGTAGTTTCATCCAACCCAGATATCAGGGAAAACGCAGTTTAGATTATCTTTGGTATGGGATTGGCGCTTATCTGTATCAACATCCAGAGATCCGCTACCTGATTGGACCTGTATCACTCAGTACTTCATGGCCAGAACCTGCACAAAAGGTGATTGCAAGCTTTTACACTACGCTTTTTGGCAATCATAAGATATTGGTTGATCCCAGGCTTCCTTTTGACTTTGAACCGATTCAGGAGTTTGCACCTTTTAAACAGGTTGCCGATGAAGAAAACTATAAGCAGGCTTATGCGATTCTGAAGGCGTTAATGGATGACTTTGGCGTGAAAGTGCCCATACTCTATAAGCAATATGTCGAACTATGCCAGCCGGGAGGATGTGAATTTCTTGGGTTTAACATTGATCCAAGCTTCTCAAATTGTGTGGATGCTTTAATCCTGGTGCATATCAATACCATTAAGGAAAAAAAACATCAGCGTTATATTGAAAGCCATGCTGTGGTTTTTCAAAAGCGGGATTCTGCATAATTTAAATCTCTTCGCTGCTTGCGGCATCTGTTTGATCATGATTCTCTGGCTGCCATAGACTATAAGTCTATATAAAAAACTGTTTGCTGGCGGGTTGCCGAGAACGGCAACCCCATTGTTGCTAGCTAGTTATGAGATAACCAGGCGATTACAGCAACTTATGACTTTTACTTATCTGAGATTCTCACTGTTCCGGCGCTATTTAGATAATTGCCGAGTCTTTTAGCCACGTAGGATTCGACCACATTATCAGTCGTACTTTTTTTGGTTTCCAACCCAACTCCGCAGTCATAAATTTGAGCATCTAAAATAGCAACGCGTGTGTTGTGATTTTCATTGATAACTTTATTCTTAAAATTTTGATAGGTGTTAGCCGTACCTTTGGAGGTATCCACAACGACAGTGCCATCAGGCAATGTAATCACGATACGACCATCTACGATGGTAGCAGCTGTTGCTTTGGCTTCGGTGAGTAATATGCTATAAGTAGCCTGATCCTTGACTGTGCTTAGCTTTGTTTTGAACGTGGTCACTTTAGCAGGAGTAAGAATAGCATTCAGAGAAGCATAGGGTGGGGCGACAAGTTTTGTTAGAACTTGCGTCGCACATGCAGCCATTACGTTGTTGAAGCTGAATAAAGATAGTGCCGCAACTAAAAGCATGGACGAGATTTTTTGCACTTTCATGGATAACCTCCAATATACTTAATTTAATTTCCAAGAGACACATTGCAATTACGAAAATTGTGATTGTAAGTGCGTCGAATGTATTACGCATAAATCCCACTCACTCAACATGAGTTTGATAAATATGCAAGTAAAATACTAGCAGTCGAATATGACATGCAAATGTCATTAGTATTTCAATACAATTCGTTTGGTTATGAATAACTTAAGATAAAACTGTGGTGTGTACTGTCAAAAATGGTGCGGTATGATTAAGCAGTGAGTAGATTTACATAGCCGTTCCTGAGAAATAAAATACCCCGCTGCTTGGAGCGGTGTATTTTATTTCTCAGCTATTCGTTTTGGTGCACAAAGTTTGTTAAAAAGTGTTATTGCTGGGAACATTTTCTCTTGTGTCTTACTTTTGATAGCTTGATCATAAATATGCACAACTTGCATTTTGTCGCCTTGCTTTGTTAGCTCGGCAGTATAAGCATCAAAGCCAATATCCTTGCTGAAATCAATCCAGGCAATGGGAACAGAAAGTATCACCCCGTTGGCGATTCGGCTCATCGATACGGTTAAATCTTTTTCTTGAGTCGACGGATAATGTTGCGACAAGGACAGATCCGGGTTATCCAAGGATGCTTCATAAATTGACACGGTACTTTCTTGTTGCGCATGAAGCGGTACAACTAAAAAATAATGCTTGTTATGTAAGATATTTAAAATAAAGTAATTGTTTTCATTGCCTTCGATTGCTTCCCCTCTATTTCTTATCCGAAATAACAACTGGTCGTCATTGGAAATATCGGTTGTAACTCGCAATATATCAAGTTCCGGTGATAGTGAATTATCCCGGGAAGAAATGATTGAACGAGGATCTCGGTTAATTTCCATTGCATTAACGCTTGTTGCTGCGAGTAATAATAGCGCTGTGATCAAGAGAGATTTCATTTTGAGAATAATGTCCTTTTATCAACAAATAAATGAGCAATGTTATTGGCATCTTTAAGCGCATCAAACATCACCCTTATTCTTCCTTCAGGGTCTATCAAAAATGCTGAGGTGCTGTGATCAACCTGATAATGATTGAGATTTCCTTCATTCTTGGTATAGAAAATGGTTTCGACGCCAAAGGTGGCTTTAAAAGAATCTAATTTCTCTCCTTCCAATCTTAGGTACCCCACGTTGGGTCCAAAGTTCTCCGTGTATTGAGATAAAATACTTGCCGTGTCTCTGTCCGGATCAATTGTTACAAAAATACCATCTAAATTGATTTTCTCTTGTGCTGCGGCTTTTACGATTAAAGCTAGATTGGCTAATGATATGGGACAAACATCTTTACAATGGACAAACCCAAATACGACAAGCTTCCATTGTTCTTTCTCCGGCTCGTGCCCCTTATTTAACAAAGAGATCACGTTATCTTGCAGGGTTATTGGGCGGGTTAGGATAACGGTAGCTGATTGAACATCCAGTTGTATCAATAATCCCCAAGCGGTCATTATCAGTAATAACAGGATCTTTTGCTTTTGAATCGTGGTTTTCATTGGGCAATCCTTTTGTGGTTTGCTCATTCGGGAATTTAGGGAATCCGGCTCATAAGTATTTTGTACGAGCCGGATCGAATTAATACAATTTAGGTTTAACGCAAACCACCGGTAGCATAGATGCCATGCGGTTTAACCAAACCATCTTCTGGCCCCCAAACTTTAACGACGGTATCTGTCGCCGTATCGATTTTTACGACATAACCGGATACCCAGCTGGCTACCAACAAGAAGCGATTATCGGCTGTCGGAGCAATGGTATGAGCTACCGAGTATCCAGGAGGAAAACCTTGATTGGGTCCCAAACGTTTGATAAATTTTGGATGATTGCGATCAGCCAAATCAAATACCGAAACGTATCCATCATCAGCAAACGTATTGTCTAATGAATCTTCCTCCGCGATATATAACTTTCCATTGACAACAGCTATATCAGAAGGTGAACGAAAAACGCCATGTCCATTTTTGTTTTTTGCTTGGGAAACAATTTTCTTCGCTGTAGCTTCCTGCGTATCTAGCAACCAAACGCTTGGTGGAATAATTTTCTTCGTGCCAGAAGGTGTCAGAGAAGTTTTGTCAAATTGCATTGAAGCGGTGACAGCGTAGCGTTCATCGATCCAATAGGTGAAATGCGTTAATGCAGCATATTGTTTCTCATTTCCTAACATAATTTGACCAACGGCACGTAATTCTCCTGTTTCGCGATTGGGTTTGTAGATATCAATGATGTTGTTATCAAAAAAATACCCCGTTCCCAAGCCTACACTGCCAGAGCGATTAAAATTTACCCCATGCGTTTGTTCGGTATATCCTGGTATCACAATAGGGTCTACACCGCTTACTAACTCATTGGTCTTGTGGTTAACCACACGCACTCTATCCGAAGTAAATTCGGTAAAGTATATGTAGTCAGAGTAAGGTAGTATCGTTGGACCATGAATTTGCGTGCCACGTCCTACCAACCAATTTGGAATCGGTTGTCTGTCATTGATCGCCTCGACATGTGGCAGTTCACTTGGGTTATCCGGAGCATCTGCCGCCATTACCGACTCAACCGTTATCGCAGCGCTTTTATTATCCCAATCAATACTATTAACTTTTAAGGCAATGATATAAGAGGGATGTTCTTTTGTATTGTCAGAGGTTACATAGAATTTATTACCCTCTGGCAGTACCAATGTATGTTGCAAAGGAACATTGCCTGGCCATCCACTTAGGCTGGTTGGATTGATGATGATCAACTTATCATTGTCATAGTTGATCAGATACAGCATACCGTTATAGTAGTCAATGGCCGTTGCCACCGGTTGAAGGTAATTGTTGTAGACGTTCGGATATTGAGGTAGTGCAATGCTCAATTGATCCGTTGCTGCGGCTTTCCCTGTCTCAGCAAAAGCAGCTCCAGTTGTGAATATTGCTGTACCTAGCACTGATAATGTAACGACAATATTTGCTAGTTTCTTTCTTTTAATCACGATTAAACCCCCGTTCAGATTTCAATTTATCAATGACTTATCGGAATTCAATATTCTAATACCGATAAATCAGGTGTTATTATATACATTTGAATTCCTAAGGATGTGAGAAAAATCACAGACTATTCGTTTTTATAAATCAATACTAAATAAATCCATTTTTTTAAATTACAGGGGTGTTTATTCATGTATCAAAGAATCGCTAGAGGACTGATTTTTGGTTTGTTATTTTTACTGGTAACTATTGATCATGCTGCTGGTACGAAGCTGGCAATCACAGGTCGCTTACAGTCGGAATACCATGCGGTGCATGTTGAAGGATTTTCCAGTCAGACGGCCTTAAATGATCCAACATTTTTTTCATCTTGGGGGTTTCGTATTTCAGAAAATCTAGGAAACGGGCTAAAAGCGATTGGCATGATTGACTGGGGCTTTAGTAATGGAACGGGTAGTACAACAGGGGCGCGAGAACAGTATGTGGCACTTTCCAAAGATTCGCTTGGAATCCTAAAGTTTGGGAGGATTCACTCACCGTTTGCTGATTATATTGGCGGTTGGACCATTGACCCATTTGTTTACACGGCCTTACAAGCTGCTGGAAGCGGTGGGGCAATGATTGCCAGCGCAAATGGATTGGGATCTGGAGCTTATACCGCCGTCAACAGTGTTTTACGATTTGATTCTGTGAATTTCAATGGTTTTACGTTTGTTGCCATGCTGATGCCGGGTGATTCCAGTCGTTTGGAAGCCAATCTAGGAGGATTGCTTGGAGGCGCTGGCGGCAATATTGGGAACACGGGTGGAGCCAATGGTGAATGGGATGCTCAATTGGGTATGAAATACGAATTTCGTTACTTGGATCATGCGTTGACTATGTTTGGTGGATATTCCAGAGACAATGTCAGTTCTCAGCAAAAACATATTCCTTCCATCCACCTTAAAACCGAAGAAGTAGGCCGTGTCGGAGGGACATGGGCCTATAAAAATTACCGACTTCAGGGGCAATTTGAAAGAGTAAGCAATGCCTTAGGTGCAGCAACATGCTCTAATGCCGCAGCCCTTGGTGATATTGGAGATTCCACTCGGCAATGTAACTCTGCTATGAATATCGGCGGGGATGGTTACACCTGGTTTACGAGTGGCCAGTATATATGGGGTAACACGAGTCTCGTTGCACAGGGTGGCATGAACACTGCGCATGCGACTGATTTACCTCAAAAAAATGCTGAAAATTATACCCTTGGCGCTATCCATAATTTATCCAAAAGAACATCCATTTTTGGTGGTTATCAAAGAGTCAATGTTGATGACCCAAGCAGTACCAAGGACCGCGACAGAAATACGTGGACGGTTGGCATGCGCCATCAATTTTAATGACATTAATAAAAAGTACAAGTAATGATTATCAATCGAAAAAGTCGACTGAAGCAACCATGATGAACTGTCATTGAACTGTCAATTGCTTGGTTGAAAATAAAGTGCCTATCAGAGAACAGCGTTTCAAATTTTTAAGACATTTTTTACGGGAGAAATAATCATGGTTATTAAAGAAGTCAGTCAATTAGGAAAGATAAATGCTAAATTTAACACAATGATATCTTTATCACGGGAAGAAATCATGCAAGTCCCTGGCGGAGAATCTTACATTAACAGCAAGGAATACAGTCTTTTAAAATCCGATAAAAAACATCCAAAACAGGACACGATCAGTTCGATCACAAAAGATTCTGATAAATAAACAGGTAAACATCCCGCTGAAATTTTCAAGTATTTTTGTTGATTTTTGTACGCATCTCATAGGCACGATTTCCTGGATCCACGCTATGCTGACGACAATCTGTGTCGACACTGACATAAATTTGTGGGGTATTTCATGATCAGGGGGGCTTACTACTAAACGATAAATCATCCGTCGGTTTCGTCTATATACAGAGCGACAATCGAAAGAACCGGCGCCATACACCGTAGACGCAGGAAGGAGGATGGGGGGCGGCATTTCAGGTCTAAATGGCAAGATTTATCTTCAGGGAGAAAACATGATGACTCTGTATGGAATTGAATGGTCACGAGCAAAATATGTTCATAAAGGGGTAAGCAGCTTTAATGCATGCTTAGTTCTGTATGAACAGCGTGAGCTTATTCGCAAGTTACACGCAGATGTGGTTTTTTTGCGAGGTAACAATGAGTTGGCAACCGTTGGGAGGGTTACTCGAAAGTAATCTGTTTGTCATATACCTGCAATAACTTCCAGTTAAGATTTCAAATAATGAAATCGCCTTATCTGCGCCCAACTCCCAACTGGAGAATTTTAAATGAAATTACCCAATAGTCTTACGTTGCTTGCAACCATTGCAGCATTATTGATGGCAACGATAGCCATTGCCGCTGATGTGACAGGCGCCGGGGCAACTTTTCCTTACCCTATTTATGCCAAATGGGCTGAAGCCTATAAAAAAGAAACGGGAGTTCGCATAAATTACCAATCTATTGGATCTGGTGGTGGCATCAAGCAAATCAAAGCTAAGACGGTAGATTTCGGAGCATCCGATAAGCCATTGACCGTACAAGAGTTAGAAAAAGAAGGATTGATTCAATTTCCAACAGTTGTGGGGGGCGTGGTTCCAGTCATCAATCTGGATGGAGTCAAAGAAGGTGAGGTGAGATTAATGGGAGCAGTTCTGGCCGATATTTTTCTGGGAAAAATCAAACAATGGAATGATCCTGCCATTGTCGATTTGAATCCTGGAATAACGCTGCCAGCAAGTAACATTACCGTAGTCCATCGCGCTGATGGCTCCGGTACCACTTTCTTATTTACCGATTATTTGAGCAAAGTCAGCCCAGAATGGAAACAAAAAGTGGGAGCTGATGCTTCCGTGGCCTGGCCTATTGGCACGGGTGGAAAAGGAAACGAGGGTGTGGCTAATTTTGTGAAACAAATCAAAAATTCCATCGGTTATGTTGAGGTTGCTTATGTTAAGCAAAGTAAAATGAACTATGTGCAACTACAAAACCTGGATGGTGTTTATGTGAAGCCTACAGAGAATAGCTTGCAGGCTTCTGCTGCGAATACGCAATGGGATCAAGCACCTGGGTTTTATGAAATTCTTACCAATAAATCCGGGCAAGATAGCTGGCCTATTACCGGCGCTACTTTTGTTCTAATGCACAAATCACAGATCAACCCTGTCCAGGCAATGGAAGTATTGAAATTTTTTGCATGGGCTTATGCCAAAGGGGATGAGATGGCGTTGGAGTTGGATTACATCCCGTTGCCCGATAGTGCCGTGAAGCTGATTGAAGCTTCCTGGGGAGCTAACCTCAAAACCAAAGATGGTAAAGCCATTTACTCCACTCAATAATAACAATCTATTTAATCGCAGATTATCAAGTGAAGATGATTTTCTCTACTGCTACTCGTGTGAAAGTGTAGATTGAAGTCGGTATTTAGAAATATAACTCACCATTCTTCAATTCGAAGAAGCACTAGATGTCAAAAGTACATTCTGCAGAAAAATTAAAGCAACAACGTCTGTTTGATCTGATTTTTCGTAAAACCACTTGGTTTTTTACACTGCTCGTCTTCTCATTATTGGCGGCTATCATTGGTTCTTTGTTAATGGGCAGTTTGCCAGCCATTAAAGCGTTTGGTTTTGATTTCATAGTTAGCGCTGATTGGAATCCTGTTACCGAAAAATTTGGTGCACTGGTCCCTATCATTGGTACGTTGATTACTTCATTGATTGCTCTGCTAATCGGTATTCCAGTTAGTTTTGGCATTGCATTGTTCCTGACGGAATTATCGCCACCCTGGTTACGTCGCCCGCTGGGTACAGCTATTGAGCTACTGGCGGGCATTCCCAGTATTATTTATGGCATGTGGGGATTGTTCGTGTTCGCTCCTTTGTTTGCCAAAACCATACAACCTGGGTTGCAAAACACATTAGGGCAGATACCAGGCATAGGCTTGCTATTTGAGGGTCCTTTTATGGGTATTGGTATTTTGACGGCCGGTATTATCCTGGCGATTATGGTGATTCCTTTTATTGCTGCAGTGATGCGTGATGTTTTCGAAATGGTTCCTCCCATGTTGAAAGAATCCGCTTATGCACTGGGGGCAACCACTTGGGAAGTCATCTGGAATGTGGTGCTTCCCTATACCAAGATCGGCGTTGTTGGCGGCATTATGCTCGGTCTTGGCCGTGCCTTGGGGGAGACCATGGCGGTCACATTCGTGATCGGCAATGCGCATCAACTGCATGCCTCCCTATTCATGCCGGGAAACAGCATCGCTTCAGCGCTGGCAAATGAATTTACTGAAGCTGATGGTGAGCTATATACCTCAGCCTTAATTGAGCTCGGTTTGATTTTGTTTTTTATCACTTTCATCGTATTGGCAGGCGCCAAGATTTTGTTGGCGCAACTCAAGAAGCGCGAAGGTAATGTCACGTAGAGATTGCTTATGATTCCAATTTATATCCGTCGACGCATCATCAATGCCATTAACCTGACTTTCTCATTTCTGGCCATGCTGTTTGGCTTATTTTGGTTGTTCTGGATTTTATGGACTCTATTGGATAAAGGTTTGAGTGGCATCAGCTTGGATATATTGACTCAAATGACGCCCTCACCGGGCAGCACTGGTGGTTTGCTGAATGCTATCGCTGGTAGTTTGGTGATGGTTACGCTCGCCACTTTGATCGGTACTCCGGTGGGTATCATGGCGGGTACCTATTTGGCTGAATTTGGCCAGCGAGGGTGGCTTGCGCCTACTACACGTTTCATCAACGATATTCTGTTGTCCGCCCCATCGATTGTCATCGGTCTTTTTATTTATACCGTTTATGTTGCAAAAGTGGGGCATTTTTCCGGCTGGGCAGGGGCGTTGGCATTGTCGCTCATTGTCATTCCAGTGGTCGTGCGAACTACTGAGGATATGCTGAGACTCATTCCTGACAGCCTGCGTGAGGCTGCTGCTGCTTTGGGAGCGCCACAGTGGAAAGTGGTCACACTGGTCACATGGCGTGCATCCAAAGTCGGCATTATGACCGGCTTATTATTAGCGGTTGCGCGCATCAGTGGAGAAACGGCGCCCTTGCTATTTACTGCACTGAATAATCAATTCTGGAGCACGGACATGGATCGTCCCATGGCTAATCTGCCCGTGGTCATTTTTCAGTTTGCCATGAGTCCCTATGAGCATTGGCAAGCGTTAGCCTGGACAGGAGCGCTACTCATTACGCTGAGTGTTTTGGGACTCAATATTGCAGCGCGCTTATTCATGCGTAAACACACGTTATCCCATTAAACACCGAGAATAATCTTATGCGAGCCAATGTATCCAAAGTCACCATTAATGATTTGAACTTTTACTACAACAAATTTCATGCATTGAAATCCATCAACATGCAGATTCTGCAGAACAAAGTGACCGCTTTCATTGGTCCCTCCGGATGTGGAAAATCCACGCTACTGCGTGCATTCAATCGCATGTATCAGCTTTATCCCAGTCAGACGGCCAAGGGAGAAATCATGATGGATGGTTCAAATATTCTTGATAACAAGCAGGATCTCAACATGCTACGAGCCAAAATGGGCATGGTATTTCAGAAACCAACACCATTTCCGATGTCTATTTTCGATAATGTAGCTTTTGGCGTAAAGCTGTATGAAACTTTAAATCGTCATGAACTAGAGGAACGAGTGGAATGGGCGCTGCATAAAGCGGCCTTATGGGAAGAAGTCAAAGACAAACTAAACCAGAGCGGCACCAGCCTTTCCGGCGGCCAACAGCAGCGTCTGTGTATTGCGCGCACGATTGCAGTGAAGCCGGAAGTGGTTTTACTTGATGAGCCGACTTCAGCGCTCGATCCAATTTCTACGGCACATATTGAAGACCTGATCTTCAAATTGAAAGAGGATTACACGATCGTCATTGTCACTCACAATATGCAGCAGGCCGCGCGGGTTTCCGACTACACGGCCTATATGTATTTGGGAGAACTGATCGAATTTGGTGATACCGGTCTTATCTTTACTACGCCCAAGCAGAAAGCCACTGAGGATTACATCACTGGCAAATTTGGTTAGCAAGTTGAATTGATCGATCACGATAGATGGGGCTAGTACAGCTAATCATCGGAAGCTTCTGCTTTAATGATTTCTACCTGCGCTATGGCACTCAATAAAGCTGTGCTATTGAGCTTGGATAAACGTAACAATCCTGCCCGTATCAGGTTGCGCTTTTTCACATGAACGCCTGCATCAAGACATTTCTTTTTGAGCTTGTTCAGAATGACATAATCGCTTTCTGATAAAGTCAGTTTATTGCGAACCCCTTTAACTTTTTGTGGTTTGCTCTTCCCTTTCTTTGACTGTTTTTCTTCATTTTCTACGGTAGTAAGAGGGGTTGTTTTTTTTATTTCTTTATTGACAGTATCACCGGAAGCGATTGTTTTTTTCACAGTAGTAGCAGGCTTCTTTGGGGTTACTGGTGGAGATTCTTCTTTTTCAATTAATGTGATTTTTTTTATCATAATTTATCTATCTGGCCAATGAATTAAATTGAAAGCGCTTTAGGTTGCATATATGCAATCGTGCAATCTAGATAGCTTATATTAGTAGTATGAACCAGTTCTTATGCGAAAGAACGGCATATCTCGTGAGAATTAACGTATCGCATTTAAGGACAGACCTGGCATCGGAAGTTTTAGTGCTAATGTGTGGTGCACCCCACTAAGGTAGTTGTATCCCCATAAATTTTTCAATCAAAGATTGTTGTTTGAAGCTTTTAGTAAGTTAGACTCCAGAAATGCTGGAATCAATACCCGAATGGGTTTCGGATTAATGCTGAACTCGATGGTACTTTCAGCTTCGATGTCACGATTACGGAAGTAATCTCCATCTACTTGCAGTGGATAAGATTTTTCATGCAAAGTGCAGGCAATGTTTTTTCCTGAGAAATATTGCATGGGAAGGTTTGCGGGTTTGCGTTGGAGTATTTTCATCGCTTTGAATAATTCGTGTTGATGCCGTGCGCCCATTAAGAATCCCAACACGAGCTCATTTTTGGAGGGATTGGCCGCAGGAACAAGTTGTAAGTTCTTGGCATAGGCTGAATTATTGGCGATGATGATATACCCCGAGCCACGATCAATCACTCTTTCTCCATCAACGCTTACGGATACGGTTGGATGATGCAATGCGCACAAGGCTTTGAGTCCGTGCCAAACGTAGATTGAGTCATTTAGAGGACCTTTTCTTTTACCAATATTTTTCACTGTGAGTGAATCTAAACCCATTGATGCCATATTAAAAAAAGGCTTTTCTCCTTGGATACCTTTCCCACTGATTAAACCATAAAATTGTTGTAGGCAAGTACCTGCGGTGATTGCTTGTAGCAAATTATCTGCATTAGCATTCATTTCATAAAAGCGTGCAAATAGCGATTCATTTCCACCCGGAATCGCATAAATAGGGGTATTTGTTTTATTGATAATATCCAGAAGCTTGCGAATGGTGCCATCGCCACCAACTACCACAACAAGATCGCTGCCAGCGATGTCGTCAGCGATACGTGTGTAACCTTTCATTTTTTTCTCAGATGCGCGTACTTCAGCGGATTTTCCATGAAAATTTAATTCTATTTTCAGATGGTTGGCTATGGCTTCGGTATTTCCTGCACTGGATATTGGATTGTAAATGATTAGGATTTTTTGCGGTGGTGGTATTTTGATTGTCACCGGATTGGGTTGAAATAAAAGATTATTTTCCATGTTTGCGTTTAAGGAATTCATTTATAAAATAAATTGCAGGCGAATGATCAGTGCAGTGTTACCCATTGGGTTCTCATGCTCGTATCAATCAACCGGTATAACTTTGACGTCTGACCATATTTGCTGACTCCAGGATGAATCAATGGGCGGCATACCATTCTTGATCCATTGCACTAGGTATCTGGCTGTGTTGGGATAAATCACTTGAATGGCTTTCGATTCATACAGCCATTGCTCGATTATTTTGATATCGATGCTGTGCATCATTTTTCCATACCCTAAAAGTTGCAAGGCCGCAGCATTGGAAGTTTGCTCCATCTGCGCATGCAGGGGCTTTACCAGGATTTTTTTACCAAGCTGTAATGATTCGCTGGCTAACTCAAAACCAGCATTGCAAATGATGCCCGTACAGTCCGACAAATCTTTTTGGAACCCATGTAGAGAGAGTGGTTTACAATGAATATGCGCATAAGAAGAGGTCGTCTTCTCTGGAGAGTAGATAAAAAATTCAAATTCCTTAAACAAGGATAGTAGTTTCACCACATGTTGTTGATCTTCAAAAGGCAGATAGACAATCACTTTATTTTTTTGTGTGTGCTTGGGTATGACTGCGGTATCAATCACAGGAGGCAAAATAGGTTGATCGAAATGATGCCAGTGCAAACCGATATTGATGTCTACCGGGGCAAAATTTCTCATCACGGCTTCAGAAACCGGATCGGTGCCTGCACGAGGAATGTGATATTGAAATGCATATTGATGACTGATACCGATGGTTTTTTTATTCTGCTGACGTGCTGCCCAAGCAGTTACCGGTTCATAGTCACAGATGACCGCATCGTAACCGCTCAAATCCAATTGTTTGATATCTTGTAGAAAGCGGAGTGGTTTGGATTGCAATACGGTTTGTAGGTGATTGATTTTTCCATTCTTAGTATTGAAAGTCAGACCATTACGCCATTGATAACCATTAAACACTTCCATATCAAAAAATTTATCGTGCGGCCTGCCAGTAAACTGATAAGTAACATCAAGATTGGCAGCTTGTAATTCTCTTGCCATGACTCGGCCACGTGTAATATGGCCATTGCCAGTTCCTTGGATGCCATAAAATATTCTCATTTCAGTATCATTCCTAAATTGATTAATACATACCAAGCTGGGAAATTTTAATGAATGACTATGACAGCCCAATGACGTTTTTTTGATCTTTACGTGACAGTTTTATTGATTGCGAATGTGCTTATGTAAATCACGGGTTTTGCGCCAGAGCTGATTGCTATAGCGATTTCTTTTAATGAGATTGATAGCTAGGCGTTTAACCCTATTTGAACCTTTCAGTATAATTGACAAGCCAATAATCATGATGGGTATGCCAAGGGGCACTGGCATTGGAAAAAGAATCAGCCCAATGATAAATATTATGCCTCCGATACTTGTTAATGCAACGCGCTTAAGCATTTGCGCTACCTGTTTACTATTTTAAGAGGGTTTTTTGATAACGCACTGATGTCATTGGAATCAGCAGGTTAAAGTTGGTTGATTATTCATGGCTATCATAATCAGCGGATGGATTTTGTATCCATTGTTGAATCTGCTTTCGATGTTGCGTATACCAGTGTTGGCCAATAACCAGAGCCTTTTGCTGAAATACAGGATCGTTTGCTGAATCCATATGGTCGGGCATGTCGTAGGTTTTCAGATACTGATTGATATACAGTACGCGATTTCCCAATATTTCCTCGGTCATTCTGGCATTCGCTTGCATTTTCTCACGTAGGATAATGGAAGCAATTCCTTTGGCTGACCATTGCAAACCGCCATATCCACAAGCTTGGGTACCGTTGATGGCAAAACTACGCCAACCTGATCCAACTGATAACACTTTGATGTCACAATTATTCCAATATTGTTTGGCATGCAGATAAGCGCTTAAACCGGGATTGTTCATGCCAATGCCGCCATCAATGTACCAATTTCCATCTTCCAGTTGTACTGGTGGATAATACGAAGGGGCTGCCGTGCAGGCATCGGCGATCTCGCTGAGTAGAAAATTTGGTTGATAATCATTGGTAAAAATTTCCAAACAATCTTGATTTAAGTTGAAGCAAGGAATGAGTAGGCGTTTGCTCAGTGACGATAATCTCAGATTGCCCAATACATTGCGTAATGTCAGGCTTTTCGTGTTGCCTTTATATTTGGGGCGGATTTGCAGCTTATTGAGCAAGGGGCTTGCCCAAGATTTCGTCATCATTTTTTTCAACAGTTTTTCCTGCAAAATCATTTGAATGATTTGTTGAGCACTCATGCTACGCCCTAGGATCAGGCAAGTAATCAATCCTCCAGACGAGGAGCCAGCGATCATGTCAAACAAATCATAAGTGGATATGCCAGTGTCCTCTTCCAGACATGCCAAGACGCTGAGTTGAATTAACATATGGCTGCCACCGCCATCTAAGCTTAAGATGGTTTTAGAGGACAATGCTTTTCTTTAGCTGTTTGATTGCTGACTCAGGCTGCTTTCTTGCTGGCAAGTAATTCTTCCTGAATATGGTTTTTATATTGCTCAAAGCGTTCAGACCAGAAAACCAATTCTAGTGATCCGTCGGTATGTTCCAGCAGAGTCGAGCAGCTTTCTACCCAATCGCCGTCATTGCAGTACAGAACTGAATTAATCTCTCTTAATTCGGCATGATGAATATGACCACAAACGACGCCATCGACATTGCGTTCGTGCGCCAAGTGCGCTATTGCATCTTCAAAACTACTGATGTAGCTGACAGCATTTTTTACTTTCAATTTCAAGTATGCAGCCAGTGACCAATAAGAAAAACCGAAGAATTTTCGCAAGCTGTTGATATAGTGGTTTAGATCCAATAAAGTGTCGTATGCAACATTGCCCAGCTTGGTGAGCCAACGGCTGTTTTTGACGATCACATCAAACTCATCGCCATGCATCACCAGTAATTTCTTGCCTTCGGCTGAGGTGTGTATATAGTCTTGATGTATCTCTATGTTACCGAATACATGACTGATGCAATCTCGTAAGCCTTCATCATGATTGCCAGGTATGTAAATGACTTTTGTACCGTGTTTGGCTTTGCCTAAAATAGACCGAATTACATCGGTGTGTTCTTGAGGCCAGTAAGGGCTCTTTTTAATGCTCCAGAAATCGACAATGTCGCCGACCAAGAAAAGATAATCCGTTTCAACAGAATGCAGAAAATGCAACAGTGCCTCGGCTTGGCAACCGCGAAATCCGAGGTGAACATCTGAGATCCAAACGCTTCTGACTTTGATAGGAGCAATATTCTTCACCATATAAATGCCTTTTTAATTGGATTATTCATGGCATCAAAGCTTAAAGCGAGTTTATGAAGCTACGTTGAAGTATTTGTTAAATATTCATGAAATCTTTGTTAAAAAAGCAGAAAGGATATTGTTGTCATGATTTTTTGATATGGGTGGTTAGATTCAAGTAATATCCGCATTTCATGTGGATCCAGCGGTAGCGCAGCAATTTAACGCACAATGTACAGTACGTCGACCCAGAAACAGCTTTTGCCTGAATTACAGCAGATTGAGGCCATCATTCAGCAGGACAAGCAAACACATTTACGCAGTAAAGTGCTGTGCCGTGTTTCTTGCGAGGATGATGAATTGCCCATCTATGCGCTGACATTGGGTAATAGCGCGCAAGATATTCCTTGTGTGACCTATGTGGCTGGGATTCATGGCCTAGAACGCATTGGTACGCAAGTCGTCATTGCTTTTTTGGAAGGATTGCTAGAACGGCTCAAATGGGATCGGGTACTGGCGGAAATTTTGCAGCGCGTGCGAATCAATATATTGCCGCTAGTGAATCCGGTGGGCATGTTGAACTACACTCGCGCAAATGGACGGGGTGTCGATTTGATGCGTAA
>ERZ1292625.1918-Hain-H41-01um-R1-1918-length-21445-cov-6_pt2 | contig 17612 bp, 18 predicted proteins | sample MGYA00564400_ERZ1292625 | MGnify/ENA primary metagenome ERZ1292625 (study PRJEB36523, sample SAMEA6512639) | groundwater metagenome | collected 2019-01-08 | study: AquaDiva: Metagenomics assemblies of 32 groundwater samples
ATGAGTTCCTGGTTTTTGGAGAGCGCGAGGAATCCCACCACTTTTCTCGAAAGGGAGTTATATTCACTCTGACGCCACTCAAGAATTTTCTTGGACAAATTTCTGCTTCCCACTAAATCCAGGTCCGAAATCCCGCCCCCCTGGACTTGATAGTAGTTTTTTGCGTCCATAAGTTCCTTGAGTATTCTCTGCTTTATTCGTTGTATATTCGGTTCGTTGTAAGTTATTCCCCCCACTTTCTCTGTTAGGTCCTCAGTTTCCTTTACGCCGCAACCGACCACCTTCCTTAATATTTGCTTCTTAATTTGAAGCTCCGCCCTCGACTTATCTATGTAGTCCGCCTCGCTTTTCGTAAGAGCTTCGAGCTGAGCACTTTCTTCTTTTAAGTCACACCCCCCCGTTTCGGGTGTCGCCGCTTGGCCCTGAAGCCCTAAAACCAAAAAAACCACCCCGGCAAAAACCACCGGCGAGAGCCCAACGCTTCTAAAGCGCCTAGTTCGAAATTTTTTCAAGAATAGCATCTATCGTCGTTACTTCCGTTGAAGTTGATTCGTCTATTGCTTTAAGGATTTCCTCCGCATCCAGAGTTGCGCTATCTCCTCCTTTGGTAGATGGCGATATTTTCTTGGCGACCACAATCGCCTTTTCTGTTTCCTCTCCCTCCTCATAAACCACGCGCGTAAGTTCGATCTGTATATCGATTGCCTGCGCCTCTGCTCGGAGACCCCTTAAATCCAGGCCGCTTATAATTTCGTCGCCCGTTTTATTAATAGAAAAACCACCCACTACCACCAGAATGAAAATGGCCACGATCGCAAGCGCCGTGGTAAACCTGGCGCTTGATATCGCAAGGAGTCTGAAAGCACTCGGCGTTGGCGGAAGTTGTTGGGTATTCAAAACAACCAGCCTTGATTTTCTAGAATATTCCTGGTCTGGTTGGATCTTGTTGAGTTTTCTTAAACTTTTGATTAAGTCCATTAGTCAGTCTTTAAAATTTCCTTTAGTTTTTTTATAGCCCTATGCTGAATGACTTTTACCGATCCCTGGCTCTTTTTTAGAGCCGCCGCCGTTTCTGCCACCGTGAGATCTTCCACAAATCTCATGATGACCACGTCTTGATAATTTGGCTCTAGCTCTTGAATTGCTCGCGCGAGCCCCTCGGCCTCGATATTTTTGTCGAAGCTAAACTGCTGAATTGCCGGCGCCAGGAATATTTCTGGGTCAACCCGATCTATCGAAATGGATTCCCTCTTCGTTCGGTAAAAATCAATCACTTTATTTCTGGCAATCCTGTAGAGCCAGCTCGAGAAGGGGAAGCCCCGACTCTTGTAGCCCTTCATGTTTTGCCAAGCGTTTAAAAATACTTGATGAGTGAGATCCTCGGCTTCCTCACGCTGACCAACCTTGATCAGTACAAACCGATAAATTCTCGGTTGGTACAAATCATAAAGTTGACCAAAAGCCGAGGACTCACCCCTGGCGGCGCCTTGAATTAAGTTTTCCTCGCCATCCACTATGGGTAACGAAGAACTATTGAATTGGTTACCAAAAGTCTTAGAAATCGTGTCCTGATTGTAGGATTTTAAGGCTTTTTAGTCAAAATTGATGGGAAATCAGGTCTATTTTTTGATTAGGGAACGTAAGATTAGAAAAACCAGCCCCAAAAAGATTAAATCGACTGGAATAACAAAAAAAGAGAAAACACACCCCGCCACCGGTGAACATTCGCTCTGGAGTTCAGTTCTAGCCTTAATAAACTCTAACACTGCGGATCCTGGCGCATAGCCATTTGCCGGACAGGAACAAGCTCCGCCAGTTTCCATTTTCGACGCTAAAACCAACACTGTTAGTGCCGCAAAAAATAAAAAGAGAATTAAAAAAACAGATTGAAATAATTTTCTATACATGGAGCGGGGTACGAGAATCGAACTCGCGCTTCGATCTTGGCAAGATCGTGTACTGCCACTATACTAACCCCGCAATGACGGAATTCTATAAGCTTTTACTTAATAAATCAATCCATATTAAAACTTTTTCTTTTAGTTGCCGGCTATTATTTCCAATCATACATATACCCCTTGAGAGTCTACTTGTGGGGTGTCTACCTTCAATAAACTGGGTTTTGTAGAACTGGGATCTAGGCAAATCTATTTCTTTTGACCAAAAATTTATACAACTATTCTTGTTTAAGTCAGGATATAAAATCAAAGTAGCCCTAATCTTATTTTTATCTATCTTTAATATTCTAATAAGAAATTTAACATATAACCTAATCATCCTCGGATCGGTGTTTGTTAGTCTTAGGGGATTCTTAACCTTACTATCACCCTCGGCCCAATAAAGCATATTCCCGGCTATAAACAGAGGATTTTTTGCTAAAGATTCAAAATCTTTTTTAGCTTCGTATCTCGCCTCTGCCCGCCATAACTCCCACTTCCTTTTATTATTCTCCGAAAACTTTTTTATCCTTTCCGCCACTCTAATGTTGGATTTTGACGAAAGTTTTAACTTGACCTCTTGAGACATTGGATCATCTTTGAACCATACCGAAAGAGTGCTTTTTGGGATTCCTAAAGCCCTACTTATCTCGTAATAGCTTTTCCCTAACTTTCTTAACCTCACCGCTCCTTCCCTGTCAGTTCTCATGAAAAAATAGAAACTTGATATCGACAAGCAAAGTATAATACATGAGTCTATTATTTACAAAACAAAAACGAGTCGTCTGAGGAATCAAACAAAAGCGTTTGTATTTTCTGTGTCCCTACGAGGAATCGAACCTCGATCTCAGCCTTCGCAGGGCTACGCTCTATCCATTGAGCTACAGGGACAGATACTCTAAAATCTTATAAATTTTTCTAGCGCATCAACGAGGGATCTCTCATGCTCAACCTCTACTAGAAAACGAGACAGAATTGTTCTCATTTTTTCTCGGTCCTCCTGTGAAAAGATAACTTTAAGCGGAGCCCGAAGTCTTTTTTTGAAACTCAACATCACCTCTGCCCACTCCTGATCAGTATCGCTATCTAATGCAAAATCTTGAATGTCGGCGTAAGCATATGACTTGTTACCAGCCACCGTCAACCCTTCGCCGTCCAACCTAAACTCAATCATTCTCGGTTCTTGGTTGCCCCAAACCATCACCATAATTTCTGCAAGCACGATAAAAACTCCTAGCAAGAAGTTTCTCTGCCAAACCGAGATCGCAAGGAGAGCCACCGCCATTCCAATACTGGCCCAATACCAAGCGATGCCTTTTTCGCGATATTCAAACTCCGGCGCCTGCCAAACCAGCTCAAGTTTTTCCATCTCCATAATTCTATCACAGACCGCATGCGCGACCCCCTAAGCCATCGCCACCGCTAAAGCAATTATTCTCCTCACTCCGGCCTCCTTGAGGGCCCTGCTCGCTTCGATGAGCGTTGCGCCGGACGTTGTGACATCGTCTACCAAAATTACATCCTTGGTTCGAGCGAACGCCTCTTTCTTTGCCAAGAAACACCCCCTCACGTTTTCAAACCTAGATTCAAAGTAATTCTGTTCGCTTTGTGGTTTTGTCTCTCGAGTTCTAATCAAGACGTTTTTATCGAGCTTAAGTTTAAAGTGTTCCGCAAACCCAAGCGCAATAATTTCCGACTGATTGAAACCGCGCTCCTTAAGCCTGCTGGGCGACAGGGGAACGGGCAGAACGGTGAATTTTTTCATATCGCGAAAAACACCCTCCGAGTAATCGCATAAAATTTTAGTAAGTGGTTGGGCCGCCGAACTTAAAGATTTAAATTTCAAACCATAAATCAATTTTTTTACCACCTCGTTGTTGTAGCTCGTCGCTGCTCCAAGGACATAAGGGAAGTCTCTGTGGCATATTTTTTTGGCCTCTGGTAGACGAGCGCGGCATTTCCCGCAAAACGGCGTACTAAATCTATCTATTTTTGAAAAACAGTCATTGCATAAAACACCGGAGTCGCTCAAATCGGCCCGGCACCCGAGGCAAAGTTCAGGAAACAAGAATTTAGAGAAAAAACTGAAACCCGCCATTGAATGTATTAGACTTAAAGGAGTGCGACTAATCAGCTATAATTATTGGATAAATGTTTAATCCTTTCAAGTCGCTAAGCCAGAAGATTTCCCCCAATTTTTTAGGGGTTGATATTGGCACTACTTCTATAAAACTTGTTGAAGTAAAACAAGGCCGACAACTTCCCATGGTGACCAACTACACTTTTCTGCAGTCAAGTGGTCACCTAGTCAGATCAAACGACGTCCTCCAAACCTCAAATATGAAGATATTCGAAGAAGAAGTCATCGATCTTCTCAAGGTTGCCCTAAAACATATGAAGCCAAGCGCGAATGAGGTTCTCGCCTCGTTGCCAGTTTTTTCTGTTTTTACTAGCGTTTTTGAGTTTCCAGAAATGTCCGAGGGTGAACTTCAAAAAAGTTTAACCTACCAAGCGCGACAATACATCCCCCAGCCCATCTCCGAGGTTGCCCTTGACTGGATGAAAGTGGGGGAGCGCACCGACGATAAAGGATTCAAATACGAGCAAGTTCTCTTAATTTCTGTTCCCCAAGAACTGATTAAAAAATATCAGCAAATCTTTAAAAGTGCCGGCCTAAGCTTAAAAGCCCTAGAGATTGAAAGCCTAAGCCTCGCTCGCGCTCTCGTCGGTGGAGACAAAACCCCCACCATTATTATCGATATTGGCAGCCGCTCCACTAACATCGTTTTTGTTGATAAAGGCCAGCTGAAGTTTAACAGTCAGAGCGACTATGCCGGCGCTTCTCTCACCCAAGCCCTAGCCGCGAGCTTGAATATTAACCCTTTGCGAGCTGACGAGCTCAAAAAAGAGCATGGTATTGTGAATGCTGGTCCAAATTACGAATTATCCACAATAATGCTACCCTATGTCGATGTTATAATAAGTGAGGTTAAGAAGGCAGAGTACAACTATCAAACCCAATTTCCTGGGTCGGCTCGCGTTGAAAGAATCATCCTAAGCGGTGGCGGTGCGAATTTAGCTGGAATCACCGGTTATTTTGAAAAAGAGTTTGGCATCCCTATCGTCAAAGCCTCCCCATTTTTAAGATTCGAGTATCCAGGAATGATCGAACCCCTGCTCGGTGAGATTAATCCTGTCTTTAGTGTGGCTCTCGGCCTAACACTTCGCGAGTTTTCATAAATTGGGATTTTGGGTTACAGCTTTTAGGTTTTAGGGTCAGAAGCGCCCCGTTGGTATCTCGAGCCTATAACCTACAATCTACAACCTAAAAATGGCCCTTCCTCAAAAAGTCGTTGATCAACTGTCTCGTTCTCCAATCAGAACCCAGGGTGCTTTAGGCCAGCTTTTAATGCTTGGCACCATCCTTCTCGCTGTGAGCCTGGCTGTTTATCTTGGGCTCGCTTTTGGCTATCGTCCCTACCTGGAAAGCGAAATCAGCCGTCTTGATAATAAAATTGAATCTTTTACCAAAAGCGTTCCCCCAGAGGATCAGGCCAAGCTTGTCCGCTTCTACTCCCAGATCGTTAATTTGAAATCTCTTCTCGGCAAGCACGTTGTTTTTTCTCCGATTTTTGCCTGGATAGAAGCGAACACTCAGATCAACACCTCTTTTGGTGGAATCGCCATTAATCAAAAAAACAATCAAATCTCCATCGACGCCGTTTCAAAAACCCTCGAAGATGTTTCCGAGCAACTTTTGGTATTTGAAAAAATCCCCGAGGTCAAAGAGGTTAAAATATCAAGTGTCTCTCAACAGGAAAATAAATTTTGGCGTTTTAATTTAGGCCTTGTCGTCGATTTTAAATCCATTGTTACGCCGGCAGAAGTGCCCCCAAGCGAATAAATTTTCGTTAAATTAATGAAACAGTCATTAAAAAGGTTAGTTAGTATGGTTCTGGTCCTCTTCATGGTTGTGGCCGCTTTTATCGTTTTTTTCCAGTTTACCCAACCCGAATATCAAGATATCCAAGTGGTGAGAGGTGAAGAGTTTGCCAGGCGAGATTTCGTCGAAAAACAACAGTCCGCCATCACCCAAGTCAAAAAACTTATTGCCGAATACGAAGACAGTGTTGATTTCCAGACACTGGTGTCCGCCTCCTTCCCTGGCGACCAAGATATCTATAGTGCCATCGCTCAAATGGGCGGCCTTGTTGCTCTCGATAGCCTAACTCTCCAAACTTTTTCAATCACCGAAACCAAGGCTCAAGAACTGCAAATTTCGAGTAGCGATCCGAACTCTCCAAAGAACACCAATCTTATTCGCCCCTATGGCACCATCACTTTTCGTCTCCAGATCGTCGGCGCCTACGAAGATGTAAAGAGCTTTCTTAGTCACATCGAAACCAACATCCGCCTCTTCGATATCGGTTCAGTCGACATCCGGCCGACCAGCAAAAGCAATCTGAATCTTTTTAACGCAAGCGTAGAAGTCGCCACCTACTATCAGGGCAGTAATAAATAAAAAATAAATGGCTATAGTTATAGAAGAATCGAGACAGAAGAGAAGCTTTGTATCAATTTTCACCTGGCTGATTATCATTAGCGTGATCGCCGCGGCCTCCTACTACATTTTTTTCACGAAACCTGCAACCGTCGACTTTGTAATCCCCACTGACTTCCAAGATACCACCGAACTTTCAACCATCAAGCTAAACCGAGCTTTAATCGACAACGACCCCATCTTTGGCACCCTCGAGCCCCGCATTACTCCGCCCTCCGAGGCGCGAACCGGTCGGGTGAACCCCTTTCTGCCATTTTAGAGAACTCCGTTTCTAGACCGGTTTTAGACTATTGTATAATTTAGGGGAGTCAAAATATCCCTACTTTTTCGTATATTTCTAATCTGTAAACTAAACCACAATGACAGACGACCAATTTCTAACCGAATTAATCAAGGCTGGTTTGATCGATGAGGTTTCTCTGACCAAAATAAAAAGAGAAGCCTTTTTGTCCGGCAAAAAAATTGAAGGCTTGATTAGCGAGCGAAAACTAGTCGACGACATCAAAATCGCCGAACTTAAAAGCCGAATCCTCAAGGTTCCCTATCAAAAGCTCGATGCCGATTCAATCGATATAAAAGTCTTTGAAATAATTCCTGAAGAAACCGTGAGAACCTACGGCGTCGCCCCCATTTCAAAAACCGACAACCTCCTCGTGGTTGGAATGGTTAGTCCCGATGATCAGAAAGCCCAAGAGGCCCTTAAGTTTATTGCCCGCCGGAATCGCCTAAGTTTAGGCATCTACCTCATCTCTCATGGCGACTGGCAAGCCGTCTTGAAAAAGTACTCTCCCTATAAGAGTGAAATCGAAGCCGCCGTCCAATCTCTAAATTTGAAAACCGGTGAGGGCGCGAGAAAGTTTGTAAGACTTGATGAGGCGGCCGGGGGAGCGGAAGAAGCGCCCATTATCCGGATTGTTGCCGACACTATCAAAGAGGCTGTCGAAAACAAAGCCTCTGATATTCACATTGAACCTCAAGACACCTACTTAAGGATTCGTTTTCGAATTGATGGTGAGCTCTCTGAAACAGCCAGCCTTCCCGCTGAAATGTCCCAATTGGTTATCTCAAGAGTCAAAGTTATTTCAAATTTAAAAATTGACGAAACCCGCATTCCCCAGGACGGTCGTTTTAGAAGCAAGGTAAACGACCGCCCTATCGACTTCCGGGTCTCCACTTTTCCCACGCCCCTCGGCGAAAAAGTTGCGATCAGAATTCTAGATCAATCCGTGGGTCTAAAAACCTTCGACCAGCTAGGCCTCGTTGGTAGAAATCTTGACGCCGTTAAATCCGGTCTCGATAAACCTTACGGTATGGTGTTACTAAGCGGACCGACCGGTTCTGGGAAAAGCACCACCCTCTACTCTCTTCTCCAGACGTTAAATAACGAATCCGTAAACATCGTGAGCCTCGAAGATCCAGTTGAATATTTTGTAACTGGTGTCAATCAGTCCCAAGTTAGACCAGAAATTGGCTACGACTTTGCCTCCGGACTAAGACAAATTTTGCGTCAGGATCCAGACATCATCATGGTCGGCGAAATCCGTGATAACGAAACTGCTGGTTTAGCGGTTCACGCGGCCTTAACCGGGCACATCGTCCTCTCTACCATCCACACTAATAATTCCGTCGGCGTTATCCCGAGGCTAATCGATATGAAAGTCGAGCCTTTTCTCTTGCCGTCAGCCGTAAATCTTATGATTGCCCAGCGCCTGGTTTCTTTGCTTTGTAATGATTGCAAAAAAGCGGAAGAGGCCTCTGCTCCTGTCCAAAAAATAATCAAGACGGCTCTTTCGAGTGTGCCCGGTGATCTCGCCGCTAAATATAAAGAGCCCTACAAAACCTATCACGCCCCCGGTTGCGCCCGCTGTAAAAATAAAGGCTTCGTGGGCAGGATGGCGATCTTCGAGGTTTTTGAGATGACCCCCGGCGTCGCTTCGATTGTTACAAGTGGCCCCAATGCCGAGAAGCTTCTCGCAGAATCTAAGCGGCAGGGAATGATAACATTGCGGCAGGACGGAATCTTAAAAGCGCTCTCTGGCCTCATTTCAATAGAAGACGTTATCCGCGAGACCGAGGAAGTGTGATGTCCATCACTCTTGGAGGAATCCCGTTATGATTGGTAGGACGTGTCTGATACAATACTAAGCAACTACTAAAAACCATCTTAAGAATTCCGCCAAAGATTCATTTCTTGTAAAATTAGTATATTCGTATCTTCATTAGTAATCAGTAGTCCTATGGAAAACTACCAAGACAAACTAAAGGAACTCCTTGTTACGACCGCCAAACAAAACGCCTCCGACCTTCACATCGGGGTCGGGCGCCGGCCCATTATTCGGGTTGATGGATCTTTGGTTCCCATCCAAAAAGAAAACATAATTACCCCCGAGGAGGCAGAGGGATTAGTATTGTCGCTCCTTACCCCAACCCAAAAGGAGAGGTTTCTAAAAGAAAAACAGCTCGATTTCGCTTATAGTCTCGAGGATAAAGCCAGGTTTAGGGTTAACGTCTATTTCCAAAAAGGGTTTATGGCTGCTGCTCTCCGGCTTATTCCCACCCGCATCCGAACCCTCGAAGAATTAAACCTCCCGCCCATCCTCCATGATTTCGCGCGATTATCTCAAGGATTCATTTTGATTGTCGGTCCCGCTGGTCATGGGAAATCAACCACTATGGCCGCCATTTTAGACGAGATCAACCACGCGAGAAACGAGCACATCATCACCGTTGAAGATCCGATTGAATATCTTTTTACTCAAGATAAGTGCATTATCTCCCAGCGCGAAGTTGGCAACGACACCGAAAGTTTTTCTTCCGGTCTAAGAACCATTCTCCGACAAGATCCAGACGTTCTCATGGTCGGCGAAATGCGTGATTCGGCCTCGATCGCGACCGCCATGACTGCCTCCGAAACTGGCCACCTGGTTTTATCCACGCTCCACACAAACTCCGCCTCACAAACTGTTGACCGCATTATCGACTCTTTCCCCCCGGAGCAGCAAGGCCAGGTTATCTCCCAGCTCTCCGCCACCCTCGTCGCTATTATTTCTCTCCGATTACTTCCGAGGCTAGGAGGCGGGCGTGTGCCAGCCGCTGAAATCATGATCGTGAACCCCGCGATTCGAAACTTAATTCGGGAGAAAAAGGTTTATCAGATTGATCTTGTCATCGAAACAAGCCTCCAAGAGGGCATGATCAGTTTAAATCGCTCCCTCGCGAAACTTGTGAAAGGAAAAGAAATCTCGCTCGAAACCGCGGAGACTTACTCTTTAAACCCGTCGGAGCTTCGTATTCTGCTCGAAAGAATCTAAGCTCACGAAACATGGATTACAAATCATGAATCACAAAAATCTAAAATAGCGGTTCATGTTCCAAGATTCATGATTCAAGCTCCATGACCCATGAAATATAAGTACCAAGCCAAAAGCAAGACCGGCGAGATGCAGGTTGGCTTTGTCGATGCCATCGACAAAGACAGCGCCGCGAACATCTTAGCGAGCCACGATCTTTTTATTCTCTACCTAGAATCAGCCGACAAGCGGCGCTGGTATGAAGGGCTGGCAAGTTATTTCGAGCGTGTGAAACGAAAGGATATGGTCATCTTCACTCGTCAACTGGCCGTGCTCCTTGAAGCGCGCTTGCCGTTGAATACCGCGCTCAAAACCCTCCACGACCAAACCAACCAGCCCACGCTCAAAGAAACCGTCTATCAAATCTCCGAGGATATCGACGCCGGCTTAGCCTTTTCCCAGGCTCTTGAGCGGCATCCGGCTGTTTTCTCAAACTTTTTCATAAGCATGGTTCGGTCATCGGAAGTTACCGGCAACTTAAACGAAGTGGCGGGATTCCTTGCCGACTACACCGAAAAAGAAGATCTCCTGGTAACTAAAGCTAGGAGCGCCATGATCTATCCCGCCATAGTCATCGGTCTTTTCGTTGTTGTTTCCATTATTTTAATCACGGTCGTTTTCCCCCAACTGAAGCCCGTTTTTGAGCAAAGTGGCGCGGAGTTACCGTTCCTCACAAAACTTTTAATCAACTCCGGTGACATAGCCGGCCGCTGGTGGCCAGCCATCGCCCTCATTGTCGGCATCTTTTTCATTATCATTGTCGACTACGTTAAGTCTCCAGAGGGGCGGGCCTTTTGGGACGAACTTAAAACCCGCTTACCCATCGTGAGCAAGGTCCACGTGCCAGTTACGATTACCCGATTTTCAAACGCCGCGGCCATTCTGCTGAAAGGCGGCGTGCCGCTTGCTCAATCGATTGAGATCGTAAGTCAAACCATCGATAACGTTCTCTATCAGGATATTTTGCGGGAAGTTGCTGAAGAAATCCGTCAGGGCGTGCCGCTCTCCGAGGCTATCTCAAAGTACCCAGACTATTTTCCTCCGCTCGTCCCCCAGATGTTGGTAGTGGGGGAGTCTACCGGTCAGCTCGATAAGATGTTCATGAGAATCGCTGTTTTCTATAACCGAGAAGCCGACAATGTTATCAACAACATCGTCGATTTGATCCAACCCATTCTCATGATTGGCATCGGCGTGATGGTCGCCTTCCTTTTTGCCGCCGTTCTCCTCCCAATCTACAAGTTAACTGCCACCTTTGGTAGTAGTTAAGTAATCAACACATTTAAGCTTGAAGCAATCCTAATTATGATAGAATTAACCAATACCCCCTTGCCGTGTCGGTAGGGAGCCGGAAAGGTCGATTGTTGTTGAAAAATTTAATGTATCACAAAAAAGGTTTTACCCCGTTAGAAACCCGAGTGGTGGTAAGATGGGGTGAGATCTAGGCTAAAAAAAGACATGAAAAACATTAATAAAGTAACTAACGGAGTTTCTAGACGGGGCTTTACCCTTATTGAAATTCTGATCGTCGTGGCCATCATCGGTATTTTGGCTTCTGTGGTTCTAGTGGGTTTAGGGCCTCTTCAAAGGCAAGGTAGAGACGCCAGGAGGATTTCTGACATTAAGCAAATCCAGACTGGCCTTGAGTTTTACTACACGAAGTGTGGTTATTATCCCGGTGCCGTGCAAGCTGGCGTTGCCGGCACTCAGTGTACCGCTAGAATAGCAGGCCTGATTGAACTCAACGTCACCGCCGCAGCCGCCGACCTTGGTGGTATTCTCACTGGCAGTTTGCTTGGTATTAGTAACGTACCCGAAGACCCAAATGCCAGCCGTGAATACCGATATCAATCTGATGGAACAACTTACGTATTACGAGCTCAGTTGGACGACGCTAACAATCGCGCTCTCCAGAGCGACGTTGACATCGTAATCGCGCCTTTAACTCTTGATTGTACAGATCTTGGCACTACCCCCCTTACTCCTTTTTACTGCGTTCAGCTTTAAAAAAGCTATTGCTTATGCAGATCTGGTTGTTCATCTTCGGTCTTGCTATTGGCAGTTTCCTGAATGTGATTGCGGTCAGGTACAATCCAGAAAAGTTCATACTTAATAAAAAATCCTTGGGTGGGCGCTCTGCTTGTCCGGGGTGCGGGAACAAGCTCAAATGGTTTGAGCTTGTTCCTTTATTAAGCTTCTTGTTTCTCCTGGGTCGCTGTCGTAACTGCAAGCAAAAAATTAGTCTAGAATATCCAGTCGTCGAATTGATCTCTGGTTTAATTTTTGTTTTTGTCCCTCTCTACCTTTTCAATCTCACCGCCTTTAAACTTCTTAACCTATCACCTATCAGTCATTGGTCATTAGTCATTAGTTTTTTGTTAGTCTTTGAAACCCTCCTTCTAGTTTCAGCGATCGACATCCGCATCAAAATCATTCCCGACGAAGCCAATATTTTTTTAATCATCCTAGGCGTTGTAATTGCCGTTTTTGCCTCTCAAGAATTCGGACCAGTGAGCGGCTCCTTTTTGGGTCCCTATGGCGCTCTTTTCGGTCTCCGAGATATCCTTTGGCTAAATAGAGTCATTGCCCTACTCTTCGGTGTTGTCTTTTACGGCCTACTAATTTTAATCACTAAAGGTCGCGGCATGGGCATGGGAGACTTAAAACTCACGGCTGCGCTAGGTGTCGTTTTCGGCTGGCCGGACATCGTTATTATTACCGGCCTTTCTTTTATCATCGGCTCACTCTTCAGTCTCCCCGGGCTCTTATCTAAAAAGAAAGGCCTGAAAAGTTTCCTTCCCTTTGGTCCTTTTATCGCCATGGCGAGCCTAGTCGTCTTCTTCTGGGGCGAGGAAATAATGCGTTTCTACTTCAATCTTTTTCGAGGCTAAGTTGATGCTATAATTACCAAGTGATTCGCCTATCACCTTCCACCTATCACCTAAAACCTACGCGGGGTTTCACCCTCGTTGAAATTATTGTAAGCGTCGCCATCATCGCCATTCTTTCTGCCACTCTCATCGTTTACAGCCGAAGGAGCGAGAAGCAGATCTTGCTTAACGTCGAAAAAGCTAAAATTGCCCAGACTGTTCTCCGCGCCAAGGAACTCACCCTCTCTGGATACACCAAGCCCATCTCAAACCCGCCCCCATGCTCCTACGGTTTCAGGATCGACTACATAAATAAAACCTACTCCCTCTTTGAATACACCCCGCCCGCTCCAATCACTTGCGACCAGATTCTTACTATAACCAGCGTCGTCCCCAATGCACCGAGCTATCGCGAAACCGAAAGCAACGCCCTAAACTCTAAACTGGACTTTGACACCGGCCCGAACCGATTGGGCTACCTCCTCTTTGTGCCCCCCGACCCCAAAGTCCTCCTCTTTGACGAAGGTGGAAATATTTTTGGGAACAATCCGATGAATATCTACATCAAAACCAACGACACGGTCAACCCAACTGGAGCTATCATCAGAATCAACAACATCACCGCCCAACTAAGTTTCCCTACTCAATGATTCACGATTCAAGATTTATGACCCAAGATTCACGACTAATAATCCACGATCCAAAGTTGATAATTCGAGCTTCGGGCTCCATGTTCCATGTTTCACGATCCATGATTCATGATCGCAGTGGCCAAGCTATTGCTGAAGCCATCGTCGCTCTGGCAATTTTAACCATTGGTTATATGGCTGTTCTTGCACTACTCAATCGCTCTCTTTCGATCACCCAAGTGGTGAGCGACCAAAATATTGCCACCTACCTAGCCTCGGAAGGCATAGAAATTGTAAAAAACTTAAGCGACGCCAACATCAAAAAAGGCAATTCCTATAATGAGGGCTTTGGGGTTGGCAGTTACGAAGTTTCCTACCTCACTGAACTTGAAAGCGACAACTCCTCGGACGGAGATAATGACAACCCAGGGTTCAGAATTGGCAATCAAAGCGATTTCAGCCCCGACCCCCTAAGATTTAGCCCAGCATTGGGTTACTCCTACGATCTAGCAAGTTCCCCCACCAAGTTCTATCGGACCGTCAGGATCTTGCCCCCCGCCCCGCCCTCCGGTCAGATGCATGTTGCTTCGATTGTAATATGGAATCAAAAGGGCGGTGGTCAATCATCCGTTCAACTTGAAGATTTCTTATTCTCAAATTAACCATGGATAATTTTCTCCTGAAAAACGACCGCAAGTTTGGATTTACTCTGGTTGAATTAATCGTTTCGGTTGGGGTTTTTTCGGTCATTTCAACCATCGCTATTGGCGGCTTCATTAATGCCCTCCGAACCCACCGCCAAGCCATGGCCCTGATGACCGCCAACAGCAATACGAGCGCCGCCATCGAACAGATTGCGCGAGAAATAAGAACTGGCAAAAGTTTTACCGTAAGTGGTCAAAGCAATCTTTCATTCGAGAACGCCGCCGGAAACAATATTACCTACGACCTCATAGGGGATAGCCTCACAATAAGCGAAAACAACGACCCGGCTCAAAAAATTACCGACGAAAATGTTTTAGTCAAATATCTAAGTTTCCGGATTATTAATAATATTATCCCGCTGGTAAATTACCCATCGAGAATTGTTATTAACATCGGTGTGGCTCCAAGAGATATTAAGACAAGCGTGAAAAACATCGACATCCAAACTGTTGTGAGCACAAGAAACGAGTAACCAAATACAATGGAAAATTTCTCATACCCCATGATTCATGCTCCACGTTCCATGCTTCATGGCTGCGGTAACCGCGGCCAGACCATGCTCTTGGTTGTGATGATGATAAGCGGCACCATCCTAAGTATCAGCCTAGTCGCCGGCATCTTAATGGTTTATCAGATTCGGCAGGCCGGTAATTTTACTAACTCCGCTAAAGCCATTTTTGCCGCCGACACCGGTGTTGGTTGGTGGTTTTTCAGCCAAACCCCCGCTTACAACCCCTCCTACAGATCCTCGACTATCAACGCCGCCTTTGGAAATGGCGCCAGCTTCGAAATCGTCGAGCTCCCCAATGGCACCGCCAAGGTTGTCGGCCAAGCCGGTAATTCCAAGCGCGCTTTTCTAGTCGAGCCACTTTCAGCCGTCACCTGCAATCCTAATCCAGACATCATGTTGGTTATCGACAAATCCCTAAGTATTGAGAGCTACGAATCAGACTATGAAGACTCGCTAAGGACCTACATAAACTACCTGTCAGCCCTTACCAGCAACCAAGCTTATTTTGGCCTTGAAGTCTTTAACGGAAGCCCCAGCCTTATTCGCCCGCTCTCAAACAATTCTTCAAGCATTAGATTGGCAATTACCAATATGAATTATGGGGGTGAAAGTAACGGGGCTAATCTCGACGATGCCATCGACGGAGCCCAGGCCGAACTTGAGGGCCTGAATGATCGCGATGACAATCAGTACAAGGATTATCTGTTAATCGTTACCGATAGTGTGCCATCACCCGCTAATCAAGCCAATGTTAACACCGCTGCGAATGCCGCTAAAACCGCGGGTACTAAAATAATTGTTATCGGCATTGATCCAGATCCCAGTGAAGGCCCAAGTTTTCACGGCTATTTTGAAAGTCTTGCGAGTCCCGGTCACTACGCAAGTTCCACCGGCAACGGAACTGCCCCCTACGAGCAAAATCTAATTGAGAGACTTAGGAGTATTTCCAATTCAACATTCTTGAACTGCCCGTAATTTCGATTGAAGCTTGCCCAAAACTGATTTAGAATCTTAGGGTGACCAAAGAAAACACCAGAGAAAGAATTTTCAAGCTAAGGGCAGAAATCAACCGGTATCGCTACGCCTACCACGTAGAAGATAAATCGTTAATTTCTGATGCCGCCCTCGACTCCTTAAAAAAGGAGTTATTTGATTTAGAACAAAAATTTCCCGAACTTATTACCCTCGATTCCCCCACCCAAAGAATTGGCGGCGCGCCGCTCAAGGAATTCAAAAAAGTCACCCACGAAACTCGGATGAATTCGCTTAATGACGCCTTTAGCGAAGCTGATGTTAGAGATTGGATTACTCGATTAGAAAACTACCTTGGCTACTCTGTTCTAAAACCTGACATCTCAAACCTTCCTCCGGAGGAGGATCCGCCTCCGGCGGAAAAACCCGTTTTCTATTGCGACCTCAAAATGGATGGTCTCGCTCTCGAGCTTGTCTACGCAGACGGAATTTTAATCCAAGCTTCCACCCGGGGAGACGGCCTAGTTGGTGAAGATGTCACTCAAAACATCAAAACCATCGAGGCCATCCCGCTCAAACTCAATGTTCCAAGTTCCATGATCCATATTCCAGGTTCACTGGTAGTCAGGGGCGAAGTCTTCCTAACTAAGAAAGAATTCGCACGAATCAATAAGGAGCAAGAAAAAAGAGGGGAAAAGATTTACGCCAACCCAAGAAATGTCGCCGCTGGTTCCATCCGTCAACTCGATCCAAAAATCACCGCCTCGAGAAAACTCGATTTCTATGCCTATGGTATCGTTGCAGCTCCCGAAGTTCATAAAACCCACGCCAACGAATTTGAAACCCTCACGCAACTTGGATTCAAAACCAATCCGAACGGCCAGTCGGTAAAAAGTCTCGAAGAAGTTTTTGTTTTCCAAAAGAAGTGGGAAAAAGAACGCGAAAATCTTCCCTACGAAATTGATGGCATTGTGGTTTTCATAAACGACAATCAAATTTTTACGAATGCTGGCATTATTGGCAAAGCTCCCCGAGCCGCTATTGCCTATAAGTTTTCTCCTCGCGAAGCCACCACGATTGTCGAAAGTATTAAAGTTCAAGTTGGGCGCACGGGCGTTTTAACCCCGGTGGCTGTAATGAAACCAGTCTTGGTGGGGGGCGCTACCATCACCCATGCCACTCTTCATAACGCTGACGAAATCGAGCGATTAGGGCTCAAAATTGGCGATACCGTCATTATCAGCCGAGCCGGGGACGTTATCCCGAAAATAACCAAAGTCCTCAAAGAACTAAGAACTGGTAAGGAAAAATCTTTCACTATGCCCACCCAATGCCCCGTCGACAATTCACTAGTCGTTCGCGACGGCGTGGCTTTCAGGTGTTCCAATAAAAACTGCGCCGCGAAACTAAGGGAATCAATCTATCACTTTGTTTCCCGCCAAGCCTTCAATATCGAAGGTTTAGGGCCAAAAATCGTCGACCGATTTTTGGATGAAGGGTTAATCTCCGATGCCGCTGATATTTTTGAACTTAAAAAAGAAATCGGCGACATCGCCGCCCTTGATCGGTTTGGCGAAAAGTCCGCCCAAAACATCATTGAAGAGGTTGAATCGAAAAAATCTATATCTCTTCCGCGCTTTATTTACGCGCTCGGCATTCTCCACGTCGGCGAAGAAACCGCGCAGCTTCTCTCTAAGCAATTTTCAATTTCCAAAACCCAATTTCCAATTAAAGAATTTATCAAAAACTGTAAAAGTTTGTCGATTGAAGACCTTCAGAAAATCCCCGATGTGGGACCGAAGGTTGCCGAGAGTATTCATGGTTGGTTTCATGATCAGAAAAATATTGCATTCCTCGAAAAACTCTCTCAAGTCGGCATCCAAATAGAATTTCCCGTGATCCATGTTTCCCGATCCAAGATTCATGGAAGGATCTTCGTCCTAACCGGTAGCTTAGCCACCATGTCTCGAGACGAGGCTAAGGAGAAAATTCGAACTTTAGGCGGCGAAATTTCTGAATCCGTAAGTAAAAACACTGATTTTTTGGTTGCCGGCTCTGATTCAGGTTCAAAGTTTGA
>ERZ1292625.2389-Hain-H41-01um-R1-2389-length-17599-cov-24_pt1 | contig 17599 bp, 22 predicted proteins | sample MGYA00564400_ERZ1292625 | MGnify/ENA primary metagenome ERZ1292625 (study PRJEB36523, sample SAMEA6512639) | groundwater metagenome | collected 2019-01-08 | study: AquaDiva: Metagenomics assemblies of 32 groundwater samples
CCGCGTCTAACCAAGCGCTCAACACGGGCCGCCAAAAAGCAGGCGGCCGGTTAGCCCATTAGGTTTAAAGTTGGGCTTGCAATCAGCCCTAAAATGCGATAGATTTGACAACAGAGGAGTATACATGAAGATAGAAATCGAGAGAGAAGAGGACGGGCGCTGGATTGCCGAAGTTTTCGATCTTCCGGGCGTCCTGGCTTATGGAACGACGCGGGAAGAGGCAATTGCCAAGGTTGAGGCGCTGGCACTGCGTGTGATTGCGGATCGGATCGATCATGGGGAAACCATCCCCGAACTCGATGAGCTTTTCGCGCTGCCCGCATGAGTCAGTGGCCTTCCTCTAAAGCCAGGACCGTCCTTGCAGCACTCCTTCGAATCGGTTGGTCTATCAAACGAGAGACCGCCGGTTCCCACCGGATTCTTTCACGAGCAGGATGGCCTGATTATGTGTTCGCCTTTCATGATGGGGCTGAAATCGGGCCCCGCATGCTTGCACGAATTGCTAAAAAGACAGGCCTCAAACCGGATGACCTGTAGCCTTGTCGGATCACGTCATTCGCGTGATGTCTCGCAGCACCACCTTTCCTTTATCTTTTGATGCTACAAACTCATATTGTGGCAAAATACCTCAGTAATTATTTCTAAAGATATGTGCTTTACGCTTTTTAGCGTGATATCAAGGTCTGCTCAATAACTGGCAAGTATCAAAACTATAGGAGGCCCTTATGCATAAATTGGCCCTACTCTCTTTGGTTATTTGGTTCCTGTCGGGATGTGCGAGCGCAACAATGGTCCCTTTCACGGTAGACAGCACTCCACAGGGCGGTCAGATTGACGTCAATGGGGTAACGCTTGGAACTACACCTATGGAAATCCAACTTCAGTGCAGCAAACGCTGGGTCGGTGTCGCCGTCGCACCTGGAGGGTGGGCGTACGATAATGCCATCTATGATGTCACCGTATATCCGTCGCGAAACAATCCTGGTGTTTCGCAAACAAAGCGAGTTAACGCCTGTCAAGTCAAAAATCCACCTGGCCATCTCTTTTTCGATCTCGCTCTCGATCCGGTCTCTCCACGCCAGCGGATTGACCTCGACGTAAACCGCAAACCAAACGGCTCTTCGCTTGAGGAAACGCTGCTATCGCTCAAGCGCCTTCGCGATCAGGGTTTTTTAACCGAGCAGGAGTACCACGAGAAAGTAGATAAAGCTCTAAAAGAGTTAGGACGATAATTAAAATTGCGTCAATCCAATCGGCTCGAAAGGGACGCGGTATAAAACCACCGCCCCCCCTCAAGCGCATCGCTGGGAATCATAAATTATGATTATAACAGGCCCTATAGAAAGCTTCTTCAAGAACCCAAAAGCGGAACCATCGCCTGAAGGCGACGGCATACTTTATCACCTTCGTCGCGATCTGGAGAAACTTTACGGCGATGAATCAGATAACAACGGTGACGCTTCTATGCATACGATGTTGGCCATAATTGGGATGCTCGCCGGGATCGACTATTTGTCAAAGACTTATTCTTCTGCCGAAGGCTCCAGAAAAAGATTTGTTGAAACGGTCGAGAACCTATGCAATATGAGTAATGACGATTCTGAGGCAAGTTACCTGTTCAGATGCGCCCTCGTTCATTCGGTAGGACTATCAACGGTTAGCAATCGTTACAGAAAAGGAACAAAATTCAACTTTGAGGTCACCGACGATAAGCCTGTTCCCCTTATACAAAAGCTGGCTGATGCCAGCAGTGAAGTGACATGCCGAATTAGCTACTGGGAGCTAAAGAGGGCTTTTTTAAAGGTCATTAGCGAGATAGAGAATATCGCCAGGGAGCTTGGCCATCCGAAAAATAGTCACGTGATAAACAAGATAGGCCATATGCACTCGGAAAAACTTCTCAAAAGATAGAATGCACCCAACCAGAGGGTTGAGAGGGGCGTTCTGTGTCTCAAACAGCTTCTCTCCGTGCCTCAGTGTCTCCGTGGCAAGATCGTATCCGCTTTTTCCCGCCTTCCCGCTATTCCCACCGGAAGATCAGCGAACCGATTGCTAAAAACACGGCGGTCATGAGCGCGAGTATCGCGAGGTGCGGGGCAATGTCCATGAGGCCTGCTCCTTCGGTCATGATCGACCGGGCGCCGTCCACGAGGTGCGTCAGCGGCAAAAACTGGGCGATCTTCTGAACGATGGGGTTCGTTCCTTCGAGGGAGATCAGGCAGATGGCGCCGACCCGGACGCCGGGGCAGGTCTTGACCAGATCGCTGACTTCGATGATCAACGGCATGGCAGCAAAGTACCATGAGGGGCCATTACTGTCAAGCGGGCAGGGAAAGGGGCATTATCGCTTGAGTCTGCGGCGCGAATCGTGTAAAGTATGTCAGCCGCGGATGGACAGGGACGTTTCCGTCTAAGACTGAGCAATGATCTATGGCTTTATTCGTGCCAATCCGCGGCCAAATAGAACCGTTTTTTCGTCCGCCGGCTACTCTGCGTCCTGCGGTAAGAAGGTTTTAATGTATGATTAAGGTCACCAAAGATATCTTCATAGATGAAAGCGAAATCCGGCTGCACTTTGTCCGCGCTTCGGGCCCGGGGGGCCAGAACGTGAACAAGGTGGCAACTGCCGTGCAGCTCCGGTTCGACGTGGGGAACTCGACCTCTCTTCCCGGGGACGTGCGCACACGTCTTATCCGTCTTGCGGGCAGACGCATTACCCAGGACGGCATCCTCATTATCGAAGCACGGCAGTTCCGCACCCAGGAGCGGAACCGCGAGGACGCCGTCGAACGGCTTGTCGAGCTCATCCGCCAGGCCGCGGAGAGGCCCAAGCCGAGGAAGAAGACGAAGCCTTCGAAGGCCGCAAAAGAGAGGCGGATCGAGAGTAAGAAGCTAAGAGGAAAGACAAAAAAGATGCGGAGAACAGCGCCGAATCTTGATTGATTTACCAAAGAAAAAATCTGAACGTCTTCGGACTCTCTAAGGCACAAAGTCTGATGAATGCAAAATGCAGAGTGCAAAATGGAAAAGTCAAAATTGATGGGCTCGTAAGAAGTCCCCACAGTGCCGTCATTGCGAGGAGCGCAGCGACGCGGCAATCTCGTTTTTTCAAACAGTTATAAACTGCGAGATTGCTTCGCTTCGCTCGCAAAGACGGCTTTTAGAATTTTTTACGAATGAATCAAAATTAAAAGATATGAAATCATGGCCTGAGGCCATGCCGCAATTTTGCAATTTGCATTTTGAAATTTGACTTATGCATTGCTTTCTTCGCGCCTTCGCGTCTTCGCGGCATAGTTGCTTCCGGCTTGTCCGGGTTAGTCAGTTACAAATCAAATGCTTCTCAAAATGGGAAGAATATTTCTTCAATGTCTTGTTTTTTACCGCAATTTACAATTTGCATTTTACAATTCCGGCTTGTCCGGGTTAGGGGTTATTCATGGCATTAGTTAGTTTGCAAAACGTGAACGTCGGCTTCGGCGGGCCGCTTTTGCTCGAAGGGGTTGATCTCTCCATTGACCGCGGCGAGCGCGTCTGCCTTGTGGGCAGGAACGGCACGGGCAAGTCCACGATCATGCGGCTCATTACCGGCGAGGTGAAGCCTGACGGAGGGAAGATCGTCTTCCAGCAGGGCGTGCGTATCACGCTCCTGACGCAGGAAGTGCCGCAGGCGCTCACGGGAAGCGTGTTCGACGTTGTATCGAGCGCCTTCGGCGGGCAGGGGACACTGCTTGCCCAATATCATCATGTGAGCGCCAGGCTGGCCCATGACCACAGCGAGAAGCTGATGGCGGAGCTTGAGGACGTCCAGCACAAGTTCGAGTCCGCCGGCGGCTGGCAGATGCAGCAGAAGATCGAGACCATCCTGACGCGGCTCCAACTTCCTGAGGACGCCGAGTTCTCCGAACTCTCAGGCGGTCTCAAGCGCCGTGTCCTGCTGGCAAGGGCCTTGGCAGGGGAGCCGGACCTTTTGCTGCTCGACGAACCCACGAACCATCTTGACATCGATTCCATTGCCTGGCTGGAAGAATTTTTGCTTTCCTTCGGCGGGACACTGCTTTTCGTGACCCACGACCGGGCGCTGCTCCAAAAGCTCGCGACAAGAATAGTCGATCTTGACCGCGGCAAGCTCACCAGCTGGCCGGGAAGTTACTATGCCTATCTCGAACTCAAGCAGGCCGCGCTCGATGCCGAGGCTGTCGAGAATGCGAAATTCGACAAAAAGCTTGCCGTAGAAGAGGTCTGGATCCGCCAGGGCGTCAAGGCGCGCCGGACCCGGAATGAAGGCCGCGTGCGGGCGCTTAAGGAGCTGCGCAGGACCAGGAGCGAACGGCGCGAAGTGACGGGCACGGCGCGCATGCAGATGCAGGAGGCAGAGCGCACGGGCAAGCTCGTGATCGAAGCGCAGGGGGTGGGCCACAGCTACAACGGCAACGTGGTCATCCGTGATTTTTCCACGACCATCATCCGCGGCGACAAGGTCGGCATTATCGGGCCGAACGGCTCCGGCAAGACCACGCTGCTCAAAATCCTGCTCAATGACCTGAAGCCGCAGAAGGGCGTGGTGAAGCACGGCACGAACCTTGAAGTGGCCTACCTCGACCAGCACCGCGAGCAGCTCGATGATGCAAAGACCGTGCAGGACAACGTGGCCTTTGGCAGCGACCACGTGACCATCAACGGCAACCAGCGGCATGTCATCGGCTATCTGCAGGATTTTCTGTTCGCCCCTGCCCGTGCCCGAAGCCCCGTGAAGGTCCTGTCCGGCGGGGAGCGGAACCGTCTGCTGCTTGCCAGGCTCTTCACCAAGCCCTCGAACGTCCTCGTGCTGGACGAGCCCACGAACGACCTGGACATCGAGACCCTCGATCTGCTTGAGGAGCTCCTGATGGACTATCCCGGCACGGTGCTCCTCGTGAGCCACGACCGCGCGTTCATCAACAATGTGGTCACGAGCACGCTTGTCCTCGAAGGTGAAGGCAGGGTGAATGAATACGTGGGCGGATATGACGACTGGCTGCGCCAGAGCCGGAGGATGATCGGGGCTCCCGCAGTCCCGGTCAAGGCCGAAGAGAAAAAGGCGGCGACGGGTCCACAACCGGTGAAGCCGCGCAAGCTGACCTTTAAAGAGCAGAAAGAGCTTGATACTCTCCCGAAACGCATCGAAGAGCTCGATGCGGAACAGCACCAGATCACCGCGATCATGGCTGCCCCGGCGTTTTATCGCGAAAGCGGTAAAAAGGCGGCGGAAGCAACAGCGCGTCTTGAGGCGGTGGGGAAAGAACTGGCTGCGGCGTATAAGCGATGGGAGGAGCTGGAGGCGTTGGTCCAGAAATAGAGAACGGGAATATCCCTTGCCATTTCAATCACAAACTGCTAATATTTTTCCATGAAGGAGAAGATGTATTCCAAGCTGCAGGACGCGGACAAGTCGGCTGTTATAAACAGCCTGAAGAGAGCGCTCGAAAAGCGCCCGGAAGTCTCATTCGCCTATCTGCACGGGTCCTTCGCAAAAGAGAGCGGCTTCCGGGATATTGATATCGCCCTCTATCTGAAAGAAGTCCCGGCCTCACCTCTGGAATATGAACTTGCATTGGAGGCCGAGTTCATGCATGCGGTTGCTGGCTATCCGGTGGACGTGCGCGTGCTGAACAATTGTCCTCTCTCCTTCCGCTACCATGTCATAAAAGACGGGATTATCTTGATCGTGAGAAACGACGATGCACGATCGGACTTTCAGGAGGCCACCCTCGCCCAGTACTTCGACTTTGCCCCTTTCCGCACTCTCTATTTAAAGGAGACCCTCGGCATTGGAGCTTAACCCTGACAAAGTCAGGAAAATCACTTCGGAGATACTGACGTCTCTCGAACGTCTTGAAGAGCTGAAGAGGCTCCACAAGGACGCCTTCCTTTCCGATCCCCACAAGATATCGAGCGCAAAATACAATTTCATCGTTGCCATTGAAGGGATCGTCGATCTCTGCAATCACCTTATTGCCAAAAACGCCTTCAGAACGCCTGAGGATTATGCCGACACCTTCAAGGTTCTTGCTGAGAAGGGCGCATTCGACCGGGATTTTACCGGTACTCTCATACAAATGGCCCGATTCAGGAATCGCCTCGTGCATATCTACTGGGAAGTCAACAGCGACGAACTGCATCATATCCTCACGACCCGCCTTGATGACGTCAGACGTTTTTTAAAACAGTACGGAGCCTTTGCCGGTCTGGCATAAAAGCTTCCGGCAGTCCATGGCTGACCCTGCTTTTTACCGCATTCAGGCCGGCGGCCTGAACCAATCACGCGGATGCTGTGAAAATTCTCCCGCAGCCGGAAAGGCCGGGCTTCACTTTGTTCAACCCAACCGACGTCTCTTAGCGACTCCGAAATTGATAGACTACTTTTTGTCCCTGAGCAGGTCCTTAAGAGCGGCGAACGGCTTATAGGTAGCAGGCGGTTCGTTCCCGGCGCCGGGCTTTGCCGCGCCGAACGATCCTTCATCCAGATACTCCTGGTGCTCATTGTCGTGGCAGTAGAGACAGAGCAGCTCCCAGTTGCCGCCGTCGGGCGGGTTGTTGTCGTGGTTGTGGTCCTTGTGATGGACCGTGAGCTCGCGGAGCTTCTTCCCCGCGAATTCGCGTCCGCACCGCGCGCAGATATGTGGATACATTTTGAGCGATCGCTCCCGATAGGCCTTCTCCCGAAGCTCCCGGTTGCGCCGGGCCTCGGCAATGATCCGGTCCTGCTTGTCCTCATCTGTTCCCGTTTTCTTTGTCGACATATTCAAACCATATCGCAACCACGGGTAGCGGAGTGCCGCGAAACACAGATGAACACGGTCTGTGCTTTACCCTGTGCGGTGAAGTCGCCTGTGGTTTCAGAAAATTTCATGACTATTGATGTGTTGCCATAGCGCTGCGGTCAAGGCTTTCGAAATATTCCTCGATCTCCCGCTTTACTTCAGCCAAGCGGGAGAGATGATTCACCCGCTCCCGGAACTCCGCTCCGCCGTGCAGGCCCTTCGTGTACCAGCAGAGGTGCTTGCGCATCTCGCGCACGCCGATATCCTCGCCGAGCAGTTTGACGACATCGTTCATGTGCCTGAGCATCATCGTCTTCCGTTCTTCGTCGGAAGGATGGGGAGGAACAACGCCTGTTTCAAGGTACTGTTTTGCCTCGCGGAAAATCCAGGGATTTCCCTGGATCGACCTTCCGATCATGACGCCGTCACAGCCCGTTTCATCCATCATTCTCTTCGCGTCCAGCGCTGAGCGCACGTCGCCGTTCCCGATGACCGGGATGCCGACGGAACCCTTCACCACCTTGATCATGCCCCAGTCCGCATGGCCGGAGAAGCCCTGGGCCTTGGTGCGGCCGTGCACGGTCACGGCAGCGATGCCCGTGGATTCGGCCGTCTGCGCCAGGTCAACGGCAACGATGTTCTTTGCGTCCCAGCCGAGCCGGATCTTGACGGTCACCGGAACGTTCGACGCCCCGACGACCGCGGACATGATCTCTTTTGCCAGCCCGATATCGCGAAGGAGCGCGGACCCCGCGCCGGATTTCAGGACCTTCGGCGCTGGACAGCCCATGTTGATGTCGATAAAATCCACCTCGCGCTCCGACACCAGCCGCGCCGCCTCCGCCAGGGACTTCGGTTTCGAGCCGAAGATCTGGAATACGACGGGCCGCTCGGCGGGACCGGTATGAAGCATGCTGAAGGTCCTTTTATGGTCCCGTATCAGCGCTTCGACGCTCATCATCTCGGAGAAGACGAGCCCCGCGCCGAGTTCCCTGCAGATCATGCGGAACGGCAGGTCCGTGATCCCGGCCATGGGGGCGAGGACAAGGGGGTTTCGCTTCAGTATCTCTCTGATCGACATGGGGGTATTATAACCGAAAAAAACTGAAATGCGAAAGCATTTTGAGCGCGGATTTACCGGGAAGAGGCGGAGAAAAAATAAGAAAAAAGGAGAATTGGGTGAAATAGCAGGACCGGTTGTCAAGGCGGTTGGCCGGCGGGAGCGCGGCACTCCCGCTTCTACGACGACAAGAGTGCTTTGCCGATTTGCTCCCTGCAATGACGGTCCTTTCCTTAAATCCTTCCTCCGTTCCCTCCTTTTGAGGACGGGTCAGTGAAAATTGACACCAGGAAACCCTGCGGGAGGGGCCTCCGGATGGGGGGAGGACAGAAAAAGGAAAAAATCCTTGACAATAGAGGACTTCTCCTATATATTCTATAGTCTTTCTTCGCCAGCTGGGCCCAACAGGCGTGGTCTTTATGTTCGACGCGTTAACCGGTAAATTAGAGGCTGTATTCAAGAAGCTCCGCGGCAGGGGCGTTCTCAAGGAAGACGACGTAAAAGAGGCCCTGCGGGAAGTTCGCCTGGCGCTCCTCGAAGCCGATGTGAACTTCAAGGTGGTGAAGGAGTTCGTCGGCCGGGTGCAGGCCAGGGCCGTGGGGCAGGAGATCCTTTCCAGCCTCACGCCGGGCCAGCAGGTGATCAAGATCGTCCACGAGGAGCTGGTCTCCCTTCTCGGCGGGACCCAGGCAAAGCTCCACCTGGCGCCCAACCCTCCCACCGTCATCATGATGGTCGGTCTCCAGGGATCAGGCAAGACAACGACCGCCGGCAAGCTGGCGAAGTATTTCAAGAAGGACGGCAGGCGGGTCCTGCTGGTGCCGGCAGATACCCGAAGGCCGGCGGCGGTGGAGCAGCTCAAGATCCTTGCCGGACAGATCGGGGTCGACGCCTATATATCGGAAGAGAAAGACCCCGTTGTTATCTGCCGTGAGGCGGTGAAGCACGCGGAAAAGTCCCTCTTCGAGGTCGTGGTCCTCGACACCGCGGGCAGGCTCCAGATAGACGAGCCGCTCATGGACGAGCTCCGGCAGATCAAGACCGGCGTGAAGCCCCACGAGGTCCTCTTCGTTGCCGACGCCATGACGGGCCAGGAAGCCGTGAACATCGCCGAGAAGTTCAACAGCGATGTGGGCTTCGACGGCGTGGTGCTCACGAAGGTAGACGGCGACGCCCGGGGCGGGGCGGCCCTTTCCATCAAGGCCGTGACGGGCAAGCCCGTCAAGTTCGCGGGCATGGGCGAGAAGCTGGATGCCCTGGAGCCGTTCCATCCGGACCGCATGGCCTCGCGGATCCTCGGCATGGGCGATGTGATGTCGCTCATCGAGAAGGCGCAGGAGGCCGTTTCCCGGGAAGAGGCGCTGGCGCTCGTCAAGAAGCTCCGGAAGGATTCCTTCGACCTTGAGGACTTCTGCGGTCAGCTCCGGCAGGTGAAGAAGCTGGGCTCCCTGGGAGATGTCCTCGGCATGATCCCGGGTCTGAACAAGCTGAAGCTTCCCGATGATCATGCGGGCGACAAGGAACTGACCAGGGTGGAAGCCATCATCTGCTCCATGACCCCGAAGGAGCGGTCCGATTACACCGTCATCAACGGGAGCCGCCGGCTCCGCATCGCAAAGGGCAGCGGCGCCCAGGTCCAGGACGTGAACCGGCTCCTCAAACAGTTCGCCGAGATGCGCAAGATGATGAAGTCCATGAAGGGCGGCAAGATGGGGAAGATGTTCGGCGGACGGATGCCGTTTTAGTAGCACGACAAAATTTACCACGAAGACACGAAGTCTGATGAATGCAAAATGCAGAGTGCAAAATGAAGGAATGTAAAATCCTGCCTAAGGCCATACCCTGATTTTGCAATTTGCATTTTGAAATTTGACTTTTGCATTGCTTTCTTAGTGACTTGGTGCCTTCGTGGTAAGATCGGGTTTCAGTGATTTTTCCTAAGAGAAAGAGGTGAGCACATGGCAGTACGGATCAGACTGAGACGGATGGGAACCCACAAGAAGCCGTTCTACCGGCTTGTGGTGGCGGACTCCCGGTCGCCCAGGAACGGGCGCTTCATCGACATGATCGGGACCTACGATCCCCTCAAGAAACCCGCCGGCATTCAGGTAGACCCGGCGAAGGCGCTGGACTGGCTCAAGAAGGGTGCGATCCCGTCGGATACGGTGAAGTCCATCCTCTCCAAAGCCGGGGTCATGAAGCAGCACGCCGGGGCGAAGTAACACTATTGCGGATTGCGGATTTCGGAATGCGGAATGAAGGCCGCATTTCCCCTGCAGAGGCACCGTGATGATCCTCTGGTCCGCCCGCAGAAAGCGGCATGCTCATCACCATCGGCAAAGTGCTCAAACCCTGGGGCGTCAGGGGCGAAGTGAAGGTGGAACCCCTGACGGACTTCCCGGAACGGTTCACAAGGCTCAGCCGGGTGTATCTGACCTCGCCCGCGGGGAAACAGGTCCTCTGCACGGTGAAGTCCGTACGGTATGCGGGAAAGACCCCGCTGCTGGTTCTTGAAGGGTACGATACCCCGGAAAAGGTCAAGGCCCTGTCCGGCTGGCATGTTCAGGTCCCCGAGGAAGAGGCCGTCCCTCTGCCCGAGGGCAGCTACTACTGGTTTGAACTGATCGGCATGGACGTCCGGTCCGAAGCGGGCGAGAAGATCGGGACGATCACCGAGGTCTTTCAGACCGGCAGCAACGACGTGTACGTGGTGAAGCGCGGCGGAACAGAAGTGTATATCCCCGCCACGCACGAGGTGGTAAAGCAGGTCGACAAAAAATCCCGCACCATGGTTATCCATCTCATGGAAGGCCTGCTGGATTGACCCCGTTGGAATTTTTGCGGAAACATGAGCTCAGTGGAACGTTGAAAGCAGAGGTGATATCCCGATGCATTCACGGACCACGCGCCATTCTAACGGGGTGAAACGAGAACCGATCCCGGCTATGCGAACGCTGAACGTTGACGTGCTCACCCTCTTCCCGGGGATCCTTGCCGGACCGCTGAACGAGAGCATTCTCAAACGCGCCGGGGAAAAGGGCCTCATCAGCGTACGGACCTGGAACATCCGGGACTTTACCGAGGACAAGCACAAGACCGCCGACGACAGTCCCTACGGCGGGGGCGCCGGCATGGTGCTCAAGCCCGAGCCCATCTTCCGGGCGTTCGAGGCGCTCCGGGCCGAATATCCCGGGGAAACGATGTTGACGATCCTGCTCTCGCCCCAGGGAGCGCTCTTCAGCCACCGCGAGGCGGAACGGCTCTCGAAGGAAACGCGAAGGATCGTCCTCCTCTGCGGCCACTACGAGGCCATTGATGAGCGCGTTCGGCATTCCCATGTTGATGAGGAGCTTTCCATCGGCGACTACGTGCTCACCGGCGGAGAGCTTGCCGCCCTCGTGGTGATCGATGCAACGGCGAGGCTCATTCCCGGCGTGCTCGGCGACGAGGAGTCGGCCAGCTTCGATTCATTTACCGGCGGGCTGCTGGATTACCCGCATTACACGCGGCCGGCGGAGTTCCAGGGGATGAAGGTCCCCGATGTGCTCCTCTCCGGCAACCACGAAGAGATACGGCGGTGGCGCAGGCGCGAGGCGCTCAAGGCCACGCTCACCAAGCGGCCGGACCTCCTCGACACGGCAGCGCTGACCGACGAGGACGGGAAGATACTGGAAGAACTGAAGAAAGAATTGTAAATTTGAAGTTGAAAATTGGAAATTGAAAAGTGAGGGTGGAAATTTCCAATCTTCATTTTTCAATATGGATTTTGCTTGTTAAGGGAGGTTTGCAATGGATCTGATCAATGCGCTGGAAAAGGCACAAAAGAAGGAAGGAATACCGAGCTTCCGCGTGGGGGACACCATCCGCATTCACGCGAAGGTCGTTGAAGGCGACAAGGAGAGGATCCAGGTCTTCGAGGGCGTGGTGATCGGCCGGCAGGGCGCGGGCGTCCGCGAGATCGTCAGGGTGCGGAAACTTTCCTACGGCGTCGGCGTGGAGAGGCTCTTCCCCGTCCACTCGCCCATGATCGACAAGATCGAGCTGGCCAAGGAAGGCAAAGTGCGCCGGGCGAAGCTTTATTACCTGCGCGAGCTGCGCGGCAAGGCGGCCAGGATCAAGGAAAAAGAGCGCGCGCTGGTGTCCGTGGCGGGCGCGACGCAGGCCGAGGCAACGGAGCAGAAGTAACATTTGGAAGTTCAAATTGCAAAGCTCAAATGAATGTCAAATGGCGTCTGTTCGCGTTAACAAGTGCACTGTTTGGCATTCTGTTTTTCCGGGATTGATTTGATATTTGGATTTTGAGCTTTGAACTTATTTGAGGTTTCTATGCCTCGTGGCCGGCCCCGCAAAGGGGAATTGCGTCCAGACCGTCCTGGTGATCTCTTCGGCAGCGAACCGGCATGCGATCCCCTGTTCTTCGAAGGTCGCGCGCGCGCGTCCGGCTTCACCTGCATCGCAGGGCTGGACGAGGCGGGCAGGGGGCCCCTGGCCGGACCGGTGGTGGCCGCTGCCGTGGTGCTTCCCGACGGCCTCCTGATACCGGGGCTCACCGATTCCAAGCTGGTGCCCGAGCAGGAGCGCGAGCGGCTCTTCGATATAATACAGCAGCAGGCGGTCTGCTGCGGCGTCGGCATTGCTGACGAGCGGACCATCGACGAGGTCAACATCTACCAGGCGACCATCATTGCCATGGAACGGGCGCTCGAGACCCTCTCTCCCCGGCCCGATTACCTGCTTCTCGACGCCATTACCCTCCCGCGCGTTTCTCTTCCGCAAAATCCGCTCATTAAAGGTGATCGCCGCAGTCATAGCATCGCAGCGGCCTCGATCCTCGCCAAGGTGACGCGGGACCGGCTCATGCTCGAGCTCCACGAAAAATTCCCCCAGTACAATTTCCACAAGCATAAAGGCTACGGCACAAAGGAGCATCTGGCATTGATGCGCTCCTTCGGCCCCTGCGCGGCCCATCGCAGGAGCTACCGGCCCGTGGCGGAGCTGCTCCGGGGAGACGTTCCGTGAGCCTCCTCAGGAAAATGCTGGGCAAGGCGGGCGAGGACCGGGCCGCCCGCTTTCTGGTCAAACAGGGATACAAGATCCTCGAGCGGAATTACCGCGTCCCCTCCGGGGAGATCGACCTCATCGCCCTGCACAAGGGAGAAGTGGTGTTCGTTGAGGTCAAGACCAGGACGAGCGACGCCTTTGGAGCGCCGGAGCTGGCCGTCACGCCCCGGAAACAGCGGCAGATGGTCAAGGCGGCCCTCGGCTATATTAAATACAAGAAGCTCCACCAGGTCCCGTGCCGGTTCGACGTGGTGGCCATCAATGAGGCATCTGAAAAGGAGATAGAACTTATCCAGAACGCATTCGAGGTGGACCGGACGAGGATGTAAGGAGGTAGTATGATCGACCTGCTCAAGAAAATAAACCTGTTCGCAAGCCTTACGGCCGATGAGCTCGAAGAGATCCAGAAGATCTGCCTGAAGGAGCGCATCGCCAAAGATACGGTCATCTTCAAGGAAGGAGACGCCGGGGACCGGTGCTACATCATCACCGCCGGAGAGGCGCGGATCAGCAAGTTCATTCCCAACATCGGCGAGGAGGCCCTGGCGGTGCTCAAGCCCGGCGACTACTTCGGCGAGATGGCCCTGATCGACAACTTCCCGCGCTCGGCCCATGCCATCGCCAACACGGACCTCGAAGTCCTCGCCATCAACAAGGCCGACCTGGACAAGGTCCTCATCCGGGACCGCGAGATGGGGTACAAGCTCCTCTGGACCTTCACCCGGACCCTTTCGAAGCGCTTAAGGGAAACGAATGAAAAAATGGCCGGCTTCCTGGCCATGTCAGGCGGGTTTTGAGAAGAATTTACATTGTCGGATGCTGAACGAAGTGGTATATTTATTTCATTGGAAGAATGATCATAAGGAATAAGGGATTTGAAATATCGAATTCTATACTCACCTGACACCGAAGAACATATGCGTGTCCTGACAACACGCCAGCAGATGACCGTATTGGACTCGGTAGAAAAGCAGTTACAAGATCAACCGACTGTAGAGACAAAAAATAGAAAGCCCATGCGGCCTAATCCACTCGCGCCATGGGAGTTGCGAATTGGAAATCTCCGCGTTTACTATGATGTCGAGACCAAGCCAAAGCATGTTGTTTATATACGTGCTGTCGGAATTAAGAATAGAAATAAGGTTATAATTGGAAACGAGGTGATAACATTATGAAGACGATTGAAATGACCAAAGCGACATTATCGCTGTCGGATTATACAAAAAAGGTCAAAAAAGAACCGATGATTGTTATGTCTGAAGGTAGGCCCGTTGCCGCTCTGGTGCGCATCAGCAATGCTGACATAGAAACGGTTTCCCTCAGCAATAATCCACAATTTCTGGATTTAATCAAGCGATCGCGTGCAAGGCAGAGATCAGAGGGTGCAATCTCTACAGAAGAAATGCGCCGCCGGCTAAAAAAATCAAAATCTGCGGCATATACCCGATAGTACAACATTCGTTTGTTGTCCGCTCTATTCCGCATTAATCCAAAAATAGAATCCTTGTCTAAACAATCATACAAAATAGGCATGGTCAGCCTGGGCTGTCCCAAGAACCAGGTGGATGCCGAGCAGATGCTCGGCGTGCTCGCGGGCTCGGGGTTCGAGATCACGGCGGACCAGAACAGCGCCGACGTGATCGTGGTGAACACCTGCGGGTTCATCGAGTCGGCCAAGGAAGAGTCCATCGAGGCGATCCTCGAGGCCGCGAAGATGAAGAAGGAGGGCCGGTGCCGCGCCCTCATCATTGCGGGCTGCCTTGCCCAGCGCTATAAGGACGAGCTTCTCAGGGAACTCCCCGAGGCGGACGCCGTCATCGGCACGGCGGAGATCAGCCGCATCAGCGCGATCTGCGACAGCGCCCTCGCGGGGAACGGGCGCGTCACGTCCGTCTCAGCGCCCGCCATGGTCTACGGCCTTCCGCGGGTGCGCACGACTCCGCCCCACTACGCCTACCTCAAGATCGCCGAGGGGTGCAGCAATTGCTGCTCCTACTGCGCTATTCCCATTATCCGGGGCAATTTCAAGAGCAGGCCGAGTGCCTCCATCCTCGACGAGGCGCAGCGGCTTGCCGATGAAGGCGTGAAGGAGCTTATCCTCCTTGCCCAGGACTCCACCAACTACCGTGACGGGGACACGGACCTCCCGAAGCTCTTAAAGAGTCTCACCCGAATTTCCGGTTTAGAGTGGGTCCGTCTCATGTACGCCTATCCCGGAAGGATCAGCGATGGGCTGACGGCCGTTCTGGCCGAAGAAGAGAAGATCTGCAAGTACCTCGACATCCCGGTCCAGCATATCGATGATAAGATTCTCAAAGCCATGAACCGCCGTGGAAGCTCCGATGACATCAAGCGGACCATCGAGGGCCTTCGCAAACGAGTGCCGGGCATTGCGCTTCGGACCTCTCTCATCGTCGGATTCCCGGGAGAGACAGAGGCTGCGTTCAAGCGCCTCCTGTCGTTCGTGAAGGAAGTGGAGTTCGAGCACCTAGGCGTGTTCACCTATTCACCGGAAGAAGGGACGCCGGCATATACGCTGTCCCACCAAGTGCCGGCAGAGGCGGCACAGGAGCGGCTGGACCGGATCATGAAGGCCCAGGCGAAGATATCGCTCAAGAAGAACCGCGCGTTGGTCGGAGCGACGCGCACCGTGCTCGTGGACGGCATGGAGGACAACGTTCTCTTCGGCAGGCTCTCCACCCAGGCGCCGGAGATCGACGGGGTGGTGTATCTTTCAGAGACCGAAGCAGTGTCGGGTGAGTTTGTGGATGTGGCCATTACCGAGGCGATGGAGTATGATCTGGTGGGGAAGGGTTTGGGAGAGTAGGAATATTAACAGTGTCCAGAATGGTTTAATTGCGGACTGCACCTACAAAAGAGCAGTCAGGCTAAAGCGAAACAATATATCATGAACTGCGGTGCTTATCCATGACTTCCTGATAGGATACCGTGGGAATGCGGCCCGCCTTATAGGCGGCCCAACGTTTGCGCGCTTCTTCCGCCCAGATACGGTCCATCTCCGGGTCCGGCTTGTCAAGATCGGTGAGGATCGCGTCCACTAGCCGCAGCTTTTCAACATCCGGCAAGGAATGGATCTCCGACGCGAGCTTCTCGGCGGTTTTCGTCATACCAGCGCCTCCTCTGCGATAAGAATGGGGATACATTTCTTCTCAACATAGACTTCAAACTTCTCCCATCAAACTTCACCCTTCCAACCTCAAGATCCCAGCAGCCATTGCCACACGGGGACGACGTCGATTTTTTTACCCTCTATTGCAATATCCTCCGATTCATCATGGGTGAGAATCGTCCCCTTCTTGAGCTTGAATTCCCTCATTGCCTCAAGAAGGCCCTCAAGCTCCCTCTTTCTCGTGCCGGCATCCTTCAGAGAATAGCTCACCTGAATGGCGTTGCGAACAAATTTGCCCTCTTTCACGATGAAATCGCATTCCCTTTTCCCCTTCCAGTAATAGCACTCCAGCCCCCTTATCTTGAGCGCGGCAAAGACCGCATTTTCCAGGAGCCTGCCCGCATCTTCCGAGAACTTGAAGGAAACGGCGGTGATGAATCCGTTGTCCACGCAGTAGGCCTTTCGCGGATAGGTGATCTGCTTTTTCAAACTGTACGAAAAATGATTAACGCCGAAGAGGAGATAGACGTCTTCGAGGTAGCCGATATATTCCTCCAAGGTATGCATGTTGACGTCGAGGAGCCCGGAAAGGTTCTTCACGCTGAACAGGGCCGTCGCGTTGCTCATCAGAAAATGCGCGGCCTTTTCGTATTGTTTCGTCCGCCGTATGGCATATCTCCGGATGACGTCCCGCGTCAGAATGCCGTTGTAATACTCCTTCAAGAGCGCGGACTTCAGCTTTATGTTTTCCTCGTTTACAACCTCGGGAAAGCCCCCGTACAAAAGATATTCGCTGAAGGCGTGGCGTATCTTCGCCTTCCTGCTTATGATAGCGGGCAACGAGAAATCCGTGAGAATACCCCTGTGCTTCACGATTTCCTGAAAAGAGAAGGGATAGACCTCATGCGGAATCGTCCTTCCCGTCAGAAGCGTCGCGTATTCCCCCTTCAACAGGGAAGAGTTGGAACCGGTTACGACGATCTTCAAACCCCGCACGCCGTCGTAGAGCTTCCTCAGGTCCTTCTGCCAGCCCTCCATCTCCTGAACTTCATCGAGAAAGAGATACACCTTGCCGGAAGGGTTCATGAACGCAAGATATTTCTCGTAAAGGTCATACAACGAGGCGTCTTTGAAGGCGGGGTCCTCGAAGTTGAGATGAAGAATATTGCGGGCGGGCGCCCCCTCTTTCATCAGGAGCTTGATAAGGAGATGCAGCATCGTCGTCTTGCCGCTTCTCCTGACGCCGCTGATCGTGAGGATCTCTTTCCTGCCGAAAAGCTGTTTCAGAGACAGGAGGTCGTCTCTTTCATGGGCTTTCAGCCAGTCTTTTTCCCCGGCCCACCACGGATTCCAGAAAACGAACGCGTCATAGTATATCATTGTACCTCTCCATAACTGTCTTTATGGTGAAGTATAATGCACCATATTAACAATGTCAATTCTTTGTTTCGGGTTGCCTCTGTAGCCATCTCGCCACGCAACGCGTGCATCAACGTTATATATGGGTAGAGCATGAGGTTGGATTTCCCCATTAAAGCATAGAAT
>ERZ1292625.2390-Hain-H41-01um-R1-2390-length-17594-cov-4_pt1 | contig 17594 bp, 13 predicted proteins | sample MGYA00564400_ERZ1292625 | MGnify/ENA primary metagenome ERZ1292625 (study PRJEB36523, sample SAMEA6512639) | groundwater metagenome | collected 2019-01-08 | study: AquaDiva: Metagenomics assemblies of 32 groundwater samples
GGCAAAGGGTATTTCTAAGAAACAAGCAGCTCTAGAAATTGCCGAACACAGCCAGATAAGTCCTGAAGAACTTTTGGGAATCGGTGACAGCACGAGCGATTGGCAATTCATAGGACAATGTGGCTATGCAGGCACAGTATCGAACAGTAGTGAAGAACTAAAACGATTAATTTCTACCAGGAAGAATTCGTATATCGGCGATTCAGTCGACGTGAATGGCGTCCTGAATATATTTGATCACTTCTCGATTTAGGTAAAGGCAAGCCTCGAACACAAAAGTGCTAGCGTTTGCGCACAAAATGAGTTGCCAGCTCACAGCAAGTTTTTGCCCGAAATCGCTCCGAGCAAATTTGTTGAACTTAGAGGTGAGCTAGCGTATACTACGACCTATACAAAGGCAGCTTTTTGAGGTAATAAAGGGGTTATATGTCAGAAGTAGTTCAGCCAGCAATTGAAACTTTCGCGCAAATCAAAGTCATCGGTGTCGGTGGTGCCGGCGGTGCAGCTATCAACCGCATGGTCGAGGCTGGCATTGAGAATGTCCAATTTATTGCTATTAACACTGATGCTCAGGCTTTGCACCATTCCAAGGCCAACAAGAAGATTCACATTGGCAAAGAAGCCACCCGAGGCTTAGGCGCTGGTGCCGATCCAATAGTTGGCGAGCAGGCTGCCGAAGAATCACGCGAAGAAATCAAGCAGGCTATAGAGGGTGCCGACATGGTGTTTGTGACTATTGGGGCTGGCGGCGGCACAGGTAGCGGCGGCGGTCATGTGGTGGCCGAGGTTGCCACTGAGCTAGGTATTCTGGTGGTCGGTTTCGCAACCAAGCCCTTTGCTTTTGAGGGCGAGAAGCGTCGCAAGAACGCCGAGCAAGCCATTGAGAAGCTGCGCAAAGCCGTTGACACCTTGATTATTATTCCTAACGACCGTCTACTGCAGACAATTGATCGTGATACACCGCTGACCGAAGCTTTCAAGGTTGCCGACGATGTCCTGCGACAGGGCGTGCAGGGCATTTCTGACCTGATTACTGTTCACGGCCTAATCAACCTCGACTTCGCTGACGTCAAGACCGTTATGTCCAAGGCTGGCTCGGCCTTAATGGGTATCGGTCGCGCCAACGGCGAGAACCGCGCCGTCCTAGCTGCTCAACAGGCTATCGAATCACCTCTACTAGAGGTCTCTATCGATGGCGCCCGTGGCATCCTCTTCAATGTTATTGGGGGTAACGACCTAGCCATGCACGAGATTAACGCTGCTGCCGAGGCTATCACCACGGCTGCTGATCCTGATGCCAACATTATCTTTGGTGCCACGATCAACCCTGATCTCGAAGGCGAAGTCATCATTACGGTTGTGGCGACCGGCTTTGACGCCTCATATTTCTCTAAGCGTGAGGCTGATGCCAAGCGCAGTACACCGACTGAGCCAGTACTAGCTAATACCAACACCACTAAGCAAGACGAGAAGGCTCTATCTGAGATCGACATGAATCTTGGTGATGACAATGACGATGCCCACGATTTCACCAAGGATACGCCAATGCCCAACATTTGGTCGATTCATGATGACGAAGACGACTCTAAGGACGACAAATCTGACGATCACCAAGACTCAAGCGACTCCCACAAAGGCAGTGATATTAAATCAGACGAAGATTCAGACGAGGTTGTTACCAGTAGCCTAGAAGAAGAATTAGAGAAGCCTTCGTTCCTACGTCGCTTAGGTCGACGCCACAAAGCTGGCAGTTCGGACGAAGACTCCGCCGACAAAAAAGACGACTAATCCAAGTCCGAATAGTCGACCTTTATCAGTTATTGCCAAGATTTACCCCTAAAATTCGTATTAAATAATACACCAATAAATACCTTGCAAAACGCTACAGCTAGGGCTATATTGGAACTACGCAGCACTATATGTGGAAAATCAAATACCATATAGACAACAAAATGCTGAGTACATTTAATGGTAAGAGGAGGCAGCATGAAATGCACTCAATGCCAAAGCGAGGACATCAAAGTGATCGAATCGCGCGACGTGGCAGAGGGCCAAGCTATTCGCCGCCGCCGTATGTGTAATAGTTGTAGCTATCGGTTTACAACTTATGAACGCCTTGAAAGACCACAACTTATCATCATTAAGAACGATGGTAAGCGCGAATTATTTAATCGCTCCAAGTTGCTGGCAGGACTCTATCGGGCCTGCGAGAAGACCTCGGTCACCAGCTTAGAACTCGAAAAAGTAGTCGCCGCGATTGAGCAAGAGCTCTACGCTTGTGGCGATCAAGAAGTTAAATCTACGCGTATTGGTGAGCTGGTGATGGAGCAATTGGCACGGCTAAATGAGGTTGCCTATGTACGTTTTGCCAGTGTCTATCGACGCTTTAAGGATATCGCCAGCTTCGAGCAGGAGCTATCCTTAGTCAAGCAGGGCAAGCATATAGCAGCCTAGCGCCTACTGTTTTGAGAGCACGGTGAGCGATAGGACTCCAAACAAAAACCATCAAACAATAAAACCTAAGGGAGTGAGGGACAAATAATATGGGACAAACAACTAGCCTAGGGGTAGAGCGGCTTTTTACCCCCCAAAAATCCAAAGCCTACGACCAACTCAAATGGTCTAAATACGATTCAATTATTAAGAATCCGATGAGCGATACGCCGGTCTTTGAGCAGAATGACGTTGAGCTTCCAGAGGGTTGGTCACAGAACGCTGTTAACATTGTGGCTCAGAAGTACTTCAGTGGTACGCCAGGCTCCAAGGGACGAGAGAGCTCATTGAAGCATCTGATTGACCGTGTTGTCGATACGGTTACGCGTCAGGGTATGCAAGAAGGCTACTTTAGCAGTGAGACAGAGGCCGAAGACTTCCGTGAAGAGCTGAAGTATGTTGTTGCCACCCAGAGGGCTACATTTAACAGTCCGGTCTGGTTCAACATCGGTGTGCCCGAACGTGCTCAACAGGCTAGTGCTTGTTTCATACTTGGTATCGAAGACACCATGCCAGCGATTCTTAACTGGTATGTCGAAGAAGGCATGATTTTCAAGGGCGGATCTGGCTCAGGAATTAACATCAGTCCTATTAGATCTTCTGTCGAGCAACTCGGCAAAAGCGCCGGTACGGCTAGTGGTCCCTTAAGCTTCATGCGTGGTGCTGACGCTAGTGCCGGTGCTATTAAGAGTGGCGGTAAGACTCGTCGCGCTGCCAAGATGGTTATTCTCAATGTCGATCACCCTGATGTCGAAGAATTCATTTGGAGCAAGGCCATAGAGGAGCGCAAAGCCCGTGATCTGCAGAACTTAGGTTGGGACATGAGCCTAGACGGCAAAGACTCCTTCAGCGTGCAGTACCAGAATGCCAACATTTCGGTTAGAGTAACCGATGACTTCATGCAAGCCGTACAGAATGATGATGACTGGGATCTTAAGGCTGTCACTAACGGCAAGGCAGTTAAGACTGTCAAAGCCCGCGCTTTGCTGCGCCAGTTCTCTGAGGCGGCATGGGAGTGTGCTGACCCTGGCATGCAGTTCGATACCACTATTAATAAGTGGCACACCACGCCTAACGCTGGTCGCATCTATGGCTCCAACCCCTGCAGCGAGTACATGCACCTCAACAACTCGGCTTGTAATCTGGCCAGTCTGAATCTGCTCAAGTTCCTCAAGGATGACAACAGTTTTGACGTTAAGGCTTTCATACATACTGTGGAGTTAATTTTCACGGCTCAAGAGATTCTAGTTGGCTACAGCGAATACCCCACGGAGCCGATTGGCAAAACTGCCAAGGCTTACCGAGAGCTCGGTATCGGCTATGCCAACCTCGGTGCCTTGCTGATGGCCCTAGGCTTACCATATGATTCTGACGAAGGCCGAGCTATCGCCGGGGCTGTAACTGCGTTGTTAACGGGTCAGTCCTATGCCACTAGCGCTAAGATTGCCAAGCGAATTGGTCCGTTTGCTGGCTTCAGCAAGGATCGTGATGGCATGCTGAACGTACTACGTATGCACCGTGCCGAAGTCTCTAAGATCGATGCTTCACTAGTACCTGAAGAATTGCTCAGCGCTGCGGCAGCCGCTTGGGATGATGCTGTCGAACTAGGCGAGCTATACGGTGTACGCAACTCGCAGGCTAGCGTACTTGCTCCTACCGGTACCAGTGGCCTGATGATGGATTGCGACACTCTCGGCATTGAACCCGATCTTGGTCTGGTCAAGCACAAGAAGCTGGTCGGCGGCGGTACCATGAGTATCGTCAACCAGACTGTACCACGAGCCCTGAAGATCTTGGGCTATAGCAAGCCGCAGATCGCCGACATCGTGCAGTACATCGATAACGAGAAGACCATCCTTGGTGCTCCTCACCTCAAGAAGGATCACGAAGATGTCTTCGCTTGCTCAATGGGCGATAATGCCATTCACTATAGCGGTCATGTCAGAATGATGGCTGCTGTCCAGCCCTTCATTAGTGGTGCTATTAGCAAGACTGTCAACATGCCCGAAGAGGCTACTATCGAAGACATCGAACAGATCCATATTGATTCTTGGAAGTTGGGTCTCAAGGCCGTGGCTATTTACCGCGACAACTGTAAGGTCGGTCAGCCCCTCAGCATGGCTAAGAAGGGCGGAGACGCCAACAATAACGTTGCCGACACTGCCGATACTGCCGAGACTGCTAACCCAGAGGCTATCAGCGACAAGGTCATTGTCAAGGGCGCTGTCAGGCGCAAACTACCACGCGTTCGCAACAGTCGTACCTACAAGTTCCAGATTGCTGACCTAGAGGGCTACTTCACTATTGGTGAATACGAAGATGGCACGCCTGGTGAGCTATTCATCAGTGTCAGCAAGCAGGGTTCAACCCTGTCAGGCCTGATGGATTCCTTCGCTATCAGTGTTAGTCACGGACTGCAGTTTGGCGTACCGCTTAAGAGCTATGTTAAGACTTTGCGCGGCACCAGCTTCGCACCATCAGGTATGACTGATGACAGTGAAATCCGCACCGCCAGCTCAATCACCGACTACATCTTCCGTCGCTTGGCTCTAGATTACTTGAGCTTCGAAGATCGCCTAGAACTTGGTCTGGCCTCGCTAGACGACATGCCCGAGATACAGACCACTCTGTTAGAGGAAGCTCCAGCTCCTGCTGTCGAAGCCGCCGAAGAGGCACCTAAGCTAGCCAAAGCCGCCAAGAAGGCCGCAGCAGCAGTGTCTACACCCAGCATTACTTCGCCACCAGTCAACGAAGCTCCAGGCATCGCAACTGAAGAGGCTAGCCTATTGGTTGGTGACTCAACCGCGCCACTTTGCTACAACTGCGGCAACCAAACCCAACGCGCCGGCAGCTGCTACGTCTGTACTTCCTGCGGCTCTACTACCGGTTGTAGCTAGACCTAGCTACTCACTATTTCGACACCCTTTTGTAATGCTCCAAACAGCTGGCGCTTTCTAAATCTGAATTCGGCCTTAGCTCTTTGTACTGATTCATCATCAGCCCTTTCAAGAGTGCCTTCTTTGATGGCCTTCGTCTTGCTACCGCCTGCGTAATTTCCAACGGTTATGCTATCGACAGCTTCAGGGTCACCTATGGCTATGGCTTCTGTGTCAGGTCGTCCCAAGGCATTGTTAATCAGTAGTGCCCATTCGTAGTGGCTATCACCTGGATGTTTGAATGGATCAAGTATTGCTGCAGCCATAGCCTGATCGTGAGGTCCAGAGCCATTGTCGTGAGCGTAGGGGTTGCCGACAGCTGTTCGATGCCATCTATATTCGGCATGCGGACCGAATATCTCCGCAAGTTTATCACCAACCGGATACCAGTTCCGTAGATGCTTAACAATATCCGGGCTAAGGCTAACGGTTCTTCTAAGAGTTACAGCTCCAGCATGCCTGGCAATGTCCGATGTTCTTTGCTGATCTCTCTCCTGGCGCATTACTTGATGACGTGCCTGCTCAAGTATGCGCGCTGCAACATCTATGTTGGCAACATTTCCAGTACGTTCGCCGACGCCAATAAGAGTGCCTTCGACACGGTCAATTCCAGCAACGATTGCACTGATAGTGAAGCCAACAGCGTTATCAACATCATTATGGGTGTGTATGCTAGTGCTGACTTTGTCCCCAAAACCATACTTAACGGCAGCATTAAATGCAGCCATCGTAGCAGTGTTCCAATCTTCGTTGGCCGAGTAGCCATAGGTGTTAGGTAGGTTAACATTAACATTCTCTGCACCGTTCTCCAGCAGGCTCGCTGTTATTGTGCGATAGAATTGGATAGATTCTTCAGGCGTAACAGCCGTAGTAGCTTCGCCCGATATAGAAAAGTTCTTAAAGCCTGCGGCCAATGTGTGTGCTGCAGCTACACTAACTCGAAAAGCTGAATCTTGTATGCTGTAGGGCTCTGAGGCCGTATCCAATAAGTTAGGATCAACCCGGTCATAAACGTGAACAACCACGCGCTCGGCGATTTCTTGCTCCCAAGTTTCTGGGTAGTGCTCCATGAAGGCATCACGAAGGATTTGACTACCCTCCTGAATTTCTTTTTCTTGGCTGCCGAACAAGACCTGAATCTTAACCTTTTTATACAGCTCATCTGTTTTTTCTTTGTCGGCAATATGTTTGACCAAAGCTACAGCCAGTTGCTGATCACCATTTTTGTTGCCTAGGTGGCCAATTTCTATGCGATCAACACCGGTCGACACTATATTGTCAAAAACTTCAATACGTTGCTCCTGGGTTACTTCATTAGTTTGTTGTTGTTGACCGTCTCGCAATGTTACGTCGGTGAAATACAGGTTTGATACCGATGCATTAGGATTAACCAATTGATTATCAATAGCCAATAGGCCGGCTTCTTTGGCTGGATGGAAGGCATTCATATCGTTGGCATCCCAAATTGCTTCCAAATCACTTAAACCCATAGGTGCTTCGGCTGCCAAGGATCCTCTCGTTACTGTCATCTAGTTTTCCTCTCAAATTAAAAATCAGGCTCGGTTGAAGCCTGATTGGTTTGTCTAGGGTTGTGCTGGAGCCGCGTCGCCTGGGCGCGGGCTAGGCTTCAACCATGGTGAAGCACAACCCCTTAAGGGTTAGGAGGAGGAGATCCAACCGTTGCTTCATAGTTTCAGCCATATCGTGACATTTATATCATACCCAGCCAAGCCTGGCAACTACACTAACGGCAACACCGGCAATATGTACTCGGCGGTACGATTCCAAAGATAACAAAGACAGCCCCGATAGGTAAAACATCTAGGCAACGAACCAAGGCTTTATGATAAACTGGACATAGTATGAAAGTCCTTATCCTGTATCGTCCTCATTCCGAGCATGGCCGCCTGATAGAAGACTTTATTCACGAGTATCAAACGCGCCACAGTACCGACCATCTTGAGGTGCTTAGTATAGACACACGCGAGGGTAGCGCTACAGCCACTCTCTACGATGTTATGACCTATCCAGCCATTCTGGTTTTGCAGACTGACGGCTACGTCCAAAAAGTCTGGCAGGGCGAAACCTTGCCACTGATGGACGAAGTCGCCGCTTACGCCCGCGCCTGAGCTTTGCTATACTTTGGCAGATGAGGTTCAAGAAGAATACACGCCGCAAGGCTCTAGAATACGAGAAGGATCTCGTCCAGTACTGGAAGCAGCACAAGACCTTCGAGAAGTCGATTGAGCTGCGTCCGGCTGACGATGCCTATGTCTTCTATGATGGTCCGCCTTTTATAACAGGGGTGCCGCATCACGGTACCTTACTGTCCAGCATCATCAAGGACGCCGTTCCGCGCTACTGGACTATGAAAGGCAAGCGCGTTGAGCGAGTCTGGGGTTGGGATTGCCACGGACTGCCGGCCGAAGTGTTTACAGAAGAAAAGCTTGGCATCAAGGACAAGCGTGACATTGGCACCAAGGTCAGCCTCGAAGAGTACATTAACACCTGTCGCGAGAATATGACTCTGACTGGCAATGAATGGGAGGCCACAATTGATCGTATAGGCCGCTGGGTGGACTTCGCTGGCGCCTACAAGACAATGGACAAAGATTATATGGAATCAGTCTGGTGGGCCTTTAAGCAGCTTTACGACGCTGATAAGATCTACGAGGGCGAGAAGGTCTTGTTGTATTGTCCGCGCGATGCCACGCCAATCAGTAAGTCTGAGGTGGCCATGGACAATTCCTACCAAGATGTCACCGATCCATCGGTATATGTGAAGTTTAAGCTAAAAGACAGCGATGCTTCGTTGTTAGCTTGGACAACCACTCCTTGGACTCTGCTGGCTAATACCGCTGTGGCCGTTAATGCCAAGGAGGAATACGCCGAAGTCCAGGTGGGTGACGAATGCCTAATCATCGCCAAAGACTTGCTCAACAAGGTATTAACTGATGAAAAACACAACGTTGTGCCTTACACAATTATAAAAACTTACAGAGGTAAAGAACTAGTTGGCAAGAGCTATGAGCCGCTGTTTGAAGACCACGGCCAGAACGCACACAAAATCTGGCCAGCTGACTACGTAACGCTAGAAGACGGCACTGGCATAGTCCACATCGCGCCGGCTTACGGAGAAGAGGATTACCAACTAGCCAAGGCTAACAACGTTCCCGTAGTCTTCAATATTGATGATAACGGCTTCTATGACAGCGGTGAATGGCAGGGTCAACAGGTGTGGGAAGCCAACAAACCAATTGCCAAGACGCTGTATGAGCGCGGCAACGTCTGGAAGATCGACTACATTCGTCACAGCTACCCGCACTGTCACCGCTGTGGAACTAAGCTTATCTACCGCGCTCACCCCAGTTGGTTCATGAATATTGCAGACCAACGCGAGGCCATGCTGGAGCAAAACGCCGATATCAATTGGTTCCCAGAGCACATCAAGCAAGGCCGTTTTGCCAAGACGGTTCAGTCGGCACCGGACTGGAATCTCAGCCGTGACCGTTTCTGGGCTACGGCCATGCCGGTTTGGAAGGGCATGGACAAGCAGGGCAAAGAGCACGTCAAAGTTATCGGATCGTACTCAGAATTACAACAGTTATCAGGGGTAGAACTAGAAGATTATCATAGGCCTTGGATTGATGATGTCACATTTACAATAGACGATATTGAGTACAAACGAATCGACAAAGTGCTGGATTGCTGGTTCGAAAGTGGCTCTATGCCATTCGCGCAGTTCCACTATCCCTTCGAGAACGTCGACAAGTTTGAGCAGAACTTCCCAGGTGATTTCATAGCTGAGTACGTTGGTCAGGTCAGAGCCTGGTTTTACTATTTGCACAGCGTATCAATTGGTCTGTTCGGCAAAAATGCCTTCAAGAACGTGATTGTAACAGGGACGCTGGCCGGTAACGACGGCCGTAAGATGAGCAAGAGCTTCGGCAACTACACTGACCCCAACGAGCTAATGGACAAGTACAGTGCTGACTCCCTACGCTTCTTACTGCTTAGTTCACCGGTGTTAAATGCTGAAGATTTCGCGCTGCAAGACAAGGAGGTCGGTGACGTAGCTCGCAAGCTGAGCATGATCTGGAACATGTTCGACTTCTTTACTCTCTACGCCGACGTTGATGGCTGGGAATGGGACGGTAAGCTAGATGATCCGACCTCTGAACTCGATAACCCTCTTGATAAGTGGATCGTCAGTCGTGTCCATCAGCTTACAGGTGAGGTCGACAAGCATATGCAAGCTTATGACCTGCCAAACGCTCTCAAGCCCGTCCTGCCGTTTGTAGACGACGCCAGCAACTGGTACGTCCGTCGCAGCCGAAAACGCTTCTGGAAGAGCGATAACGACGCTGACAAGGCCTCTGCGTACCGCACCTTGCACTACGTATTGGTGCAACTTAGCATCGTGCTGGCGCCTTTCACGCCATTCTTGGCCGAAGAGCTCTACCGCAAGTTGACCGACGGCGAATCCGTCCATCTGTTGGATTGGCCGTCGGCTGGTCACGTTAACGAACTAACAATTGAACGAATGACGGTTCTTAGAAAATTGATTAGTGATGGTCTAGAATTCAGAGCCAGAAAAGGTATTAAAATTAGGCAGCCACTTTCAAAGGTTCGTTTAGGTTGGTCACAACCCTTCGGAGAAGATCTATTAGACATCGCAAAAGAGGAACTAAATGTTAAAAACATCAGTTTTATACTATTACCCGAAGGACAAACAGAGATATTGCTTGATGAAAAGATTACGCCTGAATTGAGAGAGGAAGGTCTTATGAGAGAAGTTGTTCGCTATGTACAGCAAGCCCGTAAGCAAGCTGGCCTCGAAGTTGACGACCGTATCGTGCTCGGCCTCAGCACCACCGATAAAGACCTCGGATCATTGCTCAAGAATCAAACTCTAACAGATACAATCAAGCAAGAAACTCTCGCCAAATCGCTCCATCACAGCACCAAAGGAGCCTTCACTACAACGGTCAAAATCGATTCCGCCGAACTCCAGGTCGGCATTACCAAGGCCTAGCACGTGCGCGGCGGCGGTATGCGTACTACTTATGGGTACCCAACAAAAACTATACAATTATTGTTGGGTGTCCAGACCTAAGATGTGAAACACTTGGACCAAAATGCAGACTAGTTCAAGCAATACGGACTCCCGTTCCCCGTTTCGCTTTACAGAGGCGGTGATTTTTGATATGATCGGTTGACGTTATGAAAAAAGCAGTGATCCAAACCGGTGGCAAGCAGTACCTAGTCCACGAAGGCGAGATCCTTAAGGTCGAGCTTCTTAAAGCTGACAAGAATAAGGTTGAATTCGAGCCCCTATTAGTCATTGATGGCGATTCTACCGAAGTTGGCACGCCAACAGTTGCCAAGGTCAAAGTTACAGCCGAAGTCTTAGAAGCTGATGTACAGGCCGAAAAAGTAACCTCTATCCGTTACAAGGCCAAGAAGCGAGTGCGCACCGTACGCGGTCATCGCCAACACCAAGCCATTATCAAGATCTCCAAAATAGCCTAGGCCAGTCATAGTCGCTGTGGAAAACTTTTTACTCAGCTTATTAGCGTTATAATTATGACAATAGTTAACATAAGCGCTAAGTTTTAGAAAAATAATTCTACAGGTGTATTTATAGGGTATTTATCAACGCTGTAGCTTTAAAAACAACAAAAAATATCACCAAAGTCGATCAAAACTCTAACAAACGTGCATATAAAGTTTGTTCAAAAAGCCCTTGCAGGCCTATGTTACAGAGAGGATACTATATCCATAGGATTGGAGTCCACGACGGCACTGATCCTAACCAACAAAAAATTGGTTAAAACCAAACAAAAAGTCAAACAGGCCTCGCTTGGCTATCTAATAGCCAGCGAGGCCTTCTAAGTTGAATCAATTTTTTACAATTTGTCTTGGGTTTACAGACCAAATCATATCTCGCGGATCAGATTGTTGTGTCTATGCTTCCCGAGAAGCCAATTGCTGATAATCTAATACACCAGCCAATCTGGCTCTCAGAAGGTGTTGGTAGGTGCTATGAGCTAGCGAGCCCATTCCCAGGAACAAGCCCAACTTCTGATAAGCGTAGTCGTTATTGTAATGATGAATAGTGTCTCCGCTCGGCTGTCGACTATCCCAAGCCGTATTAAGACCGGCGTCGCCACCGAAGTGCATGGTGCGTATAGAGCCATCACCAATGTTAAGCTCATAACTGCCAGCAGTAAACAAGTAACCGCCGCGAAGTTCATAGACTTCGAGTTCATGATCAGATAGAGCACTGTGGGGGTTGACCAAATCCATAGACTCAAGGCATAGCCCTGCCGTAGCTGTAGCCAGATCCTCTCGAGCGAATATAGAGGCCAGCTGGTCCCGAAACTCTGGTGCGGCGCCATACCTAAACCCATAACCGCCGGCACTAGCTTCAAGCAGGAGCTTCTGCCGAGCGCTAGGGTTAGGTGTATCCGGATCAGACTTATGACGCAGAATCTCGTAAACGTCCTTAATCAAATCATCCGGATCGACCGATCCTGGCTTCAAACATGTTGCCGCACCATCACCAACCTCAAACGCGGCAGAAACAAGCTCCGGCAACAATTCATCATAGCCGGCATCATAACGCATTCTAAGACCTTCGCCATTGGCATATGTAAAGCGAGGTTCGTCCAAAACAATCATGCACTTACTGTGAACGTTTATAGCGCAGCAGTCAATACCATGTCACAACAATGTACATAGAAGGCTAGTACTGAATGGCTAGCATCCAACGGCTATATATAAGATTGGCTAAGAATGCTATACTTGAGCTTAAGCGGAGTAATCTATGACACAAACAATTATCGCGATGGTAAACCAGAAGGGTGGAGTCGGCAAAACAACTACGGCGATTAATGTTGCTGCTCAGCTGGCCGGAGCCAAAACCTCGGTTTTGTTGGTTGACCTTGATCCGCAGGGCAATGCCACGAGCGGGTTGGGGTTGCCGCGCGAAAATGCTGCCAAAACAACTTATGATGTTTTGATGGGTGCGGCATCAATTGCCGATGCAGTCCAAGAAACGCATGTCGCACAATTATACGTTTTACCGTCTAATTCCAATCTTGCTGGGGCTGAGGTCGAATTGGTCGGCCAGCCCCAGCGTGAGTTTGCCCTACATAAGGCTTTGCAGTCAGCCGCCTATGATTACATCATTATTGACTGTCCGCCATCACTTGGACTGCTAACTATCAATGGCTTAACAGCGGCGACTACCGTTTTGATACCTGTACAAGCAGAATATTATGCACTCGAGGGACTGAGTCAATTATTGAATACAGTGCAGGCAGTGCGGGGCAGTACCAATCCAGGCCTTGAGCTGCTGGGTATCGCGCTCACAATGTTCGATAAGCGTAACAGTCTTAGTGAGCAGGTGCAGCAGGAGGTAGAGAATTACTTCGGTGACAAGCTGTTTGACACCGTTATACCCCGTAATGTTCGGTTGGCCGAAGCTCCCAGTTATGGCCGCACAATTTATGAACACGACAGATGGAGCAAGGGAGCGAGGGCTTACAAAGCCTTGGCCAAAGAGATCCAGTCACGGACCAGCTGACCGAGCCTAATCGAATAGTCCGATAATACGCTCTAATTCGTCGTCAGACTTGAAGCTAATCTCTAGCTTGCCGCCGCGGGCGGTGCGGCGAATTCCTACGGGTGTACCTAATTTTTTGCTCAACTTTTTGGTGGCTGGGGTCTCGGTGTGAACACGTTCGTGGGCTTGTTTGGCGCTGCTGGCGCCAGCCTTGACACTGAGCACGAAACGCTCGGCTTGGCGCACGCTCCACCCCTGTACGATGATGGTTTTGAGCAGGTAGGTTTGGCGTTCTGAGTCGCCCTTGAGGGCTAGGATTGAGCGGGCGTGACCTTCGCTTATTTTGCCAGCGATCAGAGCTTCGCGGGCGGCTTCGGGTAGGCCTAGCAAGCGCACGATGTTATGAACGGTTGAGGTAGCTTTGCCTAGGCGTTTGGCGATTGTGTCGTAAGATAGCGAGAATTGTTCGTGCAGGCGTTCTATGCTGACGGCTTGCTCCAAGGGGCTTAGGTCTACGCGCTGCACATTCTCAATCAAGGCTAGTTCGAGCTGCTCTAACTCCTTGCTGCTGCGGATAATAGCCGGAACGGTAGCCAAGCCAGCCAGCAGGGCGGCCCGCCAGCGACGTTCGCCAGCAATTAGAGTGTAAACGCCGTCCTTAACAGGGGTAACAACTAAGGGCTGAACCACACCGTGGCGCTTAATAGAGGCTGCTAATTCGCTCAGGGCTGTCTCGTCGAAATGCTTGCGCGGCTGATAAGGGCTAGCCTGGAGCTGACCAACTGGAATCTTCTCAATTCGGTCTTCTGGTGTCAGCAGCAGGCTTTTGTCGAAATCATTGGATATTAGGGCTTCGAAGCCTCGTCCTAGCCCTCGTTTTGGTGTCTGACTCATAAGACAACTATAGCATATTGACAGGGTAAAAACCCCGAATTCACCAGTAGCTTAGAAGGTCTTGGCCTGGCTGACAGGGAAGACTCGCAGTATAAGTTTGCCAACCACTTGATCGGCATCGATTGGCCCAAAGGCACGCGAATCCAGGGAATCCGGCCGATTATCGCCAGAAACAAAGAGCTGGTGGTCATTGAGCTTGATATCAATATTGCCATCGGTCGCGGGTATATTCTTGCCATACGGCAACACGCGGTCAGGGTCGTAACCTTCGGGGTGTGCCTGATTGTAAATAGTATAAACGCCGTTCTTGACTACTACTCGGTCGCCCGGCAGGCCAATCACGCGTTTGATCAGCTGCTTGCTGTCTTGTTGGCCGAATTCACTTAGTCCTACTTGTTCGAATACGACTATGTCACCCCTGGACGGTATATAGTTGTGGCCGGTGATGCGTGCCCAGGTACGGGGAACCTTCCAAATAATCAGCTTGTCGGTGTTGTGTAAGGTGCTTTCCATGCTGGGGCCATCAACTTGATACGATCTGAAGACAAAGCCAATAATGAGCAGTGCCACAGCTAGAGCGGTCAATAAAATACCGAGAGTCGACAGGATCTCGTGCCAGCCCGAGCGTTGGTTTTGGGCTTCTGGTATCTGTATTTGAGGAATTGTCGGATCGTTCACTTCAGTTTCACACTATAGCACACCGAAGGGGTTTACTCATAAGCATTATGTGTCTATACTTAAGACTGTAAAAAGAGATGGACCGGTCAAATTTAAGACGGCCTGCGATACAAACACAGCGCCAAACACCAAAAACAAACTTCGGAAGTTCTTCGCAACCTGTGCCTGAGGTCTTGCCGTCGCGCCCGCGACATTTCATTGATCAGCCATACAGACGGCCGCGCCCCAGTCCGCGCCCGATCATGCCGGATTATCGTCGTGTTCCGGCTGCAGCGCCGAGTTCCGTGTTGCCAACCACATTGCCTTCGGCCGTTGAGTCGTCACGTACGCCTGTTTTTAGGGCGCCAACTTTGCACCAAGCGCCACCGACTAGTCCGGTCAAGCGTCCGCCTATCGATATGGACTTGCCGGGGCAGGCTAGCCACTCACCGTTCGGACAGTTGCTGACTCAGACCAAACGCCGTAAGCTGCGCAAGAAGGCGTCACGAGCTACAGCCGTCGCCATGGTGCTGGCTATTACTATGGGCGGGTTACTGTTCTCGCAGAGCTATCTCAAGTTACACAAAGTCTTCAGGGGTGGCACGGAGACGGCTGTAGCTCTCAGAGCCGAGGTTAAGCCCGAGTTGCTCAAGGGCGAGGGCAGGGGGCGCATAAATATATTGCTACTAGGCCGCGGCGGCGGTTCACATGAAGCACCAGACCTAACGGACACCATTATGGTGGCTAGTATTGATCCGGTTAATCACACCTCAACTCTACTAAGTGTGCCGCGCGATCTCTGGGTAAATGTGCCTGATCACGGTGTTATGAAGCTCAACGCGGCTTGGCAAACAGGTGTTTATAAATACTTTGGCCAGAGCGTGCGTGGCACAACCGACACTAAGGCTACAAAGGCTGGGTTTGACCTTATTGATAAGACTGTCGAAGAAGTCTTGGGCATAACAATTGACTATAATATGCTGGTCGATTTTCAGGCTTTCCAGCAGGCTGTCGATACAGTTGGTGGGGTTGGTATAAATGTTGCGGCTGATCTTGTGGACCCAACCATGGCTTGGGAAAACGCTGGTAATGCCACTTTGGCTACGGCTGGTTTTCATGACTTTGACGGCAAGCACGCGCTTATTTATGTACGATCACGCGAGACTACTAATGACTTCGCACGGGCTGAACGGCAACGTTCTGTGTTGGTGGCTCTCAAAGCCAAGGCAACCAGCCTCGGCACTCTTAGTAATCCGCTCAAATTGTCAGGCCTGCTCAATTCCTTTGGAGACAATATCCAGACTGACCTTTCGATCAAGAATGCCAGCCGCTTATTCAGCATATTACAAGGTGTTGACGACGCCAAAGTGAACTCTATTGGGCTGGCTGGTTCGGCTGCTCTGGCCTCAGGCACACCAAGAATCGCAGCTACACCAGGCGCCGCAGCGACAACAGCGGCCACAACACCTTATGTAACCAGCGGCAATGTTAATGGCCAATCGGTTGTCTTGCCCAAGGCCGGTTTGTTCAAGTATGGGGATATACAGCAATATGTTCGAGGCCAGCTCAAAGACCCCTATATATTAAAAGAAAAAGCCAAGATCATAGTGCTCAATGGCACGCTTCTACCAGGCCTAGCGACCGTCAGGGCTGACGAACTAAAAAGCTACGGCTACAATGTCTTTCAGGTAGGTAACACCACTAATGGTGGCTGGACCACGACAACGCTTGTCGACCTTACGCACAAGAAGAAATACACCAAAAACTATCTTGAGAAGCGGTTCGGTATCAGGGCTGCTCGCAGCCTGGCTGATACGAGTATAGCTACGAACGGCGCGGACTTTGCTATCATAATAGGTAGCGATGAGGCCACTTCTACAGTCAATCAAGCCCACTAGCGGTATAGCGCACCTCTTGCACTTATTATTGGTGCTGGTTTTGCCGATGGTGGTTTTTGTTATGGTGCGGGTAAACTTCGCCCAGCTGGCTCTGTTAGTTATCATTCTGAGCAAATGGCGTATGTTCGCGGTTAGGCCGCGTTTCTGGGCGGCTAATATTCGTGCTAACGCCGTTGATCTAATGGTTGGCTTATCGGTGGTGCTATTCATGACTCATGTCGACAACTTGAGTATGCAGCTGGTCTGGACCATCTTATATGCCATCTGGCTGATTGCCATCAAGCCACAGTCTGGAGTGATGATGGTTACTACCCAGGCTTTTATCGGGCAGCTGGTCGCACTATCAGCTCTATATCTGGTGTGGGCTGACGGGCCAATCTACGGACTAACTCTGCTTAGCGGCTTATTCTGCTATCTGGCCGCTCGCCACTTCCTTGATGCCTTTGATGAGCCTTACGCTAGAATGCTGGCCTTTATCTGGGGTTACTTCGGCGCAGCCCTGGCCTGGCTGCTCAGTCACTGGCTGTTATTCTACCGCGGTGTGGCACAGACAACTTTATTACTCAGTACACTTGGTTATAGTCTGGCCGTGCTTTATTATCTTGATCACAATGATCGTTTGAGCAAGGGCATCAGGCGCCAGTTCATATTTATTATGATGGCCATCATTGTCGTGGTGCTGGCTTTTTCGGACTGGGGAGACAAGGTCGTCTAAGCCTTGTTGTCAGTTTTGTTTGTTGAAATCTCTATACTAGGCTGTTTCGAATACCTGGATGAAGTCATCCGTTCGTTGTAGCTTATAGTCAGCTCCGCTGGCAATTTTCTTTAAATCGGCGTGCTGAGGCGGCAAAGATTCAATTAATAAATACAACGCTCGGTTTTGCAGCTTTGCTACTTGATCAAATAGTCTACGATACAGATCGAGACCGTCTGGGCCGCCAAATATAGCCGACCTTGGCTCAAACCCAGCTGCTTGGTTAATAGTGTGGCTATCTGGTACGTAGGGCAGGTTGCAAAGCAGTATGTCATAGTCCTTGGCTGATGACGCCAGCAAGTCGATTCGCTAAACGCTTAAGGTTAGTGTAAATTTATCTACATTGATTATGGCTATTTATAAAGCTTATGGATCGATGTCCAACAGCTCAA
>ERZ1292625.432-Hain-H41-01um-R1-432-length-64582-cov-70_pt2 | contig 17579 bp, 45 predicted proteins | sample MGYA00564400_ERZ1292625 | MGnify/ENA primary metagenome ERZ1292625 (study PRJEB36523, sample SAMEA6512639) | groundwater metagenome | collected 2019-01-08 | study: AquaDiva: Metagenomics assemblies of 32 groundwater samples
TCCGGCGACGGCTCCGGCGACGGCTACGGCTCCGGCGACGGCTCCGGCGACGGCTACGGCTCCGGCGACGGCTCCGGCGACGGCTCCGGCTACGGCGAATAATGCCGTATCCGAAAATGATGAGGACCAAATGACTGACGGCCAAATCGCCACCCTACTCGGAGCCGCGCCGTTTCTGGCGCTCTGCGCCATATTCCTCGTGCGGCTCGCGTATGAGGCCATCGCGGCTAACACCCCGCGCCCGGCCCCCATCAAGATGCGCCGCTGTGGTCCCTCCATAGGAGGTAATAATGGCTAATCAGATTTGGATCATCGATTGGCGGATCGAAGGGAGCGCGGAAATCTTTGCCTCTTCTGCGGAGGAGGCGCAAGAAAAGTTCGACAAGGGATTTAACTCCCCAAGGGGAATAAATCCTCTCCGTGATGGTGAGGTCTCAAATGACAGACCCCACAAGAAAGAATAGGTGGTCAATGTCACCCATGAAGGTCTGGGTTTCCAAATACGCCCTCACGAAGGGCGTGTATGAGGCCGAGGTCAGGGACTGCGGCACTGGCACGGTCAATGATACAAGTAAATGGGGCGGGTTCTGTTATTATGGCGAAGGCCAGGAATGGCACAGGACACGCGAAGAAGCTCTGACGCGAGCTGAAAAAATGCGCGTCGCCAAGATCACGGCGCTACACAAGCAAATCTCTAAGCTGGAAAGCCTCGACTTCTCGAAATGACCGGCAGTCCTCCCCGCACATCGAAAGAACACCCTATGTTCGAGTTCCAGATGATTCATCATTTTGATGACATGCCGCTCGGCTCCGACACAATCGACGACACTTGGAGAAGCTCTACATAGACGCTGCTGCGACGAACAAAAGGATGAGATACGATGACCTACGAGCCAAGCAAGGAAGCTGTCGAGGCGGCGCTTCGTGCGCTGCACCTTCGCGGCGCTCATGGCTGCTCAATATCTGTGGTGCGCCAAGCGCTGATCGCCGCGCACGAGGCCGAGGATGGCTGGCGGCCAATCGAGACCGCGCCGAAAGATGGAACCAAAATTGATCTCTGGTGCGTTAGTGACGGTATGATTGGAACCCGTGTGCCTTATGCCCACTGGTGCGACAGATGGTGTTTTTGGGGGGATGAAGCCGCCGATAGCGATTTTCTCGTTCACGAATACGGAGAGCCAACCCACTGGCGCCCGCTCCCTCCGCCGCCAAAAGGAGAGACGATATGAGCGAGTCAAAATTTACGTCAGGTCCATGGAATGTCACTGAAGACGAAGAGCCGGATATGGAATGGAATAGACATGTCGAAAGCGCGCCAAACAAACGCATTTGCTTCATGGCGCATGACGGTCCGAATAGAAGCCTTGAATTTGAGGCCAACGCATATCTCATCGCCGCCGCGCCGACGATGTTTGACGCGCTGCTGAACGCCCGTGAGTTTGTCGCCGATGAACTCGATAATCGCGACTACTGTGCAGGCGGGGACGCAAGAGATTATTTCAACGACGCCAAATATGTCAACGACGCCAAATGCACATTGGCGCTGATAGACGCCGCGCTCGCGAAGGCAAGAGGGGAGAATTAACATGCGCATGTCGCTGTTCACCAATTCCAACAGTTTTGATCGCTCGGCAATCATGAGGGATGCTCATAGGCAATGGCGCTCCATGGGCGCGCGCGGATGGACATGGGGCCGATGCCTGTCATTCGCCTGGGCACGAGCGCGCAAACGGCGTGAGGATGCACTGGTCTATCAGGCTGCCGTGGTGTCATTCAAGACCGCGCCACGCGTCAAGTATAGCACAAACAATAGGTGGGCGGCATGATATATCACGGCATAGACTGGAATCGCGTTGAGCGCCGCGCACGCGAGTGGGCCGAGATGAAGATATTTATCTCCAGCCTTGGCGACGATGCATATTGTGCGTTTGCCAAGGACGGGACTATTTTGGGCAAATTTACCCTGCATATATCGCGCACGCCGTGCACACCATTCAATCGAGTTTTAAACGCCGTGCGAAGCGCGTGGCGGAGATGGAGGACATCATGACAATAGAACCCCGACCGAAACTCCTAACGTCTGAGATGGCCATGTCCGCCGCTCGCCGCATAGCTAGAAGACTCGCGGAATCTAGGCTTATCGCTGAAGAAGACGCTGACGGCTGCGCAGCGGATATAGCTGAGTGCGCGCGTAGGGACATGGACGGCTATGAGATAGCGAGAGACCTTGAGGGAACCTGTGATTGGAACTGCACTTTACAAATAGCCGAAGAACTTGATCGCTTCTCGGATGAAGCGCGGCGGGAAATTAAGGGCGCTGAAAAGGAATGGGCCGAGAGGAACGGGCCTACACCGCCGTTTTCCATCGGGACCCGCGTCCGATTTGCCCCGGATAAAACCGGCATGATCACGGGAATTGATGAATATGGCGTAGCGAGGTTCCTCGTCGCCGTCGATGGCGAGGCCGATACGCCTACGGGGAAATCGCGGCGCATCGTGAATTTTGAGGATGCGCACGCGATTGAGGGGGAAGCGAGCAATGGCTGAGCAATGGACAACGCTATTTTCACCGAACGGCGGCGCAATTCTCATTCGCGGTGACGCTAATCATCCGCAGCACATGCTCCAAATTCTCCCCGCCGAGGATGCGCGCTTGATGAGCGCCGCGCCGGAAATGCGTAATGCTATATTGGAGCTTCTTGAAATGATCGATGCGCGGCCAGACATTAGGGCGCTTTTGGGACCGAAAGAGATTGCGCGATATGATTACGCGAGAATCGCGCTCCGCAAGGCTTGGGGAGTAAAGTGGTATGAAAAACATCGTCTTTGACATCCAACTCGCAGCCGAAACCGCAGCCTACGCGCGGGCGCTGCCGGCGTTCTCCGACGCGACGCTTGCCGTGATGTTTGTGCAGGAAACCTATGAGCCGCGCCGCGAGGCCATCGCGCGCGAGGTTGCAAAACGAACCGAAGAAAGGAATGCGCGATGAGCATATATAGAGACAATGCCGCGCAAGTGTGGCCGTCCAATAAATTTGAGGCGGTCAGGAACACTATCTCGGATAGCTCCCATTGGATTGAACTCAACGGCGACGGCGAAACATTTTATAAGTTGCTCATAAAAGGCGCGACGGCAGAGGAAAGTGACATAATCGTCGAGGCACTCAATGCGCCAGCGCGAAGGATACGGGCCGACATGATAGCCGACGCGCAAGGTGACGAAAAGACTGGGGCGGAAATTCATAGCGCGGAGGAGTAAAATCATGCGGGTGAATTCAAGGACGGCTCGGCTGGATATGTCGAAGCGAAAACCGCCGAAGAGGCAATGCGAATCGGGCATGAGAAGACCGGATGCGACATTCTCGCCAAAGCGCACATGGATGGTTTGATCATGGCTCAATCTGACGAAATGCGCCATCTCGAAGACGAATGGGCGCAAACAGAAATAGGCAAGCTGTTCTATGACTTTATGCGCCAACACGGGAGATGCGGGCGGCGCGGAACAGGGCTGCGCGGCGATCACACAAACGGGAATCGCCGCAATCTTTTGACGGTGAATAAAATGCTTCGCCACGCCGACGCTACCGATATGGGGAGTAATGGGAAATGACAGAACAAGACGAATGGGCTTTCTGGCGCGAGGCGCGCGCTGGCGGCAAGCCTTTGACGACGCCTGGAACGCCGCACAGCGGATTTTTCCGCTCATACTTTTGGACAGCGGATGGCGCGGCGGAAGGCAAGCGGGTTAAGGCTTCGCGCGGCGTTTCTATATGGCGAGATGGTGATGACCGGCATGGTGATGACTGGCAATGCCTAGTAACGAGCGGATATTGTCCAAACAACCGGATCGACATAGATGAGCTTTTCGCGTCATGTTGCAATCATTCCATCAGCCGCGAGGAATTTATGCGCGTTCTAAATGGTGGGCGGTTTGATGACGACGTGCCGATTATCGACATCGGCACCGGACACAACAATCCGCCTGACGATTTGACGCCGGATCAAGCGCTCGCCGCCGAGATTTCCGCGATGGAAGCCCAATGCCGAGCGTGGTTGAAGGGCCTACCTAATGGAACGCCTCAAACCAAGGCAGAAGCCAATCTTTGCGCAAATTACGCGATAAAGTTCGGTGAGTTCGAAAAGCGCGCAAGCGATGCTCACAAAATCGAGAAGGCACCGTTTCTAGAGTCCGGGCGGCTTGTCGATGCAAAATGGTTCGCGCCCGTGCGCGACATTGCCGCCGGGCTGAAAGCCAAGATCAAAGCCATCGGCGATGGATGGTTGACGCGGGAGAATGCCAGACTGGCGGAGGAAGCCCGTAAAGTGAACGAGGCAGCCCGCGCGGCGGCGGCGGAAGCTGACCGCAAGGCTCGCGAGGAAGCCGACAAGGCTGGTGCCGCGCCTCCTCCGAAGACTGTTGTGCAAGAGGTCGTCGCCGAACGAACGAAGATCGGGACGGCGGGGCGGTCCATATCGCAGCGCAGCAAAAAGGAATGGGTAATCGAAGACATGCCGGCGGTCTCGGCCTATTTCGCGGGACTCGAAACTCCGCCCGCCGAGTTGATCGAAGTCTTGACGAAGCTCGCGAATAAGGTCTGTGCTGCGGGCGTCTCTGTGCCAGGGACAAAGGCCGTCACCACAACATCATCCGTCTAGGGGTAGGTCATGAATGACATAGTAGTTTCGGAGCCGAAAGCTCGCGCTCCAATCGAAGCCGGGGCGCGCCCTCTTGCGATCGTGCCGACGAATATGGATCAAGTGGCGCGCATGGCCACCATTATCGTCGATTCTGGATTGGCCCCAAGGGGATTAGAGACGCCTCAAAAAGTCGCTGTTGCGATCATGCACGGGCTAGAAATTGGCCTTACGCCAATGACAGCATTGCAGCGCATCGCGGTTGTAAACGGGAGGCCGACGATTTGGGGGGACGCCGCTATCGGGTTAGTTCGCGGCTCTGGCGTTTGTGAATGGGTAAAGGAGACGATTGCTGGAACCGGCGACACAAGAACGGCGACATGCGAGACCAAACGCAAGGGGGAGCCGGAAACAATAATCCGGTTGTTCTCCATCTCCGATGCGAAGAAGGCGGGCCTTTGGGGAAAACAAGGCCCATGGCAGCAATATCCAGACCGCATGTTACAGATGCGAGCGCGCGCGTTTGCATTGCGTGACGGCTTTGCTGACGTGCTCGGCGGGCTATATTTGAAAGAAGAAATGGAAGATGTGCCGGCTATCGCGCCGCCCATTTCGCCATTTCAAGCCATCGAGCATAGGCCCGCCGCGAGCGTCAAGGAGCCTCCAATTCCCCCGCCGCCTCCCACACAGCCACCAAATGCCATGCCAGCAGCCTCTACAAGCGCGCCGGCACCGGATCAATCCCGGCTTGTCGCCAACTACCGCGATGCGGCGATGGACGCCCAAGATGGCGATCAACTCGACGCGGCATGGACGCGGCACGTCTCGCCATTCGAGGCGACGATGCCGAAGGAGCTTTACGAGGCTTGCTCGGCGATTGACGATAAAAGGCGAGGCATGTTGGAATGAGCCGCGCGCGAAACTCAGATGGAAAGTTCATGTCAAAATTCGACGCATCTCTCGCGGTGCAGGAAGCGCAATGGCACGCCGAGATCAAAGAAAAGATGGACGCGGGGTTGACGTTCGACGAGGCATGGATTGCAGCGGGCGGCGATATAATCCCGACAAGTGAGGCTACATCAGAAAGTGTTGCGGAGACCCGCGCGGCTTATACCAAGGCGGGGAGGCGGTCGCCGTGAGCCGAGCACTTATCGTCCTCAACACAGATGAGGCCCGCGTTACCGCTGTATCATGGGTCGGCAAGGCTCCTTCTGGAACGCGGGTCGAGTTCAAAGGGCCAAAGCGCTCATTGGATCAGAATTCGAAACTGTGGGCGATGCTGACCGATCTGTCGCGCCAAATCGTCTGGCATGGTGAGCACCTCACACCTGACGACTGGAAACTCGTTATGCTTGACGGGCTGAAACGCGAGTTGCGACTATGCCCGAATATCGACGGGAACGGGTTTGTAAATCTCGGTCGGTCGTCGTCCGATTTGTCGAAGGCTGAAATATCGGATTTATTCGAGCTTATGATGGCGTTCGGAGCAAATCACGGCGTTGTTTGGAATGATCCGTCGTATGCCGCGCTGATCGGCGCGGTGCCGGACACGCAGGTAGAGAATGTGGAGTAACCGGGATAACGGATGAGGGATAATCCAATGGGGATGTTCGATTCAGTCATGGTCCCGTGTCCGGCCTGCGGGAAGCTCATGGATTTCCAAAGCAAAGCGTGGGACTGCGACATGCTCACTTTCCAGTTGGAAAATGCGCCGCCGGAAATATTGATGGACATCATGAATGAGCCAAAATTCCATCAAGCGTGCGGCCAATGGGTTGCTCTCGTCGATCCGGCATTTCCGCCGCCGTATCTTCCGCGCCCGAACTTGCGGGTCGCGAAGGTGCGCGCGCCAGACAAACCGAACGAGAACAGCAACGACAAATGGTGGCCGTATGATCTAGACTTTACCTTCGACGACCTAGAGGAGCCGTTATGAGCGACAAGCAATGCGATGTTTGTGAAGGGCATGGGGTCTACCCAATCCTTGACAAGCATGGGACAGAGCGCATGGTGATAACATGTCCCATATGTTTTGGAGATGGAACCGCCATCGACGAGGATGACGATGACGATGACGATTCAGTAGGCGTCGATGATTTGCCACCGCGATCAACTGCGGCGGACATCGAAAGCTTAGAACAATTGCGAGAGTATGTGAATAGGAACAATGAAAAATGACGCGCAATCTTCCCACGTGGCTTGACGGCCTCACACACAAGGATTGGTTCTTCGATGGCTCCCCAATCCGAGGCCCCGTCATGCTCGCCAAATTTGCCAATCTCGATTGGGGAAAATCATGGGTTGATGTGGGGCCGTCGCCAATGGGAAACATGGGGCCGTATTGGCACGTTCCGTTGAAGGAAACCACCATTAATGGCCAAATTTATGATTTAGGAGATACAACGCATCGGCTTTATCCGAAGGTTCTCAAGGGGAAATGGGCGGCGCTAATTCGACATGCCCTTATCGCATATGCAGGGCAGGAATTGAAAGCGAGATCGAAGGCAACGAACAATGGGCAAGAAGCGATTTGAGGAAAGTAAAAACGCTGTCCTTGGCTACATCGCCGGCCTGATCGGCGTCTCGCCTGAAACGAGGGATACGGCATGAGTGCCCCCGATTTTGACGAACTTCGCCGCAAGCGCGATGTTGCCATCGCCAAGGCGATCAACGATCTTTGTGCTGAAAAAGGATGGGACACAAATGCTGTCAGTTTTCACGCTTCCGGGCTGCATGGTTGTTATTGCGCTTGTCCTGATGGGCCTTGCGAGCACGAGTTTTCAGGATGGCGCGAGTTTGAAGACGGCTGCGGCGGCGAACAAATCTGCAAAAAATGCGGCATGGGCGCAATGGCGCATTCAATGAGGACGGGATTGTGACCACTCGCTCCGAATTTCCGCGCAAGGTGAAGGACGCCGCATACGCGCGCGGACGGGCGATGCGAGAACAAGGCGTGCCGCGCGCCGCTCACCGTGGGCAAGTTTCACTATGATCACATTCTGCCATGTGCGCTCAGTGGAAAGCCGACACTAGCCAACTGCCAATTGCTTTGCGCTTCCTGCCATGGCGCGAAGACGACGCGAGAGGACGTGCCGCGCATTAGAAAAGCCGACCGCCAACGCTCGCGGCATATCGGAGCTGTGAACAAAGGGCCTCCAATCCAATCGCGTGGGTTTGAGACGGCGGGCAAAGAGCCGAAGATCGATAAGACGGCGCTTCCCCCGCTTGCTAGAAAAAAACTTTATGAATGAAGTTTCGCTTGACGGACGAAAATTAGCTGATAGGCTGTGGGAATGAAACGCACCCCGATAGACAGGATCATAAGCGAACTCGGAAGCCGTGCCGCGCTGGCGAGGTTGCTGCAAATGCCAGAAACAACGGTAAAATACTGGCACAAGGAGACTGGCATTATCCCTGCGGATGTGGCGGTCGCGCTTGAGAAGAAAAGCAAGGGGCGCTTTCCAAGATATATCAGCCGGCCAGACCTGTGGCCGAAGGAGTTGGGATGACTACCACAGAACACACGAACGGCGCGGCCCCTCCCTCCGCGCCCAAGGCCGCAGCGGAAACAGCTGGCGAAGGATCACCCGCCACGACGGAATCCGCTGCGGCCAACCCTTTCGACGGTAAGCCGCTGTTCTGGCGCCTCGGATGGGACGCAAAGTATCTAGGCATCCCGCGTGATAAGCCGCCGCGCGATCTGCATGGGGAAATCCTCTCGGAATGGCGTGCTGGATATGACGCCTTCATGGAAGGCAAAGTAGGTGCTCAATGATTACGAAAAACACTGCCGTTAAGATCGCATACGGATATGCGGAAATAGAGGCTGCTGAAAAGCTTCTAGAAACCATCGCGACAGCGAAGGGAGACGGTAGCGTCCCTGATTTCCGCGATGCGTTTGGGCGGCGTAAAAATTTAACGCTTGGCGTTCCAAGCGGAGAGGCTAGCACGCGTCTATTGGACGTGGGGTTCCCTTTGGCGGAAATAATCATCAAGGCGCATATCCAAGACAAGCGGTCAGAGATCGAAGCGCTTTGCCAATTAGCTAAATCGGAATTGGAAGGAGCCCAAGCGCCGATGGCTCGGGCTGAGTAAAAGGCAAGGCAATGATATGGAGGAACACATGACGCGCGAACTAAATGACACGGAAAGAAAAGAGATGATTAGCGATTTGGAGAATCTCTTGAGCGATGCCCGATCTGAAAAATTGATTGGCTTCGCATATTCCGCAGTCTTTCAGCCAAACGGTTCTCAATATAATGCCAGCTTCGGCAACTGTCTTTCTGATATTGTCTTAGGAGTGACCATACTTCAACAGAGATTAGCAAATAAAGCCATATCTCTACTTAATAAAGGACAAAATATAAGCGCGGCGCATGAGCCTGCGGCCCGCAAGTGTGGGATGCCTCTATCCTCTCATGACGAGAAAGAACTCGCCAAAAGGCGAGCCTGTCTAGAGAATAAAATGGACATATGGTAATGGCATTCAGCGGCAAACTAAACGATCGCGAAGGGGCCGTTCTCGCTTGTCTAAAGGATGCGCATGACGGGATGGGCGGCTTTAGTTATCTCGCATTCGCGCCAATCCAGGCGGAAACTGGTCTGACCCGCAAGGATGTTCGCAGGGCGTGCCGATCCCTGACACGGAAGGGGCTCGCTGAATTTGGGTCTGGCCTGTGGACGGAAGTGGGCTATCCGGCGGGAAGCGGCTATAGTTACGCAGGCGAGGATACGAAATGACAAAGCTCATTGGCGTTGCAAGCACTGTCGCAGGTGTCGTTTTTCTCTTGCGTGGTATAAGGCTTGCTTTTGGGCCGGAATACGAAGCAATTCTCGATGGGGCTATTCTTATATGGGGCGGCTTTACAATTTTATATTATAGTAATGAGCAATAGAAGCTTAATCGAAATCAACCACTACGGCCTATTCCGGGCCGGCTCGAAAGAGCGAACCGCGCGCGGAGGAAGGGAAGAAGGTAACAGGAGGAAGGAATGAACGATCTTATGACGCGCATGAGATGGCCTTTCATCTATACACGACAAGATGACGGTTTTGTCTATGTTCTCCCGACGCAAATGGATTGTATCGAGCTAGAAAGAAGAGAGGCCGCTTCGCACATCGAAGCGCTTGAGGCCGCGCTTCGCGCGGCGCGGGCCGCGCTTGTCCCGTTTTCAAAAATGGCGCTCGTCCCCGGCATGGGCAATAATGAATGTGTCGCCATTCCCCGTTTTGATGGCGGCAAAAAAATATTCACCCGTCATGTGGTGGCGGCCCGTTCCGCCTATGCGGAGATAGAAAAGGTGTTGGGAAAGGTGTTGGAGAAGCAAAAATGAGCGATCACACACCAAATCGTGAGATTGCGATAGCATTCGCGCGGCGATGGCTTGGGCCGTTTTTGACCGTTGTGCCTGAATCGTATGCCCGGCAACATCGCCAGAGCGAACAAAACATCAGCGATCTCGCGGACCTATTCATGGAATGCGCCGAGAAGGCACGCGCGGAAGAGCGCGAAATATGCACCAAAGTTCCGGCCTCGGAACAACTCACCAACCTTATCGAATTTGTCCGCGATCATCAAGGGCTTGTCGAGCTAACCCCTGGAAGCGAATATGGCTCTAGGGTCGGAGCATCGCGCGTCAGGGAGACCGCCGAGAGCCTGCCAGCGATGATCGCCGCATTGGAGAATGCCGAGCGCGGCCAAGCGGAAGCGCGTCTAGCTGCGTCCAATGCCAGACAGGCGCAAGGGCTTGCAGAAGGGGCATTGGCTGCGTCGGAAACCGCCGGTATCGTCGATGGATGGCGCACGCGGGCGCTCAACGCCGAGCGCGCGCGAGACGAAGGTATGGCAAGATTCACGATGGTTGAGGAAATCATCCGCCGATGGAAGCGCGCGGACCACATCCGCTTGCACGCGGGAGAAATGACGGCTCCTGAGATGCGCAGCGTGAAAGCCGTGGTCGCGGCGATCGAGCAGGAAATTGAGAAGGTAATAGGCGATGACCAATAGCGATCTCAAAACAAAACTCACGGCATTGGAGTTCGGCAACGACGCCGGTTTCGGCGCGCTTGTCACGTCCTGGCATCGCAACCCAGACGGGTTGGCGGCAGTCGCGGAAATCGAGAGGCTCGAAAAAGAGTTGGCGTTTCTTCGTGGCGTTGATCTTCGCAAATTGTTGGATGGTGCCGAAGCCCGCATCGCCGAACTCGAAGGGCCGCCGACACCAGAGCAGATCAAAGCTGCTGCGCGGATGTTGCTGGATTACGAGCCGCTCGCTGCGATTTGCCACGAGTTCACTGCGGTCGCGCTCGCTGGAGCAGCGCTGGTCGCGGCGCAACAGTCTCGCGCAAGATCGAAGGAAGCGCCAGAATGACCATCGTCAAGCCAGAAATCAGCAAAGCGAGTGGTCTATCTGTCTCGGAGAGGATCGTCTCAATGCTCTATTACGACCAGGGAACAGGTGTTTTCCGATGGCGGGAGCGACCGCGCGATCATTTCGGAAACGGCTGCGTATGGCGACGCTGGAACACGCGCTATGTTGGCAAGGTCGCCGGGTCGCCGAACAACAAAGGCTATATCATAATCAGCATCGATAGCATGAAATATTACGCGCACCGGCTGGCGTGGCTTTGCGTGACTGGCCTCTGGCCCAGCGAACAGATTGACCACATAAACGGCGCGCGCGACGACAACAGGTTCTCCAATCTGCGCGCGGCGACGCATGGTGAAAATAAGCGCAATTCCAAGCGCCAGCGCAACAACACGGCTGGGCTTAAAGGCGTTAGCTGGCATCGCCGCCAACAGTGTTGGCGGTCGCAAATCCAGATCAACGGCTGCAAGTGCCATCTCGGCTCATTTCCCACACCAGAAGCTGCGCATACGGCGTATTGCCTAGCAGCAGCACGGTTCCACGGCGAATTCGCGAGGTTCCAATGACTTCCATCGAATGGGCGACCCTCGGCCTGCCGAGCGGCGCGAGCTGGAATCCGGTCCGCGCGCGCAGGTCCGGGACGCAGCGCGTCGGCTGGCATTGTGAAAAGGTCAGTCCCGGCTGCGAAAATTGCTACAGCGAGCGCCAGAACATAGCCTGCGCACGTGGCGGCACACGGCTTCCATTCAAGCCAGGCCATCGCGCCGGCGTCACAATCTACCTCGACGAAACGACGTTGCTCGAACCGCTGCACTGGCGCGCGCCGCGCGGAGTGTTCGTCTGTTCGATGACTGACCTGTTCGGCGATTGGGTTCCAGACGAATGGATCGACAAAGTATTCGCCGTCGCTGCGCTTTGTCCGCAGCATCGGTTTGCCGTGCTGACGAAGCACAGTAAAAGGATGCGGGAATATTTCAGTGGCGAGAAAGCAACCCGCCAAGTGGCGGCGGCAGTCGATCTTTTGGCGCGAGAGTTGGCGGCGGGGGCATGGCTATGGCCAGGATGGCCACTCCCTAATTTGTGGCTCCTAGTCAGCGCGGAAGATCAAGCCCGCGCTGACGAGCGCATCCTGGACCTTCTCGCGACGCCGGCGGCGGTGAGGGGAGTAAGCGTTGAGCCGATGCTGGGGCCTGTCGATCTAGCGGAGGCGATGATTACAGATGCTGGCTTGCGCGCATTGTTCGCAAATCTTGAGAGAGGCGACGGACGAGATGGACGAGGCAGTTTGCATTGGGTGATCTGCGGCGGCGAGTCCGGCCCAGGCGCGAGGCCGATAAATCCTGCATGGGCGCGGTCGCTGGCGCAGCAATGTCGAGAAGCCGGCGTCGCGATCTTCATAAAACAACTGCACGTCGATGAAAGGCTCGCTAAAGACATCGAGCGCTTCCCAGAAGACTTGCGCATACGCGAGTTCCCCAATGCAACGTAGAAAAGAAACAGAAACAGAGATTTGGTGCGGAGCCTGCGCGCGCATGGAGTCGAAGGTCAACTTTGGTAGACGTGCAGAGGCCTATAGCGGTCACAACTACGTTTGCAAGGAGGTAGCAAGTGAGCGGAATCGCCGCGATAATTGATCTTCCTCCACTCGCCAACAGGCTGACATGCGAGGCCGTGACATGACTCTGCCCTATGAAAACGCCTCAAGCGGCAAATCGGCTGTGGACAGCATGCAGAAACTTCTGCGCGGATTTGGCGCATCATCATTCGGCTGCATGGAGGACTTCGAGCGCGGCGAAGTAATCGTGCAATTCAAGCATCACGAGCAATGCGTAACGATTAAGGCCAGTTCGCGCGGCTACGCTGTGGCATGGCTCAAGCATCATCCATGGTCAATTCGGATGCGCGGAACGGCGAAAGATCACGAAAACAAGGCGCGACGCATCGGCCAAGTAGCCGTCTATTCGATTCTCCGCGATTGGGTCAAAGGACAAATCACCGCGATCGAAGTCGGTATGCTGAGCTTCGAAGGCGCGTTCCTTGGCCAGATTTTACTTTCTGACGGGCGCACAGTCCTGGAGCGCGTGCAAGAGAATAAGATGCTGGTGGGTCCAACACCATGAGCGCCGGGTCGCTCGCCAGCCGGAATAGAGGCGATTCATGACCGACGACGACCTGCTCGATCTGATGGCCGCCGCGATCCAGCGCGGGTCCGACGCCGATGCCGCTCCAAACATGCGCTGGTGCCGCGGCGCCGCAAAAGCCGCGATCGCCGTCGCCCGTCCGGGGATCGAGCGCGAGGCGCTGGAGAAAGCTGCGGCGGTCGCCGACTCAGAAAATTGGCATTCCGATGTTGCGTGCGAAATAGCGGCGACTATCCGAGCGATGAAGATGCCATTATGACCCGCCTACTTCAAGAACGACTCCTTGAAGAGACAGTCGCCAGGCGTGTGTGACTGGCCTGCGATCCCATCATATTGGGCGTGTCCACAAATTGATGGGACACTGATGGGACACGGTTCATCGGTTTTGCGTGCTGGAACCCCCGGCCTTCAGTCCGGGGAGGATGTCAGTCTGAACTATCCGGGAAAGCCGGATGGTTGAGTGGGGTGACCATTTTCCCTGCGTCAGGAAAATGGTCAATGTCCGTTGCCTACAAATTTTAGCGCCTCTTTGATCGGGTTCACCCCGGCGAGTCCGGCCACGGCCAGCGCGATCAGACCGATGACGGCTGCCTTGGCCAGGCGCGAGCGCGCCCATCGCTCGGTGTCGGATAGGGTTTCACCGAGCCGACTGAGCGCGCCGAACCTATCAGCTCCTACATCGGTCGTGAGCGTCTTCCCGAGCTTTTCGAGTGCGGCAAGTGAAGCGGCCCCATCCGGCGTGCCGATCATCCCGGCAAGCCGCTTCATGGCATCGATAGAGGCGCGGCCTTCATCGCTGTGGAACCATTCTCGACTTTCTTGTCCAAATTCGACGGTCTTTCGCAACTCTGTCATCGCGTCTTTGTCTTTGCAATCCACGCCCGTCAAAAGATACACCTTCATTTCAGCGAATGACTTCATTTGTTCTTGTAATAGAGGCTGCATTTTGGCGACACAACTATCCGCTACCGCGCCTGCGAGGCGCTCAAAATCTGCATGTGACATGTCGCCGTTCATTGCCGCTCTACCCGGCAGGCGTCGCGCGTCTTGCTAATCCCCGCATCGGCCTCGCGTATGTCTCTCGCTGTTTCGACTTCACGCAACAATTGTCGCGCCTTAAAGATCGTTGGCAAGCAATGTGAACATCCTCGTCCGACAGCCAGAGTTGCTGCGCGCATCAGCCGCTCGTTTTCCCATTGTAAAATTCCGATTTCTCGCATCCATGGCGTCTGATAATCCGCGCTCATTTCAGCCTCCCGCTCGGCACATGTCGAGGGTCTTTTGCCTAAATGTGGTCTGCGCCGCCAACAAAGCGCGCGCAGCGGCCTCTATGCGATCTTTTGCTTCTTCGAAGATCAACTCCTCTTCCTCGTAGCGCATCTGCGCCAAATTCAGAGCATCCTCTTCCGAGCCGGATAGTATCCGGTTCATCTCATCGAAATCTGGCGATGGCTCCGGGGGCATCCGCCGGACGCAAAAATTCACAGGCTCGCCCTGCGGCTGAGTCTCATATGGATTCATCGCATCCGCCTCCATGAGATAGATCATCAGCCATGAAATGTTTTTCGCTTTGTTTGCTAGCGCTATTGTGCGCCAGCTCGGCAAGCATCACGAATCTTGGAATAATCTGCTAATAGTTTGTTGATTTGTCCTTCGTTTGGAAGCAGCCGGCGCTCGGCTTTAGCCTGTGCCAATTGCGCGAGAGAATATGAAGGCAGCGCTGGGCATCCGCCGCCGCGCGTCGTCTGGCACGCAGCGAGAGAAACGCTAAAAAGTGCCATCATCAAAGCGCGCGTCAACATCGTCCCCTGTCCTCTGTTGCCCCATTATTTCGCTTTGACGGCGCGCAGCCTCCACATCGCGGCGCGCCTCTTCGGCGGCGGCTTCGTCGCGGCCACTTTGTTTGAGTATCGCCAGGATGGCGCGCCAGCCCGCGTAAAGCACGCCCGCGCCGGCTCCGATGACGGCGAGGATCACGAGCGACGACATGTCAGCTCGCGCCGGGCGGCGAGGTGGTGACGCTGCGCAGCACCGCCATCAGCACGGCGGAGCCGAGCGCCACGGCCCCCGCTTTCGGGTCGTTTAGGAGCGACACCCAATCAGTGACGGCGAGCACGCCGAATAGGGCGAGTAGCCCGGAAGCGAGGTAGGTGCGGTAGCCTTTCATCATTTCACTCTCCATCATGCCGCGAAGCCGCGCGGCGCGGTTTGGTCAGGCCCTGCAGCGAGACAGCGCCAGCAGCGCCAACCCGATCACGACAAGCGCCATCCACCACGCGGAGCCATTGTCCCCGCCGCCGTGTTGCCGCTCGCCTCCCATTACCGCCTCCCTTGCACGTAGGAGTCGATCACGTATTTCGTCACGGGCAGCGATGCGCAAGCAGCGAGATTTGCAAGCGCAAGCGCGACGATAATCCATCTCGCCTTGATGATATTCTCCATCATTTCAACCTCGCATGACACGGATCAAAAGCTTCAGAATCGGCTCAACATAGAGTAGCACGATTATGAAGCCGAGCAACCGGAATGCGTGAGCATTAAGGTCCGGCGGATAAATTTTCATCTCACGCATCGTTCCGTCAGGGCGCAGTCGGCGAGCGCTCGGCCAAAATCGTAAGCCGGCGCGCATCCGCCCACCGCTAGGGCGGTCACTGTGATCAGCGCGGCTATTACTAGCTTTGCGATGATCGCAAAATCCCCGAACTTGTTTTTCATCGGCTCATGCCTCGCTTCGCGCCACCGGATTGCCAAGAAACTGTTGCTGTTCTCCGCGCCGGCGGCTAAGGATTTCACGCGGTTTGTTCCACATGAGGAATGCACGGGCCGCGCCGTCGAAATCGCCGACATTGATTCGCTTGACGACGCTCGACCGCTTGAACCCGCCTTGCCCAACATTGTAGCATAGCGATACGCAAGCGTCGAACTGCCGTTGATTTACCGCGCGCGCCAGCGAGTCCGAGACCGTTTTCTCGTATTTCACCAAGTCTTTGGCGAATAGGGCCATGACTTCGGCGCGCGTGAGTGTCATGCCTGATTTAGGTGCTGGCGGGCCAGCCGAAGCTGTGTGGCCCACTCCGATGGTGAGGACGCCAACGCTGTCTCGGTAAGCCCGCAGCCTCACGCCCTCGCGTTCAGCCAGCAGTTCTCGGCCTTCCTGACTGGTCCGCATGGCATACCTCGTTGGAATGTGCGGGCGCTTCCCCCGCTTGGGCTTATCGTTGAGCGTTGTCCGGTCCGTCAACTCCCAGCCTTCGGCCAGATGAATCTATCAGAATGGCATCCGCGCGCAAGGCTTGACTTTGCGATCTCGGCGCGGTAGACAATGCGTGAGAGCGGTGGCGATGTTATGTTCTTGGGGACGCCCGGACATCTCGCCCCTTAATCGTCCTGCATGTCGATCTCTGCAGGCGTGCGATGTAAGAGCCGCTCTCGCACTCATCCTCACGTCACATCGATATTAACCGGCTTTGCTACCCGCTCAGCCGCCGATCTATCGGCTTGCGTTCTTTCTATGTTTTTGACGGTTTGCCGAATGTGGTTTATGAGGGCGAGCTTCGCGTTCGCCTCGCTTGGCGGCAATCCGCCCGCCTGACAAAGAGCATCGACGACGCGAACGGAATGAACATCCGGGATTGATAGCGTGATAGTGGTCATGGTTTTTCCTCAGTATGGTTGACATTGGAATTGAAGCACGTCAGTCGCCCCGCTCGTCCCTTGCGCAGTTAGAACGGCGGTAGTCGTCGTCGCGGCAGTTTGAGCAAACGTGATTGCTGGGGCCGTGCGATCGTCAACAAAGCAGCTATAGCCCACTGGTGCAGCCACGGGGAAGGTTATGGTCACAGTATTAGTGGCGACGCATATCCCCGTCAAGGTGATTGTTCCGGCGGATGAGCCACCGGCGATTGCTCCTGTCGCGCATGTGCCGCCAGCGCCTGCGGCAGTGACAGCGGTTACTCCACCCTTGATCGGCGCGGCCGCTGTCCAAATCCCAGCGGTTGTCTTGCCGTAATCAAGCTTTATTGTTCCATCGCCTTGAGCCAGAATAACTGACCCAGTCAGTCCGGCGGCCAGCCCCGTGACTTGTGCGCCGACGATTGTGTTGTTGATGCCGTGAATGATGCCGCGACCAGTATTATAACCGACCGAAGTGTTGGCGTTAGTCGCATTTGGCGTCGCCGTTCCCGTGCCGGAACCCGCGCCGGTAGCCGTAAAATCGACACCAACAGTATTGCTCGCGGCTCCGATAAGCGTGAAGTCTGTGGTGCCGACCGTCGCAATCTTGTAGTTTGTGCCGACGTTGAACGCGCCAGCAGTTACTACGGACCCTAGATCGAGAAGAGAGTTTACGCCGAAGGCAGAGTTGAAGTCTCCATTCGTATTTGCTATGAGAGAGCTTACGCCGAACGCGGAATTATTCGTTCCGGTCGTGTTCGAC
>ERZ1292625.2392-Hain-H41-01um-R1-2392-length-17566-cov-22_pt1 | contig 17566 bp, 17 predicted proteins | sample MGYA00564400_ERZ1292625 | MGnify/ENA primary metagenome ERZ1292625 (study PRJEB36523, sample SAMEA6512639) | groundwater metagenome | collected 2019-01-08 | study: AquaDiva: Metagenomics assemblies of 32 groundwater samples
ATGCAAAATTGTGGTATGGCCTCAGGCCATGATTTCATATCCCTTAATTTTGATTCATTCGTAAAAAGTCCTAAAAGCCGTCATTGCGAGCGTAGCGAAGCAATCTCGTAGTTTGTAACTGTCTGAAAAAACGAGATTGCCGCGTCGCTCCGCTCCTCGCAATGACAGCAGTGGGGACTTTTTACGAGACCATCAATTTTGACTTTTCCATTTTGCATTCATCAGTCCTGGCGCCTTCGTTGCTAAATTTTGTTTCCATTTTGGTAGAATTTGATTCTCAACTGACTGATAGAACGGAGCACTACGGCCACGGTGAGCGCTGCGGGTGAAGACAGGGCATGGGAGATCCTCGGAACGCTGAAACCGGAGGACGTGTGCAGGGCCGCGTCGGTGACCTTCGATGGGGCCTCAGGCGCCTATGTCGTCCCGTGCTTCGGCATGGATTTTACGGTCTCTCCAAAGGACAGGGCCATCTCGAGTCAGGCTGCCGGGAGCGCCGTGCTGCTCACCAGGCTCGGCGATTTTTTCAGGCTTTCAATGCTGTGGTACCTGGTGAGCGCCAAGGACATTCCGTGCACCGGGAGGCCCGTGAAACTGCAGCAGGTGCGGGGCGGTGATATCTTTACCAAGGGATCGCATATCCTTCCGCTGGAGAAGGTCGCACAAAAATATGGGAATAACAAGGACAGGTTTCTGCAGAAAGGATTGTCCCTCGGCGGAGAGTCCATACCGCTTGCTGACGCCGCCCTGCGGCTGTTCCCGTTCCCCAGAGTTCCCGTCGTCATGACGCTCTGGTCCGACGACGAGGAGTTCCCGGCGCGCGCCGATCTGCTGTTCGATTCCACCTGTGATCTGCAATTACCCACCGATATCATCTGGTCCATCGCCATGATGAGCGTGCTGATAATACTGTAGGGTTTATTTGGCCGCGGATGAACCTGAAAAGAGCATTGGGGACGCAGAAAAATCGGATAACCGCAAATAGTACGGATAAAACCAAACCCTCGGCTCAAGCAGAAGATCACCTCATGGGTGATTCATGAGCCGTTCGCGGCTGTTTAAAAACCTGCTGAGATCTGCGCGCATCTGCGAAAATCTGCGGGCAGATCCCTCTGCCCGGTCACATCTCCACCCGCGTCACGACGCCGTGGAGCTTGTTTGCCGGCAGCTTGTAGAACTGGACGATGTTCGGCGTCAGTTTCTTGATGACCGAGAAGAGCTGCCAGATGATGTTCGTGGCCTGAATGTCCTCCACGCCGTAGAAGATGGTTTTCTCGCTGACCCCCGCCTCCCGGAGGATCTCCTCCACGTCCGGAACCTCCATGTACCCCATCTGGACCTCGAACGTCCGCAGCCCCGGCGCCAGCTCTTCCTTGAAGAAACCGGTGACGCCGAAGGGATCTTCACGTTTGACGATCGAGACGATGATGTTGTCCTCGTAAATGATATTGTTCTTGAACATGGTATGGACGACGTAGGGCGGCATCTCCCTGGCGTCCTTAGCGAAAAACAGCGCCGTCCCCTTGATCCTGGGCGCCTGGGCGTATATCTGGTTGTAGCTCAGGAGGAAAACATCCAGCGGGAGCGGCTGAAGCGCATAGTAGAGCTTCCGCTGGCCGGTCCGGTACAGCATGATGATCAGGAACGGGATGGCGGCGATGATGAGGGACCAGTAACCGCCGTGGGGGATTTTGTAGGTATTCGAAAGAAGGTACGTTGCGGAAACAAGCATGACGAAGAACGAGATCCCGGCCCGGACGAACTTCTTCCGGAGGGAGTAGATCCAGGTCATCATGATGCCCGTCAGCGTCATCGTGCCGGTGACCGCCAGACCGTACGCTGCCGCCAGCTTGCTCGATTCCCGGAACTCATACATGATAAAGAGGACCGCAATCAGAAGGAACCAGTTGACAAACCCGATGTAGATCTGGGACTGCCGCTCCGTAGAGGTGTAGTCGATCTTAAACATCGGCAGGATCCGCGTGGCGATCCCCTGGTACACGATGGAGAACATGCCGCTGATCATGGCCTGGGAGGCGATGACCGTCGCCATGATGCTCAGGAGCAGGAACGGGATGTAGAGGAACCGCGCCTGATAGAAAATCATCTCGAACAGGACGTTCTTCGCCTCAGGATGGGTGAGGATGAATGCGCCTTGGCCGAAGTAGTTCAGCACCAGCGCCACGAAGACGCCGGACCAGGCCCGCACAATAGGCTCCCGGCCCAGGTGGCCCATGTCGGCGTAAAGGGCCTCGCCGCCCGTGGCGCACAGGATGACCTCGGAAAGGACGAAGAAGCCCGCTACGCCGTTGTCGAGAAAGAACCGGACTGCATACCAGGGATTTATCGCCTTGGCAACGCCGGGTACCTGGATGATCGAGGCGACACCCGAGACGGCCAGTGACAGAAACCAAACAAGTACGATGGGGCCGAAAGCGCCTGATATCTTGTCCGTCCCCTTCTTCTGGAAGGAGAAAAGCACAATGGCAATGACACCGGCGATCAGGATGAGGGTCCCCTGCGCGGTTTCCTCAAGGCCGGGGATCAGCAGCATGCCCTCAACGGCGCTCAGGATACTGATGGCGGGCGTGATCACGCCGTCTCCGACGATGAGCGAGATGCCGATGAACGACAGGAGCGTGACGAAGGCCGCATGTCTGCTCGATTTCAGGAGCGGAACGAGGATCTCCCTCAGCACGACGGTGCCGCCTTCACCGCGCTTCCCGAGACTCATGGCAAGCCAGGTGTACTGGACCGTGACCAGCAGAATCAAGGTCCAGAAGATAAGGGACAACACGCCGATCACGTTCTGCTCGGTGCGCCCAGTGAGAATAAAAATGACGGTGAGGGTGTAGATCGGGCTCGTGCCGATGTCTCCGAAGACGAGACCGAGGGCCTTGAGGATGCCCGTCACTTGTGTTTTTTTATCGAGTTTTTTGTCAGACATGGCTTCGTGCTGCAATCGGACACCATACTACTTTTTTCTGCAAACGCGCAGTGAATTGTCCGGACTCGATCATCTGCGCCCGACCAGCGTCGTGAACTGCCTTACAAACAGACCAAACCGTTCCACGACGAAACCGAAGGCCATGACGGCGATACTCGTCCTTATCCACGCGAGAAAGGTCCTTTCGTTCGCCATATGCACGCGGCGATTACGGGCCCGCGCGGGCAGCCTATCATCGGCAAGGGTCATGATCGCGCCGCCACCTCATTGGAGAGTGGTTCATAGGATCCTCAGGACCGCGGGAACGACGCGCGGAAACGCAAACGGCGTTCGGCCGCACAGCAAGCATCCGATGAAGGGACAGAGTGATATTATAACGGACTTGTCCCGCTTTCCGGTGCAGCGGGCGGCGGGGGAGTAGCCGGCGGTGCCGTTTCCTGGGCGGGTTGCGGGGCCGGGGCTGGAGCAGGCTGCTGCGGCCGCGGCTTTGGCACCGGCGCCTGCTGCTCCTGGAGCCGCTGGCTTGCGATGCCTGCTGCGGTGATCGTCAAATCCCTGACCACCGCACTTTTGGGGCCGTTCACGGTGAGTTCTCCGCCGTTCAGAACGAGCCTGGCCGCACCCACGCTGCCGTAGCTCAGCAGAAATCTCTCGTCGGCGCTCCAGGTAACGTTCTCCCCTTTTTTTAACACCGCTTTCTTCTGAGGGCTTGAATCGGTCCGCACCAGGAGCCAGACGTCTTCCAGGGCGATAATCTCGAGGTAGAGCTTCTCCGGTTTGCCGGCCGGAACACTAACCGCCGCCGGTTGAGCGCCGGCGGGAGCAGCCGCCGTTTGCGGCTCCGATGTCGGCAGCTGTTTTTTCGGTGCGGCCGTGAACAGAAATATAAGAAGGGCAATAAAAATAACGGCGCCCCAGATGACCGGCTCAAGGGGCGTTTCCTCCCTCTTTTTCGGCTCGCAAACGGGCGCAACCGGCTCGGGCGAGACCGCACCGGCCGGAGCGGCAACCGGGGCCGTGGTCCTCAGTTCACCGTATTTTTTGAGGGCTTCCGATTCGGGAAGGTTGAGAAACCTGGCGTAGTTCTTCAGAAATCCCTTGACGAAGACTTCGCCGGGAAGCTTCGAGAAATCCTCGCGCTCCAGCGCGGAGAGATAATGAATGCTGATGCGGGTCTGCTGGGCAGCATCATGCAACTCCAGCCCCATCGCCTCGCGTGCACTGCTCAGATACGCTCCCAGTGTACCCATCCGTCACCTCAGGGTCTTTAAATAATCGTTCGCCTTTAGAGAAATTTCGGTCCCTGGGGCCAGGTCCGCCGCCTTCTTGAAGTCGGCGATTGCGGCCTTCTTGTTGCCGTCCTTCAGGCGCGCAAGAGCCAGCGTGTACCACATGCCCGCGTTTTTTTGATTGAGCGCCGTGCCCTCTTCCAGCTCGGCGATTGCTTCCTTTACCCGTCCCGCCTCGAGAAGGGCCGTCCCCAGTTTCAGGATCGCAATGTCCTGATTCACATACCGCTTGGACTCAAGGTACGCAGCGGCGGCCCTCTCGTAGTCCTTCTGGGCCATGGAGAGGTCTCCCATGTTCAGGTAGGGTATATGGGGAGTGGTGTAGAGTTTGTTGTCGAGGGCCTTCCGGAAGGATTTGAGCGCCTCTTTCCACTTTTGTTGTTTGAAATAGACCACGCCGATGGCGTTATGGGCCTCCGAAAAATCGGAGTCGATATCGATGGATTCCTTGTAAAAGTTTTCAGCTTCCTTCAATTTGCCCTGCATATCGTTGACGAGGCCGAGGGCGTAATAAGACTGCTTGTTCTTGCTGTCCGTATTAATGGAGCGCTGAAATTCCACAAGGGCGAGTTCGTAATTCTTGTCCTGAAGATATGACAGACCTTTCATGTAATACCCTTCGGCCATTTTGGTCTTGTCCACGGCGCCGCCGGTGCCGGCACAGCCTGCAAGCACGAGCAGCAGGGCCAGAACGTAATTTTTCATATGAGACGCTCCTCTTAAAAAGAGGCCAGGAGACGTGCGAGAGCATCCTTATCTCTGCTCACCACGCCGGTTGAACTCCGGGCCTCTTTTTTGGAATACTGTTTCGGCAGCCCTGCCGCGCCGGCAGGAACGGCCTGACGCGGTGCGGGCGCCGGTTGCGGTCTCGACGGGGGTTCCGACGAGGCAGCCGGGCGCGCAGCATGCGGGGAAAGCGGTTCCGGCCGCTGCGCCGGCCGGGGTGCGGCCGCCTGCGGCTCTGCAGGTTTTCTCCGGCTGAACATAGGCTGTTCGTCAAGCCAGCGGTTCTTCTCGTCCAGGGACATGCCCCCGATGTTTATTTCATCGAGTACGAAGCCCATGTCCTCGACAAAACCGCGGGCCTCGTCTTCCACGTCGGACAGGCCCTCGAAGGGAAAGGGGTTGGCGGTATAGGAATAGTAAAATCGTCTGTCCGTGCGTACGAAATAGATGCCGATGTAGGCGGAAAGGCTGTCCCCTTCGCGGAAAAAGATGACGTAGCTCCGGGCATCCTCCGCGCTCAGCTCAGGCGTGGCCACCTGGTGAATATTCATGGAGAACAGGACCTTGTGGATGCCCTTTTCTTTTACCTGCAGGTCGGTTATGGTGGGGTCGGCGGTAAACATATCAGCGTAAAGACCTCATCGCAAAGCCAGTCGAGTAAAGCACGCATGCCAACTTCAAGCATTCACTATCATACCACATTCATTCGAACTTTGGGTTTTGAATTCGATATTTTGTTGATTTATATATCTTCAAAATGCGTCAGCCGCTTAAACTCCCGATACCGCCCTTCGATCTCCCCATAGTCCAGACTGCGAAGCCGGTCAAGGCTGAAAGCCTCGACGTTCATGGACGCCATGACGCTGCCGAAGATGACCGCCTGACGCATGCTCGACTCGGAAAAGTTCATGGTGTTCGCCAGGTAGCCCATGAATCCCCCCGCGAAGGTGTCACCGGCGCCCGTGGGGTCGAACACGGATTCCAGGGGAAACGCCGGAGCGCTGAAAACGCTGCCGCCGCTGAACATGAGCGCGCCGTAGCTCCCCTGCTTGACGACAACCGTCTTCGGCCCCATGGCCTGCACCTTTTTTGCGGCCTTCACCAGGCTCGCCTCGCCCGCAAGCTGCCTGACCTCGCCCTCGTTGATGGTGAGGAGGTCGACTTCCCGGAGCGTTCGCTTGAGCGCATCGAGCTTGCTCGTGATCCAGTAGTTCATGGTGTCGCAGGCAACGAGCTTCGGCTTCCTTACCTGTTTCAGAACGTCAAGCTGGATTTCGGGATCGATGTTCGCAAGGAACACGACATCAGAGTCCTTATAGTCATCGATGATCACCGGCTGGAACGTGGCCAGAACATTGAGATCGGTGGCAAGGGTGCGCGCCTCGTTCAGGTCGTATCCGTATTCGCCCTTCCAGTGGAACGTCTTTCCTTTCTCCTGCTGAAGACCCCGGGTATCGATGGCCTTGCTCTTCAGGAACTGGATGTGCTCCTTGGGGAAGTCCTCGCCGATAACGGCGACGAGGCGTACGTCCGTAAAATAGCTGGCTGAGGTGGAAAAATAGGTGGCGGAACCGCCGAGGGCATTGTCGACATTGCCGAAAGGGGTTTTGACCGAATCAAGCGCAACCGTACCGACGACGAGCAGACTCACAGAACGAGACCTCCAATGCAAAATTCAAAATGTAAAATGCAAAAGGTAAAATGCCACGCCAATAATAGTGAGCCGTTACTTTTGCACTCTGCATTTTGCATTTTTCATTTTGACTTCATATACTTCCCGATGATCACCGCCAGGTCCTTCCTGGTCTTGGCCGGGATAAGCTTCTCCGGCGTCATAATCGTGTTCCGGAGCGCCTCGCCGCATCCGCAAGACCGCGCTTCCGGCAGCATCTGTACGGCCTCCCGGATCATGGCACGGGAGGTCTCGATGTTGTGCTTCATGACCGCAAGCACCGCCTCCACGGTCACGGCCTCCTCGCTGTGGTGCCAGCAGTCATAGTCCGTTGCAAGCGCTATGGTGCTGTAACACAGTTCAGCCTCCCGTGCGAGCTTGGCCTCGGTGGCGTTCGTCATGCCGATCACGTCGGCGTTCCATGTGCGGTAGGTGAGCGACTCGGCGCGGGTGGAGAACTGGGGCCCTTCCATGCAGAGGTAGGTGCCGCCGCGGTGGACCGTTGCACCGGCCCTGTCCCCGGCCTGAACAAGAATTTCACCGAGGCTCCCGCAGAGGGGGTCCGCCATGCCCACATGGGCCACCACGCCGTTTCCGAAGAACGTGCTGCGGCGGTGCTTCGTGTGGTCGTAGAACTGGTCGGGGATCACGATGTCCCCCGGCTTGATCGCTTCCTTCATGCTGCCCACGGCGCTCACGGAAATGATCCGCTGAACGCCGAGCTTCTTCATGCCGAAGATGTTCGCCCGGTAGTTGATGTCCGTCGGCATGACGCGGTGCCCTTTCCCGTGCCTCGGGAGGAAGGCCACCCGTTTGCCGTGGAGCGTGCCGATGATATAATCGTCCGAGGGTTTGCCGAAAGGGGTCGCGATCCGCACCGTCCTGATGTTCGTCAGCCCTTCCATCTCGTAGAGCCCGCTGCCGCCGATGACGCCGATGGTCACTTTTTCCGTTTTTGCCGTTCTCTTTGCCATTGATTCGCCCGCCTCATCTGTCATGGATGGTCGAGAATGACCGCGAAGGAATAGAGCGGTTTCGGGTGGAATTATTCCGCACTCCGCTTTTGGATTACCCTTGCCCTGCTTCAGGCTCAGGGGCCGGCTCGGCCTCTTTCTTCGCCTCGATGCCTTCGAGGAGCTCTATGGGTTTTTCGGGAATGATGGTGGAGATCGCATGCTTGTACACGAGCTGCTGGTTTTCCTGCTTCATGAGGATGACGAAATTATCGAAGCCCTTGATCGTCCCCGTGAGCCTTGCCCCGTTCACCAGATACATCGTCACCGGGATCTTTTCCTTCCGCATCTGGTTCAAGAAAATGTCCTGGAGATTCACTTGCGACTTTCCCATCCACCCCTCCGTGAAGCAGAACGAGAGCAGCGACCTCTGTGCCCCGCCTCGAACGCCAAGAATTTTTTGTAACTGCTCAGGTCTGCCGCTGAGCACAAGTGCAAAAAAGCGCGCCGTGACCGTCATGGTAGCGCCACTTCAGCAAAAACAGCGCGTGCGCAGCGAAAGCGCTGCGGGTACGGGTACCGACAGCGTTGCAGTGGAATAAGACGCCGGCGCGCCTTGCGCTGAAGCGAAGTGGCGGACCTGAGTAGTTACAATTTTTTATATTATACTAACTTTCTTGATATTTCAAGTTTTTCTTTATTCTTTCGGCAATTTCCCCGGGATGGGCAATTCCCGTGATGTCCACCGGGATAGTGTCGGGTTCCCGCCGGAACCAGGTGAACTGGCGCTTGGCATACCGCCTGGTATCACGCTTCAGAAGGGCAATGGCCTCGTCCCGGGACGTGCGACCGGAAAAATGGTCCATGAAGTGCTTATACCCGAGTCCCTGCATGGACGGGAGGTCCGGTCGGTGTCCCTGCTCCCTGAGCGCCCTCACCTCGGCCTCAAGCCCGTCGGCGATCATCTGCTCTACGCGCTGTTCGATCCTTGGGTATAGTTCCGACCGCTCTCTCGTGAGGAACAGCAGCCGGAACCGGTACGGCTGGTCGTTGAACCCGTGCTCCCGCTGAAAGTCGGATATGGCCCGGTCCCTCAGGTAGTATACCTCCAGTGCCCTGATGGTGCGCCGCAGGTCATTGGGATGGATTTTGACCGCTGCCTCGGGGTCCACCCGGACCAGCTCCGCATAGAGGGTCCCTTCCCCTCCCCGGATCTCCTGCTGGAGCAGCCTGTCCCGGAGCTCTATGTCCGCCGGCGGGCCGTGGAACAGTCCGCGCATGAGCGCCCGGATGTAGAGTCCCGTACCGCCCACGACAAGGGGGACGCTGCCCGAGGACAGGATCGCCGCAATGGCTGTCCGTGCGTCGCGGTAATAGTCTCCCACGCTGTACAACTGGGCCGGGTCCACGACGTCGATCATGTGATGGTACACGAGCGCGCGCTGCTCCTTTGTAGGCTTGGCCGTGCCGATGTCCATGCCGCGGTAGATCTGCATAGAATCGGCGCTCACGATCTCGGCCCCCAGCTCCCGGGCAAGCAGAAGAGAGGCGTCGGTCTTTCCCACGGCGGTTGGTCCGGCGATGATAAGGATAGGCTTTTCAGCGGGCATTCTGTATTCTATTCCGGTGTTCCCTTGATCGGCTTATGTAATCTCACCGGGCGGGCCTTCTTCCGCAACTTCATGTTCAGCATTTCCACGCTCACGGAGAAGGCCATGGCGAAATAGATGTACCCTTTCGGGATATGGAGGTCGAAGCTCTCCGCGATCAGGGCCACGCCGATCACCACGAGAAAGCTCAGGGCGAGGACCTTGATGGTCGGGTGTTTGTCCACGAAATCGCCGATGGAGCGGGACGAAAACATCATCACGATCACGGCGATGACGATGGCAAGGACCATGACCGGAACCTCCTTCGCCAGTCCCACGGCGGTGATCACGGAGTCCAGCGAAAAGATGATATCGAGCACCGCGATCTGCGCCAAAACCGCGGCGAACCCGGCAACGGCCTTCGCCGCCCTGCCCTCTTCCTCGCCCTCAAGGCTGTTGTGGATCTCGAGGGTGCTTTTCCAGAGCAGGAACAGGCCGCCGATGAAGAGAATGAGATCGCGGCCCGAGACTTCCTGGGTCAGCACCATAAAGAACGGTTCCGTGAGCTGCATCACCCACGTAATGGACAGCAGCAGGGCGATGCGGGTGACCATGGCCAGCCCGAGCCCCAGGACGCGCGCCTTGTTCCGCTTCGCCCGAGGCAGCCTGCCTACCAGGATCGAGATGAAGATGATGTTGTCAATGCCGAGTACGATCTCCAGTGCCGTAAGGGTGATGAGCGCGATCCAGGCCTGAGGATTTGTCAGCCATTCCATGGGATGTATTACCTCGCTTTCATTTTCAACTATAAGTAAGAGCAGCCCCGGTTGCTAACGAGGGAAATTTTTAATAAAAACAGCGCTGCCGTCAACGCTGCCGGGCCTTATCCGGCGAACACAGAGAGCACGCTCAATGCTGCCAGGGTAAACACGACCAACGTCGCCAGGTCGAAGAGCCCTTCCAGCATGTAGCTCTCGGAGAGCCAGTCCGCGATCTTGTATACGCGGCGCTTCCGTGTCCCCGGGGCAAGCTCACCCACATACAGGTACCACATGGCGGTTTTATACAGCAGTGCTTCCATTATCTGGATCGCTACACCGGTCAGGAACAAGTAGGCTACGGACCTCCCCTGACCCGAAGCAGCGAGTGTCCTCCAGGCATCGTTGTTCGTGAGAAAGATGGCCGGTCCGCCGATGCCGTAGGCGATGAACCATATGCGCAAGCTCCGGGCGAATCCGGAGTAGGACTCGTAAAACCCGGAATCAGATTTTCCATCCGCTTTATTCAACGTTTTTGGTTTCCGATTTGACTTTGCCTGCCTGGCTGCCATTTTTCTGTGCCTCCGATGAATGTTATCCCTTTGCAAAGCGGTGGTTTTTATTTAAAAAGGTTTCTCAGGCTTTCCTCTTCTTTATTCTCCTCGACGAAATAGCACTCAACATGCTCGTTCACCTGGAACAGCTCAAGTTGCCTCGCCTGATACCGCTCGATCCGGTTCGTCTTATGCTGTTCCGTCATGAGGTCGAGCACGGACTTCTTATACTCCGAATCGACATTCCCGAGAAGGTGCATACCCTTGCTTTCGATGATATAAACCAATTCCAGCTTGCCGTCATCGGTCTTCTTGGCCGCCACGAAGTCAGGCCGAATCTTATATTGATGCCAGCCCTGGATTGCATACCACTGCTTGCCTATCCTGTTTCTGAACCACCAAAGGATTTTCTCCTGATTATCGAGGATGTTTCCTACACTCAGTTCAAGCCTATTCATCGTCGATATTTCGACGTCCTCAAACAGGTAATATTTGAAGTAGTTCGGGGTCCTATCAACGGCAATCGTGTCCGTCTGAGGTATCTGGTAGCCCATTTCCTTGTCATCAGACACGGCAAGCACGAGCTTCCGGTCTTGCAGGGCCTTAAGGAAAATCTCCTCTTGCTGCCGTGTCTTTTCATCAGACAGAAAGCCGTAGAGCATCGAGGCGATATAGCTGAAATGCTCCCGCAGCTTTTCCTGTCCGATTGCGGAGCGGATCAACTCAATGTGCCGAACGGCGGTCGTTCGCGCGAAGAAGGGGTTTTCGATCAATTCGGAATAACGCCGCGTCAGATAATCGACGCTGACCTGCCCGTCCTCGCTCATGGCGCTCGTCTCCAGGCGAGATGCCATATGGCCCGTCTTATCGAGCGTAATGGCAAAACCTTTACGTTCTTTTGTCTCATCACTGAGAGAATCAATGATTTTCCTTATCTGCTCCTCGCTCGGCTTAAAATCGGAGAAATCGATATGGGCCTTGATGTCCATATCGTAGGAGAAGCGGCGTCTCTGCTCGTCGCCGTTTCCCGTCATGAGCCAGACAGGGAGATAGAATGCTCCGGGATACTTCTTAAATTCTTTTCTTATTTTGACTGGCTTGGTCCGGCCGTCTTCACCGCGCTCTTTGATTCTGACATTGCTCATGAGGTCTTCGAGACCTTCGTTTTTGAACCCGGCGTCCACTCGCTCGATCATCTGTCGCGTATCGCCCTTTGCGTAGTAGACATAGCTTTCGTCGAGCTCTTTTACGCCGGTCTTCTTTGCGTTCGGCTGGCGCAGGATGCGGCCGATAAGCTGGGTAATGCTCGTGTCGGAGTTCACGTTCGGGATGATGCCGAGGACATACGCGAACGAGCAGTCCCAGCCCTCGCGCAGGGCCTCTTTGGTGATGATGTACCGGACCGGACAGTCCGAAGAGAAAAGGTTCACGTCCTCGATGTCGTTCTGGCTGCTCGTTTTTATCGCAATTTCGTCGGGATTCACTTCTAAGTCCGCGAGATAATCCTTCACGTCGAGGCTGTGGACCCTGCCCTTGCCGCGCTGGTCCTTGCCCGTTGCCTCTACCTGAAGAAGCGCGATCGGCCGGATGTAGATGCCGCTTCCCCGCTGGAACGCCTTTGCCTTCTTTTCGAGGTTCTCGCGGTGGTTCTTGATCTCCTTCAGCATCGCCTTCCAGTCATTCTCCTTGCGCCCGGCGGGCGGAAGGATGTGCATGTCGAGCTTCACCATGTCCTCGTCCTTGAGTTCAAGGCCGGTGATGGAGACGACCACGTTCATGTCCGCCTTCGGCGTTGCAGAAAGCCCGAGCACGCATTCAGGATTCAGATTATCGATGGTATGACGTGCCATATCGGAGAACACCTTGTGTATCTCGTCGATGATAATGAACGGCCGCGCTACCCGGATGGCGTTGCCGAGACTGGTTTTGATGAGTGGAAAGGCGGATTCCACAGGTGAAATATGATCAAGGTTCGGGAACTGCCGTAATAGTTCTGCATGAAGGTCATTGCGATTGTCAGCAGGGAAGAAGCTTTCATAGCCGCCTGAATCCTGGAAAACCTTCAATGCCTCTTTGCCGTTCACGCGACTGATGGACTGGATCATCACGAAGAGAACGACGAGGTTTTCCTCGATATCCTGTATCGTGAGGCGCTGGCCTTTTTCAAGAATAAGTGTCCTGTTGCCGCTGCACTGGTCAAGTAGCTGACGAAGATAGTTGCCCTTGTCCCGTAGTTTCATGACGGTCTGTGTATAAATCGTCTCGGTGGGCACGATCCAGACAACCAGGCCGGTCCGTTTCTGCGCGAAAAGGTTTTGATACTCTCGAATGGCCTCGACCGCCAGTAACGTCTTTCCGCCGCCCGTCGGCACTTTGAGTACGATCCGGGGATACCATTCTTTCAGTCCGTTCGCGCACTTGTCCTTGTACTCTTTCTGTATCTTCGCAAAAACCGGCTCGACCCAGTTCAGCGTGTGGCGCAGGTTTTCAGGCATCGCCTGACGCGCAGCGGTGAAGCCGTTCTTCGTTTCCCGCGCAGCCTGGAAAAACTGCTTCAGTGCGGTTACGACTTTTATTTGATAGCTTTTTAAGAACATGCCTTACTGACCGTTCCTTCTGAAAAGATTGTAAGGAATGCCGACAAATTCGAGGTTCTTAGCCTCCAGATACTCCTCATCGAGGAAGCATGCCGGAGCATAGCAGATAATCTTCTTGCCTTTCTGGTCTTTGACGATGCGTTCCGCAACGTCCAGATTTAGGGCAAGCCGCGTAAGTGTGTCGTAGTCCTTCTTGTAAATCAGATAGATCGCTTGTTTCTTGTGCATCCCGACGAAATATGTCTTTTCATCAATCGAGCTTTCATCCTGCAAATATTCGCCAGTGCAGAGGTAATAGACGTACTTTGCAAATTGTTTATACGTTGGGAGCGTACCCGAAAGCATAGTTTCTGCGTCGATAGGATCGCCCACGCGCAGAAATTTGAAGCCGCTCTTATAGCCGTACTTCTCAATTGCCCGCTTCACGCGCTCGCGCGTAATGTCTTTGCAGATGTTCTTCTTCGGCTCTTGTTCGGTGGCCTCGGTCATCTGCACCATGATGCACTTGCGATTGCCACCGTCCTCCTTATTGAGATTCAAGACTGCGTGCATCGTGGTACCGGAACCGGCGAAAGAATCGAGTATAATCGACTGTGCATCTGTTGTATATTGAATAAAAAACTTTATAAGCTCGACGGGCTTAGCATTTTCAAACACATCTTTCTTGCCAAAAATCTCTGTCAGCTCTTTACTTGCATCTGCGGTAGTGGCAATATCATAAAGTATGCTACGCTCTTTGATTACCTTAATCATATCGGTGTCATAATAAATCTTTTCATAGGCAACCCAGCGGCCCGCCTTCTTATCCCAATAAATCAAATCACTCTCTATTAACGATTCCATCCTTTGTTTTCCAACACGCCAGCGACCATCACTACCGTCTGGCGCGATTGGATAAACTTTTTTCCCGTCGGGAGCGGTGATTGGAAAATACATTTTGGGCCTATCTTCGCGCCGCGCAGTATTGCCCCACTTTTCCAATTTAACACTGTTGAATTTACCACTTTTGTCTTGTTTCTTGAATGATGATTCCTCTGCTTCAATTTCTTCGTTTTGCCACTTGAAAAGCTCTGACTTCTGATACACATGAATGTATTCATGCTCGGTTACAAAATATTGATCCGCTTGACCGCCACCCTCTTTCTTTCGCCAAATTAGAGTTCCAACAAAGTTGTTTTCTCCAAATATTTCGTCCATTAAATTGCGCAAGTGATGCTGTTCATTATTTTCGATATTTATAAAGATTACTCCATCATCGGATAGCAATTCGCGTAATAATCTCAGTCTTGAAGCCATCATGCAAAACCATTTGTCATGACGTGTTAAGTCATCCTTACCCACGACTTTGCCTAACCATTCTCTAATAAGCGGGCTATTGACTTTATCGTTGTAAACCCAACTCTCAAAGCCGGTATTATATGGGGGGTCAATGCAAATGCACTTAATCCTTCCCGCATACTGAGGGAGCAGGGCCTTGAGCGCGAGGAGGTTATCACCTTCGATGATCAGATTCCCCTCGCCCTTTTCCGCCTGAAAATTCAACTTCGAAACTTCCTCAAGAGTGTGATAGGGAATTGAAAGGTGATGATTCCAGATTATATTTTTACCTTTGAATTGCAGCGTCGGCATGGATTAACCTCATTGAGGCGTGGATTATAAAGTCACAAACTTATCGAAATTTATTGGCGATTATTTCAGCCTTGTGCTATTATAAAAACATGAGATATCTAATCCCATTTAATAAACATCCGCGGCGAAACCTGCCCAAAGAGTCTTCGAGAAAGCGAAGAGAGGCTGATTTTGTTTTAGCCTTCGGCCGTACCTATCAACGCGAAATAATGGACAGATTGGCCGCTCCATGCAATGAATTCGACATTGCTCGTGAGCTTCATATTCCCGGCCTCGGCATAGCAGACATCGTATCAATATGTATCAGCCCCCGGAAAAAAACGCTTCAAGCGTTTGAAATGAAAATTAGAGACTGGCGAAAAGCGCTCGCTCAATCATATCGATATAAATATTTCGCCGATTCCGTATATGTGGTGCTTCCCCCGGATGAGGCTGATAAAGCCAAACTGGATTTATCGATATTTCGCGCAATCAATGTCGGCTTATGGGCCTATAATTCCGAAAGCGGCGTCATTGATAAAATTTTTAATCCAAAGAAAGATAAGCCCAAAAGCGCAGCCGCCCACGTGAAGGCATTGACTCTACTCGGGCATCAACTTACAGCTCTGCCCGTCTCTTGAAAAGATTCATACCTTCAAGAAGCGCCTCCAGATGACTGTCATCGGATTTTGTATCCAACCGATAACGGGCCTTGATCGAAGTATATAAGTCCCCTGCCAATTTGATTGCATCAGCGCATTTTTCGAGATTTTTCAACGAATCACCGCTTACCGCGAGGGATGTAAGCAGACTGCTTAACGCTTCCCACGATTGCAAGACTTCCATCGCGCGTTCCGGCTCACCTATATACTCACTATCCATAGATAGCTCATTTACCACATCGGGAATGACCCTGCGCAAAGCATCCAACTCATAAAATGTAATCCGATTGAGTAATTTAGTGCTTAGATACCTTTGCACAGGCTGACGCCCGCCCGTTGCTTCCGGCGCAAAACGATCCATGGAAAATACTCTCAGATTGGACCACCAACCGGTACAGCCAATGTCACCCCCGGCAGCGCCAAGAAAAGGCGATATGAGATCGGAATAACCATTGATAAGCTGGTACCCGTTTATTTTTAACGAGTAGTTAAGCAACATCCAGGCGGCAATAACATCGGCGTTATAAAGGTCTGTTCTCGCTTCCACGCTGCGCGCTCCGATGAGCAGGTAAAACCCGTCCGGCGGCGAGTTTAGGAGAGTAACGTCATTTAAAAAAGCTTCTAATTCGGTAAAATCAATCAGGGCTTCTCTCGATATGGCCAGCGTCACGTACAGCGGCCTCTTATCCGAAAACTCTTCGTATATTTCCTTCGCTTGGCGAATAAAATTCTTAGCGATAACAGCCTCGACAGAGTCGAAGGACCGGGAAATTAATATATTTGGAGATATGATGGCCGTGACAGGCAGACCAACTTGATATTTAATGACTTTGCGTAGTTCATCTTCAATTAGTTTATTTGATTCTAATTGACTCCGACGCATTATGCTGAAGTAGGGATATTCTTCAAGCCTTCCAAGTCTGATATTCGGGTCTGATCCTATCAGAGATACATAATATTGAGGATCAAATAATCTACCCGCTGTCGGCGAAATCGCGGCAATCTCGCCCAGTCGTTCGTTTAGACGGTCCGGGTTGATATCCTTCGCACCGTAGACTGCGCCTGAGATTATCCCCTTTTGCAGCCCCTGGCTTATTTTTTCTCCTTCGCCATAACCGTGCTGAGCGTAGAGTTTCATATTTTTCCCTCTAACTGGTTGATCAGCATATTGATGTTTGAAGGTCTGAGCGCCGGAATTTTTTTCAGCATCTGATCGACCGTTCTTATGATTGTGGACGAAAGATCAGGCCGAAATGCCTTCAATGATGGGGGAGACTCACGTACGATGCGTGATAACGTTGTAATGAGATCATCTTTATTTTTCGCGAGAGGATGTTGGCCTGCGGCATACTCATAAACAGTCAATGCCGCCGCGTATATGTCGCTTCTGAAATCTATTGACTCTCGAAACCCCGGCTGCAGCATCTCGGGGGCCAAATACCGATACGTTCCCGGGGGCAAACGGTGCGACGCATCGAAGGTAAGAGGAGTATCAACCGCGGAGTAGGCGATCCCTAAATCGAGCACCACATAGCGGCGGTCCTTCCGATTGAGCATCATGACATTGTCCGGCTTTATGTCACGATGAATAATGTTGAAGGACCAGATTTCCCGGATCGCCTTAAGCAGACTGAGAAACAACGATCGAATATCCTCTTCCGCAGGTTTTATTGATTGCCTGATCAGCTCTCTCAGCGAGTTTCCGTCAAGATACTCCTCGGAATATGCAATATATTCACGATTGTCCACAACCACCGGGGCAGGTTGAATTGAACCAAGCTTTACTATTTCCGGAGATTTACAGTTATTGAGAATTTTTATTTCTCGCGCAATTCTGCCGAGTGATTCCTTCCGAATCTCTTTACCGACATCCGGATCTACTCCACTCACTTCCGGGATATGGACAATTTTAAAGGCTTCAGGACCGCCGCTCGCGACTATTTTGTAGACGGCCTTAAAGCCACCGGCGTTAAGAAAAAGCACTTCCTGAAACTGTGGGAATGCGGCTTTGATCTCTTTTGCTTTCGGCGGCTCAAAATTCATAGTGGCTCCTGATTGTTGAAGGAGTATAGCACGTTAAATCCTGTCTTTCAAGCAACGAAGGCTGCACTTATGTTCTATATCCGCTCTTGATCCCGTCCTTCTCCAGTCGCTTTTCTATCACGCTCGACGACACCTGAAACTCTTTCCCCAAATGCTCGGTGATCAGTT
>ERZ1292625.1193-Hain-H41-01um-R1-1193-length-33015-cov-23_pt2 | contig 17563 bp, 9 predicted proteins | sample MGYA00564400_ERZ1292625 | MGnify/ENA primary metagenome ERZ1292625 (study PRJEB36523, sample SAMEA6512639) | groundwater metagenome | collected 2019-01-08 | study: AquaDiva: Metagenomics assemblies of 32 groundwater samples
TCATCGCGAACCTGTCAGGTCGGGGAGACAAGGATGTGATGCAGGTGGCGAAGATAAAGGGAGTGGAGCTGTAGAGGAAGTGTGGAGTGCGGACCCCGGCTTATACGGATTGCCGGGGCAGGTTTCGGATTGCGGAGTGCGGAATGAAAAATCAAGAGAAGCAGGGTTTCTCATATTATTTAACAGATGAACAAATAAAACGTTATCAAAAGATGCCGATTGAGAAGAGGCTTGAGTGGCTTTATTTAGGTAACCTTCTCAGAAAAGCATTTAGTGAGCAGCTATTCGATGTCTGGGATAAGTTGCGTGAGAGAAAGATATAAATCTGCCGTGGCGGCAAGAACGTGATGCAGCTGGGAAAAATCAAGGGAGTTAAGCTATAATTGTACTGAACAATTCATCGCTTGACATGGAGGACGACCATGAAGAGACTATTTCAGTATTGCATTGCCATCGGAGTTATTGCATTGTTCGGGTGCGCAATTAAATTAGTCGACGTAAAGCAAGACATCCCGGACATGCAGATGAAGGGGAAGTTTCCCTTAAAGGTTGCGCTTCTGATCTCCCAGGAATCGCTGGATGTGGATACCGTCACAAACCTCGGGAGCGAATGCATCGGCAAGTCTAACAATTTCAGCAAATACCCTTTTGGAAATATCTTCAAAGACGTTGCACAGGGTGTCTTTTCCCAGATGTTTTACGAAGTGGATGCAGGCCAAAAGTTATCTCCTGTCAAGAATTACGATATCATCATCGAAGCGCATTTCGACCGGGTTTCGAATAAAACAGACTGCGGCTTCGCGCAGAAAAGGTTTTTCCAGGCCGAAGGTTCCCTCCGAATCCTCGATAAGGAATTCCAGGTACTCTGGCAGAGCGAACAGAACATCGGGGAGCAGACGTATGAGACGGGCCTTAAGATGTTTGACCCCGATTACATCAGCCGTGTTGCATCAGTAAGTATTTCTCAGTCAATCACTTCTTTGGTCCGGGGATGGACAAATGAGCTGCAGAAGACCTATGTCCTTCACAAGTTAGTAAAGAGCCTGCAGGCGGCCCAGCACGGCACGGCAGGCCTGTCCCAGGGCCAGTCTTTCCCGGTTATGCGGTCCGATGTGGACGATTTTCCGTCGGCGAAAGCCCAGGGACGCAAGAACGCCTACGCCATCATCATCGGCATTGAGCAATACCGCCAGCAGCTTCCTGCCGCGGAGTTTGCGGTCCATGATGCGCAAACGATGGCTGATTATCTGATAAAAGTGCTGGGCTATTCTGAGGAGAACGTTGTCACACTGCTCAACGACCACGCCGCCAAGAGCGATTTCGAGAAATATTTTGAGAAATGGCTTCCGAACCATGTGGAAAAAAATGGTACGGTCTTTATCTATTACTCCGGTCACGGTGCGCCCAATCCCAAAAACAAGGACGCCTATCTTGTTCCCTATGACGGAGACCCGTCATTCATCGATCAGACGGGATACTCTCTCAAAAGAATGTACGATGCCCTTGGGAAGCTTCCGGCAAAGGAGGTCATCGTCGCCCTTGACTCCTGCTTCTCCGGCGCAGGCGGCAGGTCGGTGCTGGCCAAGGGGGCGAGGCCGCTGGTCATGAACCTCCAAAACGCTTTCTCCCTGTCTCAGAATATGATAATCCTCTCGGCTGCTTCGGGGGACCAGATAAGCGCAACCTATGGGGAGAAAGGGCACGGGCTGTTTACCTATTTCCTGTTAAAGGGCATTAAGAACGAGGATGTGGTGAAAGCGGACGGCACCCTCGAGATGAAGGACCTGTTCTCCTACATCAAGCCCCAGGTGGAGCGTATCGCACGGAAGCAGTATAACAACGAGCAGACGCCGCAGTTGATCGAACCTAAAAAACGATGAATCGGGCATTCACTTCATTCATGGAGAGCTGAGATGAAACAGCGGTTCGTTATAGTTTTTTTTCTTTCCTTGTCAACGGTGTCGTATGCTTCTGAACAGCCATCTGGGCAGCCGGTCCTTGTCGAAGCGACGGGCGAGGCCCATCTGGGCGAGATGGATACGCCCAAGGAGGTAATGGCGCGCGCCAGGCGTGACGCCCAGAACAAGGCGGTGGAAAAAGCCGTGGGGGCCTTTATCAAGTCTCATACCCTGGTTTCGAACAATCAGGTTGCCGAAGACCTGGTGTATGCCTCGGTGAGAGGGAAGATCGAGAAGACGGAGATCATTCAAGAAGGCTGGGATGAAAAGGACAGGAACCTTTACCGGGTCAAGCTCAAAGTTCTTGTGGAGCCGGTCTATCCGGAAAAAGGTCAGGGCATATCCCTGAAGGTCTCGCTTTCGAAGAGCGTTCTCAAAGAGGGCGAAGAGGCAAAGGTCTTCTATCAGGCAAACAACGACTGCTACATTTATATCTTTTCGATCGCCGCGGACGGATCGGTGACCCTGCTTCTGCCGAACTCCGTGGATAAGGATAACCATGTAACACCGGGAAAGGCGTACGAATTCCCTCCCGCAGGCAATCCTATACGGCTCCAAGCGATGTTCCTTCCCGGTTACAAGGAGAAGTTCGCCGAGGAGAGGATCAAGATCATCGCGACGAAGAACGAAGAGGCCATTGTGCCCCTGGGATTTCAGGAGGGCATGGTCAAGGTGTACGACGCAAAATCCACGGGCCTCGTCAGCGAGCTGGTGAAGAGACTCAGCCAGTTGGAGCCGTCTGACTGGGCAGAAGCATCGGCGGTATATAAGATCGTAAAATAAAGGAATAGATCGTCATATTCAATGGCAGATATCAAATTCATAGCAGATGTAAATGTAGAAAAACCGATAGTGGATTATTTATCGGAAAACGGATATGATATAAAATGGATTCCGGATTATAATTGTGAAATTCTTGATGAAGACCTTTTAAGCCTCGCAAATAATGAGAAGAGGATTCTTATAACGAATGATAAGGATTTTGGAGAGCTGACTTTTTTACAAAAGAAACTGTCCGCCGGGATAATTCTTTTCAGAGTTAAAGGGCAATCATCGCAAGACAAAGTCAAACTGATAAAGAAAGTTCTCGGGAATTATGGCGACAAGCTCTTTAATCATTTTACCGTGATTACAAAGAAAAAAATAAGGATCGCACCTATGGAGGATATAAAATGACGGAGGAAAAACTTCTTAAACGGATCGTCATAGATCCGAAGATCATGCTTGGGAAGCCTGTTATTAAGGGAACAAGGTTGACCGTAGAGCTCATTGTTGAAAAAATCGCTTTCGGGGCAACCGTGGAAACCCTTAAGAAAGATTACCCCTTTCTTACAGAAGACGATGTACGTGCTGCGCTCCTTTACGCAGCGAAACGCCTGGCCCACGAGGAAGTATACGCCGCCTAAACGTATCCGGAATGAATATGTCGAGAATAAAAAACACCTTTAACCGGCTCAAAAAGAAGAACGAAAAGGCCCTTATCCCCTACGTCATGGCAGGGGACCCGGACCTGGCAACGACAAAGGCCCTGATTCTCGCGATGGAGAAGGCGGGATGTGATATAATTGAGCTCGGCGCGCCTTTTTCGGACCCGCTGGCCGACGGGCCCACGATCCAGAAGGCGGCCCTGCGGTCGCTCGGAAGCGGCACGAGCATTCCGGGCGTGCTCGGCCTCGTGGCGGAGGTTCGGAAGGAAAGCAAAATTCCGCTCATCCTCATGACGTACTATAACCTGATCTTTAAATACGGGGAAGAGCGGTTCGTGGACGACGCCGTCGCCGCCGGGCTGGACGGGCTCATCCTGCCGGACCTCCCTCCTGAAGAGGCGGGGACGCTCATCCCTGCGGCGAAGAAGGCCGGTCTTGACACGATTTTCCTTCTTGCGCCCACGAGCACCGACGAGCGGATCAAGCTCGTCAGCAAAGTCTCCCAGGGGTTCATTTACTACGTGTCCCTTACGGGTGTGACGGGCGCGAACGCGGGGCTCCAGACGTCGTCCATCAAGGACGCCCTGGGGAGGATCAAGGCGGTTTCGGACAAGCCTGTTGCCGTGGGGTTCGGCATCTCCACTCCGGACCAGGCCGCGCAGGTGGCGCACGGGGGAGCGGACGGCGTGATCGTCGGCAGCGCCCTGGTGAAGATCATTGAGGAAAACACGGGGTCTCCCGATCTCGTATCCAGCGTTGCCGGTTTTGTCAAGGCCCTTAAGCAGGGAGTACTCGCTGCCTGACGCAGCCGAGGAAACGGAGAATGGGCGAACCGTAAAACGATCATGCCACGGAGTGCTTGTCGTACATGGGAACTACTCAAGCCGCGTCCAAGAAGAAAAAAGCAGCCGTTCAAAAGTCTGCGCGCACTTCCGCCGCCGGCCTCGACACCCTCCGCACCCAGCTGAGAGCCCTTAAGAAACTCGTCCTTCTCCAGAAGAGCAAGCAGGGAATTCTCCGGGGAAAGCAGATCGGCCCCGCCCAGGTGGATGCCCTCCTGGCGGATTACCTCGGGGTCATTCTCAACCTCACCGGTACGACGGCGGGCTCCATTCTCCTCCGCGACAACAACGACCTCGTATTCCGGGCGAGCAAGGGACCGGGCTCTACGGCGCTCCTGGGCAGACGCATGCCCGCAAGCGAAGGCATCGCGGGGCGGGTGCTTGCCACGAACAAGGCGTACCTGAGCTCCGACGTTTCCCGCGACCCTCGCTGGAGCGGCCGGATCGGCACGGAACTCCATTTCCGCACAAAAAACATTCTTGCTTCACCCCTTCGCTCATCCGACGGCGCCATGGGCGTGGTGGAGATCGTCAACAAGGGCGGCAAAAGGCCCTTTTGCAAGGAAGACAGGGAACTGCTCGAATCCCTTGCGGACCAGCTTGCCCTCGATGTGGCCTACGCCGGCCTTCTCGTTGAAAGCCAGAGGGAGGCGGGCCGCAGGCTCATGCAGATGCAGCTCGCCAACGTTCTCAACTCCACTCTGGACCAGCGCGAGGTGCGCAAGCGCGCCATGGAGGCGGCCACAAGCCTCATGGATGCCGAGGTAGGCTCGCTCCTCCTCGTTGATGAAGAAACGAACGACCTGTTTTTTGAAGTGGCCCTGGGCGAGAAGGGTGAGCGGCTCAAGCAGATCCGCCTGAAGATGGGCGAGGGCATTGCGGGCTGGGTGGCGATGAACGACCAGCCGGCTCTCGTGAACGACGTGGAAAAGGACCCGCGCTATTTCAAGAAGGCGGGCGTCATCTCCCAGTTCGTGACCCGCAACATGGTCTGCGTGCCGGTGCGCTCAAAAGACAAGGTGGTCGGCGTGCTCCAGGCGATCAACAAGAAGGGCGGAGGGCCGTTCACCCAGGAGGACCTTGAGGACTTCCGGACGCTTTCGAACCAGGTCGCCATGGCGCTCGAGAACGCCCATCTCTACGAGGAACTGAAGGAGACGTTCCTGAACACGGCCGAAGCCCTGGCCGCGGCAGTGGAGAAGAAAGACCCTTACACCGGCGGGCATATCAAGCGCGTCGTGGAGTACAGCATGGCCATCGCGCGTTATCTCGATGCCCCCCTGGAGGACGTGGAGCGGCTCAAGCTTGCGGCGGTGCTTCATGACATCGGCAAGATCGGCATCAGGGACAGCGTGCTGCTCAAGCAGGGGGGGCTCACGCCTGAAGAGCTTGCACAGATGCGGGCGCACCCCCTCATGGGGGCCGACATCCTGAGCCACATCGAGCAGATGAAAGAGGTGAGCAGGATCATGCGCTCCCACCACGAGAAATGGGACGGCAGCGGTTATCCTGACGGCCTCCGGGGCGAAGAGATCCCCGTCCAGGCGCGGATCATCTCCGTGGCCGACGCCTTCGACGCCATCACCACGGACCGGCCGTACCGTAAGGCCGCGGACGTAAAAACCGCTGCTGAGGAGATCAAAAAATTCTCGAACCGGGAGTTCGACCCCGTGGTGGTGGACGCCTTTCTGAAAGCGTGCGAGACGGGCGATATAATAGTGGGCAAGTAAGTCTGAGTGCGGAATGCGGAGTGCGGAATGAAAAGCAATCCGAAATTGAATAAGGAGGTCATCCATGGCTGAAGATTTCCAGGCACAGCTTTTTTCCCGTTTCGGCAAGAAGATCCCGGCTGGGACCGTGCTCTTCCAGGAGGGCGACCGGGGCGAGGAGATGTACATCATCCAGGCGGGCAAGGTGAAGATCAGCAAAAAGGTGCGCGGGGTGGATAAGACCCTTGCCATGCTCGAAAAGGGCGAGTTCTTCGGCGAGATGTCCATCCTGAACGACAAGCCGCGCTCGGCCACCGCCGAGACGGTGGAAGACAGCGACCTTCTCGTGATCGACCGCAAGACCTTTGACACGCTGATCCGCGGTAACCCGGAGATCACCGTGCGGTTCATCAAGCGGCTGGCCGACCGCCTGCGCGAGGCCAACGAGCAGATGGAAGCGCTCATGATCAAGGACAACACGAGCCGCCTGGTGAATATTCTCGCAAAACAGGTGAAGGACCAGAAAAAGGCCGGCGAGCTCTCCATCAGCGTTGATGACCTTGCAGGACTCGCGGGCATCGAAAAGGCCCTGGCAAAGACCATCCTGGAAAAACTGGCGAGCGTCAAGATCGTCGAACTTACGGCCGCGGAGATGATCCGCATCCTGAACCAGGAGCAGGTGGACCGTCTCCTGAAGTACCTGGAGATGAGGGAAATTTTCGGGGAACTGATGTAGTTATGATTGCGGAATGCGGAATGAAAAAATGGTTATGGGGCGGCGTCTCTCGGTCACGAGGCCCGTATCGTGAAGCGCTCATTGGTAGCGGCAAAATACGAATGACATAACCGACAGACGAAACGGGCATTGTTACCGTGACCGTTTGACGCAGAGGACGAATATGAAAATCAGAAACATCAAAACAGTCGGCATATACATTTCACTCGCGGTGGCGGTCCTCCTTTCCTTTCTGCACATCATGCACTTCCGGATCTTCGAAGTGCTGGAGGAGAAGACCCTCGATCTTCGCTTCACGCTCCGCGGGGCCGTGGCGCCCGGTCCGGAAACGACCATCGCGGCCATCGACGAAAAGAGCATCAGCGGCCTCGGCCGCTGGCCCTGGCCCCGCTCGGTCTGGGGCCGGGTCGTCGACCGCCTCACGGAAGAGGGCGCCCGGGTCATCGTGTTCGACGTGTTCTTCACGGAATCCGAGAACGTCGGGTCCGATGACCTCTTCCAGCGGGCCATCATGCGGAGCGGCCGCGTGGTCCTTCCCGTGGTGTTCGATTTCGCTGAAAAGGGATACCGGGAGTCGGGGTTCACGGACCGGAAGCTGGACTTCATGACGCCCTCGGCATACGCCGTGATGAAGAACGCCGACGAACCCTTCTATCCGCCCAAGGCGAGGATGGTCCTGCCCACGCTTGAGCGGTTTTCCGCCTTCGCCAAGGTGCTTGCCCATATCAATATGAACCCGGACCAGGACGGGACCCTGCGGTGGGAGATGCTCGCCATCGAATACCAGGGCGACTACTACGCGCCCATCGGTCTCCAGGCCGCCCGCGTATACCGGGGATTGAAAAATGAACAGCTCGCCGTCGACTTCACGGGCGCGGTACAGCTTGGCGACGTGGTCATTCCCACCGACGATGAAGGCCGCATGCTTATCAATTACCGCGGCCCCAACGGGACGTTCCCCCTGTTTTCTATTTCGGACATCCTGGACCGGAAAACGCCTGACGGCGCGTTCAAGGACAAGATCGTGCTCATCGGCGCCACGGCCATCGGCATCTACGATCTCCGCGTCACGCCGTTCTCGCCCAACATGGCGGGGATCGAGAAGCACGCAAGCGTGGTGGACAACATCCTGCGGGGGGATTTTATCTCCCGCACCCCTGCCGTGGCGGTCATCCCGCTCATTTTTCTTTTTGCAGGGATCCTCGGGTTCTACCTTCCGCGCCAGGGGGCAAAAGCCGGCGCCGCCCTGTTCCTCGCGCTGTTCATCGGCTACGGCGCGGTGGTCTATTACCTCTTTGTCGCGCAGGGCGTCTGGTTCAACCTGGTCTATCCCTGGGCGGCGGTGCTCCTCGGGTATACGAGCCAGACCGCTTACCGGTTCTTCACCGAGGAGAGGCGGGCGAGGGACATCCGCAGGATGTTCTCGAGCTACGTGTCCAAGCGGATCGTGGACGAGCTCATCAGGGACCCGAGCAAGGCCAAGCTCGGCGGGGCCCGCAAGGAGATCACGGTGCTCTTTTCGGACATCCGCGGATTTACCACGTTCTCCGAACGGCATGAGCCCGAAGAGGTGGTGTCCATGCTGAACGAATACCTGGGCGCCATGACGGACATCGTCTTCGAGCATGACGGGACGCTCGATAAGTTCGTGGGCGACGCCGTGATGGCCCTGTGGGGCGCGCCCGTGGGGCAGCCGGCCCACGCGGAGATGGCAGTCCGGTGCGCCCTTGCCATGATCAGAAGACTTGAAGAGCTGCAGAAAAAATGGGCCGCCGAAGGCAAGGACGTGCTCGACATCGGGATCGGGATCAACACCGGCGGCATGGTGGTGGGCAACATGGGCGCCGAAGGCAAGAAGATGGACTATACGGTCATCGGCGACAACGTGAACCTGGGGGCCCGCGTTGAGGGCTTGACACGGCAGTATAATAATCATATTATCATCACGGAGTTTACCTATGCCAAGGTGAAAGACATCGTGGAAGTAAAGCCCCTCGGCTCGGTTACCGTGAAGGGCAAGGAACGTCCGGTGATCATTTATGATCTCGTGGGGATGAAATGAAGTACGGAATGCGGATTCAAAAAAATGGAAACAAAATTCAGCCACGAAGGCGCCGGGTCTGATGAATGCAAAATGCAGAGCGCAAAATGCAAAAGTCAAAATTCAGAGAGATAAATCATGGCCAGAAGCCATACCGCAATTTTGCAATTTGCATTTTGAAATTTGACTTATATATTTCTTTCTTCGCGCCGACCTGTCTTCGTGGCATATTTGGTTCCGGCTTGTCCGGGTTAGGATTTGGAATTTGAACTGATAGGGAGGATGGATGAAGATCAAAGTACTCGGGTGTTCCGGCTCAGAGGCGATCGGCCATAACCCGCCGGGGTTTCTCGTCAACGATGTGCTCATGCTAGATGCAGGCACGATCACGGCAGCCTTGAGCATCGAGGCGCAAAGCAAAATCACCGATGTTCTTATCAGCCACACCCATCTCGACCATATCAAATCGGTCTTGTTCCTTGCCGACAATATCATCGGCAGGATCAAAAGGCCCGTGAACATCCGTTCTATTCCGAAGGTAATCGACGCCATCAGGAAGCATCTGATGAACAACATCATATGGCCCGATTTCACCAAGATCCCTACCGTAAAAAATCCAAAAAACCCGGTACTGGCCTATGCGCCGATGCCGCTCGGGAAGACGGTGAGCATCGCCGGGCTGAAGGTCAAGGCGATCCCCATGAATCATCCGGTTCCCGCCGTGGGGTTCCTGGTTGACGACGGAACATCGTCCATTCTGTACAGCGCGGATACCGGTCCGAACGAGGGTCTGTGGAAAGAGGCGAAGAAGGCAAAGAACCTCAAGGCGATCATCGTGGACACGTCGTTCCCGAACAGTTTGGACGGTATTGCAGACGTCAGCGGGCACTTCACACCGGCGCAGCTGCACGACGATCTCACGAAGGCGAGGGTGGAGAATAGCGTCCCGATCTATGTCTACCACATTAAGCCGGTGTATAAGAACAAGGTGATCAGCGAACTGCGCGCCCTCGGCAGGAAGAACGTGAAGATCCTCAAAGAAGGAAAAACCTATCGGTTTTAGTTACTGAGGAACCAAATTCTTCTCAAAATGGGTTGAATATTTTTACCACAAAGACACCAAGACACGAAGAAGGTCTTTAAAATACGCAAGTTAATCAAACCCCAAAGGCATTCATGTATTACTTCGTGCCTTCGCCTGCACCCAGCGGTTACGAGTGGTAACGCGAGTGCAGGGTGTGACTTCGTGGTGGATTTTGTTCCGGCTTGTCCGGGTTAGGTTTGATACTGGAAGCATCATTGTTCGGGGGTGGGATATGCCGGCATTATTCAAGAAACTGGGAGCGCTAAAATTATTGAGCATCACAGCGGTTGTCGGTGCCGTGCTCTTGGGGACTTTCGCCGTCTTCGGCGGGCTCACCAGCTCCGACGCGGTGAAGCTGAACCCCATGGGCCTGAGCATTGACTCCTCAGGCGCCTGGGTCGAGGACAGCGCGGCCTGGTCGCTCATGGACCGCGACACCTCCACTGTCTACGCCCCCACAGCCAATGTCACGGACATCCTCGTCACCCTCCCGAAAGAGACCGACCTTTCCGCGCTCAAGGTCTACGGAAGCGCGTCATTTGATATAAAGGTCTACGAAGACACCACCGGCGCCTGGAAGCTCATCCCCGGCCTGGACGTTGTCAGCTTGAAGTCCCAAAGCGAAGCGTGGAATACTTTCAAGCCTTCCGGCACCGCCCGCGTCAGCAGGGTCATGATCGAGCTCACGAAGGCCAGCGGCCCCCAGACAGGCATCAAAGAGATCGAGATTTGGGGCTCCGAGTCCGGCGACCCCACCCTGTCGCTCGACGGCCTCCAGAGCGCCGCGGACGTCCAGGCAGTCCTCGCCGCCACGCCCCGGCCCGCGCACCTCATGGAGCTTGCGGCCCCTTCCGGGACCATTGACGTTCCCGCGGACGGCAACGGCAGGAGCCTCACCTTCACCCTCCAGACCGACCCGCGGCTCGTCAGGCGAGCCTATCTGCTCTACGACGCCTACAACGCCGACTATCTTATCACGCCGGAAAAAAGGATCAACGGACTTTCCTGGACCGGCGGCTTCAGCACGCAGTCTGCCGCGCCCCAGTGGGTATCCCATTTCGAGGAGATCAGCCCTGCCTGGCTCGTCAAGGGAGAAAACAAGATCGAGTTCCGGAATCTCATGCAGAGGAGCGACCCGGCATCGTACTTTGTCCGCGATCTCAAGGTCATCGTGGAGCTCGAGAACGGCTGGAACGCCGTCAGCACGGTCACTGCCGCTGATGGAACTGCGGATGCCACATACGACGGAGACACCGCCACCTACTATAAACTGAGCGGGGTCCATACCATAGACATTAAGACCGAGCGCACTGCCCAGCCCCAGACAGTGAAGCTCAATCTATGGTCAGCCACCGGCTCTCTTTCCGGGACCCTCGCGCTCCAGTACCAGCAGGGGAGTTTGTGGAAGAACTTCACTTCCGGAGGGACCTTCGATTTATCAACGCTCCACGACGGTTGGAACGAGATCACCGTTCCCCAGGCAGTTTCTGCCGACGCCCTCAGGCTCAGCTTCAACGTCACGCCCGACCGTCGTCGCCCGGGCGCTGTCGTCGGCGGCGTTACTGAGCTTCGGCTCATTGCAAGTCCGGTGGGAAGCCGTCCCGGTCGCGGCCTGGTGATCGCTTATCCCACGGCCGGAGAATACTTCGGCAGGACCGCCCATATCCAGGGATTCGTGGAACCGGCAGGCACAGCGAGCATCGAGGGCAAGACTTCGTCGAACACCGACGGCGCCATAAGCCTCTCACTCACAAAAGACGAGACCCGCTTTGCGAGCCAGGCCGACAACGATGCATGGGAAGCGGTGGTCACGACGTCTCCCGGCGGCGTTGCCGCAAACAGGACCATCGCCCTCACCAGAAATCTCGGCAATACCGCGCCAACGCACACCGAGGACTCGTCGCAGGCCGCCGCCTCATCAAAGGAAAAGTACAGCGAGAAGGTCTCCCCGGGCCAGGCAAAGAAGATCCAGTACAAAGGCGTCACCCTCGACATCCCCGAAGGCGCTGTGGACGTTGAGACCGAGATCACCATTATCCCCCTGGCCGAGGCGGACCTAAACCTCCTCAACCCCGGCATGATCAACGTCACCTATCCCGACGCCGGGTACCGGTTCCTGCCCGCGGGCATGAAATTCAAGAAACCCATCAAGATCTCCTTCGGCTATTCCAAACAGCTCTTTGCCGCGGCCCAGACCGACGACGAAGTAAACATGTACTACTATGACGAGACATACCTGCGTTGGGTGGCCTTAAAGCGCACCAAGGTCGACGCCGCCGTCTCGACCGTCGAGTCCGAGAGCGACCACTTTACCGACATCATCAACTCCACCCTCGTGGTGCCCGAGCATCCCCAGGCATTATCCTTTAATCCCAATTCTCTCAAAGACATCAAGGCCGCCGATCCCTCGGCAGGCATGGACCTCATCGAGCCGCCCAGGGCCAACAACACGGGCACGGCAAACCTTTCCTACCCCATTGAGATACCCAAGGGCAGGGGAGCCTATACTCCGGACCTCCGCATCACTTACTCCAGCAACAACGCCAACGGCTGGATGGGCCTGGGCTGGGACATCCCCATCCCGAGCATCCAGGTGGACACCAAGTGGGGCGTGCCCGCATACGACGGCACCGAGGCATACCTCTTAGACGGCGCACCCCTGGCTGACATGGGCAGCGGAAATTACAAGCCCCGCGTCGAAGGCCAGTACCGCCGGATCAAGCGCTACGGCGCCGGCCCCACGGGCTACTGGTGGGAAGCCACGGACAAAAACGGCACCCGTTATATCTACGGCAAGAGCGCGGCGCGGAACTCCGCGCTCAAGAACAACAACGCCGGATTCCCTGCGGTCATCTTCCAGTGGTACCTGGAGCAGGTCATAGACACCAACGGCAACAGCACGGACTTCTTCTACACGAACGACGCCCTTGCACATCAGAACAACGGCGAGCCCTCGACCCAGATATACCTCGACAAGATCTATTACACCGGCAGCGGCTCTACCCTTGGCAAGTACCACGCTGACTTTGTGCTGGAGTCCTCGGACCGGCCTGACCAGGTGGTAAACGGCAGGTCAGGCTTTAAGACCGTGCTGAGAAAACGGCTTGACCGGGTGGACGTGTATTTTGACACGAGCCCCATCAGGAGCTATGACCTGGAATACAGGACAGGAGACTTCGGCAAGAGCCTCCTTTCGGCCATTGCCGTCAAGGCGCCGGGAGCAAGCGGCAGCCTGAAGGAGTTCTACCGCCACACCCTCGACTACTACAGCGGCGCCTACGGGTTCGGCCCGGTGGAGACGTGGAGCACGGAGAAGGCCCAGGCCCTCGCGTCCAATGATGACTACTCGTACGGCTGGTCGTTGTTCCTCGGCATCGGACCGGCGCCGCCGGTATTTCACGTGGGCAAGGGCGCCGGCCGGGGTACGGGTGAGAGCAACACCAGGCTCGTGTTCATGGACGTAAACGGCGACGGGCTCCCGGACAGGCTGTTCGAGGACTGGCTCCTCGACAACTACAACGGCGTCGAGATCAATCAGTACTTCAAGGGCCAGACGGCCTTCGCAAAGTATCCTCTTTTCAACAGCAGCATCAACACCCTGGGAAAGGACAAGACCAAGACGGCCACGCGCCTCAAAGGCGTCCATGTCGGCGGCGGCGTTGCCTCGGTGAACAACAGCTATGGCCGTTCCTTCGTTGAGGGAAAAGAGACCCTGGCGGACATGAACGGCGACGGCTTTGTCGACCAGGTAAAGCTCGACGGCGCTGTCAAGGTGGCCTTAAACAAGAAAGGCGAGGGGTTCGATTCGTTCGTGCCGTGGCAGGGGACGATCTCGGCGGACATCGGGCTCACGCCGGACGAGATCGCGACGATGAAAAAGGATTTCCATCTTGCCGACCCGGTGCGCAAATGGGTGGCCCCCTACGGCGGCACGGTACGCATCACCGGCACGGTCCAGAAGAGCGCGGCCAAGGCAGGCGATGCAGAGGACGGGCTCAAGGTCGAGATCCGCCAGGGCAACCAGCTCCTGTGGGAGCAGAGCATCGGCGCCGATGTCACCACCGCCTATCCCATCGATGTCGCGGTATCGAACCTGTCTGCCGGCGAGGCCCTCTACTTCCGTGCAAACTCCGTGGACGAGATCACCAACGATACCGTCACTTTCCATCCCGTCATCACCTATGACCAGGTCTGCACGCCCGACGCCTCCGGCACAGGCAGCACCTGCCGGTCCGTGAGCGCCGATGAAGCGGCGTCGAACGCGGCCCCCTCCGGAAGCCTCCAGTTTGTGTACGACAGTGCAGCGGACTTTTCTCTTTTCAACCACCGTGAAGTGGCCTGGGAAGTGCCGCTTGACGGGAACGTAACGCTTGACAGTTCGTTCAGCAAACAGGCCTCCCACGAGGACCTCGCTTTCCGCATTTTCCATTACCGCGGCGAGGAAATCATTCCGGTCCCCGACTGGGAAGACAAACGCTTCGAGGCTGGCGAGAGCGGGAGCCGGTCCGATACGCTTAAACTCACGGACGTGAAGCTCGGCGACAAGATCGTCTTCCTCGTTGATAACGACACGATGATCAATGTCCGCCCGGACCAGTTCAGCTGGGAGGCGACCGCCGCCTACAGCCGCCACTGCTGGGACCCTGACCCGACCAACAGCGATGATCAAGAGCGCACGTGCAAGGATCTGTCGCAAGAAGACCTGGACAAGAAGGACCCTGACGGCAACCCCATCTATATCTTCTATCCCGAGATCCATCAGCCGGTACGGCTGCTCGCGCCTACGAACACGCCTCTCGTCTCATGGGCGGCGCCCAAGGACGGCGCCATCCTCGCTTACGGCGACGTCTACAAGACCGACAGGACGGCCTCGGACGTGTTCGTGAAGGTCCAGGGTGCAGGCGCTCAGCACTACCAGACGGTTGTGGATAAAGACCGCTACGACGCCGGCGATCCGGACAACAACGTTCCCCCCTCGCCGATACTCACGCCCCAGGTGAGCGTGTCGGTCACGGCCGGAGAGCGGCTGTTCTTCGGCATTCATTCAGAGTCGTCTACAGGCGGCTTTGTGACGTGGCAACCGGAGGTCCTTTTTGCGCCGACCCAGTACTGTTATGCCCATCCGGATACGGGCCAGGAGGTCTGCACGTCCGTTACCTCCCAGGTTTCGAGCGGCACGTTGTACGCCCGTCTTCTGGAATTTTGCTACCACGTGACCACGACAGACCAGAACGGAAACCAGACGACAATCACCGTCTGCGAGCCGGTCACCTGTTCGGCCGGCACCGGCGCCTCAGGCTGCCGGGGCGACAGCGGCGCGTCCGTGACGGCCAGCGTGATTTCCCGTTCCGGCGTGGACGTGAACTATACCCATGTCGGGCTCATCAGCGAGCAGTTGGAAGCATTCTCAGGCGGCCACCGGAACTGGTACTTCGGCGAGTGGAACGGCAACGAGACGTGGGACACGGCCAAGATCAAGGTGCCCGATAAGGAACCCAAGGAGACGGACGAGCCTGAGGAGTATTTCATGGCCTCCCTGCCCAAGCGCAAGGGCCTGCCTGCGGCGCCTGTGCCGCTGTGGTGGAGCAAAGGGGTGAATGTCTACATCAGCGCCGACCAGATGAACCCGGCCCGGCTTGGCGCCAACGTCACCGGCATGCTCAACGGCCTGGGCGCCAGCTCGCTCCGTCTCTCACAGAGCTTCAATGAGTCCTGGAGCGTGAGCATCATCGGCCAGTCCATAAACGCCAGCAAGGGCGACGCCAAGGGCCGCCAGGAGGTCATGGACTTAAACGGCGACCGTTTTGCCGACCTCGTGGCGGAAAATACGGTCACCCTCAACACCGGCACCGCGGCGGGCTTTTATCAGCCGAAGGCGATCGACTTTAAGCTGAACGACTCTGCCGATATCCGCAAGATCCACAACCGGAACTTCCAACTCGGCATTACCTATCCCCCCGGCCTGCCCCCGCTTAACAACCAAAAGTCGAGCGGGACCACGAGCACGATCACTACCTCCGGCGGCGTCAGCTACGGCCTGGTCTACGGCAACTCCCGCACCGACGTGGACTTCATCGACGTCAACGGCGACGGCCTGCCGGACCGCGTTGCCAAGTCGGACGATGCCTTTACCGTGCGCCTGAACCTCGGAGGCCGTTTCGGCGCCGCCGAATCCTGGCCCGTGCCGAACTGGTCCCAGGGCGACATCACGCCTTCGAACATCCCCGGCGCCGACATCAACTCGAACGTCGTGGCCAGCAATGACAACATCGGCGCGAGCTACATGGCCTATAATGTGAACGCCGTGCGCCAGATGGTCATGCTCCAGGACATCAACGGCGACGGCCTGCCGGACCACCTCATGAAGCAGGACGGGCAGAACATCAAGGTCAAGTTCAACTACGGCGGCTCCTTCGGCCCCGAGACCGAGTGGCAGACCCCCGGCTGGGGCCACCAGATCGGCCGCGAGGAGCTGAAGGTCCTCTTCGGCGGCAACGACGCCCTGGGCTACTCCGGCACCTATATGCTCTCAGTCGGTTTCGGCGTCGAACTGACCATTTTCTGCATCCCGTGCCCGCTCACGCCCTGCGTCTGCATCACGCTCGACCCCGGCGTCAACGCCTCAATCGGCTACGGAGAGAGCGAGCTCCAGTTCACGGACATCGACGGCGACGGCTACCCGGACCACGTCTTAAAGCAGCTCACGGGAAACACCAGCGCCCTCTACGTAAAGCGCAACCTTGCCGGCAAGGCCAACCTCTTAAAGACCGTCACGCGCCCCTTGGGCGGAAGCTTTACCCTCGACTACAAGAAGGTCGGCAACATCGTGGATTACTCCGACCAGAACAACCTCATCGACATGCCTCATTCCCAGTGGGTCCTCATCTCCACGGTGCTGGACGACGGCCTGGCCGGCGACGGGACGAGCACCTACACCACGGCCTACGACTACGGCACGCCCTTCTACAGCCGCGCCGAGCGGGAGTTCTTCGGCTTTAACAAGGTCATGGAGACCAGAAACGACGGCAGCGCCGTCGAGCGCGCCTTCGAGAACCACGACTACCACAAGAAGGGGCTCCAATATACTGAGATCCTTCGTGATAAGCCCGGCCACGTGTGGTCCCGGACGGAAAACACCTATGAGCTCCGCGACCTGGGCGCCCCAACGTACCAGCCCCTGTTCCCGGACCAGAACTACGACGACAGCCACAAGGACCAGCTCCACGTGAAGTTCCCCATGCTGACAGCCACAACGCGGCACTTCTACACCGGAAAGACCACGGACCCCGCGGTCTCCTCCAAGTCCACGGCCCAGAACTTTGAATACGACGACTACGGAAACATCAACCTCTTCGTGGACCGCGCCGACGAAGGCACCACGGACGACGTCTACGCCGCCATCACCTACTGGATCGACCCCCAGGACAACTATATCGTCGGGAAGCCCGGGACCATCCGCGTCACCGACAACAGCCGCTCCAATGTCTACCGGGAGCGCAAGGCCGTTTACCAGAACGGCACGGGCAACATGACCGAGCTCTCCATGCTCATCCAGGGCAGCACCAACGCCGTGTGGAACATAGACTACTACGAGAACGGGAACCTCAAGTCCATCCAGTACCCGGCAGGGGCCCCGTCGCACAACACCAAAACCGACCGGTACTTCATCACCTATCAGTACGACCCCCAGGTCGAGACCTACGTCACCGCTATCAGCGACGCCTTCGGGTACAGCTCAGCAGCCGACTACAAGTACGAGTTCGGCC
>ERZ1292625.2393-Hain-H41-01um-R1-2393-length-17562-cov-5_pt1 | contig 17562 bp, 17 predicted proteins | sample MGYA00564400_ERZ1292625 | MGnify/ENA primary metagenome ERZ1292625 (study PRJEB36523, sample SAMEA6512639) | groundwater metagenome | collected 2019-01-08 | study: AquaDiva: Metagenomics assemblies of 32 groundwater samples
GATTCATCTCGCGCCTCTTTGAGCTTAACAAAGCCGATTATTTCACTGCCGTCGGTTTCCGATACCGCCACCGCGATGGCCGCCGCTTCCGCGACATACGGCAAGGCCAACATCGCCGCCTCAACATCGCCAAGCTCTATCCGATTGCCCATTACCTTCACCTGAAAATCTTTGCGGCCGATAAATTCATAATTCCCATCCGGCGATAAACGCACTGAATCCCCGGTTTTATAGACCAACCCGGACTTTCCCGGACGAGGATCAGGTATAAAAGCGGCGGCGGTTTTTTCCTGGTTGTTCCAGTATCCTTTGCCGACGCCCTTGCCGGCGACATACAACTCTCCATCCACATCAAATACCTCAACGCCCCCCTGCGCCTTTCCGATAGGAACTAACTTTGTAAAATCCGTAGGCGCTTCGGGAACGCGATAAAAAGTACACTGCACCGTAGTTTCAGTCGGGCCATACATATTAATGAATTCCTTTCCGGGAAAAGTATTCATCCACTCGGCGAGAAATCTAGTCGGGAAACCTTCGCCGTTAAAAAATATCTTTTTAATACTAGCCATTCTTCCCGGCTTCACTACTCCAGCATTGGATAAATAAACCATCACCGATGGAACGGAATTCCAGATTGTCAGCCGGGTTTCTTCCATAAATTTCATCAATTGGCCGGGGAAGATTGAGAGCGTCTCCGGAACTAAATACAAAGTGGCTCCGGCGCTAAAAGCGCAATAAAGATCAAAAGTAGAAAGATCAAAGTTCAAAGGGGGATGTTGAGACATTCTGTCTTCGCTTGTAATACCAAATTCCTCGACCGCCCAATCGGTGGCGTTAATAATATTTGCGTGCGTAATCATGACGCCCTTGGGGATACCGGTAGAACCAGAGGTGTAAAGTATGTATGCAATATCATTGCTGTCATTTGCAAAAGTCGGGGTCGTTACTGATTGTTTACTAATCTGCTCTCTTTCTTGCTCAAGCATAGCGTGCGTAATTAAAATTTTCGGCGACGCATCTTTTATGATTACCTCGCTCCTCTCCGATGGCAAATTTAAGTTAAGGGGAACATAAATTCCATCAGCTTTTAAAATCGCCAACAAAACTGCGATCGCCTCAATAGATTTATTGAGTTGGAAAACAACGCGGTCACCCCTTTGGACCCCCTTAGACTTCAAATGCCAAGCCAGCTGGTTAGAGAATTCCTCCAGCTCGCCAAACGTTACTTTCCGGTCGCCGAAAACTACCGCCAGATGATCCGGACATTTTTTCGCCGATTCGGAAAAATATTCTTGAACTAATTTAATCATTGTAATAGCGCGGCGGCGGCGGCCTGATCTTTGGTGTGCGACAGTGAGATTAGAAACTTTCCTTTATTATTTTTAACTTTAACACTCGGAATACCATCCTTATCATTACTGATTTCCACATCACGAATTTTATATATCGTACTCTTCAGACATTTCAAAACCGCTTCTTTAGCGGCAAAGCGGGCGGCAAAATGCGGGTAAGGATCGTCTTTGGACAAACAATATTTTATTTCCGCGTCACTGAAAATCTTGGAATAAAAGACGTTGCCTTTTTTGTAAGGCACATCCCGGAATCTTTTTACCTCAACAATATCTATGCCGATTCCTTTCATTTTATAAATTTTCCAAAATTACCTTAGCAATCCGCTCGCTGGAACGGCCATCCAATTTCCAGCATTGCTCGCCTACCAATTTATGCCTTCCAAGATCGTCTAGCTTGGGATTATCCAGATAATCATTAATATCCTTCAAAAATTCCTCCCGACTCTTCGGATAGCGAATACCTCCGGTCCGCGCCGCCTTGGCATAATGGGTCATCTTATAAAAATAGGTCGGGGATTTAGACATCAACTCCTTGGGACGAACCTCAAAATCAATGTTAATTACCGGCTTATCAAAAACCGCCGCGTCCACGCTCATGCTGGAGGCGTAGCAAATAAACAAATCGGCGTTGGCCAGAGTGTCGGTTAACCCGCGAATATCATCAAAGCTCATATCCCAGTCCACGCCGCGCTCTTTGGAAAAACGTATGCCGGGACGGTCGTAAATCAACCAGGGCCGTTTCTGCATTTCCGCTTCATCAAAAAAATCATTCGGCTGAAACCGGACCATCAACTGCGCGCTCCGGACTTGGCCGTCCACCATCCAATCATGCAGAAGATCAATAATGTCCCAGTCGGAATTACTGAAAGTTTTTCCCATCGGCGCGTAGACTACCAATTTTTTGGAAACATCCAAATTCTTTTTACGAAAAAACTCCCCCTTACTCAACGGTTGGTAGTTAACGTGCCAATCATACTGTGGGATGCCGGCAATAATTATTTTCCCCGCGGGCATATCGGCATAACGCATCGCCTCTGCCTTAACTAGTTCGTTGAAAACAATCAATTGATCCGGAAGAAGACGCATGATGCCGCGAGCAGTCATCTTATCCCAGGAATTAACGAAACCGATAGTTTTGACTCCTCGGCGCTTCGCCTCGCGTAAAAGTTGCGTCTCCTGATCGTCAAACAAGTGAGCGCAAAAAACTAAAGATGGTTGGTATTTATCAAACAGAGCGCCAAAGAACTGATCGCGAACTAAAAGATAATCCAGTAACCGAACTATTTTGCGAACCAACGGCCGGGCAAAAATTTTATTAACCAACCGGCTGATGCGATAATGGCGGCGATTATGAGTCTCCTCCAAAATCATTTCGCGCCGTAAATCCGCTGTCTCGGTGTTGAGTAAAGCGAATTTGAGATTGGAGAAAAAGCGGTTCCAAAAACCGGGCCTGCCCATTTCGGCCACTTCATAAGCAACATTCGGCGCGTTGAACTCTTTCCGATAGTAATCAATCCGGTCCTGATTACCGGCCAAAAAAACCAATCGCACTTCCGGATCGGCAATTAAATTCTTGTATATATCAGTACGCAGAATATTTTTCGCTTCCGCGCCCTGAAAAATTGTGACAAAGATTGTTCGCACTGGTTATTTTTTTCTCTGCTCAAACCAGGCAATCGTCCGCTTCAACCCCTCGTCAAAAGAAACTTTCGGCTCATATCCGAACCACTCTTTCGCCTTACTCGTATCCGCCAAGGTAGATTGCGGGTCGCCGGGTCGCGGCGGCATTTTTTCTAGCGGCAATTTCTTGCCGGTAAGCTGCTCGATTTTTTCATGAACTTGATTAACGGAATAAGAAACACCTGATCCAATATTGAAAACCTCGCCGTTGAACTTTTCATCAAATTTCATGCAACCAATGTTGGCATCCACCACGTCGTCTACGTAGCAATAATCGCGAGTAATCGTTCCATCGCCATAGATCACCGCCTTTTTATTCTGCGGGAAGTACATCGCCTCTAACCAAGCGGAAACTACCGTAGAATATGGGGAGCGGCCGTACTGCCCGGGGCCAAACACATTCATATATCGCAACGAGGCTACATCCAAACCATAAATTTCGCCGAAAACTTTGCCGAATGGCTCGGTTGCTAACTTCTGGGCGGCATAAGGGGAGACTGGATCGGGCAGATTATCTTTTTCATTGGTAGGATAATACTTAGCAGTCCCCAAAACGGCGGAACTGGAAGAGTGGATCACTCGCTTTACTCCATGATCGGCTGATTTCTTAAAAAGTAAAATCGTCCCGGTAATATTCACATCGCTGGTCTCTACCGGTTTTTCAACGCTTAATGGAACGTAAGACATTGCGCCGAAGCTAAAGACATACTCTGGCTTATGTTTGGAAAGAATTTTCTCCAGCATCTGCTCATCGCGAATTGATCCCTCATAGAAGGTGATGCCGGCCGGAACCGCCTCCGGAGTACTGTTAAAGAAGTTATCCAACCCGACAATCTCGGTTTCTGGATATTCTTTCTGGAATTTTCTGATAAAGTTGCCTGCAATAAAACCCGCCGCGCCCGTAACCAAAATAGATTTAGGGTCTTGCATAATGCTGTTATTTTACAACAAAACCCTCCTAACGTCCACCAGTCTTAAGATATGCTTCAACTTCTTTCCATTTATCCTCCGTATCAATACCTTTGGAATAATCCTCACATTCATAGCTATAAAACTTCTTGCCGCTGTTGACCACCTCCGGCAAAAGATTTTTTCCCAATTCGTAGAAGGTATCTTTGGGAATAAAGCCCAAAATATCTTTCTTCAGGATAAAAATTCCCTTCATACGATAGGCATTCGGGTACTGCTCGGTATGTGGCTTAGGATGAATCTTGGCAAAACTGCCGTCAGCCGCCAACTCGGCGACGTCGGCGTCAGCATATTTATCGGTTTTTTGCATTCTCTGCATGCCGACAGCATCGGCTTTCTTGGAAAATTCTTCCGCCATCTTTGAATAGTCCACCAAACTCAGCATGTCCCCGTAGATTAGAAAGAACGCGTCATTCAACTTATTTTCAAAACTTTTTATTCCTCCGGCAGTGCCTAAAATCACCGGCTCAAAAAAATAATTTATCTTCACTCCCAATTTGGAGCCATCGCCAAAATAATTTTTTATAACGTCGGGCAAATAATGGAGATTGATGAAGAACTCCGTGACGCCGTGCTTTTTAAAATTCTCAATGTTCCATTCTAAAAGCGGCTTGCCTAAAATCGGCAACATCGGTTTTGGGATGGTATCGGTAATCGGGCGTAAGCGCGTGCCCAATCCGGCACAAAGGATTACTGCCTGCTTAATTTTATTAAGCATTTTTAATAATTTCTACCGCCTCGCTGAGATCGGTGGCTTCCCAATCCGGACGGACGTCAGGATATTTTTTATCCAACCCCACGTGTCCGGGGCCGCTTTTTACTAAAATAGTTTTTAGACCGGCTTTTTTGCCCGCCACCACATCAATGATCGCGTCGCCAATCATAAAACTTTTCGCCGGATCAATGTTGAATTCTTTAATACCTTTTAAAATCATACCCGGCTCTGGTTTTCGACAGTCGCATTGCAAACGATATTGCTCCAATGTCGCCTCGGGGTGGTGCGGGCAGAAATACACCGCGTCAATTTTCCCACCGCCGACTGCAATGCGCTTGGTCAACTCCGCGTGAACTCGGTCGATATCTTCCGGTTTGGCGACTCCTCTGGCTACCACCGGCTGGTTAGTGACGATAACGGTTAAAAATCCCATGTTATTCAGTTCGGCCACCGCCTCCGGAACTCCGGAAAGAACCTCTAAATCATCAATCTTGTGCATTAACTCCACCTGTTTAATTAAGGTGCCGTCGCGATCCAAAAAAACGGCCTTCGCTAAACCAGGTTGGTTGGCTTTTGAACTGTTTCCCATTTTCCTTCGTTGACCCGGAACTTCGGATGCGAAACGATTAAATGCCAAACCACCGCCTGGAAAGCTTCGGAATGTGGAGTGACCGTCTCGGAATTGACCGTCGGCACCACCACGCAAGCATCAGCAACCTGCTTGGTGTAGCCGCCGTCACGGCCAACAATGCCAACCACTTTCGCTCCAACAGATTTCGCCAACTTCAAAGATTCCACAATATTCATACTGACATTTTTCTCGGCGTTACCGCCGCCCACCGAAAGAACCATCACGGCATCCTTGCTGTTCAGGGAGCTGCCTTTTAACCATTGCGCGAAAACCGTATGCCAGCCCTCGTCGTTGGTTCTAGCAGTAAGCTCCGGAACGTTATCGGTCGGAGCGTAACTCTCAATACCGGCTAACTTGCGGAAATCATTGACCGCGTGGCTAGCATTCCCGGCGCTACCGCCGACGCCAACTATAAATAATCGGCCCTTCTGATCGCGAACACCTTTAAGAATATCAATCACTTGATGGATGGAATGCTTATCAAGCTGATCAACAATTTGCTGGACCTCTTTTAAATAAGAATCAATATAATCTCTATACATAATTAGGATTCGTACAAAGTGTAACCAACCTTTTGGCCGTCATCATAAAACATTTTTACGGTATCCAAAGAAAGCTCGTCTAAGTCATAACCGATCTTTTCCGATTTCTTCAAAATATCGTGAGGAACAGTAACGATGTGGCAACCCACTTTTGCGGCCTGATAAATATTCCAAAGCTCCCGCGGGCTGGCCCATAAAAGTTCCGCCTTCGGATTAGACGCCAAAATTTGCTTCGCTTTTTTCATATAATGAACGGGGTTATGGCCGGTATCGGCAATGCGCCCCGCGAACACCGAAACAATTGAAGGAACGTTTTTAGAAAGAACTTTTGCAACCTGCTCAACTTGTTTGACGGTCAAAATCGCCGTAGCGTTAACTTTGATTCCCTGCGCGACAAGCTTGGCTATCAAAGGGACGGCCGACTCCCGCTTGGTGTTGGTAATCGGAATTTTTACGTAAACATTCTTGCCCCAGGAAGCAATAATTTTGGCTTGCCTTTCCATTTCCTTGAAATCATCGGAAAAAACCTCAAAGGAAATCGGTTTGTCCGGTATCGCGGCGACAATTTCCTTGGCGAATTTCACATAATCAGTAACGCCGGCCTTACGCATTAAAGTCGGGTTGGTCGTAAAACCCTTAATATATGGCTTTTGAGCGAGCTCAAGCATGCCGTCTTTTTCGGCGCCATCAGCATAAATCTGGATATTTAAATCGTGAACCTTTTTGATCATAGCTACTTAGTAAATATGATTATGCTACAAAACGCCAAATTTTCAAGGGGTGCGGAGTTGGTCGCAATCCTACAAATCCACCAAGACTTTTGATCCTTCGTGGTCAAAATTATAACGCATCTCTTTCAAGCCCCACCTTTTCATCGCTTCCCGGAATTTTGCGTGGTCGCTCTCAACATAGAAGGTAAAGAAGCCGCCGCCGCCGGCGCCGGAGATCTTCCCGCCTAAAGCTCCATTGGCTTTCGCATCGTCATAAATTTTATCAAATTGCGGATTAGACATTTTTGTGGAAATTTTCTTCTTATGTTGCCAGTGCGCGTCAAACAAGCGTCCCACCTCGGAAATATTGTCGCCCTCTACTGCTTCCAGAATTTCATAGCCCAATTCTTTGATGTAATTCATGCTGTCCACCACATCTTTCTTCTCTTCTTTAACCGAAGAGGACTGCTCTTTCAAAATAATGTCGGCGCTGCGGGTTACGCCGGTAAAAAACAACAACAAATTGTGATTCAAATCAGCGGCGGTATCTTCAGAAACGCTTGCCTTCCGGACTTTCACCGCGCCGTCTTTGGCAATATCCAAAACCGTCAATCCGCCGAAGGCGGCCAGATACGGATCCTGCTTGCCGATCGGGCGTTTCAAAATCTGATTTTCCAGCTTGAAATCCTCCTCGGCGATCTGCTGGAGAGAAACATAATCCCGCCGTAAAGTGTGCAAGGCATTCAAAACTCCAACAGCGTAACAGCTGGAGGATCCCAGGCCGGTGCCGGCAGAAATATCCGCTACCGAACTTATCTCAATTTTCTTATCAATACCCATCATCCGCAAAGCTTCGCGGGCAATACCATGCTCCAGCTGATCAACTCGCTCAACGGTTTCTGTTTTGGAATACTTCAGCCGAATCAAATCATCTTCCAGCGCGCGATTGACGGTAATATACATATATTTATCCAGGCCGGCGGAAAAAATAAAACCGCCGTATTTTTCATAATACGAAGGTAAATCGGTGCCGCCGCCGCCCAAAGTTACACGAAAAGGAGTTCTAGTAATGATCATTGTGTATTCAAGGTAACACTAAATTAGTCGAATTTCATGCCCCTGTCTTCAGGTTTTATCCGGCGAAAAGTATAAATATCGGAAGACATTATCTCTTTTAAATGCTTAGGAAATTTAGTGTAAACATCCCAAACAGCCGAAATTACTTTTCCACTGATTCCCTTCGCCTCGTCAGATGCTAGAAATACGCAAAGCTCAGCCGCGCGTTCCGGGGGCACCCCTCCGGTTTCTTTTTGCTTCAAAGATCGCTCATACATTTCCTTTCCAACCTTCTCCGGTCCGGCTTGCAATAGTTCCTCCAAAAACTTCGTATTCACCGGCCCGGGGGAAATCGCGTTCACGTCAATATTGAATTCTTTAAGTTCCGCCGCTACCGTTTCGTTCAAGCGAACAACACCGCCCTTAGAAGAAACGTATGCGGTAAAATTTGAAAATGCGCCTTCGCCGCCGCCGGCAAAATTTATAATGGTTCCGCTCTTTTGTTTTTTCATCAAAGGCGCTATTGCCCGAATCATCAAAAAGGTGCCGATCAAATTAACATCAATTGCCTGCCGCCATTTTGCCGGATCAACTTCCGTAACAGAACCAATCGGTCCGTAAATTCCGGCGGCATTCACTAAAACATCAACGCCGCCCCACGCGGAATCAATCGCGGCGGCAACCTTGGCGACATCATCCTCCTTGGAAACGTCCGCGGTCACCGTCCGCACCTCCCCTAAAGAAGAAAGCTCTTTCTCGGCGCCTTCCAGCTCCGCCGCATTCCTGGCAACCAGAAACACCTTGTCGCCGTTTTTTAAAAACGCGGTCGCTATCGTTTTGCCAATCCCTCGGCTGCCGCCCGCTATCAAAATCTTTTTCATTTAATTATTTTCGCTTTCTTCAATACTTTGTCGCTCAACTGAAAATATTTTATTGCTTCCGGATAGTTGCTGACCCACTGCACGTATTCTTTAACATTATCCGCCAAGGTATATTCCGGTTTCCAGCCAAGTTTTTTTAACTTATCAATATTCATAATCTGGTGACGGGGAGTATTCAAACGATATTCGCCAGTCAGGGTTGGTTTAAATGGAATTTTTGCCTCTTTCGCGACAAACTTCGCCACATCCAGAACGGTAGTAACTTGCCCGCTACCAATATTAAAGGCCTCATAGTCGGCGCGAGAATCTTCCAAAAGCAAAAGATGCGCCGCGGTAACATCTTTGATATTCACGAAATCACGGATCTGTTTGCCATCTTCGTGAATGGTCAACGGCTTGCCGGAAAGCGCCTGCACCGCGAAAGATCGGAGAGCGCCGGAATAAAAATGCCGGAAGGACTGACGAATGCCATGAACGATTGAATAACGCACCGATACGGTCGGTATCTTGTAGATCTTCCCTAAAACCATCGCCACATTTTCCGCGGCCAGCTTGGAAATTCCATAAGGGATCTGCGGACTCAAAATATCGTCTTCATTTTCTGCCACCGGCTGAACCACGCTGCCGTCCTGCGGACAATGCATTTCCCAATCTTTTTTCTTTAGTTGAGCTTCGGGGCGATGTTTTAAATACATTTCGCCGTGCTTGGCGCAACGATATTTACCTTCTCCGTAAACCGACTGCGAAGAAGTGACGATTATTTTTTTCACCGGTAGCTTCTTTTCAACGATAATTTCGTAGATCAGAGCGGTGCTGGCGGTGTTGGTTGTGAAGTAGGTGCTGAAATCCGGCAAAAAATCCATATAGGCGGCGAGATGGAAAACGTAATCAACCCCCTTCAGCGCTTTTTCCAAAGTCTTCCTATCTCGGACATCTCCCTTAATCAACTCTGCCTGGTTATTAAACCACTCCGGGACTTTGCCGTTGTGGGTAGGCGGATTCAGGGAATCCAAAACCCGGACGCCATAACCGGCGCCGATTAAGCCATCAACCAGATGAGAGCCAATAAAACCGGCTCCTCCAGTAACTAAAACTAGTCCTTTATCCTTCATACGGCTTAACGATAAAAATAAAATACCCTCAAGTCAAATGACCTAAGGGTATGATTTCCTAGAGCTTCTCGCGCTCTTCATTGAGATTATCAATAAGCGCGTCTACATCAATTTCATCCCAATTCTGAAAAACACGAGTAGCGCCGGCTTCGTAAAGTTTACCGATGACTGACGGCTTGTTATAAACTGGCATACCGACACAAGAAGCACCAACCTGCGCCGCTCCCATGATGCCACGCGGGGAATCTTCAAAAACCAACAGCTGGTCGGCCCCTACATTCATCCGCTTGGCGCACTCAACCCAAACATCGGGAATCGCCTTCCCATCCTTAGCTTTCTGACCGAGCACAATATGATCCCAGGCGAACTTCTCAAGAAGGCCACTCCGGTTCAACAGAATCTCGGCATAATCCTTAGGAGTAGAAGATCCAATTGAGGTCGGGTACGCTGATGCCCGCAACCAGTCAAAGATTTTCAAAAACCCGGGACGAGGCTCAAACGATCTCTGCTTCATCAAACGCTCGTAAACTCTCCCATCATTAGCCAGAAACATTTCCACTGAGTCACGCCATTCCGGACTTTCAACCTCTACCCCCGGAATCAACCCAGCGATGTCCTCGGCAACGGCTCTATCGGGTCCGCCGATAAAATGCGGAACGGTCTTACCGTCCAAACACTTCTCAAGAGTCAGTTCCACTCCGATCACTTTCGCCGCTTGAATGTGCGCTTCATGATGAGCGGGCTCCATATCCACGATCGTGCCTTCAAGATCAAAAACCACACCGGCAATCGGACGCATACAGCACCTCCTTTTTCAAAGACCTGGTAGATGATAACAGAGAAAAACTCGATCGTCAAATTCTAAATCCTAATCTCGAAACTCTAAACAAATTCAAAGTTTTGAAATTTTGGATTTATTTTTTGAAACATTACTTAGAATTTAGGGTTTAGAATTTAGAGTTTTGTTTGTAGATCCTCTCCACAACTTTCATCACCTCCAATGCATCTTGCCCGGAAGTTAACGGCTCACGCTTTTCGGAAACCGCCATCGCTAGCTCTTTCAGTTCCCGGGCGAAAGAATCTTCCTTTTGTTCTTTATCAAAAACAAATACCTGTTCTTCCGGCGGGGCTTTAAATTCCGGATCCCTTTTCCCAATGGTTAGTTTTTCCGGCCCGACATAACGCTGATCCAATCCGTCAATAATCAGGTAGCCATCCTCTCCATACAGCTCAAAGCTGTGGACCCATTTCCAATTTGTCCAACTAACATGAATGGACGCCACTTTCTTGTCTTTGGTTCTCAACAACGCAAACCCGTTATCCTCTACTCCGCTTTTCCAAAGATAACTTTCCGCGAATCCTTTAACATCTTTAAAATCTCCCAAAAACCAACGCGCCATATCAATCATATGCACCCCCTGATCGATCAACTCGCCGCCGCCGCTGATCTTTTTATTGAACCGCCACTCTTTTTCATAACCAGGTCGGCCGCCAAAACCATAGCGAGCGCGTACGAAGGTCGGTTTACCAATTTCCCCGGCTTCAAAAACTTTTCGCGCCATTTGGAAAGCGGCGTGATAACGGTGATTGAAACCGATCATATAAACCAACTTGTTTTTCTTAGCGAGAACAATATTCTTTTGAATTTCCCTTGAATTAATACCTGCGGGCTTTTCAACTAAGACATGCTTACCGGAACTTAACGCGGCATAGGAAATCGGAGCCAATAGATTGTGGGGGGTGCCGATGACGACCGCGTTAATATTTTTATCTTGCAAAACATCTTTCCAATCTCCGCAGATCTTAGCGCCAAAACCTTTCGCTAATTCTTTGGCGCGCGCCAAATCCACGTCAGCAACGCAAGCCAATTTCACTTCCGGAGTTTTCTTGAAAGCCGCGGCCCAAACTTTGCCAATCCCGCCGGCGCCGATCAACGCAACTTGTAATTTGTTGTTTTTCATCTTCCTAATCCTATATATTTTATTCCCGCTTCCTCAATTGATCGAGAGAGGTCTCTTAATAAGTTCCGGGTATCGTAAAAAATCGCCGGGTTCTGCAGACGCCCCCGCATTTTTTTAAAATCCAAATTCTTAAATTCCGGCCAAGGTGTCATCAATACGACCGCGGAAGCGCCATCGGCAGCAGAATAAGGATCTTTGGAAATATCTTCCCGTTCAGCAGACGGATCATACATTTTGACTTTTGCGCCGGCGGTAGTTAGCAGAGCGGCGACTTCCAGAGCCTGGGAGCGGCGCAAAGTACTCGTCCCCGCTTTGTAAGTAATGCCGAACAAGGCGATGGTCTTACCGGACAAGGAGCCGAGTTCACTATTCAATTTCTGCAGAACTTTTTGCAGGCGGTTCTTGTTTTTGAAATAAACATTAGTAATTACGGGCAGGTCCAGATCTTTATCCCGCGCTATTTCTTCCAAAGCCCGCAAATCGCGCCCCAGCGTTCCGCCGGAAAATCCCAAACTAGCATCCACATATCCCCGCTGTCCGATTCTAGGATCAGACCGCAAAGCCCGCGCGACATCTGAAATATCCGCCCCGACTGCCTCGCAGACATCCGCGACGTCATTGATAAAACTCAACGAAGTGGCCAAAAAGGCATTCAGCGCGTGCTTGGCCATTTCCGCGGAAGCAACTGACATTTTTAAAATTTCTGTTTTCAAGGGAGAGAAAATTTCCGAGATCTTCGAAAATGCCCGATCGGTATCCGCGCCGACAACGATTCGGCCCGGTTCCAGAAAACATTTTACCGCCTCACCCAGTCGTAAATTTTCTGGAGTGTAAACATAATCAAATTTCAATGCGGGATTTTTTTTGCTGATTAGATCGCAAATTTTTCTGGAAGTCCCAACCGGAATTTGACTGGTGATTACAATCAGAGAATCATTCTGGAGATGAGGCAATGATTTTTCCAGCGCGTCATAGATTACCGATAAATCTACTTTGTCCTGATCATCTACCGGGGTATCGAAAGTCAGCCATAGTACGTTGCAATCTTTGACTTTGCTGAAGTCGGAAGTAAAAGAAAGCCGCCCGGTGGCGCTGTTAGATTTAATCAGCTCCTCAAGTTGCGGCTCGGCTAAAGGCGGGATGTTCCTTAAGAAGTTTTCTATGACCGAAGCGTCCTCGCTGACGCCAATAACTTGATGCCCTAAAGACGCCAAACCGGACGAATAAATTTCGCCTAAATGCCAAAGACCAACAACGGCTATTTTATAATTTGAGGCCATTCCGCAGTACTCTACTATTATAAACCTAACTTTTCCAGCACTTTTTTGGATTGCTCGATGGCCTTGCTTGTACCCCGGTCCTCCGGATAGATCTGGGCCATAGTCACCAAATAGAGGTTTGGAATAGGCGTCTGATGGTCGGGAATGTTCGCGGCGTAACCGGTGTCCACAATCGGCTGGGCAGCCGGATCTTTAAAAATGAAATACTGGTCAATCCATTCTTTTTTGAATTCCGGATTGATTTTGGGCAAATGCCGGCAGTAAAGTTCAATAACTTTTTCATTATCCATCTTCATAATTTCATCGTTTGGATCGGGATAATTTCCGAGATAGACCAGTGTCTTGCCGCCATAATCCTCTTTCGGCAAAAGATTAGTGTGCTCAATCACCGCCAGCAACGGGATATCGCGGTTGTTGATGTTCAACCAGTAATAACCCTGTGGCATCAAAGAATGATTCATTACCAGAATGGTCACGTGCGCCGCGCGATATTTTATCTGTTTCAAGTTCTCAAGATAATCCGCAGGCAAGTTTTTAACTAACCGCGAGAAAACATTCACCGGAGTGGTGACGAAAACTTTATCAAAGATTTCCTCCTGCTCGCCGGAAGCAATGGCAACTTTCCCATTCTCTTCAAAAATTGAATCTATGACGATGCTGGTTTTAATCGTTCCGCTGTTTTCTTGAATTTTTTTCACCAACGCGTCAATGATCGGCTTGAAGCCATAACGCGGATAAACCAATTCTTCTTTGACGGCGCCCTTACCGCGGGCATTAGCCCGCCAAGAAAGCCGGTGCCACATCCAGGCCATACTCACCTCTTCCTTATGCTGGCCAAACTTGCCACGCAACAACGGCTCCCAGATCACATCATAGGCCCGCTGACCCATTGTCTTCTTCAGCCAGTCGGACGCCGCTACTTTTTCATATTTCCTCCAATCCTTAACATGCTTCAAATACAAAACTGTCAGACCAACACGAATCCGGTCTATCAATCCAAGCGGCGAAAAACGCAGCAGGTCCATCGGCGTACCAAAAGGGTAAATCTTTTCGCCATAAAAAATTCCGGTTTTACTGCTTAGCCGCGTCAGACGATTCCCCAAACCCAGTTCTTCTACTAACTCCATAATGTCGGTGTCGTGGCCGGACCAATGATGATAGAAACCCTCAAAGCCGGTGCCATTAATTTCCAATAAACCCAGCAGGCCGCCCAAGTTTTTATTCCGCTCAAAAAGAGTGACCGCATACTTCGGGTTTTTGGATAAAAAATAAGCCAGCGACAGGCCCTGAACCCCGCCACCGACTATGCCGATTTTGATTCTTTGCGAAGCTCCTTCCATAAAGTAAGTATATCTCTAAATTGCCTAGTAATAACGGACAGCTTTACCCAAGCAAAAATTTTACCTCGCTTCCCTGATTCGTAAACCGTCACGCCCTTAATACGCGGCAGATGCTTCACCGGCACCTGGATCATAGTAAAGTCATTTTTTAAGGCCTTAACCAATATCTCCGCGTTGATTACTCCGGTTTCACGAGCATCGGAAAGCTGGATAGTATCAAAGACTTTTCTTTTAAAAACTTTGAATGCGCAATCAACGTCTTTAACTCTCAAACCAAAAAATAATCTGATCAATAAATTGTAAACCCAGGCGATAAAATTCCGCATTAATGGATCCTTTCTATCTTTCCGATAGCCGGCAACCATATCGTATTGCTCAACCAGCGGGAGAAGTGTATCCAGATCATTGATATCAAATTGCTGATCAGCATCAGTAAAGAAAACCAAGTCCTTGGAAGCCGAACGGAACCCGGTACGGGCGGCAGTGCCATAACCATAATTCTGTCCACGCACCCCGGCCGGAACCAGCTTGATGTGATTATTCTCCCGGCCCATCACCTCAACTATCTGGGCGGTTTTATCCTTACTACCATCGTCAATAACCAAAATTTCGTAGTCCGCGAAATTCTTTTTTAAATAATTATCTATCTCAGAAACCGCTTCTAATATATTTTCCTCTTCATTATAGGCGGGCATAAAGGCCGAAATACTCTTAGTCTGCATAGCCAAAGGATAAAAAAAATCCACCTCAATGTCGAGGTGGACAAACTGCTAACTCTTCAGGTGCTCCACAGTCGCTTCGTGGGTCCAGGGCATAGTGATCTGGCAACTGTCTTCATACATTGCCATCTCCTCTGCCGAACCGAGATGATTCAGAATCGGCACGTAGAGTCCATGCCGGAACTTCCCTTCCTGAAACATCAGACTAATCTTGAAATCGGGCGGGAGTCCTTGAACGCTGCGGAACTTTTCGTTCATCGTCGTAATCAACATATTCAGAAATCCGGCGATTTCGGAACAAACAACCGTACGACCCCAGTCATCAACGACGTCCAACGGATTCTGGCCCGTCGGGAACAGGAAGAACTGACCGGCTCGCAAACCTCCAGCCGCCAACTGCAACACGCTATTACTGCTGACCACTAAGTGATTAAGCGGGCCAGTGTGATCATAGCGGCCGTCATACAACTCATGCAGTTTGTGCATAACTGGAGACTCGCCATTGTCGTCAAACTTGTAAGCCACCACGTGGTAATGCAGATGGGTAACGTTCTGTCCGGCAAGCGCGCCAACATGGAGGGTAATGAAGATCGTTTTCTCTGCGTTTGCGGCAATCTCTTCTGTTGCCATATGCAAGGCCCCGCGAATCTTATCCTGCCCTCCTAGACCATGAAGCTCTTCCTTGCTCCAACATTCAGTGGGAATCACCATTCGATGGAATGGATAAGGCGTGAAGGCATTCTCAATCACGCGCCAGCTTCCACAGTTCGCAAGATCCTTTTGCTTCACATCTTTCTGTGGTTTGGTACAAAACGGACAAGTCTCCTTGTTAACCACAATATCGGACTGCCAGGGACGATCCAGCTTGATGGCTGTCCGAGTGCCACCTGCAACGCTCTTCCGGCCTCCCGGCCATTCGTAAAAAGTTATGGGCGCCTTCTTCACTTCCTGAACGGGTTCGGACATTGCCGATCTCCTTTTTATGAACCGAGAAATATTATACAGTAATTTTCTTAAAAAGCAAGCCCTAGTCATTGCGAGCCTGCCTGCCGGTTTACCCGCCTATGGAGAGTAGGCAGGTGAAACGAAGTCCCGATGCTCGACGGCGGTCGGCATCGAGGATCCTCGATGAAATCGGGACAATCCAACATTGTTACTTGCTACCCCGGACACAATGCGTCTGATCGGACGCATTGTGTCCGTCTAATAATGTGAGATTGTCTCGCTACGCGAGATCTGCCGTAGGCATGACCACTGGACCATTCGGCCTCGCAATGACAGACAGAATAAAAAACCGCCCACGACGCAAAGTCGGGGCGGATAAATGTTCTACTTCCAGGCGCCAGAAACGTTCTCCGGATTGGTGCGCGCCCAACCCTTGCGGGGCAGGAGCGCCATCAACCGGCGAACCATCTCCGGCTCACCAGCAACGTAACCGAGGCGATTAACCTTTTCGTATTTGAAGGCCTTAAAGTCATATTTATTCTCTCCGACTTCCACCAGCTTGTCCGCGCCGGGATTCTCCGTATCAGGAACCAATCGGAAGAAAGAAAAAATCCTTCCGGTCTCCAAAACTGCCCGATAAGCTCCGGCCCAGTCCCACGCTTTCTGCGGAGTCTGAACCACTGCCGTGATCCGACCACAGGCCACCTGCGCGAGGGCAAGAATACCGGAATTGGCAATGCCGGTCACGCGAACATTCGCCGCAATCGTCGGCATCAGGTCGGTCATAGACTTATAGAGCATGGAGTCAACACCGAAGAAAACGGTCGCTTTTTTCGGGTCGGTACTCTGATTGTCTTTGTCTTCCAGGGGCTCCAGCCAATTTCTCCTCTGCCACATCTCTGACTGGGGACCGTCGTAAATATTCCCCCCTAAGCCATCCTGAGCAACCACCAGCATCCCACCGTTGAGATCTGGGGCATAGACTGCCCCGCCAAACAAATTACCATTCACCATGACTCCAGCCGAAACACACCAAGTGCCCAAGAATGATCCATAAGGAGCAGTTCCATCAATGGGGTCAATGATAAAAGCGAGCGGGGCTTCAAACAAACCGGCTGGATCATCCTTTTTCAGCATATTAGGATTATCCGCGTCTTCTTCCGAGAGAATTTTGGATTGGGGGAAATCCCGCAAAATCTTTTCCACCAGAATCTTCTCCGCGCCATGATCACCGGCAGTTACGATAGAACGATGCCCCTCTCCTGCTTTTGTTTTGGCTCCTCGGTCTGACCATTGGGCCACTCTACCGGCTTCTGCCGCTGCTTTAGCCGCCGTTCTGATTGCAGGATAAAAATCCGTCAGCGCGCGATCAATATCTTCAGCTTTCATCACTGTCTCCTTTTTCAAATGTCGGTAACCAGTCCCCGACTAACTGCGGGAGATTATGACAGAAACTGATTATTTTTTCAAGGCCTCGGCAAGATGAGTAGAAAAATCCTCAATAAGACTTGGATCGGAACTCAGCAACAAATCCACTCGCAAAGTCACTTCCCGAATCACCGAAGACAATCGCATCTTCATTCTCGACGGCGCCCAGGCAATTCTCGGCGGCATCATCCTCAACAATGGCGCCTTCAACCTGAGGCATTTTGCCGACACCAACGGAAAC
>ERZ1292625.829-Hain-H41-01um-R1-829-length-41797-cov-42_pt2 | contig 17550 bp, 26 predicted proteins | sample MGYA00564400_ERZ1292625 | MGnify/ENA primary metagenome ERZ1292625 (study PRJEB36523, sample SAMEA6512639) | groundwater metagenome | collected 2019-01-08 | study: AquaDiva: Metagenomics assemblies of 32 groundwater samples
CGGCGGACGTAGTGCCGCCCGTTGACGAAAGCTTCGACGATATCGAAGACAACGCCCCGCCGGCGGCGGAAGTGCCAAAGGACGAAAAGCCTAAAGCGGCTAAGAAAGCAAAAAAGTAAAGAACACTTAGGCCCCGCGCGTGCGTGGGGCTTTAAACCCAAGGGGCTAAAATGGCTTATACAACTTACACCGAAGTACAAGGCGATTTTAAAAATATAACTTTCGAAGCCGCAACGGGTAACGTAATTCAATCCGAAGTTACTCAGTTTATAGTCGAAGCGGACGCCCTTATAAATAGCTACGTTAGCGCAAAGTACGCGACGCCCGTAGTAACTGCCGGAGACGGCTTAAACCTTCTTAAAATGTTATCGCGTACAATAGTTACACTTAGAATAAAATCAATTTTAGAAGTTAAGCAAAATTCTAATATAGCCGCGAACCAAAACCCCGTTAGTACTTTAATGTCTATGTCTCAAATTATGAAAATGTTAGAAAGCATAAAAGCCGGCCAAGTAAAATTAGTCGGCGTTAGCCCTTTAGTTTCGGGCGGTGGTTTCTTTTCTAATAATTACGCCGAAGGTATAGAGCCCGTTATAAAAAAGGACTCGCAACAATGGTGATAAATGTCTGAAAAATTTACCTCGTATTCAGTCGACAATGACAAGCGCTTTGCTAGGGCGCTTAAAGAAGCTTCCGCGGTTTCGCAGGACTTACGCGTACCGTTCGGTTTAATCCTTCGCGATTTCTATAAATCTCAAGCCGCAATCTTTAAACTTAAAGGCCCGGGGCAGTATCCGCCGTTTAAAAATTCAATACGCGTCAAACCAAACCGCCGTAGTGGGTCGGGCTTCGACGTTTCAAAATCGCCGTATCAAAGGGCCAAAATTAAGGCCGTTGGTTTTGATTACCCCTTATTGGTGCGTACCGGGGCACTATCAAACTCCCTACTCGGCCCGAATAACAAGGGCAGCGTTAGTCTAATCACTCAGCTAAGTCTAACTATAGGCACGTTAATTAAGTACGGTATCTATCACCAATCGGACGAAGCCCGAAGCAAAATACCGCTAAGGAAGTTTTTATTTATAGGCCCCGAGGCTTCACAGTTCGCGACAAGTGAACAAATGGGCCGGCTAGTTCGCTGGCTTGGTATTTTAGATTTCCATATCCAAAGTACGATTAAAAAGGCGGGCTTAAGTGGCTAGAATAACCGACGTCGAAGACCTTTTACGCGAAGTTAAAAATATCATGGTTACGGGTGACGCTCTTAACGCTAAAATATTAGAAATTGAAACGCAAAAAATTACGGACGGGGTAGGCGTAACCCCCACGCTTGCCCCGGTCGATTCTACTAACGGTTATTTTTTGCAATCATGGTCCGAAAAAATATTAAATATAAATCCGGCTATTTTCTACGGCGCCGAACAAGTCGACGTTACGGACGGCGGCGGCGTTGTCGCTAAAATATATAAAATTGCGGTCTATATTATTTTAGTCGACAACGGCATGACTAATGATATTTCGAGCCGCATTTTTAGGTATTCCCGGGCATTAGAAGAGTTATTTAAGGGGGCGGATATTGACGGCGTTGGAAAATTAAAAGTCGAAGGGCTTTTACCTATATCAATGCCTAACGATTTCAATAGTAGCGACGAAATAAAATTAGGTGGCATTACGTTAACAATCCCGTTAGCATAAAAGCAAAGCGGGCTAAAAACTTAGAAAGAAGGTATTATGGCTTTATCAGACCCAAGAATAGTGTACGGTATACACTCTATTACTCCAAGAAATAGGACTACGGGCTTACCCTACGGCATTTTAAAAGTTATCGGTTCGGCGAACTTATCGCTAAACTCGGACATTGAGCAGCTTTATGCCGGCTCGAATAAATTTGCGTGGGCGGCAGAAAATAAAACCGTTGCAAGCGAACTAACCGCGAAAGTTAAAGCTTATCCCGGGTTTTTATTCGAACTATTTTTAGGCGCGACGGTTACGGACGCGGGCGCGGACGCCGCGGGTACGGTTTCGGCGCTTACAAATAAAAAAGGTACGTCGCTACAAAGCGCTACGACGGGTATTTCGGCTATCGCGGTTAAAGCGGCTCAAAAAGCCAATTTAAAATTTGGCAAATATCTTTTAAAGGTGTTGACCTCGACAACCGTCGGGCTTTTCGCACTATCGGATATTGACTCTAAGCGGGGCACGGATATTGAATTTACAAACGATACCCTTTTAGTAACTCTCACCATTGCCACGATTACAACCGGCGGCACTATAGCTATGGACGCGGTAGGTTTAGAACTTACCGGCGGTTCGGGCGCTATAGCTATGGTGGTCGACGATACGGCGTCCTTTGAAGTATTACCGCCTTCGTCTAAGTCGTCTAACATAGTAGTCGGCGGAAGTGCGGATACGTTCCCGGCGTTTAGTGCGCTATTACTCGCGCAAAAACGCGCGACCGGCGAAATGTTTGAGATAGACGCGCATAATTGCGTAGGCGGTGGCTTGCCGATTAATTTAGAAGAGACGGCATTTAGCCAACCCGAGTTAAAAATGACTTGTCTGTATGATTCGGCTTTAGACCGAGTGTTTACAATTAGAAGTATTTTCCCGACGTAAATAGCGGGGTAGTAATACCCTAAAATGAAAACGGGATTTACCGCCGAAGTCTAGAAAGCTTCGGCGGTTTCTTTTTAAGCGCGGTAGTCGGCCCAAACTTCACTAATAATATGGTGAGCTAATTCCGTTTCGCCGCGCCACGCGCCGGGGCCTTGGCACCAATAATTTAAAATGCTTTCGGCCCATTGCTTATTTTGGTTTACCCAAAACCGTATAAACTTTCTATCCGCTCGCCGCATCATGCAAAGTAATTGATTCGGCTCGCCTAATGGCGTTACCTTGGCGTGATAAAGAATGTCGGCGTAAAGCCACAAGTCTTGAAACCAATTAGCGCTAGCGCCTTGGCAGCGGGCTTCGTGGCCCTTTACGCTCGGGCTTAGAAAATCTTTACCCGTTACGAAAGAAGAGTTTACATAAAATTGCCGATCTTGGGCCCTAAAGCCCGCGGCTAAGCAGATGAATTGGTCCCGACTAAAATCGTATTTTCTTTCTAGCGGGTGCCGTACATAAATATGCCTGCGGCCCTCGAATATAAAGTACTCTCGCAGCTCAATTTTTCGAGGCCAATTAAAAGCCGTCATAATGCCCGCAAGCCGGGCGCTATCTTGTAAGTCCGTAGCGCCGTTTTCTTGGGGTAAACCTAAGCTATCAAATTTCACGAATCACCCCGCACAAATTCTATAACCATTTTATCGGCTAAAAGACTATCTACCGTTCGGTCGGCTTTAATGGTGTACCCGTTGCGGTCCATACGGTAAAGTTTATCGTCGACGCGGTTAACGTAAAAAAGCCTATTCCAATTTGTATCAAAAAAGAAACGCTTACCCATTACCGACCGACAATTATTTTTAAGTATTTGCGCGTCTAATTCGGCGGAGTCTTTCACCCGTGGCGGGGCTAATTCGGTATCGCAAATAGTACAACACCATTTAAAACCAACGACGCGGCTAGAAAAATCGGCGCTAAATTTGTTTTGCTTGGTAAAGGCCGTTTCGATTTTGCATTTTACGCAAAACCCTTTAGCTATATTTTCGTCTGGTATTCTCACGACTTCCGCCCGCGCGTGCGTAAAGCTTCCAACTTTGGTGGTAACTTAAAACTTCTAACTAATTTAGCGGCTTCGCGCCTAGCCCGTTTTCTTGCGGCGTCGGCGTCGTCCTCGGATAAAAGTCCGGGCATTTTTCGCCGGCGTTTAATCGACATTAAAAGATTTAAAGCGTCTCTAGCGTCGTCCGCAAACGTCGGGCTAAAAGACCGCGTCGGGGTATCAACTTTCACGCGGGCGGTGTACTCAAGCGCCCGGTAAATCTTCAAATATTCTTCTTGGGTTAATTTTAAAACAAGCATATTTAGTTATCCCTTTCCATTATCCAATTTAATACTTGAAATTTCTTTACGGCGCTATAATCAAAGGGAAGCTCGGGCCCCGGTGGCAAATAGTCAAGCGCTACAAATTCTACTTTACCGAAGCAATCCCTAATAGCTTCGATACTGTAATAATTATCAAGCGTAACGACTATATAATTGTCTTCAATGATTACGCCGCCTTTTAACTGTTTATAATCAATCGCGCCGAAGGCCGATTTAACCCTAGCTAGGGCGCTTAGAAAGTTCGGGGCGCTATCGGGTTTTGCATGCACCCGCCATACTTCCGTATCGGGTAAAAACGTCGACGGGGTTTTGAATTGCGCCGTAACTTCGGTCAAGCGGGGGTCTACACCCAAGGGCGCCGGCGCCGTTGATAGCTTTAGCTCGCATTGTCCGCCGCTTCCGGGGGTTTCGACGATTTTAATTTCGGGGTAGCAGGCCGTTGGGTGGAGCCCATCGATGCCCCGGGTTAATAAAGACCGTATTTTCATTTCGTCGGCGTCGAAGCCGTTATATTCCCAATTAGTTTTTATCACCCCGCCCGGTTCGAACCGACTACGCCAATTTAACGCCGCTAAAATTTTCAATACTATATTTTTCATACGAGCAGCCCCGCGTCTAGTAGTTTCTTTCGCAGTAACCAATGCATTTTTTGTTCGAGTTCGTAATACTTACAGCTTTCTTTATCGTCAAAAACTAAAGCATGGTATTTAAAAGTCGTTTCGGTTACTTTTGACACGCTAAGCCCCACGGACATAGCGGGAGCTATTATAGTCCCGTTTAAATGTCGGATTTCTATTAAAATATTTTTCATACCTTCCGCCCGTCACCCTTGCGTACGGGGCGGTAAGCTAAAGCCCCCTGCAAAAGTAATTCGGCCATATTACCCTTAAAATAGGTATGGGCCTTTGTTAGTAATATCTGTAGCTGTTCATTGCTCGCCCTCGTTTGCAGCTTGTTCGCCTTGCTATGCGGGCGCGGGGCCTGCGGGCTTCGTAGTTTGTTCGGTGTTGCCATTTTTAACCCTTTCATTGGTTTTGTTTTTAATTAAATTCAAGCCGATAACTTATTTTTGCAAAATCGTAACTTTCGGTTAGTTCGTCTTTCGCCCCGACCTCATGCTCCGACGTATGGCCGACGCCAAATACTAAAGTGCTATTCTCTTCTATTTTGGTGTAGTACTTGGCCTCGACCGTCCACTTCGTCGTCTGCGGGTTAAATTCGTTACCGTGCCTAATGTCGTTACGCGAAGAGTTTATAAACATAATCGAAAAATTATCGGCGACGCGCTTTTCTAAAAGTACGTACGTAAATTGCGCCGGCTTTTTTCCACCGTCCGGGGTTCGGTACGGAGTATTGGCGATAGATAGCATAGCCGTTAATCCTATTTCAAGTATTAAATTTGGTAGCATTAGAAACCCCCTTGGTTTTTTAAGTCGTTAAGTAACTTTTGATAATATTCAATTTCTAGCGCTTTAATCGGATTGCCCTCGGCCTTTTCAGCGGCTCGGGCCTCGACCGTCTTAATACGTATAAGCCCCGTACTATGGCAATCTTCGCGCGAGTGCGTAAACCATAACCCGGCCCCGTTAACTATTACGTTGTGGGCATTGTGCGGCCCAACGTCCTTGCCGCACGAACATTTTGCGAAAATCATTTTACGCCCCCTTCTTGGTGGCGCATTTTGCTAAAATCTTTTCGTAATATTCTTGTGCTTTTTTATCGTCCGAAACAACTTCGACTAATGAATCGGCTTTTAAACCTATTAACATATACGGATTACCCGCTAAAGTGAAAGTGCCGTTATCGTCTTTACGAATATGAGTTACGTATAGGTTATAACGTTTATTTTCTTGGGTTATGATTACCGTTTGACCGTGCTTTACTTGTTGTACTTGAGTCGTTTTCATTTTCTACCCCTTGGTTGGTTTACTTATCGGTTGCTGTTTATATAACTGTAGTACTAATTTGTAGTACAGTCAATACTTATTTTAAATAAATTTGTAAATAATTCAAAACGCCTATACCTTGGGCTTATGAGCAATATAAACACCCCCGAAGTAATGCCCCTACAATTAACGGACCTAGTGCCTCAAAATGCGACATTCTTTTTAAAAGAAATAGTCGACGAAGACGGCCCAATAGCTTTGGGGCTTCGGCGTTGGTCCCTACTTGTCCGTAAGTGGGTTATAGATAAGTACACCGCTAAGGGCGTGCGCATGGCCTTTGAGCGCTTAGAAATAAGCGTTATCGCCGACGTTACCTATTATCTGCTCGACGAAAGAAGTAAATTACTTTTTAAAAATCAAGACGACTTTTTAGACAAAATTGTAACCGTTCAAGACCAAATAAATATTATTTCCGCAGTGGTTAAAACTATGGGTATCGGCGAAGTAGAGTTAAAAAAGTTTTCGGACGCAATGGCCGACAAAAATAAAAAAGAAACGGAAGCTTTTGAAGACCCAAACTACCAAGCCCCAAGCCCTTAGAGGATTGGGGCCGCGACTTCGATACCATTTCTAACCGCTACGCTTGGTGTACGCCGGAAAGGTTTGTAGAGTTGACGCCTAGACAATTACACCATTTTATAAGTGCGATTGACCGCGTTAAGGCCATAGAATTTTATAACCGCATGGCTTTATTGTTTAAAGTGCCGCGCATGAAAGAATTAAGTAGTTTAGAAGAGTTTTTGGCTTTACTATCAAATAAACCGACCGAAGTAGTAAGTAATTTTGACGCAGAAACGGACGCGAAGCTAGAGGCTTATGCGCTCAAGAAATTACATGAAGGTAGGCGGGCCGAATGAGTAACGATTTATTAATTAAAATTAGTGCGGACGCTAAAAACGCTCAAAGAGCTTTCGACGATATCAAGGGCCAAACCGAAGACTTAGAAAATCAACTATCAAAAGTCGCGACTATTTCGGGTATCGCCTTTGCAGCGTTCACCGCTGAAATATATTTAGCCGACGCGGCTTTTCGCGAAGCCCAAAAAAGCGCTATTCAACTTTCTAACGCTTTACAAAATCAGGGCATATATACCCAAGAACTTGAAAAAAGTTATCGGGATTACGCAAACGTGGTGCAAGAACAAACGGGCATTGATAACGACGCCGTAATTTCAGCGCAAGCGGTAGCACAAACTTATTTAGGTCAAACTAAAATTACTCAAGAACTTACAAACGCTATCGCGGACCTTGGCGCAAAAATGGACGGCGATTTAAACGGCGCCGCTGAAAAAATCGCCCGCACTATTGGGACCGGTACTAACGCCTTTGCAAAACAAGGTTTAGTAATTCAAGACGGGGCAACCGAGGCCGAACGCTACGCCGCCGTTTTAGATTTTGTTAACGCTAAAGCCGGGGGCCTCGCGGTCGCTATGGCTTCCGCGGACGGCAACGTTAACCGCTTAAAAACTTCTTTCGGAAATGCGCAAGAAGCTATCGGCGAAAGGTTCGCCCCGGTACTTGCCGCCGTTCGAGGCGTAGTATCTAAATTTTTTGAAGCTTTCGACAAGTACCCCATTATCGCGGACGTTGCGGCCTCGCTACTTGCCGCGGGCGTAGTCGTGTCGGGATTAATAACTATACTTGCGTTAGGGGTGCCGGCCTTTACGGCCCTTAGCGCCGCCGCCGCGGCCTTTGGGGTCACGGTTAACATAGCTTTCGCGGGGATACCCCTAGCTATTGGTGCCACGGTAGCCGCCTTAACTTTTTTAGCTCTTAATTGGGGCAAGGTTATGGATTTTTTAAAATCAACCTTAACGGCGCTAATCGTTTTCACGGACGAAGCTTTTAGCGGCCTTGCTAAAATCATAGCGGGCGCCATAACTTTTGATACGTCTAAACTTAACGAGGGTGTAAACCAACTTAAGGGCTCGCTAGCGAAAGCTAAGGGCGAAGCGGTAGCATACTATACCGAGCTACAGGGCCTCAGAAACGCCGACGAAATCCAGCAAGACGCGGATAAAAAACGCCAAGCGGATAAAGAAGCCGCGACGGAAAAGCAGCACCAAGCTAATTTAAGAAATATAAAATTACAAGAACAAGAACTTTTAAAGCTGCAAAACGAAAACGCAAGCGAAGAGTTAATAGCCCTTAAGACTAAAGAAATTGAAACCTTAAAAGCTTTAGACGTTGAAACCAACGCCACGACCCGGGCGCTTTTACAAGAACGTTTAGAAATAATACGCGAACATGAAGCCACTAAACAGGCCGAAGAGTTAGAGCGTACCCTAACCTTTGCGTCTATCATGGCCGAAACTAAAGCCGAACTTGCGGCCCAAGGCATAGAGGTTGAGGCGGCTTTAGGCGCGGAACGTCTAGCGGCGCTACAGTCCCGGGCGCAGACCGAGGCCGATATCGAGCGCCAATTACAAGAAGACATTATAAAAAAACGTATTGACGCTAATAACCGAAAACTTTTAGATACTAAAAAATACGGTGAAACCTTCGCGGCTATAAATAAAGTTTTGCAGGGTGACGAAGTTAAAGGGGCAAAAACCGCCGCCGATGAATTAGTAAAACTTCAATCGTCGAAATCCGACGAGTTAAAAGCTATAGGTAAAGCCGCGGCACTCGCTCAAATTGCAATTAGCACCGCCGAAAGTGCCATGAATATTTATAGAGGGTTTTCAACTATACCCGTTATAGGTCCGGCCCTTGGGGTCGCGGGCGCTATCGCCGCCGTAGCCTTCGGGGCGGAGCGCGCGGGCGAGGTAATTAAAGCCGCCGACGGGGGTTTAATTACCGGGGGTATTCCGGGCCGCGATAGTGTACCGGCTTTACTTGAACCCGGCGAGCTAGTGGTACCTAAAAGAAATTTTAGCGAAGTCGTGGGGGCCGTACAAGGCGGCGCCGGCGGTGCGGATAATGCCGAATTACTTGAAGCCTTAAAAAGTATTGATAAAAAACTAGATCAACCTCGGCAGAATATTTTTAACGGGGATCTATCCACGGACGAAAGTTTTGTCGACAATTTTGTAAAAAAGATTTCAGACGCGGTCGAATTTAGAAACGCTAAAATATTTGGAGTAAATGCCTAATGGCCCACGCAATACCTAAAATACATTATAATATTATTTCAAAAACTGGCGATACCGTAATATCAAATGGCACCATTAGTAATATTTCAGATACTTCGCTAATAAGCGTCGGCCAATATGTTGCGGGCGTCGGTATCCCCACAACCGCAACGGTGCAAAGTAAAACGTCTACGACGGTAGTAATATCGCCCGTTGCAACGGCTAACGGTACCGCCGTTGCTTTAGAATTTTATAATAAAATAGAACTAGACTACCCGCCGGTAGAAACGACCGGCGAAAAATTACTACCCCAAGAACGTCGAAGCATTGCACTTTCGGGGTTAAGCCAAGTAAGCGTCGATTATGTAGAGGGCGTTAGGGATTTAAACTTTAGATTTTTAAGCAATACTCTATACGTTGCCCTTAAAGCTTTCTACGACGGGTACGCAGTATTCGGGGATACCTTTAGATATTTCGACGACAAAACTAGCGGCACGTATAACACTTACGAACTTAAAAAATTTGATTGGGAACCCCAAAAAATAACGGCTAGGGGTACCGTCTACGTATGGGGCCTACCGCTGCAATTTCGGCGAGTGGTGTAAATGGCTAATTACGTCGACGAAGTTATAACCGAAAAAAAATTTAAGTATAACGTCGTAATAAAAATCGGGGCTACGTATTATTGTATTCGGCAACCCGATAGCGGCCTTACGGTTAGCGCCCCCTACGACGGTATGGTGGGGTCTTTAGTTGTTAACCCCGCGGCCATTGATATTAAAAAAGTAAATACAACTATTGCAACTTATTCGTTTTCACTTCTAGATAAAAGCGGGATTATTTCGGCGCTAGTGGTTGGTACCGGCGCCGCTTTAGTCGGGCAAAATGTTACAATATGGTTAGGCCGAAGCCGAAAGCGCGCAACCGACCCCGCTAATGATTTTGCGGGATATTACCAATTACCTATTACGCGCATTAAAAAAATCGGGCACGAAGACAATAGGTATCAATTTAGTTCAAGCGAAGACACTGACAAAATAGATAAACCCATATACGCCGCGACAAGCGCGCTATCGGTAAATATTACCTCGGGTACGACGACTATCACGATGCGAGATAGTATTAGCTCGTTTCCCGCTGCGGGCCAAGTCCGGGTAGATAACGAAATTTTTAGCTATACCTCAAAAAATTCGACTCAATTTTTAGGCGTAGTTAGGGGCGAACAAGGTACGACGCCGGCGGCGCATACGGCCAATACTAATTGCTACCAATCCGAAACTATTACCGGGAACCCGCTTGATATTCTGCTTAAAATTCTCATTTCAAATGGTGGTTTAGGTACCTACGACACGTTAAAAAGTGGCTTAGGTATTGCTAACGCCCTAATCGACGTCGCGGGTATCGAGGCAACGCGGGATAGTTTATTTTTAACTAAGCAAATTAAATTAGAAATGTATAACGTAAGTAGCGCTTTGAAATTTTTAGAAGCCGAAATTTTACAATTTTTTAACTTACGGTTTACGTACTCGAATAGTGCGAAATTAACTTTAGCCGTTTTGGATAAAGCGGTATTTAGCCCTATCGTCGAAACAATTAACGAAGACACCATAACCACGTACCCGAAATGGTCCGTTGACGACACCAAAATAGTAAATAAAATAAAAATAAATTGGGGCTATGACGAAGCCACTAATACTTACATGCAATATAGCGAGCTAACCGACGCGGCCAGTATCGCCGCCTACGGTCCGCGTAGCCCCCTCACTTTTAATTTTAAGGGGATAAAATCAAGTCTAGACGGCGCGGCGCTTGTTACGGATTTCGCCCGCGTGCTATTTGCGCGATTTAGTACCCCGGTTGCCGAGGTCGAAGTTAAAACCCATATAGACCGAAGCTTAAAAAATATTGGGGATAAAGTTTACGTAGAGTCGACCAAGATACCCGCACCCGCGGGTAATTTAGTTTTTGCTTCGGATATGGAAGTGACCAAACGGGCAATAAATTACCAAACTAGCGAGGTCGCTTTTACTTTAGCATTTACGTCTTTTACTAAATTCCGGTCGGGGTATATCGCGCCGAGCGATTTAATACAATACGTACACTCTCAAAAACAAGTCACCGTACCTAATGGGCGCTCGGCTAAATACCGGGTCGGTTGGTATATGCGGCTTTGGAATACCGTAACTAAAGCGTACGAAGTAGATAGCCCTAATAAAATAATAAGTTTTTTAACGGGGGAAGCGGCTTTACTTTTAGAGTCCGGCGGCGATATTCTATTAGAGGACGGTAGCGGCCTCGACTACGAACAAGCCCCCGGCGATTATATTATATTTGAGAATAATTGGAGTACAACTTTAACAACTAATCATAGGTTAAAGTTTGCAAATTATAGCGAAGTCGAAGATACTCAAAAAAGATATAGCTTTATAAGTGATAGTGGAAATAATTTTGCAGACGGCAAAACAACGTATAAGGTAACATATTAAATGACATTTACTCTGATAACAACTACCCAAGTAGACGCCGAAAGTCCTCTAGACGACGACTTAATGGGATTAATTAAAACAAATTTTGACGACCACGAAAGCCGCATACAAGTTATAAAAGCGTATCCGTTAAGTTGGGTCGTTAACGGGGACCTAACCTCATTGGTCGCGGTAAAAAATAAATATAAAAGACTCGACGGCGCCCGTATTGTCGCGGTTCAAACCATGTCTGCGTGCTCAATGGCGCTAGACTACCCGGGGGCGGCGGGGGTGTTGGAAGTAGATATACGTAAATACCGCCCCGTTAATCATTTAATTAATTCTATTATTTCGCTTTTCACGGGGTCTATTACTTCGATAGCGCAAGTAGCGCCCGCGCACGCGACGCAGTCTATAGCTCGGTCAACCGCACAAATAGCTACCCAATCTATTACTCTTTTTAAAGCCACGATTAACGTTAGCTCGATTATACTTTTAGGCTCAAATTTGGTGCGGTATAACCTAGCGTCTGCCGCAGATAGCGACTGGAAGGTTGGGGACACCGTAACATTTGCAAGTTGTACGACGGGGGCTAATAACGGTTCATTTTTAATAGTACGTGTCTCGGACGACGGCGGTAATAATGTCGTTATAACAAACGCCTCGGGCGTAGCCCAAACGGGGGCGGCGGGTACTTGTACTCTTCGCGCGTATTCGTACAATTTCACCAATCCGGTGGGGGTACAATTTGTAGCAACCGAAACGGTCTTAATGTCGGGCCATACCTCGGGCGCGAGTGACGGTGGTAAAGCTATATACGCCGTAAATAGTGGGGGTAATAATATTATAGCTAAAGACTCCGCGGGTGTTATTCAGGGCGGGGTAGCCGGGGCCGCCGACGTCTTACGGTGGGTTTTTGCTTTTACATCGGCGGCGTCTGCTACTGATTTTCTCGTAGATGAGTTCGCTCAAATGTCGGGGCATACCTCGGGGGCTAATAACGGCAATTTTAGAGTTACGGCGGTAAATAGCGGTGGCAATAACCTTGTAGTGTATAACGCTTCGGGCGTCGTACAAGGCGGTGTCGCAGGCACCGTTAATACTAATAGGTGGGTATATGCTCTATCCTCGGACCCGACCGCCTTTTTTTCGGTTGTGCAGCAATGCGTAGTATCGGGCGCAACTAACGCCGCTAATGACGGGGTATTTTTTGTCCAGCAAATTAACCGGGGCGGCTCTAACAACTTAGTACTATTCAACGCTTCAGGCGTAGCTCAAGCGGGCGCGGCAGGTACGCTAGTACATAGCAGAATGGTTGTGACTCTGGCCTCTGATCTAAGCACCGTATATACTACGGCTTCAAACGTAGAAATATTGGGTTCGCCGTCAACGGCTAATAATGGTTTTTTTGACGTTGTCGCGGTCAACCAAGGCGGCGGCGCTAATTATAACGTTGTCGTCGTAAACACTTCGGCGGTTTTGCAAGCTAGCCCCGCGGGGCGGATTATAACCGAAAGTAAAAGTATTTTTTCAACGCGGCCAAAAATAACATTTCCGACAACGGGCGAAAGTACTTATAATAATACCACTTTAGCGACCCAAACAACGGCGCCGGTATTTGACGGAACTGGCGCGATAATTACGAGTGCCGAAGTAACCGCCGGCGTTTCGTTGGGTATGGATATAGTTAGTTTACCGACTTCGGGGATAACGGATAAAGTACCGTTAACCTTAGTAGTACAAGTAGCTTAAGAAAGGTTTTAATATGCAGGTCCGAGGCGTGCAAAACTATGTCGAAGCTTCCGCGAATACGGGCGGGGGTAGTTCCGCGTCCGCGAGTGATTATCAACTAGTTAACCAAACGTTAACCATTACAAATAAAACCGGCGGACGATTCCGGCTTGGTGCCGACGGGACATATTTAGGTATTGCCGGCAGTACTATTTCTATCGAGAATGCTAACTGTCAATTTTATTGGAAGCGTGACGGGGTCGCGATTGGTACAAATAAGGTTTTAGAAATTACCTCCGAAAACTCGGCGGGAAGTTCCGGGTTACTGTTACGCATACCGCCGGGCTTGGTAGATGCCTACGACAACCCGGGGGCGGGTACTTTCGTCTATACCCTTTGGGTTAGTAACCCCTCCGCAGATTTTACGGTCATGTGGTCCTCGGTTAGAATTAACGCGTATGAAATGGGGACGTAATGAAAAAAATGTTTTTACTGATTTTATTTTTAGCGCAATTTTCTTTAGCTCAAAATTTAAAAGTATCGCAATTAGCGGCACTTACTAACGCCACGTTAGCAAGTAATGATTTAACTATGGTGGTAGACACCAGCGCCGCGACGTCTAAAAGTTTAACTATTAATGAATGGGATTTAAGATATATTTCTACGGCCTTAACCTCGGCTAAAATTATAGTAGGTAATGGGTCAAACCTCGCCGCCGCCGTTACCCTTTCGGGGGACGCAACGATAAGTAACGCCGGGGTCTTAACTTTAGGGATAGTACCTTTAAGCAAAGGCGGCACCAATAAAAATGCTACTGCTAGCGCCGGCGCTATCGCCTTTTCGGATAGCGATAGTTTAGAGTTCACAGGCGTTGGGTCTACCGGCCAGTTTTTGCGGAGCGCCGGAACGGGTACGCCTATATGGTCCTCGACGCTAGTAAGCCCGACAAGTTCGGGGGATTTAACTTTATCCGGCGGCGGGGTCGTATTCCCCGCAACTCAAGTATCGTCCGCCGGCGCTAATACTTTAGACGATTACGAGGAAGGTACGTTTACCCCCTCAATTAGGGGGACGTCTACCGCGGGCTCTGGCACTTATACGACTCAAGTAGGTAGCTACACAAAAATTGGTAATACGGTTTTTATTCGGGCGTATGTCGCGTGGACCAATTTAACCAGCGCTACCGGAAGCCTAGCCGTAGGGGACTTACCCTTTACTTCCCTAAATCTATCTAACCACTATCAAGCAATGGCCGTATCGGACGTTAACAATATCACTTTAAGCGCTTTAAGTATGTTAACCGCATACGTTGAGGTTAATACAACATATATACCCTTCACTCAATACGCTGCGGGCGGCGGAGCGGCGGGCGGGGTAGCGGTAGATACCTCGGGGTCTATTATGGTTTCGGGCGGATATATAACGGATTAAATAAAGGCGGGTATATGAAAATATTATTCTTAATACTATTACTTTCGGTAAACACTCAAGCGAGTGTTTTTAAAGAACTAATCGAGGTAGACCAAATTGAGGCCGTAGCGTCGGGCCATTGCCAAATACGGCAAGCCACTAAAATATTAAAAGACGGTCAAGAAATCTCAAAAACGTATCACCGTTGGTCGGTTGAACCCGGCGGCGATTTAAGTCTTTTCGACGATAGAGTTAAAGCTATATGTAAAGCCGCGTGGACTCCCGAAGTAATTAAAAAATTTAAAGCGCAAAAAAAATTAAACGAATCAAGGTTATCAAAATAGAAAGGCTTTTATATGTTTAAATTTTTAAAATGTAGACGCACCTTCGTAGCCTTAAACGGCATGTATTTAGCGGCGTTTCTTGGGTACTCTAAAGCCGTGGACCCCGCAGCGGCATTAACCGCGATTACGACTATGTGCGGATTTATTGCTTGTGCTAATGCCTATGAAAACGTTAAAAATAAAATTATAAAGGCCGAAAATGAACCTACTTAAAACTAATAAAAATTGGGTTATAGCGCTATTTTTGGTCGGGGCTATTTTCTTTTTTATTGGTAAAAATTCTAACCCGGCTAAAATCGAAGTAGCCGAAAGCGCAAAAATCGAAGCGGTTAGCGACGTTAAAGCAGCCGAAAAAAGTAGCGCAATGGTGTTAGCTAAAAAGACTACAAAATCTAAGACCAAAGCTAACGGGTCGAAAGAAGAGTTAACCGTCGAAGAGTTTTTAAGTATGAATAATGAGACTAAAAACATCGAAGCCCATAGCGTTTTAAAAAGCGAAGCGGTTAAAAACACCACGACTATTAATAGCCTTCTATTTGGCCGGCTAGGGGTTATCGCCCCTATTCAGAAGGACGGCCTACCTAGTTCAAAATTTTTGGCGGACGCGCACGCCCTAGCGACTATAAGCTATGGAGCGCATGAAGCCGTTTTACACTCCGATTTAAAAGCGTCCACTTGGGCGGGCTACGCATGGGGCTTCGGGTTTTAGCGTGGCAACAATACCGTACTCTGGCACCCCTAGCGGAACTATTAGAAGCCTACCGAGGCTTTATAGCTGGACGCTTTTAGCTAACAATGACGAGGGTCAAGCGTTAGAATTACCGTACTACGCGGACCGTTCGGTACAAGTAGAGGCCGACGGACTTTCCGGCTTTTCAGGCGGCGCGGTAGTAGTCGAGGGCTCAAACGACGGGGTATTATATCATACCTTAAATAATGATGCGGGTAGCCCTTTAACCTTCGCCGCCGGCGGGTTAAAGCAGATAATGGAACTGGTTAAATTTGTTAGGCCAAGATTAACGGGTGCGGGCGCGACGCCTAAAGTAAAAATAACTTTATTATTGGTGAAAACTTAAACTAGGGGGCTTTATGGCTACGGCAACGTTTACGAAATTTAACTCTTTCACGGAAGCACTAGCCGAAAAGGTGCATAACCTTGGCGCCGATACTTTAAAAGTAATGCTAACTAGCGTTGCGCCGGTCGCAGCAAATAGCGTGAAAGCCGATTTAGTCGAAATCGCGGCGGGAAACGGCTACACCGCCGGGGGTAATACCGCGGGTCTTACTACCTCCTCCCAAACCGCGGGGGTCTATAAATTAGTATTAGCCGACCCCGCCCTATGGACTTGTGTAACGGCAAACATGGCAAGTTTTCGGTACATGACGCTATACAATGATACCGCGACAAATAAAGAGCTAATCGGGTTTTGGGATTTCGGGCAAGCGGTGGTATTAACTCCCGGCGATACTTTCTTACACGACTTCGACCCGTCAACGGGTGTTTTAACTATAACTTAGACTAGGGGGCTTTATGGCCGTAACAACGCTTGACGGGTTATTAGCTTCGGCGAAACAACGCATACAAATATATAAATCTGCGTCTATGACCTCTGTAGCCGCCGCCCCGTTTTCTAACTTTCACTTGGCGGGTAACCCCGGCGCGGGCACCCTTGCCGGGACCTCGACAACGACGGGGGTAGTCCCGACCGATGCGACCGCCGGCTGCCGGGTTATTAATGCCTTCGGTGGGGGTAATACCGGTTACATTTCGCGTATCGAAGGCAGTAATACCGTAGCGTGTAGAATATTACTTTATGATATGTTATGGAAAGCCGGCGCGTATGCCTTTAACGCAAACACCACGGGGCAGAGTCCTACTTCTTACAGCTCGCGCATACCGGGCGGAACGGATTACAACGGGCTAGAATTGTGGTACGAACAAGTTACCGCAGGCACGGGCATACAAAACGTAGCCGTCACGTACAACGATGAGAACGCGGCGTCGTCGACGACGGGTACCGTAGCAATGCCCGCCGCTATGATTTTGGGGCGTATGCACCAAATACCTTTAGCCGCGGGGGATAAGGGTATACAGGGCGTAACGGGCGTCGTCGGTTCGGTTGCTACCGTTGGAACTTTCAATATATTAGTTATGCGCCGGCTCGGCGAAATTAGAATACGGGTAGCCAACGACGCGGTTATACAAGACATACTCGCAACCGGCGGACCGGTAGTCTACGCGGATTCCGCGCTACGAATGGTGATAGCCGCGGACTCAACGGCTACGGGTTTGCCCGAACTAATGGTCGATGTAGCCAATGGCTAATATTTGGCGGCGATTTCCGTCTAGTCGAATAAACGCCGCTGACTTATACAAAAAAAACTCAAGTCATAATCAGCAAAATATCGCCGACGATTTTTTCGAGGCCAGCGCGGGCGGGGGTCCTACCGCGTATACCGTAACGGCGCTTGCCGGAACTTTCACTTTAGCCGGCCAAAATGCTACGCCGAAGACCGCTAGAAATTTAATAGCTTCACTCGGAACTTTCACTTTAGCCGGCCAAAATGCTACGCCGAAGACCGCTAGAAATTTA